>ENA-ORSB01000782-ORSB01000782.1-human-gut-metagenome-genome-assembly--contig:-NODE-782-length-33844-cov-11.146290_pt1 | contig 33844 bp, 25 predicted proteins | sample MGYA00242180_ERZ509144 | MGnify/ENA primary metagenome ERZ509144 (study PRJEB26280, sample SAMEA2338661) | human gut metagenome | biome: human gut; feature: human-associated habitat; material: faeces...
GCGCACCCACTACTACGGCGGCGTGCGCAAGTACCAGTGGCCCACCACCCCGCTGGCCCTGCACGGTGTCATCTACCGCGCCGACGGCACCAGGGTCAACGTCTGCATCGGTGAGAAGGACGACGACCCCGTGTTCTGCATCACCGACCTGCTGCCGCATCTGGGTGCCAAGCAGAGCGCCAAGACGCTGGCCGAGGGCATTACCGCCGAGGACCTCAACGTCATCATTGCGTCCCTGCCCATCGAGGATAAGGACGCCGAGCAGCGCGTCAAGCTCAACGTCCTGGGCATGCTGAACGAGGCCTACGGCATCACCGAGCGCGACTTCACCCGCGCCGAGATCGAGGTCGTGCCTGCCTACAAGGCCCGCGACATCGGTCTGGACCGCGCTATGATCGGTGCCTACGGCCACGATGACCGCGTGGACGCTTACCCTGCGCTGATGGCCGAGATCGGGACCAAGAGCCCCGCCTATACCTCCGTCTGCGTCCTGACCGACAAGGAGGAGACCGGCTCCGACGGCGTCACCGGCCTGAACAGCATGTACACCTTCCACTTCCTGCAGCAGCTCTGCGCAGGGCAGGGGGCGGACTACATCACGGCCTGCAAGGCCGCCAAGTGCCTGTCTGCTGACGTTACGGCGGCCTACGACCCGACGTTTGCAGACGCCTTTGAGCCCGACAACGGCACCTACGCAGGCCGCGGCGTGGCCATTTACAAGTACACCGGCTCCCGCGGCAAGTCCGGCACGAGCGATGCCTCCGCCGAGCTTGTCAGCTACTTGACCGGTCTGATGGACGCCAACAGCGTTGTGTGGCAGATCGGCGAGATGGGCAAGCTCGACCTGGGCGGCGGCGGCACGGTTGCCAAGTATGTTGCCAATCAGGACATCGACACCATCGACATCGGCGTACCCGTGCTCTCGATGCACTCTCCGTTTGAGATCGTCTCCAAGGCCGACGTTTACATGGCCTACCTGACCTTCAAGGCCTTCTGCGAGGACGCGGAGTAAACGACATCCCGCAGGACAGCAATAAAATTTTCGTCAGGGTATTGACTTATCCGGGAAAATCTGTATAATATTTATTGTTGTCTTGCATGCTGGTGTGGCTCAGTTGGTAGAGCAGCTGATTCGTAATCAGCAGGTCGCCGGTTCAAGTCCGGCCAGTAGCTCCAAGGGCAGAGATAATCTCTGCCTTTTATTTTTTCTTTTTCTGAAACGCATTTCAAAACTCAATATGCAACAAAAAATCTCACTCTTTTTTACGGAGTGAGATTTTGTTTATTTATTCGATTTGAAATGTTTCAAAAAAATATCTAAAATCTCCTGTATATAGGGCTCTTTTATAACACATTCAAGCTCATCGGCATCTCCGCTTTTATTTAAAATCACATATCTTTCTGTTATAAAATCAGATAAATTTTCAGCTGATATTTTATACGGATGATTTTTAACGCTTTCATAAACAAAATTGACGGATTCTCTTTTGGCAAAATGAATTTCAAGTGAAGAAAAATCAGCAAAATTATCTATAATGTAGGGCAAATTTTCAGAATTCAACGGAAATGAGAGCTCAGGCAATTTGTACGACAAAAAACCTGATGGCTTCATCTGTTTATAATCATAATCCGTCTTAAGATGGTTGGTTGTCTTTAAAATTGTTTCTTCATCAGCCCTTATAAAAACAATCCCGGAAAAACGATTATAAAGTAAAGAGAGAGCTTCGTTTAGAATTTCAGTTATACAAGACTCCGGTGCACATACGGCCGTTCCTATCATTTTTTGGGCGTGTAGCTCATCTATACACCCTTCGGACAAATAAAACGGAGCTATATCGTATAATAGTTTTTTCATATGAACACCTCTTTAAACTGAAGCTGTTTTACCTGTAACGGTCAAAGCTGCATATTCAAACACATGATTACTTTAATATTTTTATATAGTAGATGATGAAAAGCAGCAAGCCTGTCAGCGAGAAAATCGTTGTACCCCACAAAACAGGAGACGGATTTTGATGTAAAACAAAATACTCAAATAAAAGATTCAGCGGCGGTCCGAGACAAACCAATATCATTAAAATCAATGTCGTTATATTATATTTTTTCATAAAGGCACCTCATTTTAAATAATTATCACTCGGTTAATACGTAACAGGCCAAAAGTGAGCTTGTGCTGCAAAAAATATTAAGCATTGGACTTTGCTTTTTGTCAAGGAAACCTATTTATCCGATTCTTTAATGCGTCTGTTTCCTTTTCATACAAGGATTTGTCAAACAGAAACTTACGCTCTTTGTTGTCGCCGTCCGTGAAATAAAAATAATAAATACAGACAACGCCGCCTCTTCTCATTGACGTTTTCTGCTCTGTTTTTGCGTTTTTGACCTCAGAATATTTATATGTCTTTTCGTTAAACGGAGTTGTGCGAAGAGAAAAATCGTTCTCGCCCACGCATACCTTAAAGAAAAAATATCTGTTAATCAGCGGAATTGAAACGAACAATGACAAAACAAAGCCTACCGAAAACATAAGACCTACTGTAAAAATTTTACCGCTTCCGCCTCTTAATTGGTCAACAGCCAAAGCTAAAAACACTAAGCTGACTGCCGAAGAAAAAAGCATTGGGATTTTTCCGTATAATTTACCGTCAATCACGTACTTTTGTTTATTACTCATCTTCATTACTGTCGGCCTCTTCCTTATTAAAATAATCCTTGTCTATTTTCTCGATAAGAAAAGCAATTTCATCATATTGACACGGCGAAAAATAAAACTTTTCCACTTCGCCGCTCGGAGTTCTGTAATTCAAATAGTTCTGGCTCGCACCGTTTACCGATTTACCTGTGCTTTCCCAAACTTCTGATATATCTGTGTACTTGTATTCCTTTTTATCCCAAGGTGATTTGCAATGGCAAAACGAGTCTTCTCCTATCAAAAGTTTTATAAATATAAAACGATAAGCAGAACAAAGAGTCAATGCAGCCATTACTATTGTAAATACTAAGGTGATAATAAACCCATGCAATACTGCCGTAACAGCAGCGAATATGACCGTTACTATCAGAGACAAAAGCACACTTATTTTATCGTTTTCAACTTTGTATAACCACTTTTTTTCCATTATTATTTCCTTCCTCGGCTGACTTCAATATATAAATAATGTTTTATAAAATCGATACTTATAAAACGAGATTTACTCGACTGTTTAATGATAATTCTTTTTATTTCGTTTGCGGATAAAGAAATTTCAAGGGCTATATATCCGCTGTTGTATTCATATTCCGCATTGCTAACGCCTTAAATTTCTTCTTCTTTTTGAGATATATAATCGCAAGCGGGATGTCCGCAAGCAACCATGCGGCAGGGGCTGCGTAGCATACTGCATTGAAGCCGATAAGCGGAGTGAAAATAAGCGCTATTGATATTCTTCCTATCAGCTCGCCGGCACCCGCAACCGCATTTGCATATGTAAAGCCGAGACCTTGCAGAGTGTTCCTTAAAACGAACAGCACCGCGACAAGACTGAAGCACTCCGCCGTGGCGATAAGATATTTATGGGCGGCAAACAAGACGTCTTCATTAGGCTCTGTCATAAACAGCCTGACTATCGGCATACCTGCCGTCAGAAGAGCAACGCTTAAAGCGACGGAAAGAAGTATGTTGAGCGTAAATATTTTTTTAACCGATTTAATTATTCGATCGTACTTTCCGGCCCCGTAGTTTTGCCCGACGAAGGTTTGTGTACCGACGCTGAGTCCGCTCAGCGGTATATTTGCAATATTCTCGACTCTTCCTGCGGCAGTAAAGCCTGCAATAGTCGCCGTGCCGAATGAATTTACCGCGCTTTGAAGACACATCGACCCGATAGAGGTAACGGTAAACTGAAGCGAAACGGGTATTCCCAATTTTAACTGTATGAATGCTGTTTTGAGGTCGAGTTTGAGCTCTTTTTTTGAAATGTGCACGCTTGTATTGCGCCTTAAAATGTAATTTCCCGTAAGGACGGCTGCCGTAATGTGAGAAATAAGCGTAGCAAGCGCAGCTCCCTCAACGCTCCAGCGAAATACCTTTATGAACAGCATGTCAAGCACAAAATTTACAAAAATACTTACCGTAAAATATATGAGCGGTTTTCTGCTCTCACCGACGGCTCTTGAAATTGCGGTAAAATTGTTTGAGAGCATTTGAAACGGTATTGCAAAGTAAAGAATGTTTACATACGCCGAGGAAAGACCGAGAATTTCGTCCGGCGTGCCGATAAGCTTCAAAAGAGGAGTGGAAATAATGTGCGCGACAACAACAAGTAATAGGCCGAGCAAGAACGACACCGTAATGCTGCTTCCGGAATATCTGTTGACCCTGTCTTGGTCCTTTGCGCCGTAAGCATGCGCCACCGGTATCGTAAATCCGCTTGTAAGGCCGAGTGCCGCACCGACAATAAACGAGTTTATCGAGGCGACTCCGCCGACTGCGGCAAGAGCGTCCGTGCTTACATATCGCCCGACAAGTATATTGTCGACCAATGTATAGTTATACTGTAAAAGCGATGAAGCCATAATCGGCAGCGAGAATTTAATTATACTTTTTATCGGCTTGCCGGTAAGCATAGAATTTTGTTTTGTCATTTGCCAACTCTTCCAAAGTGTTTTTAAAAATTAAATTCAATTAGAATTTGCTTAAATTTTAGCACTTGTGCAGTATTATGTCTATAAAAATATTCTGCCGGGAGAGCTTTAACAACAGCATGATAAAACCAATGGCGGAGCGGCACAATCAAAGACATCACGGCAGCTTTGAGCAGGTTGAAATAAGCTCCTGCGGATTAAACTCAAATCCGTTGATTGCAAAAGGCAAATATCCGTCGGTAATCGCCTGTAATATAACAAACGGAAGAATGCCGAGAGTGAACACAATAAAGGACAGCGAAATGCAGCAGCTCGCCGAATACTTTGGAGTAGATTACAGAAAAGACTTTTTGAATTTATAAAAAACAAGGTGCAATTCATTCGGAATTGCACCTTTCTTTATTTTTTCGCTTTAATGCAGTGCCTTTGTGGGACAGTTTTTTGTACACTCGTAGCAGAGAATACACTCTGTTCCGTTTTTTCGCTTGCGTGAATCCTTGTTAACCTCAACATTCATTGGGCATACTTTCAGACATTTGCCGCAATGAATGCATTTGCTCTCGTCACAGTGGACGCGCAGAAGCGAAAAATAACTCATGGGTTTCAGAAATACTGTGATAGGGCAGAGATATTTGCAGAATGCGCGGTTATCCTTAAATATAAAGGCAAGCGCAATTCCGGATATATAGTAAAGCGCATTTCCGGCGAGAAACAGCCAAAACATAATTTTCTCAAGATTTGCGACCTTGAACAAAAACAGACCCGACACAAGAGCCAATGATAACGCAAACATCACATAGCGCAGAATTCCGAGCTTTTCTTTTCGCGGCTTCCGTGGCTGCTTATAAGGAAGAAAGTCCAAGACCATAGCCGTCCAACAGGCATAGCCGCACCATCCGCGTCCGAACAGCAGCGGTCCGAAGATTTTGGCCACGGCATAGTGAATGGTTGCTGCTTCAAAAACGCCGAGGAACAGATAGTACCAAAAGCCTTCAATCTGCATATTTTCTCGGGAGATTATGCCGAGATACAGCAGCATATAACTCCCGACTGCCAGCTGTACAAAATGACGCGCATAGCGTTTCTCGGCGGTAAAAAGTGCCGTCCCCAATGCGAGACAGGTGCCTATGTAGCTGAAATTCAGCAAATAAAACAGATTATCCTTTATTAGCCATAGTGTGATTGCCACCGTTTCGAACAACAAAAACAGTAATACCGACACAAGGTATCTCGATAAACCCTTGTTATTTCCTTTCTCTTTTTTCTTTTTCATTGTTTTTCCATCCTTTTTTGTGAATATGAAACGGCTGATTTTATTCGGTTTTATACCGATTTTTGTGCCGCTTTTAATGCCTGCGACAATATAACTATATACTGTAATTTTAAAGCTTATGAGCAAAATGTGCAACTGTAATTCTGTTAAAAAACGGTAAAAGCGCCGCAAATTATGAAAATCGGCAATCGGTCTGAGGAAGCTCGGCCGTTTGGCATCGCCGAATATACCGCAAACAATATCGACGAATTTATTATCGACTTGTTTAATAAAATAAAATAACGGACAAATAGGCATAATCCGTGGATTGTAAGACCGGCGATATAATATAATAAGCCTAAATACGGCAACACGTACAAGATTTACGGATATTTTTTCGCATTTAGTTGCGGAAACGTTTCCGCTGTGATAAAATTCTTTTGTATTTTACGGGCGCGGCGGCTTTGCGCCTTTGCCTGCTTTAACGGAGTTGAGATTGATGAAAACTGCAGTTGTTACGGGCGGTTCGAGCGGAATAGGACTTTCCTGCTGCCGTAAGTTTCTTGAAAACGGATACAGGGTGTATGAACTGAGCCGCCGCGAGCCGAAGATTCAAACGGTAGGCGTTAAGCATATCTCGTGCGACGTCACGGATGAGCGCTCGGTTTCAGAGGCATTCAAAAAAATATATAATGACAGCGGAAGCATTGATATACTTGTGAATAATGCAGGCTTCGGCATCTCAGGGGCGGTTGAATTCACAGAGCTTGCAGAAGCTAAAAAACAGTTTGACGTCAATTTCTTCGGCTGCTTTATTTGCTCAAAAAACGTAATTAAATATATGAGACTTCAAGGCGGCGGAAGAATTGTTAATCTCAGCTCTCTCGCAGCTCCGCTTGCCATACCGTTTCAGGCGTTTTATTCGGCGTCAAAGGCGGCTGTAAATTCGCTGACTCTGGCTCTTGCAAACGAGGTGCGACCGTTTAATATAAAGGTCTGCGCCGTAATGCCGGGCGATGTTAAAACGGGTTTTACCGCGGCAAGAGAGAAAAATACCGCCGGTGACGAATTTTACGGCGAAACACTTAAAAGAGCGGTTGCCGGTATGGAGCGCGACGAGCAAAACGGTATGTCGCCGGACGATATAGCCGATGCGGTGTATGCTGCGGCAACCAAAGCTCGTCCGAAGCTTTTGTCTACAAAAGGCACTAAATATCATCTGTTTTTGGCACTTTCAAAGGCATTGCCGGCTTCGCTTGTGAACATCATAGTCGGAAAGCTTTATTCTTAATAATTCGGGGCGTAAAGCAATACTGTTATTAGCTGCTTTTGCCCCGTTTTCTTGTTATTCAATAAAAACACATTCGGAGGTACTATGCAAAATTTTGTAGAGCTTATTCAAAATGTAAACAGTAAGGTAAACAGCGTCGTTTGGGGGCCTCCGATGCTCATATTGATGCTGCTTACCGGTCTTTATCTCACGTGCGGTACGCGGTTTTTTCAAATACGCCGTTTTTGCTACACAATTAAAAATACGGTTGCCGCAATTTTTAAAGACCGCAAGGTAACAAAAACCAAGGACGAAAAAGCCATATCGCAGTTCCAGGCACTTGCAACGGCTCTCGCCGCAACGGTAGGCACGGGCAACATTGTAGGCGTAGCCACCGCGATTTCCTCCGGCGGAGCGGGTGCGGTATTTTGGATGTGGATTTCTGCTTTGCTCGGTATGATGACGAGCTTTTCCGAAAATGCGCTTGGCATATATTTCCGCAGAAAAAACGAAAAAGGCGAGTGGGTGGGCGGCCCTATGTATTATATCGAAAAGGGACTCGGCCAAAAGTGGCTTGCGGTTATATTTTCTGTTTTTTGTCTGTTCGCGTCGTTCGGAATAGGCTCGGTGGCTCAGGTCAACGGAATATCCACGGCGCTTAAGGGTTCGTTTAATATACCGGGCGTTGTCACGGGAATAGTCGTTTGTGCCCTTATAGCCGTTATAATTTACGGCGGACTGAAAAGAATAGTCACGGTGACGGAAAAATTTGTGCCTTTTATGGCGGCGTTTTACATAATAGGCGCGCTTATAATAATAATCGTAAACTTCCGCCATATAGGCGACGCTTTCGGCGAGATATTTTCGGGGGCGTTCAGTATGCGCTCCGTCGGAGGAGGCGTTATGGGATACGGTATTTCAAGAGCCATGCGTTTCGGTGTGGCGCGCGGAGTATTTTCTAATGAGGCGGGCCTCGGCTCGTCGGTAATGGTCCATTCCTCCTCTGATGCCAAGGAACCCGTAACACAGGGTATGTGGGGCATATTTCAGGTGTTTTTTGACACCATTGTTATATGCACACTTACGGCACTCGTAATACTGACTACCGGGGCAAATCTGCAAAGCGGACTTGAGGGAGTTAATATAACAATATATGCCTTTGAGAGCGTGCTCGGCAAATGGGGCTCTTATATAGTGTCCATAGGTATAGTTATGTTCGCTTTTTCAACCATACTCGGCTGGTCGGTGTACGGCTCGCGCGCCGCAGAATATATAGGCGGAAAAAAGCTGACTGCGGTGTATAAAATAATATTTCTCGCAATGACATTTATAGGTGCCGTGTCGAGCATTCAGCTTGTTTGGGATCTTTCCGATACGTTTAACGGTCTTATGGCTTTGCCGAACCTTATAGGTCTGTTGCTTTTGTCGGGGACGGTGTTTAAAATAACCAAAAACTACGAGCAGAGAGTGATAGGCGGCAAAAAGATAAAGCCGATGCTGTCTTTTTATGACCGTGAGAAATAATTTTCGGTATTCACATTTAACTCCGAATTTGATATAATATACGGGATTTAAAAAGATAAAAGAGGAAATTTATGTCAGGTAAAAAGGACTACATCAGAAATTTTTGCATAATTGCCCATATCGACCACGGCAAGAGTACGCTTGCCGACCGTTTGTTGGAGCTTACGGACTCAGTAGCGAAACGCGATATGGAGGCGCAGCTTCTTGACAATATGGATATTGAGCGTGAACGCGGCATAACCATTAAGGCACGTGCCGTAAAGCTTGATTACAAGGCTGCCGACGGCAAAAAATATGAACTGAACTTAATAGACACTCCCGGTCATGTTGACTTCAACTATGAGGTGTCGCGTTCCCTTGCGGCATGCGAGGGAGCTGTGCTGATAGTTGACGCGTCACAGGGGATAGAGGCTCAAACTCTTGCAAATACCTACCTTGCGCTTGACCACGACCTTGAAATTGTACCGGTAATAAATAAAATCGACCTTCCCGCCGCAGAGCCGGAGCGCGTTGCTAAAGAAGTGGAGGACGTTATAGGCATACCGTGTATGGATTCGCCGCGAATTTCGGCAAAAACGGGCGAGAATGTCCCCGCTGTGCTCGAGGAAATCGTAAACCTTGTGCCGCCTCCGGATGATAACGATTCAAAGCCGCTCAGAGCGCTTGTATTTGACTCCGTATATGACAGCTATCGCGGTGTAATTGTCTATGTCAGAATAGTTGACGGTGTGGTAAGGCCGGGGCAGACCATGCGTCTTATGGCTACGGGTGCCGAATTTACAATTGTGGAAACGGGATATATGCGCGCCAAGAGCTTGGAGCCGACAAAGCAGCTGTCCTCGGGTGAGGTCGGTTATATCACCGCTTCGATTAAAACCGTAGGCGATGCGCGCGTAGGCGATACCGTGACTCTTGCCGAAAATCCGGCTTCGGAGCCGCTTGCAGGATATCGCAAGGTAAATCCGATGGTTTTCTGCGGAATTTATCCGGCGGACGGAGCGGATTATGAGGCTCTTAGGGATGCTCTTGCCAAATTACAGCTGAATGACGCCTCGCTCTCGTTTGAACCCGAGACGTCAAGTGCCCTCGGCTTCGGCTTCAGGTGCGGTTTTTTGGGGCTTTTGCACCTTGAAATCATACAGGAACGCCTCGAGAGAGAGTATGACCTCGACCTCGTAACAACAATACCTTCGGTTGTTTACAAAATACATCTTACCGACGGAAACGTAGTCGAAATAGACAATCCGTGCAACTACCCCGACCCCGCAACAATCGATTTTGCGGAGGAACCCATGGTTGAGGCGCACATCTTTTCTCCTAAGGATTATGTGGGAGCCATAATGGATCTTTGCCAGGACAGACGCGGCGAATATAAAGAAATGACGTATCTTGACGCCGACAGGGTGGACTTAAAATATATACTCCCGCTTAACGAAATAATCTACGACTTCTTTGACGTCTTAAAATCGCGTACGCGCGGCTATGCTTCGTTTGACTATGAGCTTTGCGGCTACCAAAGGTCAAGCCTTGTAAAGCTCGACGTTCTTTTGAACGGCGATATGATAGACGCCCTCTCGTTTATTATTCACTCCGAAAAGGCTTATCCGAGAGCGCGCAGAATAGCCGAGAAGCTTAAGGACAATATTCCGCGCCAGATGTTTGAAATCCCCATTCAGATAGCCGTGGGCGGCAAGGTAATAGCGCGCGAAACCGTAAAGGCAATGCGCAAGGACGTGCTCGCTAAATGCTACGGCGGCGATATAACGCGTAAAAAGAAGCTGCTTGAAAAGCAAAAAGAGGGTAAAAAGCGTATGCGCAAGTTCGGTACGGTAGAAGTTCCGCAAGAGGCGTTTATGGCTGTGCTTAAATTAGACGATGAATAATATAGGACTGTATATTCACATTCCGTTTTGCAATTCAAAGTGCCCGTATTGCGATTTTTACTCGTTTCGCGCCGATGACGATACAAAAAACGGATATGTTTCGGCCGTCTTGCGAGAGCTTCGGAACAATTCAAAACAGTTTAATTGTAAAGCCGACACGCTTTACATTGGCGGCGGAACTCCGTCGGTTTTGGCTCCGGATTATCTTTGCCAAATCATAAACGGCGCAAAATCAACGTTTTTGACCGATGATGCGGAAATAACGGTAGAGTGCAACCCGTTTTCGCTCGGTGACGAATTCTTTGAAAAAGTAAGCGAGTGTAAAGTGAATAGGCTTTCCATAGGCTTGCAGTCGGCAAATGACGGCGAACGTAGGATTTTAGGCAGACGAGCCGGCAAAAGCGAGGTTCAAAGTGTCGTTTCACGGGCAAAAAAAGCGGGAATAAATAATATTTCGCTTGATGTCATGCTCGGCGTGCCGGGTCAAACAAAAGAGAGCCTTAAAAGCACACTTGATTTCTGCATTTCTTCGGGTGTGCCGCATCTCAGCTGCTACATTCTCAAAATAGAGGAGAATACGCCGTTTTTTCGTATGAGAGACAAATTGCCGTTCCCCTCTGACGACGATACGGCCGATATGTACCTTTTTATGTGCGAATACCTCGAAGAACACGGTATTATGCAGTATGAAATATCAAATTTTGCGGTTCCCGGCTTTGAGAGCCGCCACAATCTGAAATATTGGCACGATGAGGAGTACCTCGGCATAGGTGCTTCGGCACATTCGTTTTTAGGCGGAAAACGCACATATTATCCGCGTGATATTGAGTATTTCATAAGCGGCAACGAGCGTTTAACTGAGGGTGATGGCGGCGACGAAGAGGAATTTTGTATGCTCGCTTTAAGGCTTCGCGAGGGGCTTACTCAAGAGCGTTTTTACGCCCGTTTTCATCATGAGATACCGCAAAAAATGCTTGAAAGCGCAAAGCAATACGAAAAATACGGGCTTTGCAGCTGTGAGAGCGGCGGAATTTTTCTGACGCGGCGCGGATTTTTACTCTCCAACTCCGTAATATCCGAAATTATCTTATAGATATAAATATTTCAGGGCTTGTAATTTGCTTTACAAGCCCGTTTTTTTGTGCTTTTCGGGCGTTTGTGAAATTAAAACGGCTTTTTGTTACAATGGCGTTTTTTTGTCGCACAGCACGTGATAAAATCAAGAGACTAAACGGAAGAGTTCTATGAAAGAGAATTGATTACATAGAATTTCCGGTGTATAATTTGTAAAAGATTACCAAAAGCGGCTGCAATTTTGTCGAAGTGTGCTCGCAATCTAAAATTTTACATATTTTCATTTCAAAATGACAAAAGAATGTCAAACTGCGTTCACAATTTGTTAACATTTGGTTTAAAGACTATTTAAAATGTGTTTTTAAATTAGATAAAAGCTCTTTACACCAAAGCATTTTTAGTGTAAACTTAAGTATAAATATACGGTGTAATAGTGTACCCATTTGCGCCCTAAAATCGGTAAATAGATGCTCTTTCGCAAAATGATGAGAACCAAGCGTTAAAGCAAACCCGAAGCGGTGCGGATTTATCGTATACTATTATATATAGCGTTTTTAATCAATTTATCGGAGGTTTTTTATTTGGCAGATCTTATATTTCGGCATCTTGCCGGAGCCGATGGCGAGGGCGTTTACAAAAACGGCAAAACCGGCTTCTCGGTTTCTTATTTCAAAAAGAAAGAAATAGACTCGCGCTATCCCTCGGGCGGCTATATGGTTGTCGGTCAAATAGGCAAGGGCAAACGCGAAATCGGTGATTTGCAGTCTGACGACGGGCAAACCGAAAAGGTGTATGCCGCAACGAAAATGCCTCATACCGCGGTAGTCGGCTACATAGAGACAGAGGCTGACAAATTCATTGCGATAGTTAAAGACAGGCTCTTGCTTTGGCTTTTGTTTGCGCTTTTGATAGCGGCACTTATAATAGGTCTTATATTCCTTTTAAAGTCCGTTATACCGACAGGCGGCGATGGCGGAACCACAACGCCCCCCGCAGGCGTAATCGACCAAAATGCCGTTTTGGGCGAGGGCGAAATCTCGATTCCCGATAAAACAAAAACAAGGGGCAGGCAGATAAAGGTCTACGGTATTCCCGAGCTTCCCTTGGCGGCAAATACCAAGGAGCAAAGCTTTGTATTCTCAAACCCCGAGGAAAACCCGTGCTTCTTTGTTATAGAAATAGAGCTTTCAGATACAGGCGAGGTTATATATACCTCAAATCTCTTGCCGCCGGGCTATTCAATATCAAAGTTCACGCTGAACCGTGAGCTTGCGGCAGGAACTTATCCTGCAACAATCCATGTTAAGACATACAGCTTTGATAAAGAGCAGCGTAAACTTAATAATATGGATTTAAAAACGACCATCGTGGTTTCATAAGAAACTATATTCAAAATACAGATTTTGAGGAAAGGAGTTGCAGTTTATGCAAAAAATTTCAAAGATTAAAATCGGAAAAAGCATAACTGCTGTGCTGCTTTGCGTAGTGCTTTTGGTAACGTCGATTCCCATGGTTCTCGCGGCCGGCGAGGGCGAATATGACCCGATACCGACCTTTACCGAATCGGATAAAAGGGAAGCGGCTGCAACACTTAATGACGACGGCGGAATTACGGTCAGCTTCCCCGCGGCTAAGGTTAGCGAGCGCAAAACCGGCACAAAAACAATTGACGGGTATATGTTAGAGCTTGTTGATCTCGGAACATATACCGAAGTTCACACAAGCACGGTTTTGCTGCGCAAGATGGTTAGTCCCACCGGTACCGCACCGTACACGGCTGAGATTACGGCAGACGAAATCAAAACAAAGGTGCCTGCGGGTCTGTCTGACGACCACCGTTACAATATTACGATAACGGCGTACGACAGCGACGGCTGGTTCTCGGAGGCTGTTAACGCATACGTTTCGGATGTTCCGACTTATGTATACGATGCGTCCGCTTATGCCCCCGTTACAAACAACGTTCTTGCCGTGCGTGAAGTCCTTACCTTTGATAAAAAAGGTACCGCAGATGACCACGGTTCGTTTTCGGATACCGGAATCAACGAGAGAACCGCCGAAGTCAACAATGTACGCAGTACGTCAGGCTCACTTGACTATATGCAGGAGGGTAATCACCTTTCAGTCGAAGGCAGAACCGATGGTGTAGGCGTTAAAGACACGGGCAATAGCTACGGCTACGCAATGCGTATCGAGTCCGCCGCAACCACCGACAGCCCTCAGTCCTTTGATACGTCATGGAGCCGTCAGACTTGGGACCCGACGGGTGCTTCCGAGATTTGGTACTATCTCGACTTCTCCGAGGTCAGCGTAACGGGGCTTTCATTCCGCCTTCGTGCAAATGAAAAGTATTTTGCACAGGATTTTGACAACAGCTACAGTGAAAGCAGTAATGCTTTTAACAGATACGGCGATATAATTTACTCAACTGTCGGCACCACAAAAGCAGGCTATATGGGTGAGGCCCCATATTTATTCCTGCAGCAAACGGACGGCAGCTGGAAAAAGGTTATGTTAAACGACGGTACCGTTGACCTTGACCATTTCAAGGGATATGTCCGCATACCGCTTCAGTTTATGTGCTCCGAAACCGACTCCGTTGTCACGGAGTCCAACGAGGATTTCGGTGTAAACAAGCCTATGCCCGATATGTATGTGTGGAACAGCTCGGATAAAACTAAAGCAAATGCCAACAAGTATTATAACGAGAAAATTAAGCTTTCGCAGCCGGTAGTTGTTGACCCTGCCGGTACTTCGATATCCGATGCTCTGCTTATTAGACGCTATTCCTTCAGAATTAACAAGACGGCGACTCTTAGCGGCGAATACTATATCGACGGCGGCACAATGCTCGCTCCGTGCATGGCTACGGAAGACGGTGGCAAGACAACAGCCAATTCGCCCAAAAGAGCATATATCGATAAGACCAAAATCGGTACGGGTGAAGATCCGGTAGTTAATCGCACAAATGCTTTTAAAGCTATCGAGGATATTATGTCCGCAGGCTTTAAGTTCACGGGCTGCTCGTATGACCCGGCTTCTACGAGCCTTGAAACCAACAACGGCAGCGTAGGTAAAAAGATTTTCCTTGATAATGTATTGTTCTACCGTACAGACGGTCAGAAATACAGCGAAAATACCCTTAACGGAGAAACAAACACAGGCACGCCCGTTAAGACATATTATGACCAGGAAACAGAAATTCCGCGCGCTATTTTCAATGCCTGCCAAAAGTACATTGAAGATCCGAACTCCTACGATTACCGCGCCGTTAAGTATATCGAGGACTTGATAGCCGGTTATAAAAAATCAATTGAGGAATATAACAAATCCGAAGAAGCCGGAAAATCCGGTATAATCGATGCATCTTTCCTTGAGGATTCTGCGCTCGATACCAAGGCGGCAGCACTCGGTATGACCGAGGCTTGGGAAAAGTACAAGACCGCCAAGCAGGCTTGTATAGACGGTAAAACCTACGGCTCTGCTAACTCGGGGGCAGAGGATTTCATTCCGATGATTTCAACTAAGCTTGAGCAGCTTCCCGATTTCGACGAAAATACTCTCGCGGTAAGCGATGAGGATAAAGCCGTTGTTAAGAGCCTTTATGAGGTTTATATCCGCCTTAACTTAAGCCAGCTCACTATGCTCGGCAGAGCGGAAGAGGAGAAGCTCTTAAAGTACTTCAGCTTCATAGAAGAAGAGCTTGCCGACAACTCTGTTGTAATAGGTCAGGCGCTTACAAACAACAAGGTTATACCGTTCGGTGACTTCGATTCCTTGGAAAAAGGCACCAGAAGCTGGCAATTTGAAAACTCAAAATATACCGGCCAGGTAGGTAAGGATTACTACTATTCTAAGGGATATTTGACATATCAGGTTCCCTTTGCTTCACTTTCGGCGCACTCTCAGGATACCGCAACGCCTACACTTATACCGACCGGCGCTCTCGGTAGTGACCCGCAGAGAAACGGTATTACAAGCTATCGTCAAAACGGTACTTCGGCAATCATTACATCAAACGGCCTTGAGGGCAAAAACGCCGCAACGGTTACCATAAATAACCAGTATGCCGAAGACAGAAAAGGCTGGTATAACTGCATAAGCATTACAAAGGGACTTGTTGACAAGGAACCGAGCAGCAGCGGCGATTACTCCGCGCTGAGAGCCAACAATATGTCGTCTGAGAGTCTCGGCGATTTTGCTAAGTCGTATACCCAAAATGACATAGGCGAAACCGACCGTCTGGCGCTTGTATTCTACGCCGATTTCTCTCAGCTTGACACATTCTCAATGGCGTTTAATATCAGCTCATACTATGAAGGTGCCGCCGAGGACTACACCCTCGACTTCGGCAGCAACAACGCGGCTTCTTACTTCTATCTCATTAACCCCAAGACGGGTGAATGGGCTAAATGTACTCCCAAGGATGAAAGCAAGAGAAGAATTTACGCTTACACCTCGGAGTACGGCATAGATACGGGAGACGGCGATTACCTGACCCTTTCTCACTACAAGGGCTATGTTATGGTTCCGCTCTTCCAGTTCTCGAGAGGCGTTCAGGGTATTTCGGTAACCTCTAACTATCGTATAGATGAAAAAGCCGAGTCCCTTAACAACATTTTCCGTGTTACCATAGGTATAGCGCCCTTGTCAAATTACGACGATTCGTCCGTAAACGGGAAGAGCGCAACCGCAATGAACGGTAAGAGCTTTACAATAGGCTCTGTCGGCTTTACATACAGACAGGGTACCTCGGCATACGGCGCAGGCGTACAAAACAGAACCGGCGACGTCTCGTTCGACGATTATGCACAGGTTAAGTCTCTTACTTCAATGCAGTTTGAAAACGCGGTAGCGGATGTTGATATTTATAAAGCGAACACTCGTACCGAAAAGATAAACAAGGCACTTGCTCTTTATGCGCAGCTTTCGGATTATCAAAAGACAATACCTTCCGTTGCAAGAGCATACAGCGTGCTTCAAAAGTACAAGAGCATCGACGACGGCATCACTTTGCTCGATCAGCCGCAAATTGCGGTTGCCGATTTGAAACCTTTGATTGAGGCTATGCCGGCTGCAGCAACCGGCGGTTCCGTAACAGGCAGCAACGCCTTACCTTATCCCGGTTTTGTTATCGGCACCGATGAGAGCGGAATAGAGAAGCCGCTTATAAATTACGGCGCATATTCTCTCACCGCGGCTGACGTACAGAACATAATCAATTGGTATGAGCAGTCTTATGAGCGCTATACCGACGAGGCGATTGCGGCGCTCGGTACGGAGAACGTCACAAAAATGGAAAACCTTTATAAGGTTGCAAAACGCTTGAGACTTCTCGAAAATTACCGTGACGGCTACACGAGTGACTCCGGTACCGCTATAACCGGTATTAAAGACCTTAACACTCTTGTTGCTTCAATGTACGGCGAGACCGGTAAAGCGACCGACCTTACGACCGACTGCAAGCTTATGCCTACCGGTCAGACCGCGGCGCTTGAAAACTACCTCGAAAAGTATAACGACCTTGATTATTACGCTAAGTATATCTTAACTGATAAGGCCGACAAATTTGCAAGTGCTCCTCAGTATAAGAATTATGCTAAGGCGGCCGCGGCGGTTAACAAGGTGCTTGCCAACATCAAAACTTACACCGACGACATCACCGGTAAGACGGTTAAGGGCGGCGTTGTTAGACTTGAAGAAAAGTACACGGCTCTTTACAATACCGTTAAGGGTCAAATGGACAATAGCGGTATTCAGGACCTCACCGCAATAACGGAAGCGGTTGAAGAGTACAATTCGTTTAAGGGCTATATAAGGCAGGTTCAAGAGGTTAACGACGGTAACACCGTTAATTCCTCGGACGGCGAAGCTCTCCACGGTATTATAGATACCCTCCGTATTTTCCCGAACTTTGCTTCGGAGGTAGACAAAGACAGCGTCGCTCTCAATAAGGATGCAACAACGGGAACCGCAGTCTTTACTCTTTCAAATGCCGTTAACTATCCGGACGGAAGCTACACACTTCGTGTAACCTCTAAAAACGGAGGTCTTAAGGACGTTTCAGGCAACATCCTCGATTACAACGTTGCAATGACGGGTGCGATTGAAAAGACCGTAACGGCAAAAGCTCTTAACACTTCTCCCGAAACCGCGGATGTCGCAAATAACACCGCTTCGGCGGCAGCTCCCAAGGCAATAAACTTTACGTTTACCGTCACGGGCGTTACCGTAACGAGTGAAGATGTTATTACAATAGAGCTTATCGATAATGCTACCGGTGAGGTTGCTGTTGACAAGACAACAAACGAGCCTGTCAGAAAAACTATCAATATTCATTTTGCCGCAGACGACTTCTTTGAGGTTACAATTCCTGCGGAAATAGATGTTCCTTGGGGCGAGACGGAAGCCGTTGATGTTTCCTATAAGGTTACGTCTTCGCTTGATACGGGCAGCAAGATTGGTGTTTCCGTAGCACGCAGCGCTTCTGTCGCAAATAACACTCTTACCAATGCAGCAACATCGACATACGCTCTTCCGTATACTTCACAGAACTTTACTTCCACAGAATTTACAGGTACAAATGAGGGAGTGCTTCCCGCTCAAAAACCGTCATTGACAATTTCCGGTTGGACGGACGCTCCGATAGCCGAGTATTCGACTACTCTTACTTATACCGTAGATTACACTAAAGGTTAATTAACAAATTAAATGCTTTATCAAGACCATAAGGAGGTGGTTCTATGAAGAAAACATTATCAGTTTTGCTCTCAGTGCTTTTATTGTCGCTCGTGACTGTTCCGTCTTTCGCGGCTCCGGCTACGCTGAACAAAGAGAACCCCGTAGGCTCCGTAAAGATTTCTACCGGCGAGGGCAAACAGGATGAGTATGAGCTTACAATTCCTGCCGATACCGAAATACCGTGGGAAGCTACTTCTTACGCAATAGGTAAGGTTACGGCAACTAAAATGTGGCTGTCTCCCGGCAAGACCGTTAAGGTGGCTGTTTCGTCGCTCAACGGCTCAAAGCTTGTCAACACTTTGGACAGCTCAAAGACTATCGCCTACACGCTTACAGGCGCAGAGCAAATGGCGTTTTTACCGGGCGATTATATGAAGTCTTATGACCTCTCCGTGAACATCGCAGAGGCTGAATGGCAAAAAGCCGCTTCGGGTGAGCATACAGATGTTCTTACCTTTACGGCAGAATATACTAACGCGTAATAAATATAAGGAGATAAATTATGAAAAAGCTTATTTCTATCGCACTCGCAGCGGCCATGCTCGCAGCTGTTTCGGTTCCCGCTTTTGCAGCTAACCCCATAACCAAGGAAACAGAGCAGACCGGCACAACCATAATTAAGACATCCACAAAAACAGGCCCCGATTCGCCTGAGGATGTTGCTGTCAGATACACCGTTTCTATTCCGGCAGATACAGAAATTTACTGGGGCACCGAGGAGACAAATCTTGTTTACTCTGTTGAGTCTCACCTCAAGAGAGGCCAGGCTCTCAAGGTTACCGTAGCAGGCACAGGCTCTATGAAGACCGATGCCGCAGCAGGCGAGGTTTACACTCTTCCCTATACTCTTTCGGGCGACACCGCTTTCACGGCAGACAGCCCCGTAGTTTACGGCAACAAGGAAACTCCGGCCGTTGACAAAAACCTCAAGGTTACAATAAGCAGCGAGGACTGGAACAGAGCTGTTGTTGATGTTTACAACGACACCCTTACCTTTACCGCTGAGGTTTAATTATTGAAAGGAGACTACTATAATGAAAAAGCTTATTTCAATTGCACTTGCAGCGGTTATGCTTGCAGCAGCTTCGGTTCCCGCTTTTGCAGCTAATCCCATAACCAAGGAGACTGACAATACCGGTACAGCTATTGTTAAGACCTCCACAAAAACAGGCCCCGATGCTCCCGAAGACGACGCTGTTAAATACACCGTTACAATTCCGGCCGATACCACAATTTACTGGGGCGCAGAGGAAACAGCTCTTGACGGATTTTCTGTTGAGTCTCACCTTAAATACGGTCAGAAGCTTAAAATCGGCGTTGAGGGCTCAAGACTTATGAAGCTTACAGAGGATGCAAACGAGACATTGGCTTACGATTTCTCGGCTGACTCTAACCTCGAATTTATAGCTGACGGCCCCGTTATCAATCCCGCAAAGGCACTTACCCTCAAGGTTAAGGTTGCCGCAGACGATTGGAACAACGCTATCGTCGGCGAGTACAGCGATACTCTTACCTTCACCGTAAGCCTTTGATTTTGAAAGGAGATAACCACAATGAAAAAATTACTTTCAATAGTTCTTGCGGCGGCAATGCTCGCAGCGGTTTCCGTTCCGTCATTTGCAGCTGACAAGACGCTTACAAGCGACCATACCTCCGATACGGCTAAGGTTATTACTTCTACAAAAACCGGTCCCGACGGTCCCGAGGCTACTTCTTACACGGTAACCTTCCCGGCAGAAACCACTATTTACTGGGGCGTAGAAAGCACAGACTTTACATACAACGTAAAGTGCCAGCTCAAATCAAACGACCGTCTTAATGTTACGGTAGCAAAGGAAGACGGTACAACCGACCTCAAGGCTATCGCATCAGGCAATACCGCTACTCTTCCTTTCAGCGTAGCAGGCACCACAGCTTATACTTCAGCCTCTGCAGTTGTTGCAGATGAAGCTGTTAACGCAGCAGTAAACATTGCCTCAGCTGATTGGGCAAAGGTTCCGGTAGATGAGTACGAGGGCAATCTTACACTTACGGTTTCGATAGCTCCCGCTACAATCTAAGAGTCGGAAACCCTTCCAAAATACAAGGAGAACCAATTATGAAAAAAATTCTTTCAATAGTCATTGCAGCTGCGATGCTCTTGGCTATATCGGTTCCCGCTTTTGCTGCTGAAATAAACCAGTCTACTTCCGGTGGCGTCGGTAACTCCTCGGTAGTTACCGACCGAAGCGGAATAAGCGGTGCCTTTACCGTTTCTTATCCCGCCGAAACCACAATTTATTGGGGCACCGAAAGTACCGAAATCGGTTACACTGTATCGAGTACGCTTGTGAGCGGAAATAATCTTCGTGTTACTGTAGCTCAGGACAACGCAAATCTCCATACAGGCGGCGGCAGACTTCTTCCTTACACTATAACCGGTGATACCAACATAACAACCGGTCACGAGACAGTTACCAACAGCGCATATTCGGTAAATGTCAATATTACTAAGGAAAACTGGGGATCCGTTTCCATTGATGAGTATGAAGATACTCTTACATTTACAGCTTCTGTTGAAGCGATAGCTTAATTTTTTAATCCGAAAAGGAGTTATATTATGAAAAAGTTACTTTCAATAGTTCTTGCAGCTGCTATGCTCGCGGCAGTTTCAGTTCCGTCCTTTGCAGCTGAAATCAATCAGGATACAGCGGGCGGCAAGGGTTCCGCAACCGTTAAGACCGATACAACAAACGTTCCCGCAGACGGTTATTTCACAGTAACATATCCTGCTGAAATGAGCGTTAAATGGGGCGCTGAAACCACAGCCTTCACCTACAATGTTACGTCAACTCTCAAGACCGGCAAATGTCTTTCCGTTTCGGTTGCTTCTGCCGACGGCAAAATGAAGCCCGCTACCGATAACGGCTATACCATTCCTTACGCCTTCAGCGGCGACACTTCCGTTAAGACTGCTGCCGAGGTAGTTAACAATACTTACAACATTAGCGTTGACGTTGCAGCAGCAGCTTGGAACGCTACCATCACCGATTACAGCGATGCTACCGTTACCTTCACAGCAGCAGTTGTTGACAAATAATTTATTTAACATTAAACATTAAGTACATCAAGGAGTTATAATTATGAAAAAGATAGTATCAATTCTTCTTGCTGTTATGATGATAGCAGCTATAGCAGTTCCCTCATTCGCAGCTACAATAACCAAGGAATCAGACCCCAAGACCGCCGATGTTCAGGTTAAGACAAAGACAACCGATAAGGAGAACAACGATCCCGAAAACTACACCGTTACCATTCCTGCTGAGATCACAGTTGCTTGGAATGACACCGCAGCTCAGGACGCTTCTTACACCGTTGATTCTCAGCTTAAGCTCGGCGCTAAGCTCAAGGTTTCGGCTGCTGCTGAAAATGCAGGAAAAATGACAAACGCTGCTACTGATAAATTCCTCACCTTCACCGTAGCAGGCGGAGATGCTGCTGAATATACCGAGCTTAACAACGCTGTTAAGTCTTCGACAACCGTTACAATCGCTGACTTCAACGCTCCCATAGCTGAGTATGTCGGCCACATGCTTTATACCGTAGAGTACGTTGCTGCATAATTATTGCCAGATTTTGATTTTTAAAATTTTTAAGGAGGTGGTTTCATGAAAAAGGCTTGCAGTGTGCTGTTGTCTGTTTTGCTTATATTCACCATGCAGCTTTGCGTTTTCGCCGAGGCAGGTGAAATCGGTAAAACACAGCTTAAAACTGTAGTCCCGAATACCCATGAAATTACCGTAACGTATAACGACGGAGGTTATGTCCTTAAAGACGGCAACCTTATTGCAAGCGGTGCTAAGTTCGCCGTTGACCGTTTTGATTCGCTTTCTCTCGGAGCTGTTGCAAAGCTTGACAGCCACCTTGAGCGTGTCACGGTAAACGGTAAAGATTATACCGGTAAATTGCAGTACGGTATGTTGAGATTTGATTCGGTTACCACCAATATGAACATTGTGTTCACATTTAAAAAATGCTTCGGACCCACAGAGCCGACTACAAATCCCACAGAACCTACCGAGCCTACAAGACCCACAGAGCCGACAGCTCCGACAGATCCCTCAGGCACAACAAATCCTTCAGGCACCACCAATCCTTCGGGCACCACTAATCCCTCGGGCACTACAAATCCCGGCGGAGATCACGAAGATCCTTGTGTTCGTATGGGTATGAATGGTAATGTGTATCGCGGTAAAAACCTTTTCCCGGGCGCTAAGCTCGACATTGACCTCGGCGAAATCAAGGCTGAGGCAGGAAAAGACGGTGCATACAGCGTTGACGTTATTAAAGACGGTTTCCATGTTGTAACAATTACCGACGAAAACGGTGAAGTAGCCGGCAAGACTACTTTCTCGGTAAGCGTAAGTGATACGGCAACAGAAACAACCGTTATTAAACTTGATGACGGCTCGCAGATTGCAATTGTTCCGAAGGGCACCAATACCTTATGGCTCGACTTTGTCGTTAACGACGACGGTACTATTAATATTGTTCCCGGCACACCCGTAGAGGAGCCGACAAACGAAGTTCCGGTAACCAAACCGAGCGACAGCGGCAACCCGATAATTAATAACCCGGTAATATCCAAAACCGGTGAACTTATCCGTGAAAATCCGCTCGCCGCAGCTGCTGTTTTCCTTTGTGGATTGTCACTTATATTCTTCATAATTCTTCGTAAAAAACGTAAGGATGACGAGGAAGAGGAAAACACAAAACCCGTTTGCTGATATAAACGGTAATAAATAAGTTTAAAATACCCCGACTGCGGTCGGGGTATTTTTATGTGTATCGGCATTGCAAACGGTGATGTGTTATGTTATAATACTTTGTCAGAACTTAAACGGGTAAAAGACCGAGGTTCGTCTTCTTGAAAGAGGTGGCTGTATGCCCATAAAAATAGATAATCAGCTTCCGGCGCATCATAGCCTGGAGCTTGAAAATATATTTGTTATGACGGAGGACAGAGCCGTCAAGCAGGATATTCGTCCGCTTAAAATTATAATACTGAATTTAATGCCTACAAAAATCGAGACCGAAACTCAGCTTTTAAGGCTTCTCAGTAATTCTCCTCTTCAGCTTGAAATAGACTTGCTGCAGGTAAAAAGCCATATTTCAAAAAATGTGTCAAGGGAGCATATGCTCAAATTCTACAAAACCTATGACGATGTCAAGGACGAAAAATTCGACGGTATGATAGTTACCGGAGCGCCCGTTGAGATGATGGACTTCGAAGAGGTCGATTATTGGGACGAGCTCTGCAAAATATTTGATTGGGCAAAAACAAATGTGTATTCCACATTTAATATATGCTGGGGAGCGCAGGCTGCGCTTTACTATAATTACGGTATTCCGAAGCATCTGCTTCCCGAGAAGGTTTTCGGCGTATTTCGCCACCAACCGCTTGATTTGTATCATCCGCTTTTGCGCGGTTTTTCTGATGTTTTTTATGTTCCGCATTCACGTCACACGGAAAACCGCAAAGAGGATATAATAAGAGTAAAGGATCTTCAGATTTTATCTTATTCCGAGGAAGCCGGGGTTCATCTTGTGTCGGATATGGCGTGTCGCAATTTTTACTGTTCGGGTCATTGCGAATATGATAGCGACACCTTGGCTCGCGAGTACTTCCGCGATTTAAAAAAGGGTCTTGACATAAAGATGCCGCACAATTACTTCCCCGATAACGACATCAAAAAAACGCCCGTTGACACCTGGCGCGGTGCGGCAAGCCTGCTTTTCCAAAATTGGCTTAACTACTTTGTGTATCAAAAAACGCCTTATGACATAGCCGATATTAAATAGTCGGCGAGGCACTAAGCTTTATAAATATATAAAAATTATAAGTAAAGGAATTATATTTATGCTTCAATACGAAGAATTGAGACTGCGACTTATAAACCACGAAAAGACTCTTGATGACCTCTCCGAGGCTCTGGGTCTTGATAAGATGAAAGAAGAGATAGCGCAGCTTGAAAAAGAGCAGACTGTTGACGGCTTTTGGGATGATATAGCAAATTCTCAAAAGGTCGTTCAGCGCACAAGCAACCTCAAGAGCAAGGTAGCGGCTTATGAAAAGCTCAGGCAGGATTATGACGATGCGCTTGTTATGATTGAACTTTCAAATGAAGAAGAGGACGAGGGTATGCTCGATGAGTGCACAGAGAGCGTAGAAAAGTTTGAAAGTGATCTTGACACCATGACCCTTACAACCCTTTTGAGCGGTGAATATGATGCTAAAAATGCAATTCTTACCTTCCACGCCGGTGCAGGCGGAACCGAGGCGCAGGATTGGGCGCAGATGCTTTTCAGAATGTATTGCCGATGGGGCGAGCGTCACGGCTTTAAGGTCACTACGCTTGATTTCCTTGACGGCGACGAGGCAGGGCTCAAATCGGCAAGTATCCTCATAGAGGGCGAAAATGCCTACGGCTTTATGAAAAGTGAGACGGGTATACACCGCCTTGTAAGAGTTTCCCCGTTTGATGCGGCAGGCAGACGCCATACCTCTTTTGCTTCGGTTGAAGTAATGCCCGAAATCGATGATACGGTCGAGGTTGAAATAGCTCCGGAGGACATTAAAATGGATGTTTACCGTTCAAGCGGTGCAGGCGGTCAAAAGGTAAACAAAACCTCATCTGCCGTAAGACTTACTCATATCCCGACGGGAATTGTTGTGGCCTGCCAGGTTGAGAGAAGTCAGCATCAGAACCGAGAAGTTGCCATGAGAATGTTAAAATCCAAGCTTCTTGAAATCAAGGAGCGCGAGCATCTTGACAAAATTTCGGATATTAAGGGCGACCAAAAAGAGATAGGCTGGGGCAATCAGATACGTTCGTATGTATTTATGCCGTACACACTTGTCAAGGATAACCGCACAGGCTACGAAATGGGTAACATCAATGCGGTTATGGACGGCGATATTGACGGTTTCATAAATGCGTATCTCAAAATGCAGTCTCAGAAAAAGCTTGAGGAATAAACGCTTTATCAGTGCGGTAAGGCAGTATATCAATATGTTATTAAAGCGCGGAGTGTGTAATTTCGCGCTTTTTTGTTTGTTCGTATTTGTATAATCACTAAAACACAGACCAGCTTATAATACTATTTGTAAAAATGTGTGCATTGAAAAAATATGTAGAATTTGTTATTATTTGTATGTAAAAACGGTTTTTTATGGAAAGGTAGATCTGTATGCAAAAAACATCAACCAGGATTTTGAGTGTTTTGCTGTCTGTCCTTATGCTGTTGACTTTGGTTCCGTCTGCTCTTGTGAGCTACGCGGCAGAAGTCTCGCTTAACATTACGGACGAAAACGGTAATGACATTACCGAAATACAGCAGTTGACCGAGTATAAAACGCTTCAACTAAAGTATACCACGACAGGCGAATTGCCTGAGGGTACTACGGTAAAGTGGGAGAGTAACCTACCGCTTCTTGCCGACGTAGACGATAACGGTAAGGTTACGGCATATGATTCGTCAAAGACGGCTATAATTCAGCTTTGGCTTGATGAAAACGTGCGCGTGCTTCCTCTTGTAGGCGATAAAATGGCTGACGAGATTATGAAACAGCTCGAAAAGTCGGGCGTTAATCTTGACAGTATGAACGATGACCTGATAGTTTCTATTGTCAGAGGCATTGCAGGTGATACTCTTGCGGACAGCCTTGCGTCTGCTCTTGCCAATATGAATGTCGAAATAACGGCTACTATATATGACGCAAGCGGAGCAAAGCTTGCAAGTGACAAAATTAAAATAAAGGTTCAAAAGAGTGTTGTTGCGAACATCTTTCCGACCGGAACTCATATAACCAATAAAAAGAGCGTTCCTCTTACCGTTGCCGTGGGCAAAACGGTTCAGCTTTACGCGGCGGTAACACCGGTAAGACTTAAGCACTCTGTAAAATGGGAGATGGGCGGCAGCGTATTTGATACAAGCTCCGGCAAGCGTGCAACGATTTCCGATACGGGACTTGTCACATTTACTGCAGCAGGCTCGGTAACGGTTAGGGCATACGACGCGAGCAATGTAGCTTTTGTCGATACCATAACCTTTAATGTAGTTGAGCAGAAGGATCTCCCGGTTGAATCCTTTGATATTATAAGCGGCACAAAAACCGTAACAGATTCATCCGTATCCGTAAGTGAAGGCTCCACAACGCAGCTTGCAATTACAAATGTTGTTCCCGCAGGAGCTTATACCGGCGACCTTACTTGGGAAATCGCCGATAAATCGATTGCCGTGGTTGATGCCTCCGGTACGGTCACCGGCCTTGACGGCGGCGACGGACTCGTTGAATACAGTAAATCCACAACCCTTACCGCAACGGCGGGCGGCGTTTCCAAAAATGTTACAATAAAGGTGTCAAGAGCCGGTGTTGTCGGCAGTATCTCCTCTGTTAAAATTGAGGGTAACAGTGCCGTTCCCAATGATACGCCGACTACCTTTAAGGCAAATGTGTTGCCGTCAAGACTTAACACAAACTCGTCGATAAAACGAGAGTGGGGACTTACAAATTCCGATACAAAAGAAATAATATGGGCAACCGCCGAGGCACCCGCCGAGACAAAGCTTGCTACGCTTTCGTCCGACGGTGTATTCACCCCGAAATCGAGCGGTATTAGCGAAATACACGTAAGAGCAACTCTTAACGATAAAACCGTTGAGGACTCTCTTACCGTAACGGCGGGCAAGGCGATAACAGACTTCAGCATCGGCGGCAGCACAGCGGTTAACGAGAGCAAGACCACGCAGCTTTCAATCGCGAATATAGCACCGTCCGATTATGACAAAGCACTTCTCGGAACTGTCGTATGGACTTCTTCCGACCCGTCAATAGCCACTATTGATGCAAACGGTCTTGTAAAAGGTCTTGATTCCGGCGGAACGGCCATTTGGAACACCAAAAAGGTCACAATAACCGCAACCATCGGAAGCGTGTCTAAATCCGTAGAGGTAACGGTACGCGGTAACTCAATAAGACACCTCACGGGAGTTACCATAACGGGAAATGATTATGTAATCAAGGATTTTCCGGTTACCTACACCGCTAAATTCTCTCCCGAGAGAATTTCGGTCGATAAGCAGCGCTGGGGTCTCACTAAGGACGACGGCTCGGCTCCCTGGACCTCCGACTGGAATATCGGCGACGTAAATCAGAAGAACGCATATGCTTCGGTCGATTCAAACGGTGTTGTCACGGGTATTTCGGCAGGCGATACAACACTACATGCATTCGGCAGGAACGGCGTTACAAAGGTTGACGGCGCATACGTAGAAACTCAAAAGAATATAACGGTAGTTGAGGTTGAGCCGGTAAGTATTGCGTTTACCGCGCCCACTAAGACCGATTATGTAGAGGGTAGCACAGAGCTCGATCTCACCGGTATGGAGGTTAAGCTTACATATAATCGTGCGGATATTGCCGAGTATTACGGTGAAGAGGCGGCAAACGCCTATACCGACGATCAGCTTTCCGTTCCGGTAACGGATTATACGGTAAGCTCCGTCAACACTTCGATACTTGATTCGAAGCAGTATATTATAGTTAACGTAGTAAGAGCCGGCAAAACATATCACGCAATATTCCCGATAACCGTTCACTCTAAGGCGGTAACATCAATTGAGCTTGAAAATCCTAAAAAGGATTATCTCGAGGGCGATAAGACCCTTGATCTTTCGGGGCTTAAGGTTAAGGCAAATTACAGCAACGCCGAGTCCGAATACGTCACCGATTATACGGTCGACACATCGTCATTTGACCCGGAGCTTTACGACGTAGAGCAGAATATAACCGTTACATACACACATGCGGGGCGCAGCGCTTCGGCTACATTCCCCGTAATTGTATACGGTAAACCCGTTGTCAGCGTTGATAAAGGCGATTATAACGGCGGATGGACAAGCAAGGACGTAACCTTTACTCTTTCATCGACTCACGAACTTGACGGAGTTAAGTATTACTTTAAAACCGATTCCGCAGGCGTAGAAGCACCATTGGAAGGCAACACGCTTACCGTAAATGTGAACAGCAGCGATACATATTATTTTAAGGCTGTAAATTCCAAGGGCATTGAGAGCGCTTACACAGAGGGCTACACCGTTATGCGTGATGATATAGAGCCTTCGTTCACACTTACTCCCACCGTAACCGCGCTTACAAATAAGAGCTATGATGTTACAATAGGAAGTCTTAATGTAGGCGCTTCGGGAATAGCCTCCGTTACATTAAACGGTGAGGATATAACCGCTTCTCATGATTCGTTTACCGTTGCTGAGAACGGAACTTACACCGTAGTTGTAACTGCGGGTAACGGCCTTACGGCAGAAGAAAGCATCGTTATAAACAATATTGATAAAATTGCTCCCACCGTAAACAGCATAACCGTTTTACATAAAGATATAGGCGGTGTCGCAAGAGAGGTTTCCGGAAGCTTCTTCAGCAAGGCGGACACTTTATGCAGATTCTTTAACAAGACTGTTGAAATTACCGTTGATGCGTCGGATGAGGGCGTATCGGGAATAGACAAAATTGAATATCGCTTTGTAGATGAAAACGGTCAGCCGACCGGCTCCGACTGGAGCGTCTACGACAGCGAAAACAAACCGGCTAAAGACCCCGATTTCAAGGGCTTTGTAGAGGCAAGAGCTACCGATAAGGCAGGCAATGTTTCCGCGATACTTCGTTCGGACGGCGTGGTTATAGACGGTACGGCTCCCACCGATGTTACCGTTTCCGCTGTATACGGCGGTGATAAGGAATATCAAGAGGGTGCTTGGAGCGCAACAGATGTAAATATAACTCTTTCCTCCGAGGCTTATTCGGGAATTTACAAATATTATTACCGTATTGACGGCGGAGAATGGCAGGAGCTTTCGGGCAATACCTTTACCGCAACCGAAACAGGTGAGCATAAATACGAATTTAAGGCCGAGAGCTATGCGGCTCTTGAGAGCAACGTCACCGCGTTTACGGTTAAGATAGACCGTCAGGTGCCTGTTATCCGTGTTTCGTTCGAGGGTACCTTCGGCAGATGGACGGGTGAAGGCGTTACATTCAACTTCTCTACCGAGGAAGCTTCTCTTTCCGGTATTAACTATTATTATGACAACGGAAACGGCTGGACTCTTATCGACAGCGGCACAAGCATTGAGATAACCGATACAACCAACGCCGTTTACAGATTTAAAGCCGTTAACAATGCCGGCACCGAGAGTTATCCCTCTGATAGCTATCACGTAATGATAGATGCAAAGGTTCCCGAAATAACTCTTACTCCCGAGGTTACCGATGTTACTCCGAATCCTTATAAGATAAACATAAGCACCGAGGTAGGCGAGTCGGGACTTCGCGAGGTTACCTGCAATGGTCAGGATATAACCAATGAAGACTCTTACACAGTGTCACAGAACGGTACATACGTATTTACCGTAGTAGGCAAAAACGGCAGAGTTGCAACAAAGATATTTACGGTTACAAATATCGACGGCGATAAACCCGTGCTTACCGTATCTTCTTACGGTAAAACAGGCGAGTGGACAAGCGGCGACGTTACAATAGTTCTCTCGGCTACAAGCAATACCGGCGTTACATATTACTATGACGACGGATCGGGCTTTAAGGAGATGAACGGCAGAGTTTTCAATATTGCCGAAAACTGCAATAAGACTTATACATTTAAGGCTGTTAATAAAGCGGGCGTTGAGAGCGATGTGTCGGACGGTGTTGTCGTTATGATTGATAAGAGCGTTCCGACGGACGTTACGGTAACGGCGGCTTGCGGTGAAGAAAATGTGGCTTCCGGTTCGCTTGTAAGGCAGGATGTGACATTTACTCTCAGCTCTTCGGCTTCGTCGGGCGTTAAATATCAGTATTCGCTTAACGGAGGCGAGTGGACAAATATTGAGGGCAACACTCTCACCACAAACGGCAGCGGAGCATATAATTACAAATTCCGCGCTGTCAGCGGCTCGGGTCTTGTCAGTGATAAGAGTGAATTTAACGTACAGGTTAAAATACGTTTGTTCGGCGATGTGAACGACGACGGCAAGGTTGACAGTACGGATTACAACCTTATCGTATATCATTCGCTCGGCATTGAAACTCTTACCGATGATCAGCTTGCTGCGGCGGACCTTAACGGAGACGGTGTTGTTGATCTCTCCGATGCTTCCGTGCTTGACCTCGTTATGGCAGGCAAATATAAAGCAGGCGAATAAAGTAAAGCAAGCCCAAAATAAAACGCTTATTCCGATTTTTCGGAATAAGCGTTTTTTGTTTAGTAAGTAGCCGGAGTTTTTATCAGAATTTGTTGTGAACCTTTTCGCAGAATGCATACATATCTTTAATATTAAGCTCCGTGCCGTCGTCGAGAACGACCTTGCCGCTCCAAAGTCCGTGAACCTGATGCGTTTTCATACCGAACAGGTTGAGCGGAAGCAGGTTTGTATAGTGGTCGTAGTACGGCTTCATAGTCAAATCAAGTCGGCCGTCCTCCGAAATAAACTGCCATTCATTCATCCATCCGGCATCATCTTCAGGGTCTTTCTCAAGATGCACTGCGCCTATTTTATGGCATTTACCGTCATAGAATATAGCTGTTTCGGTTGCATTTGACTCGTCACCGAAGCCCCATGTAAGCTCAAAGCCGAAGAGCTTGCCGTCAAGATAAGTGCTGCCGTTTCCCCAGTACCATGTATTCGTGTGCGGCCACACACCGCGCCCCCAGTCAAGAACCGTAAATGTTTTATCCTTTGTAAATGTGTATTTCTCGTTCCCGGCAACAACGGTGCCTTCTGTCGCAAGGCAGTTGAGCTTTTGAGTAAGGAAGAAGCATCCCTGTTCATTAAACGGGGTCGCTATTGTTATGCTTTCGTGCTCGGGAAGCTTATAGCAAGTAACGTCGAATTTAACCTTTTTGCCTGAAGCCGTGCCTTCAAAATAGAGGCGTCTCTCCGTTTCGCGAACGTCAAATATAAGCTTTGTTCCTCCGCGCTTATATTCGGTATAGTTCGGAACGTCGCCGTTTTTGCTGAGTCGGTTCTTGTGCGGCGTGAAAAGCTCAGTTGCCATACCGCTTATTTTTCTGCCGGTCTTGAGGTTAACAAGTCCGAAAGTGGCACAGGTGGCAAGCGATATATTAAAGAAATTGAGCTGTATCATTATATTTCCGTCGCTTATCTGGTAATAATCCCATTCCTTAAGGCGCATGGTATTTTCACGTTTTATCATTTCGGGATTATATCTGAAAAGGTTGTGCTTACAATAGCCGGGTCTTGCAAGGTTCCCGTCCGGCATAAGAAGGACGGTGCTTTCTTTTATTTCGGTCTGTTTGTTCATTTTATCCAAAATCTCCTCGCTTTATAAATTTTATATTATTATACTCCAATATAAATACAAATTCAATCTGCGTTTTTTTGTCGGAAATACACAAATACCGCTCGTGCGATTATAGACAACTGTTAAGCTGCTTGACATAATATGTAAAATGTGATTTTTTCGCAAAAAAAAGTTTATTTCTAAAATGATTTGTATTATACTATTTAAGTAAAGTTTGTATGGAGGAATATTTATGGCAAAAAACAAAATGAAAAAAACCAACACCATACATTTCGGTATTCAGCGCAAGATTGTAGCCAATATGACGACCGAATCGTGGGCAAATGTTCCTCACGTTACATACAACTACGAGCCGGACGTCACCGAATTTATGATAGAGTATAAAAGGCTTAATGAAGATTGTCCGCCCGAGAAAAAAGTCACTTTAAATACTCTTATGCTCAAAATAATAGTTGAGGGGCTCAAAGCGGATCCGATTATGAATTCTCATATCGAATTTGACCGCAAGCTTGTCAGAGGAGAAATACATACCTTTGAAAATATTGATATTTCTATGCCGATGGTCTTGCCGAACGGCGAGATGATGACAATAAATCTTCACAACTTTGAAAACAAAAACCTTGATGAGATGGTTGCGTATATCGCGGACGTAAACCGCCGTGTCGCAAACACAAATCTTGACGAGGTTATGTTTGATGTCTCTCTTGATAACACGCTTACAGCTTTAAAGCAGGGCAAAATCAAACAAACCCTTTATCGTCTTATCGGCTCAAAGACCGGTAAGCACAAGGTTAAGACCCTAAGCGGAAAGGAAAAGAGCAATTATTATAAAATTCCCGAAAATGACAGGCTTACAAAGCACGATATCGAGCAGGGTACGATAACCGTTTCAAATATCGGCTCGGTTTACCGTGCGCAACGCGGCGAAACCTGCTTGCTTGAAATTGTTCCGCCGCAGGTTTGTGCCATAGCGGTCGGTGCCGTTCAGGATAAGCCCGTAGTCGTTGCAAATGAAGCGGGCGAAAAGGAAATAGCCATTCGTCAGGTTATGCCGCTTTGTATTGCTTTTGACCACAGAGCGCTTGATTTCGGCGAGATTGTTCCGTTTATCAAACGTCTTGATGAGATATTTGCCGCTCCGGAAATAATCCATACTTGGCGCAACACCGGTATCAGCGAGGAGCATATGGCTGAAATAAAGGTTGAGCGTGAACAGCGCGAAGCAAAGTACGAGCAGAGCAAGGAACGTGAAAAAGCGCGCAAGGATGCAGAAAAGGCCGCCGAAAAAGCTCGCAGAGACGCCGAGAAGGCACGTAAGGATGCGGAAAAGGCAGAGCGTGACGCGGCGGAAAAAGCCGAGAAAGCTCGCAAGGACGCAGAAAAAGCCGAGCGCGAAGCGGCGGAAAAAGCTAAAAAAGCCGATGAAAAGGTGAAAAAAGAGGCTGAAAAGGCGCGCAAGGATGCAGAAAAGGCCGAGCGAGATGCCGCAGAAAAAGCCGAAAAGGCACGCCGAGAGGCAGAAAAAGCAAAAATAGAAGCCGTTGCCAAGGCGGAAAAAGCAAAACGCGATGCCGAGGAAAAGGCACGCAAGGAATCCGAAAAAGCCCGTAAAGAAGCCGAAAAAGCAAAAGCCAAAGCGGCAGAGGCAAAGGCAAAAGCCGAAAAAGCCCGTAAGGCAGCGGAAGAAATTAAGACTGATAAAGCCGAAAAGGCGGCACAGGAAGCCGAAAAAGAGGCGAAGGAAGCCGAAAAAGAGGCTGAAAAGGACGAGGCAATAGCCGAGCAAACCGAAAAAGAGGCAAATAATAAATAAAACGAGCCAATGGGGCTAAAGGAGAAAAACAATGGGTAAGGACATAACTTTGGTTGTTATGGCTGCCGGTATGGGCAGTCGTTTCGGCGGATTAAAGCAGCTTGAGCCGATAGGAAAAAACGGAGAGGTAATTCTTGATTTTTCGGTTTACGATGCGGTAAAGGCAGGCTTTAATAAGGTTGTTTTTGTTATAAAACACGCAATCGAGGATGATTTTAAACGTATCGTCGGCTCACGTATAGAAAAAAAGGTTAAGGTTGAGTACGTTTTTCAGGAGACAGATGCT
>ENA-ORSB01000789-ORSB01000789.1-human-gut-metagenome-genome-assembly--contig:-NODE-789-length-33658-cov-4.370830_pt1 | contig 33658 bp, 40 predicted proteins | sample MGYA00242180_ERZ509144 | MGnify/ENA primary metagenome ERZ509144 (study PRJEB26280, sample SAMEA2338661) | human gut metagenome | biome: human gut; feature: human-associated habitat; material: faeces...
CGCAGACCATTCACCCCGCTTTTTACCCGCGCCACAAAGCCGCGGACGACCGTGCCAGTTCGAGCTACCCGGCGCAACGCTGCCAGCCTCCGCAGCCAGACCAGCAACCCCGCCATAGTACAAGGCCGCAAAACGCCACGGGCAGCGAACCCCGGCGGAGTTGGTACCGCAGAAAGCCGATTTAAAATAAGTCGTTGAAGATCCGCCGATCAGCTTCGGAAACAGCACACCCAACTTTGACTTGATAAATGCTTTCACATAGTTCCATCCGGACGGCATACCGGAATATACAATACCTGTATCTTCATAGTCCGCTGTGATTGATCCCGACAGTTTCTGACTGTCGCGGCACTGATACACAGTATAATCAAATCCTCCTGCTTCATTTGCAGTCGTGTCATACAGTGGATCCAGCCCGATCGTATATGATCCATCCAAAACTTCTACACCAGCAACACGAAGCGGTGTCTTTCCTGCTGTCAGGCTGAATGTGCATCCGTCTTTATGTCCCGGCAATGCTTCTGTTGCGCCCGAATGCCACGGCATAGTTGAAATACACGTTGTTGCTGTCGTTGTGATCGTTCCGCTGATGTCAAGATTGATCGCTGTGTATTCTGTTCCATTTACTGTTACTTTTTCGATTGAAGATACTTTCACCAGATCCGCAAGGTTACGCATCCATGCATTCCATCTGTCTTTATTCGACTGTGCGCCCATATCGCCAACCGATACCGTGGATCCGACAATGAATCCTGCTGCCTGACTTGCAGACAGAAGAACCCTTTTCACATTTTCTTCCGGCAACGCTACCATGTACTGATAGTTGTAACTTGTGCATCCTTCAGCGATGTTTGAGTTTTCCAGATCAAAATGTCTTAACTGCCACATACGAAGAATCCATCTTGTATCGCAGTCATTCCACAGTCCTTCATAAATTGTTTTCTGTCGTGCCTTCTGGATCCCCGCCGTTGCTGATGCGAAGTTATATGCCTTGATCCCTGCGCCGGATGTCAATGCGCCTTTGCTGTCCAGACCACCGGGGAATGTTGCGTGCCATGTGATCGGTCGCTTTTTATTTTTCGGATCCACATCCCCCGCATCTGGATAATAGCCGGATCCCCTTGTTGTTCTGAATGAAATATAATCATATGCACCGTCATTCCATTCTTTAATCCATAATGCAAGCGCAAATGTATATACTGGCGCATCTTCGCCAGTGATGTCAAAACCATCTTCACCTTCAAAATATGTGATATTCATGGTTCCGTCTTCCAGTGACAGCGCGTTTGCTCTGATATACCATGTCATCGGATCTTCATCCGCCCAGTCTTCGATCGCTTCAGTATTTTCTGTACACAGCTGTGCTGCCGCTTTATCTGCCAGATCATCCATCGGTGTCATTTTTGTTATTCCTGATACTGACGGATCATAGCTTCGCAGTGTGTACGTCTTTCCATTCCATGCCTGTGCTGCTGCTGTTGCAAACCTTGAAAGCAATTTATACTTGTCTGTTTCGCCTGCTGCCAGCGCGCGCGGATACCATGACCAGAAAACCCGTGTTGTATTTGTCCCGTCAAGTAATTGTCTGCACGCAGCATCAAGTGCTTCTGCCGAATTCTGTCCGCCATTCAGCGCGATCGCTTCCAGTGCCGCCGCCATTCTCTCATGCTGTGCATAAGATGGAAATGATAAATCAATTCCTTCCATTCTTCTTTTCCTCCTGTTTACTCATTGATCGGTGTTAGTGCCAGATGCGGGATTCCCCGTTCTGTATAAATTGCGTATGCATATTTGATATTCGCATCTTTATCCAGCATATATGATGCTTCATTGATCTGCCCCGCAATTTTTACAGCTTCATTTGCCTTGTCCAGAACTTCTTTCGCCTGCTTCTGTCTTTCCTGTTCTGCCGTGACGCGATCACTTTCTGCTGACACTCTGCTTTTTTCCGCGTTCACGCGACCTGCTTCCGCTTTCGCTCTAGCTTCTTCTGCGTTCACACGCTTCGTTTCCGCCTGCACTCTGGCTTCTTCTGCCTTCACGCGACCTGCTTCCGCCTTCGCTCTAGCTTCTTCTGCGTTCACACGCTTCGTTTCCTGATCAGCATACTGTTTCATTGTCTTATCGAAGATAGAAAGTTCATCGCCCGAAACGATCGCATCTTCATCTTTTACTTTTGCTTCAATCTCTATTTCAAAAGTGACCGATGTTGCCACCTGCATCAGATCTGAAGATTTTACTTCCACTTCACACAATGCTATTCCCGCTGCTGCCAGTGCCTGACTGTCCAGTTCTACCATCACAACATTGTCCGTGAATTCACACGGTGTATATATCCTGTGTCTATCTGGTTTTCTGATGAACGCTGTGACGCTGGATCCCGCCGGGATCGTGTATGGTTCCCCATGATCCAGCAATACGGTTTCGACATACCTCGTCGCCCGATCACCCTGTTTCGCAGACACCATATACTGTTTTGTCCCGCCTGACATTTCGATTTCGATTCGCTGAATTACTTTTCCAAGTGCCACCGTCTTCCCTCCTTTCTATAATCCGAGTTTGTTCAGGATCTGCTGCATTGTCACTTCGGATCCATCTGATTTTATGAATTTCACCCCATGCCTGAATATCGCATCAAACGTAAAATCCACTGCATTTTCCACGGTTGCTTTTGATCCGAAAGCTACGCCGCGTCCGCCATGTAAAAAATGCATTGCATATACCGCTGTTGATACGAAGTCAATGACAGTCACTGTGTTAAATGTATCTTTCAGCACATAACGAACATCATATGAAAATTCTGTATTCAGATCTCCGCCGCAAACAGTTGTTGCTTCTCCGATCGGAAGTTCTTTTACTGCTGACGTATATGCACCCTGACTTGAAAGTTTATACTGCATCTGAAGTGTCGCTTTATTCTTTCCGTTACAGGTTGAATATGTGCTATCTGTCGTCGCCAAAAAATATACACCTTCATTTTCCAGCGTCCCATCCTGCCCGCACCTCATAGAATCTACCTGAATCGTCGGCGGATTATATTCCACGACTGTCACTTTTGCAGTTTTTTCTGCCGTCCGTCCCCTTGTATCACGGATCTTCACTGTCACATCCATGATCCCGTAGTCTTCCAGTGTGTATGACTGTGGCAATGCAGACGGCGTTCCATAATATGTCCTGTCATTCAGTTCCATATTGACTGATACAATATCCGCACCGTATGACTTTGTGATGTTCGCTGCGGTAATAGCTATATTGCTGTTATGTTCCACGAACATTCCCCACGCCGCAGGGACACGCCCTTTTGTATCCGCAATGGATATGGAATTGATCACCGGGACACAATCATCCGGTACTGTTGCCCTCACCGCAGTATCTCTTGATTGATATACCTGCGATCCAAACAGCACCTGAACCGAAAGTGTGCAGGATCCCGCTGTACTGTTTTTTATCTCTTCATTCCAGCTTTTTGGTATGGTATAGCTTGTATTGATCTTTGTCGCTCCGGACGTTTTTTTTTCCAGCGTATACGACTTTGATCCAATCGCCCACTTGAATCTATACGTTGCATCAGATGACAGTTTCACGGAAAACAGCGAATCTTCATTTGCATTTTCTATATTGATAGGAACTGCCGTCTTTCCATCAATTTCAAATTCCGAAGCCCCCGGATCAAATCCGTATGGTGCAAATGATCCCAGATCATAAAATGAAAAGGTCATTTCTGTTCCTTCTTGTGTCGGATTCTGACCGTATACAATTTTGAAGAATGGTTTTCTGATCGTCAGCTTTGTTCCAATGTTCAGTGTTGCTTTTTTTACCCATGTTCCTTGTGCTACGATGGTATTTAATGTAAAGTAGGAATTCACTGTCCATCTGTATTGTTTTCCATCAATGATCATAACTGATGGCATATCTTCTTTTTTTACGCCCAGCAACCAATCATCTTCATTTTGCGTGAATGTTACTGATGTGATTGTTGTTACATCTCCGCTGACATTCCCGGTGAAGACAGCCTTCGCATATATACTTGTGACTGGTACTTCTCTTCTTGTCGTACTCATACTTTTACTACCTCAAATATTCCATCATCGTCGATCAGCTGTCTGTATTCCTGTTTCTGTTTTTGCCTTTTGACGCTCTGTGTTGCCGTTTCTTCCACCTGCTCCGCTTCTCTCCATTTCACACCCATCCCGTACTGTGTGGATATGAAATCAAAGTATCCGCCGTCGTCTGCTGCTCCGACTGACCATCTTCGCACCGCTTCGACATTTTCAATGTGTAGCTTGTTGTACTGCACATATGCCACCGGAACGCCTTCCTGTCTGAATTCCAGTCTTTTATCGGATAGTAATGTCGAAAACGGCAGTACCCCGCCATCTTGCTTTTTTCCGATCTCCATTCCATCATCCGTGTAATGGAAATATGTTTCATTCTCTCTTCTGAATTCTTCCAGTTCGTCGCCCTGCGATGTCACAGTTTCTTCGACCGACTTGATAGACATATCAAATGAATTTGCAGTCTGATTCAGTGCTGTTGAATATTCATTTGTCATTCTTTCAATGGTCTTTTCATTCAGCTGCGAAGCATAGTCTTTCGCTTCCTGTTCTGCTGCATAGGTCAGATCCCTTTGTTCTGTTCTAACCTGTTGAACCGATGTAATGATCCCGCTTTCTGAAGATTTAATTGCAGCTTGTGCCTGTTCGATTGTCCAGTATCCTTCATTTAGCGTTTTCTTCGTCCTTGCCTGTGCCTGATCCACTGCATCGGACTTCATTTTTTCTTCTGTTTCTTCCTGAAGCTGTGCAAAACTCTTTGTCACATTAGAAAGTTCACAGGTGTTTTTATCCGGATGCTGCGGATATTCCGTCATCTTCACGATCCGCTGCTTTTCTTTTGTGGCTTCCGTTTTTGAAATCAGATGCACCGTATCACCGATGTCATATTCCAGAATGCTGTATGCCTTTTTCTGCGATGCCAGATCCGCAACGTCAGCAGTATATGCTGTATACGGCTTCGATGCTGTGTCCAGCTTCGCAGTCGCATCTTCAATTAGATTTTCCGTGATGGTGTATCGTTCATCTTTCCAATAGCGCGGAATCACTTTATCTGAATACTGATGATTGTCAATATATGGAACCCCCAGCATAATTTCCGGTGTGATCCCATCTTTTCCCACCGGATAAATTCTTGTGTAGAAATCATATGTATCTGATTTCAGTGTCAACTTCCGCAGGTTTAGTCCTTCTATGAAATATGCTCCGCGATCCATCCCGATCGCTTCATATAGATCTATTCTCTTCTGGATGCTGTCGATCTTGCATTCGCATCTGTATGTGTCCATAACCTCCTGAAGTACATCCCAAGCATTGCACGTTTCATCAATGCTGACTGTTCTTCGCTTTGTTACTGTGCAAATTCCGACCGTCCAACCCGTTCCATCAAAAGCGAATTCCAAGCAGGCACGCGCCGTCTGTGTTACACTCTCAAATCCATACAGAAATTCCTGTGATTCCAGTTCTTCTATATTCAGCTGTGCTACATAACTGTTTTTATTTTCTCCTGTGTTTATTTCCTTCAGAACATATTCATCATCTTTTGTCCTGATATAATATTCAGCCCGCAGATTTTCAATTTCTGATCCTGTTTTCGGATAACTGAATGAAATCTGCTTATCTCCGGATGATAATGTTTTTTCAATTTTCAGATCATCCGGATCATCTATTCCTGCAATTCTCCTGTGCTGATCATCATATATCTGAAGCATATATCATCCCCCTTTATAACCACATCGGGGAATACCTAACTGTCACCCTTGCGCCATTCGTTGAAAACGCAAGGTCATTTCTTCCCGTTTGCAGTTTAGGGAACGCCCACAGATCCACGGATCCGAAAGCGTTATCCCCTTCCTTTGTTATTTTTCCGGTCTTCCCGTTAATCACAATCGTTTCGCCATTCATCAGGCTTTCAATAGTGTACGGTTCCCCGTTTAGTGTTATCTTATAGTTTGTCAGATCCGCTTTTGCTGTCACTTCAATAATGCAAGGTGTGTCCCGACTTCCTTCTGCGTACAGCTTTCCTTCCAGTTTCTGATCAAATAACGCTTCCGCTTCGTCGTCAAAAAAGAATCCATCAAATTCTAATGTCAGAATTCTTTTTTCCTTTTCAAGCGTTTTTTCGTAATCATCGCCAGTCAGAAACCCTTTATATTTTCCTTTGAATCCTCTGATTTCTTCCATAATGCAGGACGACCTGAAATTCCGCATAAAAGATGACATTGTTCTTTCCAGTGTCGCCCTGTTCTTTCCCCTGAAGTATATGGTCATTGTCATAGAACCCAGCGGAATATCTGTGTCGTACTCTGTCGGAAGAAGTGCTTTTGACATCATTTCATAGTTTGCCGTCATCTTCGGGGGCTTTGTTTCTGCCGTCAGCAATGTCGCCCCGTATCTTCTGACGTCAATCCCGTTTATGATCATGCTTTACCTCCTCCGTTTTATTTCATCTGTGAATTTTTCTTCCACTTTTGAATATACTTTCGTTGCCACGACTTCGCCGTCCATTGTTACATAGACATATACCGTTGTTCCTGTCATAATTGCATCCAGCTTTTTATCCAGCATGTCGCCCAGTCTGTCATAAAACTGCTTCAATGGAAGGATGGCTTCTGCTCCCGCTTCTCCTCCTGCCAGCAATGTGTCGCCTGCTGCCCCGAATGCGGTCGGTTTCGTCATGATACCGCCGTTCTTATACCAGCTAATGCTGAAATGTGGAACTGATGGCGGATTCAAACTGAATGATCCGCTGATATACGGATGCGGCAGTTTCAAATGCGGTAATGACCAGCTGAAGTTGAATTTTGATCGGATCGCACTGATCGCATTTCCTACCGCAGTTTTTGCAGCATTGATCGGTGTTGTGATCGCTGTCTTGATTGCGTTCCATGTTGAAGACGTTGCTGATTTCACGCTATTCCATACAGAACTTATCGTTGACTTAATCCCATTGATTGCGGATGTCACTGCTGACTTTGCGGCATTGATCGGTGTTGTCACCGCTGTCTTCACTGCATTCCATGCCGTCGATGTTCCTGTTTTGATCGCATTCCAGATTGTTGTCACCGTTGTCTTTACTGCGTTGAATACAGTCTGTACCGTCGTTTTGATCGCATTTACGACAGTCTGCACCGCCGTTTTGATCGCATTCCACACTGTTGTAATGACTGTTTTTATTCCATTCATTACAGGCGTGATCACGCTGTCTTTCATGAAATTCCATGCCGTCTGTACCGCGGACTTTATTGCATTTATCACGGTCGTGAATGTTGTTTTGATGGTGTTCCATACCGTCGTGATCGTTGTGCTGATCGCATTCATCACTGGTGTGATCACATTATCCTTCATGAAATTCCATGCCGTCTGTACCGCAGACTTTATTGCATTTACCACTGTCGTGAATGTCGTCTGAATCGCATTCCATACCGTCGTGATCGTTGTGCTGATCGCATTCATCACTGGCGTGATGATATTATCTTTCACAAAATTGATTGCTGTCTGTACCGCGCTTTTGATTGTTTCCCATACGCTTATGATCGTATCTCTACAATTTTCCCAGATAAACCGGAACGGTACGGTTATCAATTCAAATGCGGCTTTGATAACTTCCACTATGAACATGATCGCAACCTGAACCACATTCTTTATTGTTTCCCACACATTAGACACGACATCTTTCACAGCATTAAAGATTGTGCTGATCGTATCGTGTACGGTCGTGCAGAACGCCGTCACGTTTGTAACAATTCCATTCCACACCGTTGTGCAGAATGTTGAAATCCCATTCCAGATTCCTTCAAAAAACGAAGATATTCCGTTCCAGATTCCTTCAAAAAAGGTTTTCACTCCATTCCAGACAGTTTCCCAGTTAGTTCCAAACCATCCAAGAAAAACATCCGCTACGCCTTTGACTGCTCCGATTATTGTTGAAAAATATTCTTTCAGACCATCCCAGACGCTTGAAAAAATTCCTTTTACAGCTTCCCACGCACCAGACCAGTCGCCACTGAATACAGCAGAAAATACATCCCATATTCCAAGAATGACATTGAAAGCTGTTTGTAATGCGATTGCAATCGTATTGAAAGCAGCTTCCAACACTGGTGCAAGTAAATTACAGAATCCGTCCCAGATTGTTTTTATTGCTGACGTCACATCGCTAAATGTAATTCCCAACGCCGACAGTCTTTCACTGATTCCTGCCGCAAATGTCGTGAAGGCATCTTTGATCTTCTGCCAGATCGCCGTGATCGTATTTCTGAAATCTTCATTCGTATTCCATAAGTGAATAATAACTGCCGTAATTGCTGCAATCGCTCCCACTACAATCGCCGCTGGCGATGTAATCAATCCCAGTGCTTTCGTGAATACTCCTGAAAATCCGCCTGCTTTTACAAGTCCGGCTGACAGCGTTCCAAGTGCGCGTGATACATTTGCGCTGAACGTGATCACTTTTCCCAATCCCATCAGCATCGGTGCAAGTGCTGCCACAAACATTCCGATGCGAAGAATTGTTTCTTTTTGTCCTTCGTCCATTGCGTTCAGCTTGTCCACAAAGTTCTGAATATGTGTCACAATATCACGGATTTTTGGCATCAGAATTTCCCCGAAGCTGATAGCAAGTTCCTGAAGCTGTGACATCAAGATCGTGATCTGCCCCTGAAGATTGTCGTTCATTGTATTTGCCATCTTTTCAGATGATCCGTCACAGTTGTCGATCGCTCCTGCCAGCTTTTCAAAATCTTTATCTGATCCGTTTATAATCGCCAGCATTCCGGACATTGCATTCTTTCCGAACAATGCCGCTGCTGCCTGTGCCTGTTCCGCTTCTGACAGTCCGCCCAGTTTCTGCCGCAACTGTTCCATCAACTCACGCAATGAAAGCATCTTGCCGGAACTATCTGTCAATGATATTCCGTACTTATCCATTGCAGCCGCAACAGTATCTGTCGGCTTTGCAAGGTTCGTGATGGCTCCTCGCAAAGATGTTCCTGCCTGACTGGACTTGATACCTGCATTCGCCATCAATCCGATCGCAAGCGCAGCATCTTCTGCTGTGTATCCTAACGATCCAAGAACCGGGGCTGCGTATTTAAACGTTTCGCCCATCATCGACACATTGGTATTTGCATTCGATGATGCTGCCGCCAAAATATCAGAAAAATGACTGGAATCTTTTGTCGAAAGTCCGAAGGCGGTCAGGGCGTCCGTTACGATGTCAGATGTCGATGCAAGATCTTCACCCGATGCTGCCGCAAGATTCATGATGCCCTCTAAGCCGTCCATCATGTCCTGCGTCTTCCATCCAGCCATTGCCATATACTGCATACCCTGTGCAGCTTCTGACGCGCTGAACTTTGTTTTCGCACCCATTTCACGGGCTTTTCCTCGCAGTTTATCAAGATCCGTTCCTGTTGCTCCGGAAATTGCTGATACTTTCGACATTTCACTGTCAAAATCTGCTGTCGTCTTAACAGCCGCAACTCCAAGCCCTGCGATACTGGTCGATAATGGAAGAAGTTTCTGCCCTACACTCGTTAATGTGCCGCCAACCTTTTCTGCTTTCGCTGCATATTCATCAAACGGCGCACGCGCAAGTTCTGCGTTCACATTTTTCAGTTCCGCTTCCATTTCAGTCAGCGCAGCTTTCGACTGATTCACTGCTGCTTCCTGCTTCGTGATCGCTGTTTCTGTTTTTGCGATCTGGCTTTCACTTGTGGACAGCTGTGAAGACAGCTTTTCATATTCTGCCTTCAACTTCTGTGTTTCTTCGCTGTCTTCCCCTGTCGCTTTCGCACTATCTTCATATGCTTTTTTTGCTGCTTCAACCTTTGTCTTCAGCTGATCGTGCGCTGTTTTTTGCAATTCCAACTTCTGTTTTAAGTTGTCATACTGCTGTCCATTCTGCTGCACGATCCCCTTTTGAACATCTATCTTCGATGTCAGTTCGGTCACTCTTGCACGCAGGGCGTCCTGCGCGGATCCGCTTAACTTTGCTTGTGCCGCAGCCAGTGAATGCTGTGCCGTCAGGTTTTTCATTTCTGCTGCTGCCTGACGCATTGCCTGCTGATACTGCGACGTTTCTGCCCTAATCTCAATTAAGGTTTTAGCCATGTTTCGCGTTCCTTTCTTTACTTCTCATCGACCGTCCTAATCTCGAATGCCGCATGATCCAAAAGGCTCATGATGTCCGCTTCCATGCACTGCTGATATGAGTTTTTCATAAGATTGATACAGATCTTCACTATCCGATCCACATTTTCCCTGCATATCTTCCACAGGTTTTCGCCCGGATCTTCATCGTTGTATCCATTTTCTTCGTCATATTCGTCGAAAGCAGATTTTTCTTTCTGTATCTTTTCAGGATGTTCTGGATTAAGATCCAGAAATTTCTTCGTGATCACATCCTGCATCATGAAATGGATTTCTTTCACAGCTGACAATACATCTTCCGGATCTGCTTCTTCCACCTCCCGCTGCCTTGCTCCGAATACTACCATTAAGATCTTCGTATTCGCTTCAAAAGCATCCCTGATCGAATCACTGTCATTCCGTTCCATGATTTCCGTATATCTGCGATACATTTCCACTGAAATCGTCGTGCAGACATATTCTTTGTGTCCACACGGCAGAATCAGTTCCGGCATCACTTGCCATTTGTAAAATTTTTCGCGAAGTCTTCCGTTCTTTTATCAACCTTTTCACCCACTGACACATCCATCAGTGCAAATTCCATCACGATCGAATCTGGTGTCATTCCGGTTTCAGCATCCAGCATGTCATCTGTTGTGAACTGGTTTCCGTACATTTCAATAATAACGTCCATCATATCCATGAACTGCTGTCTTGTGTACAACGCCCGTTTCGCTTCTGTGTCCATAATGCTGTCGCGCACTTCCAGATAGCGCAAATATGCCATCGTGGACATCTTCTGCGGCATCGTATATTCTTTGTTGCCGATGATAATTGATCTTTTCTTTGTTTTAGCTGCTGCCATTTCTTTTCCCTCCTGTTTTATGCTGCATCCGGTTTTTCCTGAACTTTTGAAAACCAGTCTTTGATCGCTGCCGCCGCTTCTGTATGTTCCGTAAGAAGATTGCTTTCATCAACGCTGCATTCATATCTTCCATCCATCTGACGGGCATAAAAATCGCCCTTCAATGTTGCTGTCTGCGTTGTTTTTGTTTCCCCTTCTGTTTCGTAATTGTCTTCAAATCCCTGACCGAATCTTCCACAGTACAGCCATTTGAATTCATACTTACCGTTCAGCTTCTTTGCACGCCATCCAAGCGCAAGTTCCGGTGCTTTGTCATCCTTTGTCTTGATCAGGAAGCCTTTTTCATACAGATGTCCGAACACCTGCGACTTATCCTGCGGTGCCAAACTGTTCACTTCCAATTCCACGCTTGTCCCTTTGTATGACATATTTACGTCTTCAACTGAATCATCACTGTAAATTTTTTCAGTTTCAAATTCATCGCTGATCTTTCCTGTGATCGCGCGTGCCAGCTTTGACGGTGTTTCTGCCGCGTATTCTGTTTCTGTATTCGTTGTAACTTTTGCGATATGAATATCTCTGAACGATACAGTCCTGCTTCGCACGATCTTTTCTTTTTCTGCTGCCATGTTTATTCCTCCGTTTCCTCTGCTTCTTTCAAAATTAAAAATCGCATCGCATTGATAAAGATCCCCGTATCTGTTTCAATCTGATCATTTCCTTCCTGAAATAGAAATCCGTTTTCCTTCATCAATTTTTTTATTCTTTTCACAAGTGCCTGCTGATCGCTCCGTGACCAGATATTCACTTGTATGCTTGCTGCTTCAATTTCACATTCATCATCTGAATGTGCATCTTCTGTGTCTTGTAGCTTCCACAGTGTCACATGAAGCCGTTTCAGGCTTTCGTCATACCATCCTTGCTGTACGATTGTTCCTTCATCTGAAATCGGCTTCAATGCTGCCGCCGCCAATCCAATAACATCCACTGTTTTATCCTCCCAGTTTTTCGTTCAATGCTTTCTGGTACTCTTGATCAGCTATCATGTGATATTCGCTTTCGCACTCCGATTTCGTATTATTCAGGAAGTCCCGTGGCGGCATTTTCGATGTCCCCCACTCCACAAACTTCATGTAAAACCAGTTTTGCGCGTCGCCATTCAATTCCCATCCGACTTCGCCTTTTTTGGTCGTTACCTTTTTAGGAATGTTATCCCGCGCATGTCCCGGCGGTCTGTATCCATTCCGTCCTGACTTTGAATTGTCAGCAGATCTTGCCATGTGTGCCTTCATCTTCGGTTCTGTAATATCGGCGGATCTCTGAAATATTTTTTTATTGATCGCTCCGATTTCAGCACTTGACGACAGGGCTTCCACGCCGCGCTGTACTTCTTCAAATCCTTCAAATCGGAACGATATTTCCATCTCTGTTTCCTCCTGTCAGTCGCGTCTGTTGGCTTTCAGTTGCACATACTGCCTGTCATTCTGTTTGAAATCCGTTGCATAAATGTCATATCTATCGCCTTCAAATTCGATCAAGAAATCTTTTGCATGTGCTTTAATCTCTTTTATACGTCTGCAATATCTCACTTCAAATACGATTGCATTTTCCAGTCTGACATCAAGTGCTTCATATAATTCCTGCCCGTAAAGGTTTCTGATCTCACACCATGCTTCATAAAACAGTGTCGGTTCTTTTTCCTGCTGCCGTCCGTTTTCCAGACTTTTGTTTCGCTTATAAAATTTGATCCTTGCTGTTGCCATGCTATCCCCTTAACGTTTCTTTCAGCATCATTGACTGAATCGCGTACCTGATGCGTTCCGTTGAATCAGATGTGATTTTCCCGTTGTTGTACATTCGATCCCTGTGATCGTATAATTCCTTCACATATGAACAGATTAGTATTTTCTGCCTATTTGTTGGCTTTTCCGGATCGAATGACGGAATCAGTTCCTTCATTTCGTCGATGACAGCATCATGCATTAGTTCGATCATGCTGTCATCGTCTGTATAATCGACGCGCAGATACTGCTTCAATTCCTTTAGGCTCATATCATCACGCCCCTTTTGTGTTAGCCAGCCACAGCAACGCTGATTTCGCCTTTAACAACCGCAGTTTCATCAACGGACTGAACGTCAAATCTGTCACGAACCTTGATTCCCGTCAGATCCTTCGCCCACAGATCTCCCGCTTCAGTAGAAAGTTCGATCGTCATTTTCTCGCGGTCGAACAGGGTAACAGCTTCCTTCAGATCTCCCATGTATACCGGATATTTGTAACCAGTCACATCGTTTTTGTCAGATCCCGATCCGCCTTTTAATACATTTGTGCTTTTCAGCGTCTTATTGCTCACAACCTTTACCGGATACTTGCCAAAAAGAAGTGTCTTTGTTGCATCTGTCGGATCCGGCTGCATGATGTACTTGCCGTCCTTATCCTTCAGTTTGTCCATGTAGTTAAAGCCATCCTGATTCGTCAATACAATAGAACTTACTGCAATCGCCGGATCCAGCTTCACGTTGAATACGTCTTTGAAATCATCAAAAGTCGCAACCGCAACTTCTTTTTCTTTTGTGATCGTGTTAATCACATTCAAAATTGCAGCATTTCTTGTCGCTCTCGACTTCTTTGCGATCCATTTATTCAGGTATGCAAGGATATTCACAGCAGTATCCTGAAGCAGTTCGCGTGTTGTCTTCAGAATTCCCCCCTTTTTCTTGATTGCATACTTGATCTGTTTCAGGTTCGGTGTTTCTTCCTCTTCAAATTCTCCGCCTTCATCCACATCGTCCCAAGGTGTACTGTCTGCATCAACCTCGATCACACGGGATCCACTCATTGTTGCTACTTTTTCAACATTGACGTACTGTTCCAGATCGTTTTCTGTACGGCGCAGTTCAATGATGTCTGTGCTTACATCCTCCGGAACCGTAAACCCTCCATCCTCGTCTTCGCCTTCCTTCATCATGTTTTTAAAGCTGTCCATGATCTCCTGATCTTCTTCCGGCATAGCACGTTTACGAAGACCACATACGATCCTGTTTACAAATGCTTTGCACACCTGCGCTTTGCTGTACTTTTTAGACTTCTGACCATCTTCAATTTCCTTCACTTTCCCATTGTGTAAAGAATCTTTGATTCCATCGTCATCGTCTTCTTCCATTTCCATCAGCATGTCGAATTCTTCCTGCATTCCACGAAGTTCCGCCATCTGATCCTTCATTTCCTGTGTTTTTCCCTGTCCCTGAAGACCTCTGATCGCATTTTTCTTGTCATTGATCTTCTTCAGCAATGCCCTTGCTTCTTTGCTCATTCTGTTTTCCTCCTTAGATTCCGAAAAGTTCCATTTCTTCGATGATCGCTTCTTCTTCGGCTGTAATCTTCGCCGTCACATCATCTGCGCTTTGTGTTTTAATGCCTTCCGGTGCTTTTTTGAAATTCTCCATCATCCAGCCAACACAGGCGGCGACCGCCGGACGTTCTTCGATCTGCACATCGAAGATTTCCTTTGCTTCCTCTGCCGTCATCCATGTTTCAGCATTGATCAGATCTGTGACCTGTTCTTCTGTCACACCTTCTTTCACCCGTCCCATATATATGTCCGTGATGCTTTTCTGACATTTATCCAGTTCACTGATCAGCCGCTGAAAATCATCCGCATTTCCATACGCCCATGACAACGGTTTGTGAATCATGATCTGCGCTCCCGATGACATTACAATCGAATCACAAGCCATCAGGATCACGGATGCGATCGACGCAGCCATTCCGTCCACGATGCCTGTTTTATGTCCGGTATGCCGTGATAAAATGCTGTGAATCGCTATCCCGGCAAATACATCACCGCCGCCGCTGTTGATGTACACCGTCAGTTCTGCCCCCGGTTCAATCTGATTCATAAAGTCTGATATGTCCTGCGGGCATGTATCTTCATCGCACCATGCTTCCCATGTTGAAGAAACAATGTCGCCGTATATATACAGATCCGCTGCATTATTCGATACATTTCTGAATTCCATAAACCCAGTATTTTCAATCTTCTTTGTTTTTGGATTTCTCCGTGAAAAATTGAATTTATTCTTCATCGTTTTCCCCTCCTTCCTGCGATTCTTTTTCATCAGGTTCTGTTCCGGTCGTGTCTGCCCGATCTCCTTCTTCCGGATCCTTCTGCGTTTTCTGATCCGTTTCCGGCTGTATAGGAAGCACGCTTTGCTGCTGTGCATTTCCTGCTTTTTCGTACTGCTTTCCAACTTCTGTGATCGGAATATAATTTCCGTTCACGATCAGCTGATCGCCGCCTTCTGCATCCATCAGATCCAGTTTTCGTCGGCATTCATTCACTTTTTGAATTCCGTTCTGGACACCTGTTGCGAAAATCTCCATCTGTGTCTTGCTGTCAGTTCTTAGTAAAACTTTTTCGTTCAGTTTGTAATATTTTCCTTCGCTGAAAGCTTCTTCATCTGTCAATAACTTATAATTAACTTCTTCTTCGTACTGCTTTAACACAAAAAGCATCGTATCTGTCAGGAATGACAACTGCTGCATTTCGCTGTTGCTGTACGAAGATTTTGTATAATCATTGATCTGATTCGGCTTGATTCCGAATGCAGCTGCAATCTGAAGTGCTGAATATTTCTTTAATTCGATGAACTGGCTGTCCGAAAGTTTAATATCCAGCGGCGTCAGTTTCATCCCAAGTGGAACCGGAATGATTTTTCCGGCATTTTTTGCACCTGATCCGAATTCTTCAAATGCCTGCACCAGTTTTTCTTTCAAATCTTTGTTCAGATCTCCTGTGTATTCCAGCGTTGCTTTCCCAGTCAGTCCGCTTTCATATAAACTGTTCAGATAGTCCTGTGATGCCGCTGCGCCCTCCACAGTTGTCTTCAATATTGCCTGCACAGGAAGCCCCGTAATACCATCCAAGCTGTGTGATGTCTTGAAATGCAGGACTTCATCTGTCCCGAACACATATTGCTGCCCGCTGTATTTATCGTTGTAGACGTACCAGATCTTTCCCCTTCCTCCGAAGTATCCTTCATCATCCACTACGATCTGCACGCAGTTCGACGGCATGATCCACAAGTCCATGACTTTGTATTCTCCGCCGTATTTTTTTCTTTTGAACTTCGACCTGACATATACATACGCATTTCCGAAGTGGTTTCGGTTCATCTCCACAGCATTCCAGAAAGCTGTGGGCGTCATAAATGGATTCGGTCTGTTTTTCAGCAGTTTCGCAACATCCGACAGTTCTGGTTCAATGATCCCTTTGTCTGTTTTTTGATAATATTTCCACGGTATTTTTGCCAGCGTTTCAGACATCATTTTCAAGCATGTGAAGTACGTTACTTCCGCCATCACATCCTTGTTTTTTCTTTTCACACCAAGCCATTCAAGAAATGATTCTTCCTTCATCGCTGGCGATGTTTCCACGGTGAAGTTCATTTTTTTCGCAATCCATCCTTTGAACTTCTGCCATACATTCAACCTGCATCACCCCCTCGCCTGTTTTTTCTTGCTTGCTTCATATAGTTTCAGCCATTCTTCGACCGATTCTGCTGTATTCTGTTTCACTTCACCTTTCATTGCAGCTGTCCATGCGTCAATAATCGCATCTATCACGTCGATTCGTTCTGTCTGATACTCTTTGTCGATCTTGATTTCTCCGAAACTGTTGGAAGTTGTCTTTGCATTCGCGATCGACCATTTGATCATCGCGTTTCCATCGTGTTCCACATTTCCGGATTCAATTTCAAGTTTGAAATCAACCGTTGCATCATTCAGTGCCTTTGCTGACTGTGTTACAGCCACGCTGTCGAATCCCAATGCTTCCAGATCAGTCAGGAAAGCTGACGCATTATGCGGATCGTAAAGAATAAATTGCACATCCAGTTCATAATCGGTGATGATTTTTTCCAAGTAGGTTAAAATATACCGATAGTCAGTTTTTACCCCGCCCATCGTTTCTGTTACCGTCACAAGTCCGTCGCGGATCCATAAGTCATATTCCGTCCGGTCTGTTTTGATATGTTCTTCAACCCTTCTTTTCGGTATGAAACTGTGTGCATGAACAAAATATTTTCTGACATCATCTTTCAAGAACGGAAAAACGATCGCCAGTGATGTCAAATCTCCACCAGCAGAAAGATCCAGTCCCACATAGCACTTCTGTCCCCGAAAATCTTCTAGTGTCTTCTTTGTTGCGCCATTTTGCCACAATTCCATGTCTTTCAAATAGACATCATTCGTCCATTGAATCCACATGTTCAGCTGCTTCACAATGAAATCGCGCAAACTGGATCCGCCCATTTCTTTCGCTGTTTCAGCAATCGGAACCATGTTTTCAAGTGCTTCCGGATCATATTGCAGGATCGGATTCGCCTTGATCCAGTTCTTCGGCGTCCACATGTCGTCTGTTTCATCCATTTGTGCGATGTATATGAACTGCGAATCATTGTGTGCAATGTCTTTCAGTACCTTCACGCAATATTCATACAATGCATAGCATGGTGACTTCAGATCGAATCCTGCTGTCGTGATCACGCTGATCAGCGCAGATTTCATCTTCTTGATTCCGCCTTCCAGAAGTTTGTACATCTGGTCGTTTTTGTGTGCATGATATTCATCAACAATTCCAAGATACGGGCGGAATCCGTCGATTGACTTCGTATCTCCTGAAAGTGCCTTTATTTTGCTATGTGTCAGTAAACAATCTATTGTGCTGTTGTGTTCGTGTATGTTGAAGCATTCATCCAGATCAGGATCTGACCGGATAAACTTCACAATTTCATTGAATACAATCAGCGACTGATCTTTTTTCGTTGCTGTGCAGTATATCTGACCGTATTTGTACTTTTCAAAATTTCCGTAATATGCAGCCAGAATTCCATTCAGAAAAGATTTACCGTTCTGTCTTCCAAGTTGCACATATGATGTTCGGAACCTTCTGTGTCCGCCTGTTTTTGTCCGCCATCCGTTCAGATTTCCAAGAATAAAACACTGGAATGCGTAACATTCGACCTGTTCTTCCTCTTCACCTTCTGCGATGGTTAATGTTTCAGCGAATTCAATGATTCTTTCCGCCTGCTCCACATCAAAATAATATTTATATGGCGCAGCCTTTGACTTTTCGATGTCATCCAGATGACGCTTGCAGGCAAGTTTTACCAGATTCCCGGCAATTATTTTTCCCGCAAGGACATCCGCAGCGTACTGTGTTGTTCTGTCCTGCATCGCATCATCACGCAAACTTGTCTTTAAATTTGTTTGTCTTCGGTGCTTCCGGTGCTTTTGGAATAATCAGACGGCATCTTGACGATACTGTCAGTCCAAAATCTGCTGCACCCTGTCGGCACTGTTTGAAATACCTGTCCTGAATGATCGCCAGACGTTCCACCTGACTGTTCACAACCTCATGTTCTGCCATGATCGGATTGCCTTCTGCATCTTTTTCCCCTGTGTCGTATGCCACAGTTACCATCAGTGGCTGCTTTGCAATCGTTTCTGTCACTTCTCTGTATTTCTCCTGCGCGATCACTAACCGCGCCAGTGCTTCCACGTCCAAGTTTGAAATCAGGTCGATCGCCCGCAGTTCTTTCACTGTTTTTCTGAATGCCTTTTTCTGCGTAGCTGTCAGGTATGACGGCGGCGTCACTCTGTCCGACGGTGCTTTCACTTCCGTCCGTTCTCTTTCTGCGATCTCTGCCTTTGTCAGATGTTTCTTTCCTTTTGCTTGTACCAGCGCGATCGGCTGTCGTTGTCCTGCCATTATATCGACCTCCTTTCCCGCTGCTTTTCCTTGCGGATTGTGTCAGAATCTGACACATGACCGTTTGCCCTTATATCTGAAATTTCCGTGGGGAGTTTTCTCCACAGAATAGAGGGGGCGCGACTAATCCAGCCCGGTCAAAACTTTTTCGATACCCCCTACCCCTTTCCAGTGCTGGCGGATAATGTTCCGTAGCAGCTCCTGTGTCTGTCTTTTCGTTGCTTCATCCTTCTTGTACAGCGCACTGATGATCCCGTGGTTTCCATTGCTTAACGGGAATAGATTTTCCACGTTCAAACGTTGCGTCCAGTCTTCTTCTATCTCTGTGATGTGGTGTACCATGTCAGCCACAACGATCTTGTGTTGAACATAGTACGCATACATGTCTAAGCTGTCATATAAAGACAATGCAAACGCCCGTACTTTGCGCCATTCCGCCGACACATAAAAAGCTGCTGCTTTCTTATTTCTCCGGCGCAGATTGTATTCCATGTGCCTTGACACCTTGTCGCTTTCCTTTGCTTCACAGTCCGGACACAAGCGTAATTCCTGCGGTATCAATGTCCCGCATTTACATCTGTGTAATAGCACTATGCACCACCTTCTTTCGTGCTATATACACACCGCACGCAGGCATCTTTACGGATGCCCGTTGCAGTGTTCAGAAGGGCGTGGAAATGGCAATAAAAAAGCGACTGCACATTTCTGTACAATCGCTTCTTGCAACTTTCCACGCTATCAGTTTACATCTTTCATCCCACCATTAAAACCCCAGCTTTTCCCCAACTTTTCCCCAAAAAGAAAAGCAAAAAGGATTTCTTTTTAATATTTTTCAACGCCATCTATCCCGAATAACTTCACTGACATTTTCCTGATCAATTCTTTTGACCATCTGGACGGTGTGTTCTTTCCGCAGTTCTGGATGTCTGCAATCTCTTCATACGATACCCCGTCAATATAATGCATCTTAAAGGCATCGTATTTGTATATCATTTCCTTCGTTTCATATTCTGCCCGCAGTTCTTCCATTACTCTGTCAATATTCGCAATCATCATTGCCGTCTTCATTTTTGACCTGCGAACACTTCCGAGATGTGCGCCTTCTCCTCTGAATACATCATACTGTTCTTCCTTCAGTTCTTCTTCCTCCGATACTGCACTTTCAATGTGTCTTTTCATTTCGATGTATTCTTCCATCAGCATCCGTGTGTTGTGCAGCACCTGCTGCCTGCGGATCTGTCTTTCCGCTTCCAGTGCTGTCTGCACCACCTTCTTCACGAAGGTTTCTTCATTCTTTTCCTTTTCCTGCTCCATATTTGCCACACCATCCTTCCTTTATTATCCTTTTGTCGTCTTCTTTTTCGGCGGTCTATACTGCTGCCGTTTTGGTCGTTTTACCATCGGAATCCCTCGCCTTCTGCGCTCATTGTTTGACATCCGGCTTTTCTCCTCATAATATCGCCGCCATAATTCTCTTTTTCTGATCTGTGTTTCTGTCATCGTATTATTTTCATGTATACGCCTGAAAACCTCTGATATTTTGTCAGCTACCTGCCGTATATTTTCCATCATTTCCGTAAACGCCATATTCAGCTTCACGGCTGCATCACTGATCATTTTCAATGTTTCTGCTGCCTTATCTGGCAACAGATTCCATTCTGCTTCCGTTTTTCTGATCACTTTTTCCACTTCCTCCGGTTCAACCTGCATTTTAGCCGCAATATAAAATTTTCTGTCTTCATATGCCGGAAGATCTTCGATTTTTCGGATTTCTGCATCTTCTGTTTCCCTTTTTTCTTCCGGTAGTGGAATATCATTTATAGGAATTACCGTTTCCGGCTTCTGGTCTTTTTCTTCGACCTGAATTCCGCCTTTTTTGTATTTTTTCATTCCGATCTTCATTTTTGTTTCTTCGATCGCCTGTCCCACTTTTCTAAACGCTTCTTTCAGCCCCATATCGTCACATCCTTCCTTTTTGCTTAATTGAAAGGCAATTCTTCGTCGATGCCTTCCGGTATATTCATAAATCCATCGTTTTCCGTCTGATCCGGTTTTTGATGTCCTCCTGCTCCGCTGGATCCCTCTGCTGCCGCTTTGCTTTCTGCGAATTCGATGTCTTCCGCAATCACTTCCGTCGTGTATACTTTGATATTGTCTTTATTTGTGTAGCTTCCTGTCTGGATCCGCCCGGTCAACACAATCTTCGTTCCCTGATGCACATACTTTTCCACAAATTCCGCACTTTTCCCAAAAGCAGCACAAGAAGGAAAGTCAGCATCTTGCTGACCTTCCTGTTTTCTTCCCCTTCGATCGACCGCAAGCGTAAATCTTGCAATCGCCATCGGATCCTGCCCCTGTGTGTATCTCACCTGTGGATCCCGTGTTAAACGTCCCATCAAAATCACTTTGTTCATGTTTTTCTTCCTCCTGCTTTATGTATCCCACTGGAATTAGTATTCTTTTTTCTCCTTTGTCTTCAACGTCGTATACTTCCCCTGTTGCAAGTACAATCTGTGTTTTTCTCATTCTCACCTTTCTAACAGCCTTTCGGTCATCTGTTCATACAGCTTCTTGAATATATCTCTTTCCGCCCCTGTCTTGATCAGTTCTTCATTTGTTTCCGTCTGGACTTTCGTTTCCGTCTTTTTCTCCTCTGCTTTTTTCTCTTCTTTCTGATCAGTGACAACTGTTTTGTCCTTTGTCGCCCCCCGCATCGCCTAAACCGATCGAGATCATCAGCCCTATGTCGATGTTCTGCATCTCCTGCGCTGTACACACTCCGATGTATTTTCCAATGCGTTCCACAGCGACTGTATGGATCTGTTCGCATAAAACAGTGCTGACGCGCCCTGTTGATCGGATCGTGCAATGTGTCGGAAGTTCATTCTTCGGCTGCGTTGTCAAATATACAACTTCCAGTGTCTGACTATTTTTATTGTTTTTATCATTGCTGACAATTACGCCCGGTCTGTCTGCCTGCTGTTCGCTTCCTGTGTTGTATCCTCCCCGGCTTATATAATAGATTTCTCCTCTTTTTACATCATCTTTCGGAAGTGTTGTTATCTGCATCTTTCCTTTCTCCTTTCCTGTCCATATCTTTAATGCCCTGACTGATTTCCTTTGCTGCAATTATGATCAGACCTGCAAGAATCACTGCTGCCAGTATCATCACAAGCCAGATCAGCAACGATCCTGTTGCATTTATCATTCTTTCGATGTTCATCTGCATCATGATCCGATTTCCTCCTTGTATTGTTCCTTCAGCATAATCATTCTTTCTTCCTGCTGCTTCTTGATCTTTTCAATCTTTGTGATCAGACGCTGGATCGTCTGCGCCCGACTTCGGATCTGTCTATGCAGTTTGATCTGTCGTTCCACCTGCTGCCGTTTCTGAATCAAGAACTGCATTTCATGATCTACAATCAGCACTGTGTATTTCTTCCCGCATTCCTGACAGGTAAAATACTGTTCTGTCACGTTGAATCCTTCCGCCTGTCTTGCGATGATCCTTGTTTTCACATTTATGTGTTCAATTACAGATCCGCAGACGTCGCAAACAACTTCTGCTCCGTTTCTGTACGCTTCTTCATTGAATTTCTTTTCCATGTCGTTCTCCTTTCCTATGTCGCAGGCATCAGGACATCTTGACCGTTTTCCTGATCCGGTTGCGCGTGTGCGGGCATCACCCCGCACATATGCGCCATCATTGCAGCGATCGCTGTGTCAAATTCCGGTTCCAGCTTTTCATACTGATCATCCGGCATCGTTTTCCATAGCTGCGTCTGAATTTCTCTAATTCCGATCATAGCGTTCATCAGTCTATCCTGTGTCAACAACTTCTTTGCGCTGTATGTCTTCAATTCCGGTTTTATAAATTTATCTTTATCTGCCATCAGTCTTCATCCCCCAAGTCAATCAATCCCAGTGCTTCCGCATCGTAAACATCCATGATCCCGATGACAGCATATCCTTCAATGATCGCACTGGATGTCTGCGCATCATCGGCGCATGTAATGCACACACGCATCTGTTCACCTGTTGATCTTCCATCGCGGAATGCAAGCAGTGTCAAAATGTCCTTTTCTCTGTATCCCGCCTGATCCTCTTTTACAATCATGTGACGGATCTTTCCTTCTTTGATGTCTTTGAACAGTTCCGCCGACACCCGCATCATTCGCGCTTTCTTTTCATCCGAAGGCAGGTTCTCCATCTTTTCTTCCTGCTCCATTTCAGTCAGCTTTTTCGCCGTTTCCCTGTCGATTGCCGCCTGTTCCTCGTCATATCGCTGTTCCGGCGTCTTTTCAGCTTCCGCCTTATCAACATAACGATCACAGTCCTGACATGTCCCTGTTTTCACGTTGCATTCTGAATATCGCTGGCATGAATAGCAAAGTGATGTGATGCTTTCCGGATGTGCCTGCTGCCATTCTTCTTCCTGCTCCTCTTCTGCTTCCTCTTGCTCCCATTCCTCCGGATCTTCCGGCAAATTCATCTGCCCCGGAATTTCTGCTTTCTCTGCTGCTTCTTCGATCTCTTTCTTTGCCTGTTTCACTTCTTTTAATGACAGCCCGCCTTCTTTGTACTTTTCCAGCAGTTCCATCTGCTTATCCTCTGCCATTCCGCTAATTTCATATGCTGCTGAAAATGTCAAGCGACCTTCTTTCAGTTCTGCTGAAAATTCCGGAATCAAATGTTTGTTAATGCTTTCGACCTGTGCAATCTTCGTTCCAGTCATATTCATGATCGAAGCAATCACATCACGCAGACGTCCGCTGTCCAGTTTGTACCCCTGAAGCGTCAATCCATTATCCTTCATGTACTGAAGTGATTCCTTCAGGCGTTTTTCCTCTTCCAACATGTCCGCGATCGTCTTGTCACGATACGCATTCGCAATGATCAGCTGTACCATTTCTTCGTTCTCTTCAGCTGCGCTTTTGATCTGGCATGTCGCCGTTTCAAAATCTTCATATCCCTTTTCCAGTAACAAATTCAATGCACGCCATCTTCTTTCCCCGGCGATGATCTTATATTCTCCGCGTTCACACGGCGCATATGCCACTGTCATATTCTCCATCAGACCAACCGCCAAGATCTCCTGTGCCAGCTGTTCAATTCCCGGCATCGAATAAAAATTCCTGTCATTGCTGTAAATCTTCCGGATGCTAATGTCCCGTGTCCGGAATCTTGCTTTCGGTTTCTCTTCTGCTGCTGCCTTGCTGTTTTTATTTAAGGCATCCATTACGCTCCATCCTGCTGCCATGTTTATTCCTCCTCTGTTTTCATCGTGATCGTTATCTGTTCCAGCACCTTCCGGCTTGCGTTCTTCACATCCGCATGTGAATCACTTCTGTCTTTTTCTATGTACTTCTGAATCAAACGCTTTGTCTTCTCCGGATCCAGAATGATCCTAAACTTCGCAATCGCTTCATCGAACCTTTTCTGTATCTGTTTATCTGTCATATTGCTATCATCAATTTCACGAAAGATCGGTTCTGCTTCTGTTTCGTCGATCTGATCAATAATGTCCGTGATCTCCTCTTGCAGATCCTGCATTCTCTTTTTCAGTTCGTCCGCCTGCTTTGCTCTGTCCTGAAGCTGGTTAAATGTCTTCAGGCTGATCGTTACCTGTCCATCAATGTCCATGCCTATCCCTCCATATCTTTCAGCAGTTCTGTCACAACATTCCGATAGTCCTGTGTGACAATACAATTTTTAGAAAACTTCGGAAGCGGCACACGTTGCATTGTCGCTTTTTCTGCAATGATGGATCTTCTAACAGCCGTCACGAAGCAATCCTGTCCAGATGATTCTTTCAGCCATGCTTCCACCTGAAGGCTTGTCTGGTTCTTCTGTCGCATAGTCATTAAAATCTTCATGCGGATCCGGTCATTCAGGCTTCGCAGATCTTCCAGCTGTTCATCCATATTCGCAATCGCTTCAATTTCAAATCCGCCGATCTTAACCGGAAGGATCACAAGATCCGTCGCCACCAGAACATTCGTCACGGTCATATCCAGCAGCAACCCGCAATCAACCACACAATAATCATATACATCCTGCACTTCCAGCATTGCAGCCGCAAAGCGAAGGATCTGATCTTCTTTTTCGTTCAGTAGCAGATTCATGTTAGTCCGCATTAAATATCCATTTGCTGTGATGATGTCAATATTGTGATACGGTGTTGTCTGGATCAGGTCTGTTGTCTTGTAAGATCCTCCAACGCTTCTGTGCCTTTCTAACAATTCAGACATCCCGATCCCTTCCGGTTTGTATCTGTCATACAGCATTGATACATTGCCCTGCTGATCCGCATCGACCAGCAGCACCTTCTTCCCCTGTTCTTCTCCCAGCAGGTAAGCGATCGAAGCCGCCGTCATTGTTTTGCCGATCCCGCCCTTCTGGTTCATAATTGCGATTGTTTTCATGATGTGTACCTCCTATTTCACAATTTTGAATTTTTTCCTGTTTCTTTTTGCCTGTTCCTCCGTGATGATATATTCATCGCATTCCTGTTTCCATTTATCCGGATTCTTCGTATCTCCGTCATACCATCTGCACCACTCGCAGGCATCGCAAAATATCTTTGCTTCCCCTGCCGTTTTATCTTCGCTGTATAAATTGTTCGCGCAGTGATTGCAGATGCAGCCGCCGCAAGGAAAAGCATAATCACTTCGCTTCATAGTATTCGTTATACTGGCAACGCTTGCACTTCCGATCCAGCGTTCCGTCATCCGGATTTCTGCACCCGGTACATTCTCCGCGGCTGCTGATCACTGCTTCCTTGAATCCGAATTTTTTCTGCCTTTGTGCCAGTTCGCAGTTCTTCAGTGCTTTCCTTGCCTGTTTTGATCTTTCTTCTACTCTTTGAAAATAATACATTTCACTTTCCCGTTCTTTCTGACCATCAAGTTCTGTTCTGACATTGTATCTTCTCTGTTTCCAGTATCAATTTTCTTCAGGTTGATATATTCTTGCAGCACCCGGATCGCTTCTTCTGCCCCATAACAAACTGTGCAGTAATGTCCTGCTGCCGCCAGTGCCTTCAGCATCTTCTTCTGGCTGTCTTCCAGTCTTCCGGCGTCGTATTTCATTTCAATATACAAACCGCTGTACATCCCCATCGGAACCGGAAGACATAGATCCGGAATTCCAGCTTTCACGCCTATCTGTTTCAACTTCACTGCTTCCGCTTTGTTGCGGCTCCCCCATTCGGACAATGATGCAGCAGTTCCAGTTCCGGATGCGCGTTTTGATTCCATCGCGCCCAGTCCATGACGCTCATCTGCTCTGTATCCTCGCTTCTTCTTGCATATCTTCGATTCACTCTTCTTCCTCCTTGCATATGTTCCAATATTTGCAGAACAGGCAGCAGTGATGACATTGCCGGATCATGATCATACGGATCATGTGCCTGATCTTCTTCGTGATGTTCCTGATCATCCGCATCCCTCCTCTGCTTTCTTTTTCTCTTCCTTCAGCTGCTGCGCTCGATCCATAATCTTCGTGTTGTATGTATACTTCACAACGCCCTGATCCCACAGATTCGCTTTTGCGCCCTGCTTCCCGTAGTTGTAAACTGCCAGTGTATAGTACGGAAGATCTTCATCTGGTACTGTTCCACGAAGATCGTTCTGGATTTCTGACAGATAATTCACGCCAACCAGCACATTCTGATATGGATTCTTCAAGTCATACGCTCCCAGTTCTTCCATCCTTTGCATATGCCATTTTTCCGACACCTGCATCAAACCGATTGACGTTCCATTGTCGCCTTCAGCGTCCCATCTGCATCGGGATTCCTGTTCGATCAATGCAAAAACCATTTCATAATCGACGCCATTCTGTTCGCATACAATGTATGTGTATACCTGAATGATCGTCGGTAACTCTCCGCCTGCCGCCTTGCATTCTTCAGATATTTCATGATAGTAAAATCCTGTCACTTGATCGCTCCCCCAGTCCTGCGACATTGTATTCCACGGAAAATCATATGTACCGTACAGACTTTTGCATCCATATACATCCGTCATGTCTGTCTGCTCCACTGGATCCTGCCGATCATACAATTCTTCGATCTGTTCCTGCTGCTGCCGGATCTCCTGATCCCACGCCTGCACCTGCTTTTCAAATTCGTGCATTTGTATTGTCAACACCAGCAGGAAAATGATCAGCGGCATCGCAAGCATTGCCGGATGCCTTGCAATGAAATCCCATACAGCACATACGATCTTCAAAGTCTTCCTGATCAGTCTTTTGATCTTTCTTCGTGCCGTTCTCCTACTTCTTGCCCTTGTCATGTGCCGTTCCTTTCCTCAACCGCATCCGCCCGTATATGTAGAACCTGCCGTTGAACGTGTTATATTTCACTTCTGCTTCAGCAAAATCATATTTATCGCCATACCATTTCATCAAATGATCGCAGACGTTCAGATCTCCTTTTACGATCCTGTCCACATCCTTCTGTTTTGTTTTGTAATGATTGACTTTTTCTTTCGGTTTCCGCAGTCCCTTTGATGCACACCATGTCTTTTGATACTTGCCTTTCTTGCTTTTCTCTTTCGTGATGTACCTTGCCATTCCGACCAGACCGTTTTCATCCCTCTGAAGCCTTCTGATTTCATTTCTTTTTCCAAGATTCCAGACCGCTTCAACCGTGTCCATATCCACATCGCCATCCATAACGATGTGATGATGCCAGCGTCCTTTTTCACTGCATTCTGTGACATACACATATCTTGCATTACTCAATCCCTGCTTCTTCCGCTGATAATTCAGTCGCCTGATATAGTTCTGCATGTTCTTCGTTGCCACTTCCATCGAAGCAGGCATATTGTCATCCGTGTATGTGAATGTCGCCCATATATCTCTATCTGTGAAGTTCTCACCGATCACCCTTTCGCACATCTTTTTACTGTTTTTATCATTCAGATTCTTCTGTGCTTGTCTTTGTCTTTTTCTCTTCCCTTCATCCGGGATCTGATCTTTCTGTCCCTTCGTAAATTCTGGATAGATTTCCACTTCCAGCTGATCACCTGATCGGATCTCCTTCGTTGCATAGATGCTTTTCACCTTGCCTTCCTTCAGGATCCTTTCTTCGTTTGCTTCCTCCATCTTATCCAGACTATTCATGTATGCTGCTTCATAGTCGTAAGTGACATATACAGCCTTCCTTCTTTTCTTTCTCATTCCCTTTACTTCCTTTAGTTGAATTGTTAGTATCCATTACAAGGTCGTTTTAGGAAGTCCAGAAAAGCGCGGATTCATTGACTTTTCAGGCTGTCCGGTGTACAATATTTTTGATGTGTACTATGGTTTTCGGGCATCGTCCTGAAGCCACTGTGAAGCCTTCTGGTGCCGCCAAGCATACCAGAGGGCTTTTTATATTACCCTGCTTTTCTAACGTCCTGCATCGCCTTCCTGACGCTCACTGTCATGTCATTACTCCTTGATAAATTGTTCTGCTTTGAATCTGTCACCCATGTCCATAAAGTATCCGTACAAAAATTCTTTTTGTCTTTTGGTCAAACTTTTCATATTTGTCACGATATACCCTCCGCATCCTGTGGGGTTATGAATCAAGCAGTATCCTTTTACTTCCGATAAAAAATCGCGCATCAAATGTCCGATTTCGTTATCTCCATTTTCTTTTACCCATTTCCAGTATTCATCGGCAAAGCCTTTTCTTTCGCATATCATTTCCGCTGACTCTTCATGCGTTCCGAATGGTGATTCTGTAAAGGTTCCTTCAGGCGATAGCCACCCGAATTCCTTATGTTGTACTTTGCTTTCCCTCTGCTTGCTTTGATCTTCTCCTTGCCCCGGCATTATTCCAGCATTAAAGTCTGCAAGATGTTTTCTGAATTTCTCCATGTCGATTTCCCGTTTAACAATTTCTTCGTAATTCAACGGTTTCCCTTCTTCTCCATCTTTCAGAAGTAGCATTCGACATGTTCCCCATTCCATTTCAGAAAATCCCAACCCATAACATTCCATCACATAATACATGCCTATCTTCAGATCTGGTTTTTGTTTCACTTCTATTGCATCAATAAAATTTTTGCTTCCCAATGCATTCCATACAATGTGAAAATAATATGCAAACCCTTTTTCAAATGACTGACAATTTCCTGCTTCATCAAGTACAATACAAGTGTCACACTTCCCGTCATAAACATGATGTTTGCATGATTTGTTATTGCATTCGATTTTTCTTTTTCCCATTCTTAAATCCTTTCTATGTACTTCCTTCCGGCATAATCAAATCTGCGCCCATCCAGCGCAGTCATATATATCACCACATCCCTTCCGGCAACATCTGACGCTGCGTTGATGCTTTTCACATTAAAAAGCATCTGAAAACCTGTTGAACATCCGCATAGAATTCTGGCAGTCTATGCCCGCCGCTATTTTTCCACAGTGTTCATCGGACGGCTATCAGCTTGCCATCGTCAGCGATCACGTTGCCATCGTGACCGGACGGGGCTTGCACCCCGTTTCGGCTTTACTCCCCGTTGAACATTTCTTTCAGAAGATCTTCGATGCCTGCTGCCACTTCCTGCCCCGCTTCCGCAAGCTGTTTGATCAGATCTTTTTGTTTTTCCATTTCTTCCTGTGTCGGAATCTCTACTGCCTTGCTATCCTGTTCCATTCCCTTAAAGATTGCATATATCACCAGCATACAATCTTCTTTCGTTTTGAACTCCGCGATCTCCTCTGCACATCCGTCAAACACCTGAATCGTATGTCTGATATTTTCAGTTTTTCTTTGCTTGTAGTCTTTTGATTCTTCGTATCCGATTCCTTCTATGTGACCGGACATGTTATAAATCCGTGTTTTGTCCTGTGATAAAATGTACATCCCTTCACCTTCTTAATAGTCATAATCAATATTTTCATCTGCTTCTGTGTAATATTCCCCGTCATAGCCTTTCGCCATTAGCTGATCGTAGCGGTCCCAGCAAACCAGTCTGAACGGGATCCCGTTGCAGTCCCGTGTGAACTGCATGTCACTTCGTTTCACCGGATGTCTGCACACGGGACATGTCCGGATGTCAGTCGATCTTTTCTTTGTCACTGTCGTTCCTCCTCTCTGTTCTCTTTCATCAGCCAGATAGTTTCATCATCGTTGCAAATTCCGAAGTATTCATCTGTCCGTGTAAAGTTGAATTCAATTCCATAAAACTGTCTGATTGCTAACTTGAAAACTTCCCATCTGTCCTGACAGCTTTTACAGGTACGATCCCAGTATCCGAAGCCCAGCCCCTGATCTGGATCGCCAATTCCCGGCGTCGCTTTTCTTCTTTCTTCCAGTGCCTGATCCCACGCTTTGATCGTTTCTTCCAGTTCTCCGCCCATTTCTGTCATCATAAATTTTTTAATATTCAGCTTCATATTCTTCCGCCTTTCATATGTACTTCCCCGATCCTTTTCGGGGAATAAATTATATTGCCTTCTGTGCCATGTCTGCGCTGTACTGCTTCCGGTTTCCGTTTTCTGCGCCACCTCTTTTCAGTTCGTGGTAGATGGTGGCTCTGTGAACATCCATTGCTTCCGCGATCTCTTCCGCACGCTTTCCCTGCTTGCACATCGCTTCAATGGCTTTCCGGTCTTCATAATTCAATCTTTTATATTTCCTTGCCACGTTCTCATTCTCCTTTCCTTTGTAAATAAAAAATGCGGTAAGAGTTTTTACGCTCTACCGCATTCTGCTTTTTGTGTAAAAAAATAAATGCGGCAGAGGTTTAATACCTCTTGTCGCATTTAATTTTAAAACTTATAAACTAATTATTACCTGTGCTTGTCTTGCTGCTTGAATTCTGGGTTATCTCAAGCTGGCTTATATAACTCCATGTTTCACCCTTATCAGATGACTGGTACTTTGCTGCTGTCTTACCATCATTATATGTACCATCGCTGCCCTGTGTAAGATAAATTGTTATAACACCTTTTTCATCAATAACTGGAACAAGTGCCTCCTTGTATACATCATTCCACTTAAGCACATCTGACTGCTGTGAAGACGAACCTGTTTCTGACTTTGCAGTACTGTCAAGCTCCTGCTCTGGAAGGCTTACCTTTGAAAATGTCTTTCCTCCATCCTTGGTTATGTAGAGATTACCATCCATACCTTCAACATAATTAAAACAGAAGAATCCTACATTTTCATCAACATATACAATCCCCTTAAGTAGATAGTTAGCTGGTCCGCTTCCTACAGTTTTCCACGTTTCCCCACCATTATCAGTATTATATATCCTGTATGACTCTTTATCATTATCTGTCATAGCATAACCACAGACAACTACACCTTTGTTTTCATCAAAAAAGTCAACATAATAATCTTCTGCATTATATATATTGTCAAGTTCACATGTAGTCCAGTTCGCACCCTTATCATCTGAATAACAGATTGTTACAGGAAGTCTGTCAGCCTGGTTAGTCTTTCCCCCATATATAAATGCCGTCTTTGATGTTGTTATCATATAACTGCCTTCTTTAAGTGTACTTGAGCTGTTATTCTCAAACATAAGATTTTCAACATCTACAGGAACTGTCGTATAATGTTCACCATCATATGTAACACTGAGTATGCTGTCCCTTATAACATATCTTGCAAGACGGTCTGTTGACGTATTAGAAGTATCCTCCTTGCTCGCCGTTATACCTGCTTTTTCATTGTACTTGGCTATGCCATATTCCTCAGGGCTCATGGCAGATGCCACATATATTGATGCTGTATTGTCAGAATGTGCATCCACATAATAACCTACAACCCACTCACACTTAAGCCTTCCGTCATCTCTTACCCCATCCCACGAAAGGAAGAAATCAGAAGAAGGATTTTTTAATATCACTGAAAAACTTATAAGTGCTATGTGTTCATCCTCATTAAGCACCTCTATATTATCTATAGCCATCTTTTTAACTGATTTACTTACTGGAAGATATTCACTCATATACTGTCTTACATACGCATTTATCCAGGTTTTAGCTATCTTTTCTGTCTCAATTCCATATACATCCGGCACAGAACTTATAACATTAGAATCATCATATGATATAGCCTTTGTCTGATACTCATCCGTTATTTCATCGCCATATGCATCTATATCAACTGTAAATGTATATCTTGACTTTATATCCAGATTATCCTGTTTACTTCTAAAATAATATGAACGTATGAATACAAATGCTACTCCAAAGCATAATAATGCTATAATAATTCTGAATGCAATTAATCTTCTTTTTTCTTTTTCTTTCTTATCCAGGTTTCTCATAACTGCACTACACCTTCTACACCATACCTACAACAGCCTAGTTTTCATGCTTCATATGCATAGCTTCTCTTACTATCTTTCTATAATACTTATACCACCATAAGAAGTACATCGCACCTGCACCTGCAAGTAAAAATACTACAATTACAAATGGATGCACTGCATACATCCAGCTATATGACAGTCTTCTTGCAAATAATGGAACACCATAAGCAAGCAGTACACATACAGCCATAACTGTACCATTAAATACACTTCTGTTCTCATACACCCATATAAAGTGGTCGAATGACATAATTGCAAACATCTCCCCTATAGGTCTTACACACATTGTAAGTATGCACAACATAAGAGAATGTAATGGTGTCACGCCAAACACATTTAATGTGATAAAATAAAATACAAATTCAGTAACCATCTTATATATAAGCTTTCCTAAGAAGTTCATATATGGACTTATAAACATTACCCTCATCATAAGATAATCCCTGTCACCAACAGTAAATAAAATATTATTCGACAGGCTGCCACATATAATTGACAACATAATAAACATATATATTATTGTAAGTTCCTGATTAGCCCTGATAAGCGGACATTCTATGCTTATAATCCTATAAGGAATATATATAAGAACAAAAACATACATAAACTTCTTAATAAATTCCCATAATATCATAAAAAACTGTGCAGCTATTCCAACTGCCAGTCTTGCCCTTGAACCTTCTGCAAATGTTTCCTCTTTTATATGATTTTTAAGAACCGGTGCTGAACTTATGTATCTTATTCCTGCATTAGTTCCCTCATAAAACCTCAACAACTTTTCAGCAAACAGCTTTTTAAACAATTTCATTGTCTGCCTCCCCTAATATATCTAATACTGCTTTTCTAATCTCTGGTATCGCCATAGTTTCTTTATCTATATGATTAAATTCACCATTATTAAGCACAATGGTATCATCCGATATTCTTGATGCCACTTCTAATATACCTGATGATATAATTATTATTCTGTTATCTTTAACTGAATTAATAACCTCAAGAAATTTTTTTATATATCCATCATCGCAATAATCAAGGGGTTCATCGAACAATACAATATATGGCTTAATAACCAGCATAGAAGCTAACTGCAAAAGCTTCTTTTCCTCAAATGTATAGTCAGCTATAAGCTTATCTCTCTGACTCACACTAAGACCGACATTTTCAAAAATACCACCCGGTTCAATATCATCATCGCTCATATCACATAGCATACTTATAAATTCATAACCTGTTATGTATACAGGAAGCACACTCTGCTTTGATGCATAGAAAATCTTTACTCTAGGAGGTGTTTCAATCTCTCCATCATCCACAGGAACATCCCCACATATGCACTCAAACAATGTTGTTCTTCCAGCACCAGCATTACCCAGCACTGAATATACGCTGCCCTCTTCAAATGTATAGCTTACATCTGTAAGAACATCTTTTTTATTATATCCTTTTTTTCATTTTCTGCTTGCTGTGCTTTTTTTTGTGCTTCTTCTAATTCTTTTTTCATTTGTAATTTGTCAG
>ENA-ORSB01000790-ORSB01000790.1-human-gut-metagenome-genome-assembly--contig:-NODE-790-length-33626-cov-4.064460_pt1 | contig 33626 bp, 25 predicted proteins | sample MGYA00242180_ERZ509144 | MGnify/ENA primary metagenome ERZ509144 (study PRJEB26280, sample SAMEA2338661) | human gut metagenome | biome: human gut; feature: human-associated habitat; material: faeces...
TACGCAGTCGCTTTTCTATTTTCTTTTTTTGAAATTGTTTGACTTTCAAAGTCAATTATTGTAACCTTTTTCAAACTTTAGATACGAAAAGAACCGCTTATATACGGTTCTTTTCTCATTTTGCATAATCCGTCTGTCTACATAACTTCTTATCCATTGTTTCAATATCGCCTTTGCCAGGATCTGATAAGATGAATAACAAGCAATACCAACGACAGTGCAAGAATCGCAGGCGCAAAAAATGAAATCAACGAGAAAGCCACTACAATCACAAGCATCATCAGTGCAAGCCCAATGATGCTCAACAGCCACCCGGGCAGATTAACCGTCTTATGATAACCTGTCTTCTGTTCCTGATCATCATTCTGATTCCTGTACGCACCTGTATTATTGTCCTGATAATAGCTTTGCCGTTCCTCTCCCATAGCAAATTTATTGCTCTCTTCAATTGTCTTCGCCAGAAGTCTTGGATCGCCAAGGCTGCCCAATACGTCTTCTTCCCGTCTGCCGCTGTTGATCTGGCTGCTAATATAATTTCTGTAATAATTCAAATTATCCTGTATGACATTATCCGGCACTTTGCCAATCAGTGCTTCACGGAAGCTGTTCAAAAATTCTTCCTGTCTCATATTCAAACTCCATTCCTTTATAAAAGGCACAAAAAGCTATAAGACGTGCCTGCTTGCGTTTACCATGACTGTATCGTATCATGTTTTAACGGAGTCGTAAATTGAAGTGGGCAATAATTTAGAAAAACATAAGAAATGCGGCCGGATTGCTCCAACCGCATTCATTTCCTATAACCTTATCCGATTATTATCTGTATAGCTTATTGAGCCTTCCAAGCGTCATACTGTGACTGGAACTCAGCTAATACATCCTGGTAACCAGCTTCATCAAGCGCTGCCTGGTAAGCTTCCAGTGTAGACTCTACGTCTGCTGCTGCGAAACCACCGTTCTCAAGAGGGAAACCATAAGTTTCAAATACATTCTGGCAAGCTGCGAACTGAGCTTCTACAGGGCTCTTGTCGAAACGGAAACCTGCTGCTGGAGATGTCTTAGCACCGCCGTTGAAGTCTTCGTACAGATCTGCCTTATTTTCAGGCTCGCCTGCAACTGGTGTTACGATTGTAGCTGATGCAGATTCCCACATGGAGTGGTTGTACTTATCAGAATTCTGAACAACCTGGCCATTCTCGTCATAGCTGTAGTCTTCGCCTTCGATACCGAATGTCCACATATCAGCTAACTTGCTGTCTGTGTAAAGAAGACCCATGAAATCAACACAAGCCTTAGCCTGCTCTTCTGTACTGTTAGCTGTTACACACCATACAGAACCAAGAGCTGATGTGGAATGTGCCCATCTGTCTGTGATAGGTGTCATTACAACATCCTGACCATAACGGGAGTTAGCTTCTGCATTTACAGGGATATCTGTCCACCATGAGAATGCCCAATCCTGTGTCTGCGTTGTTGTATCTGTTGTTGTCTTAGTTACATCATCTTCTGAAATGTAGCCTTTTTCTGCCCACTCAGCCATTAATGTACAGAATTCCTTGTACTGGTCTGTCTGGATTGTATCTACTACTTCGTTTGTGTTCTTATCAACTGCTACCCAGTTAGCTGTTGCATCAGCTGTGAAGAAATCAAAATCATTGATGTAGAATCTGTAGAACATAGCTGTCTTCTGTGTTAACCAAGGATACTTAAGTCCTTCGCTCTTAGCATCTTCAAGCATTGGTTCGAGATCCTTCAGAGTCTTAACTGAAGATAAATCCCATCCGTACTTGTCAGCCAGTTCCTTACGAGCCATGATATCATAGCCTTCTACGTTGTCCTTATATACAGGGATGAAGTAAATCTTGCCATCATACTTGGTAGCTTCCCACTGTCCTTCATCCATGGAGTTATATACGTCTGTACCCTGAATCAGGTCTGTCAGATCATATACTGCTTTCTGGGGAACCAAATCATTTGTACCGATTACACTTTCCCATGAAGCTGTCCACAGTAAGTTGATTTCATTGTTAGCCAGTGCAAGGTTAGCCTTGTCTGTATATTCACCGGAACCAATATCTGTCAGATTAACCTGAACATTGATTTTATCACCGATATACTCATTTACTGCATCCTGAACCTTCTTAACCTGTTCTGTGTCAGGATTTGCAAGGTTGAATGTTGCTCTGGTTACGTTGATTGTAACCTTATCACCTGAATCAGCTGCAGCAGTGCTATCCCCTGTAGAGCTACTCTCTGTTGCTGCAGCATTGTCTGTTGCAGGTGTTGTTGCAGCTGTGTCAGTGCCTGCGCTCGCACCGCATCCTGCTAAAAGTCCTGCTGACATTGCAGCTACCATTACTGTTGACAGTAGTTTGTTAATAGATTTTCTCTTCATAGAAAATAACCTCCCTTTTAATGTGTATATATTCACTAAAGTGCTGTTACCATTACAGGCACCTTGAATATCGAAATAAGTTAACCTTTTACAGAACCAACGGTAAGACCCTTTACAAAATACTTCTGGAAGAAAGGATATACTACCATGATTGGTGCGATTACGACTACTACAGTAGCCATTGTTGCGGAATACTGTGGAATATTACCACCCATAGCTGCCCTTGCCGAAGCAGGTACGTTAGAGTTGTTCAGCAGGAACTCGATACTCTTCTGAATATTAACAAGCAGAAGCTGTAACGGTTTCTTGTTGTCTGATGTAATGTAAAGTAATGCGTTCTGCCAGTCATTCCAGTAAGCTGTTGCCATCATGAATCCAACAGCTGCCATTGACGGTTTCATCAAAGGCAATGTAATCTGGAAGAATGTTCTATACTCACCTGCGCCATCGATCTTGGCTGCTTCCATCAGTTCAGCTGGAATACTGTTTACAATGAAGGTTCTCAGAATGATTACGTTCATTGTACTTACACATAATGGTAAGATCAGTAACAGCAAGCTGTCTTTTAAATGATAGTAACTTGTAAAGATTATGTATCCGGAAAGCTGACCACCATTGAACAACATGGGAATCAGTAAGTATACGGATAAGAATTTACCGAGTTTGAATCCTTTACGGCTGATCGCATATGCGAACATTGCCATAACCATCAATCCAAGGAATGTACCTACAACTGTTACGAAAATAGTAACGCCATAGGATGTAAGTAACTGTTTACCATATCTGAGTACTGCATTAAATCCTGACATTGACCATTTCTCAGGGAAGAAGCTGAAACCATTCTGGTTAATGGCAACTTCATCTGTGAATGCTGCGATGAATACCAGCACAATAGGTAATCCACAGAACAATGTATATAATAGAAGGAAGAAACCTAAAATATACTGGCCAATTCCTTTTCTTTCTCTCCTTGACGGAGCCAAGTCAGCCTTATTTCCTTTTCTACTCATGATGTCTCCTCCTTTAGAATAATGCATTTTCCGGTGCGATCTTACGAACCATTCCATTAGCAAACAGCATCAGCAGCAAGCCTACAATAGACTGGAAGAAGCTGGTTGCGGCGGTGAATCCGAAGTTGGAATTCTTGAAAATTGCATTTAATACATAAGAATCGATAACCTGTGTTGTAGGATAAAGAATACCGCTGTTTCTTGTTACCTGGTAGAAAAGACCTGTATCAGATCTCATGATGCTGCCAACTGAAAGAAGTAACATAACTGTAATCATAGGCACCAGTGCAGGTAATGTAATGTGTCTGATCATCTGCCATCTGTTTGCACCATCAATCTCAGCTGCTTCATACAGTGCCGTGTCGATACCTGCCAGAACCGACATATAAAGAACTGAACCGTAGCCTACGCTGTTCCAGATCTTAACGATTGTCAGGATTGCCGGCCATAAGGATGGAGTGGAATAAAATCTTGTAGTCAATCCGAATGTATTGTTGAGGATACCGGTATCCGTACTGATGAATGCATATACAATAAACTGTACTGCTGCATAAGAGATAAATACCGGGATAATCATAATCGTCTGCATGGTCTTGGCTACTTTCTTAAATACGAACTGGTCAATCGCAATTGCCAGAACTACATTAAGGAAAGTACCAATTGCCGTAAAGATTACGTAGTACATCAATGTGTTCCGTGTCATTGTAACAAAGGTTGTTTTAGAAGCCAGAAGATACTTGAAGTTATCCAAGCCGTTCCATGGGCTTGCCCAGATTCCTTTTGTGTAGTCAAAAGACTTAAATGCCATCACAAGACCAGCCATAGGCACATACATGATAAAAAGCAATATCAGGAATGCCGGAAGTGCCAGCACTACATGTGCCCTGTGTTTCCATGTGTTTTCTAAGAAGTCTTTCATAATCATCGTCTCCTTTTTATTATTGTTTCAGCTGTCTTTCCAAGACCGTATTGCCTTCTACCAGACACCCGTTCACTGTATACTGTCCGATTATCGTAGATTTCGGTCTCTCGATAAGACTAATCAGCTTCTCTGCTGCGAGCTTTCCTATATCTACTGTATTCTGACAATATGTAGTCAGGGGCGGATCGATCTGGGAAGCAATCTGGATACCATCATAACCTATCAGCGAAATATCCTGCGGAATCTTCAGCCCTCTGTTCTTTACCACATTCATTCCTCCGATTGCGGAGAAATCATCCGGATAAAAAATACAGGTCGGCGGATCAGGCAGATCAATCAGATGATTTGTAAGAATACCTGCCGTATAGGAATCTCTGTATTTTGCTTCTCTTACATATTCCTCCGGCACTTCTATGCCCTTCTTCTCCATAAATTGATAAAAGGTTGATACCCTGTTCACCGTAACTGTGGATTCCTCTCCATGAATATATGCAATCCTGCGATGCCCTTTGTCATATGCATATTGCAGTAATGCCTGCATTCCTTCCACATTATCTGACATAATGGAGATTCTCCCATTATATACATAGTCAATCGTGACTACCGGCAATTCACCCTGTAACAATTCAATCACTTCAGGGTTCTTATAATCCGCAATGGCTATCATCACGCCATCCATTCCACGATATATACTGTGTTCCAGATAAGACATCCTGTCTTTTCTCAATCTTGAATTATTCAGGAAAGTAATATCGTAGCCATTATTCTCAGCGGTTACTTTGAAGTTCTCCAGTATCCACGCAAAGTAATCATGAGTCAGCCCGCTTCCGGCATCATCCTTATACAGGACTCCTATGTTATAACTCTTATTTGTCTTCAAGGCCCTTGCCGAGAAATTTGGATGATATCCCATCTCCCTTGCCTTTTGTTTGATCACAGCCTTTGTCTCATCACTGATGTCGCTATGATTGTTCAATGCTTTACTGACTGTAGCAACCGACACCCCACAGGCTGCAGCGATATCTTTCATGGATACCATAAGGCTATGCTCCTTTCTTTCCAGAGATGTTTACGGCCAGGAAGAATTCCCCTTTTGTTTCCCTTAAATTTGCTCCTTAATCGTTTACGTATTTTACTATACATCATGTTGTATACTTTTGCAATAGATTTTTGAAATTTTATATAAATATTGCCATACTTTTATATAATGTAATAGTAAAAGTTGTTGTTTTCTCTTCATATTTATCCTGTTTCTATACATCTTTTCGTTTAGTCCAGAATACGAATACGCTTTATGTCCGCTTCTTTTCGTATTTTCGCATTTTCCTGCAATTTTAGTATTTTCTTTGATTTTTCCCTTGTTTTTAAAATTTATATACTGTATAATGCAGGCATAAAGAACTACTTAAACGTTTTCTTAACTATGTACTATATTATTTCACTCAATAGTAAAGGAGAATACAATATGAAATTTGGTTATTTCGATGACGCCAACCGTGAATACGTCATCACGACTCCCAAAACTCCGCTGCCATGGATCAACTATCTGGGATGTAATGAATTCTTTTCCCTGATATCCAATACCTGTGGTGGATATACCTTCTATAAGGATGCGAAGCTGCTTCGTCTGACACGTTATCGTTATAATGATGTTCCTTATGATACCAATGGTAAATACTTCTATATAAAAGATGGCGATACCATATGGAATCCAGGCTGGCAGCCGACCAAGACAGAGCTTGATTCCTACGAATGCAGACACGGTATCGGGTACAGCCGTTTCGCCGGTTCCAAGAATGGGATTCAGGCTAATATCCTGAGCTTTGTTCCTATGAATGATAACTGTGAAATCTCACAGCTAAGGATTAAGAACACCTCTGCCCAGGAGAAGAAAATCTCCGTATTCTCCTATGTAGAGTGGTGTCTGTGGAACGCAGATGATGATTCCCGTAACTTCCAGCGTAATTTAAGCACAGGTGAAGTAGAGGTCATCGGTTCTACGATTTATCACAAGACAGAATACAGAGAACGTCGTAATCACTACGCTATTTATACAGTAAATGCCCCTATTGCAGGTTTTGATACAATCCGTGAAAGCTTCATCGGCACTTACAATGGTGCTGATAAGCCACAGGCTGTTATTGCCGGTAAATGTACCAACTCCGTAGCAAGCGGATGGGCTCCTATTGCTTCCCAGCAGCTTGATATCACACTTGCCCCAGGTGAAGAGAAATCCTATGTCTTCTTATTAGGATATGTAGAGAATCCTGAGGATGAGAAATTTGAAGCACCTAATGTCATTAACAAAAAGCCGGCAAATGCCATGATGGCACGTTATCAGACAGATGCAGATGTAGAAAAGGCTTTTGCAGAATTAAATACATACTGGGAGAACCTCTTATCCAAATACGTAGTAGAATCCTCCAATGACAAGGTCAACCGTATGGTCAATATCTGGAACCAGTATCAGTGTATGGTAACCTTCAACATGAGCCGTTCTGCTTCCTACTATGAATCCGGTATCGGCCGTGGTATGGGCTTCCGTGATTCCTGTCAGGATTTACTGGGCTTCGTACATCTGATTCCAGACCGTGCAAGAGAACGTATCATTGATATCGCTTCTACACAATTCCAGGATGGCAGTGCTTATCATCAGTATCAGCCACTTACCAAGAAGGGCAACTCCGATATCGGAAGCGGATTCAATGATGATCCGTTATGGCTGATTGCAGGTACAAGCGCTTATGTACGTGAGACCGGCGATCTGTCCATCTTAAAGGAAATGGTGCCTTTTGATAATGATATGAGTGTTGCAACTCCTCTGATGGATCACTTAAAACGTTCCTTTGATTATACAGTAAACCACAAGGGACCTCACAATCTGCCTTTAATTGGTCGTGCAGACTGGAATGACTGTCTGAACCTGAACTGCTTCTCTGAGCATCCGGGTGAATCCTTCCAGACCTTTGGTCCAAGTGAAGGACCTGTTGCAGAATCCGTCTTCATCGGTGGAATGTTCGTAAAATATGGTGAAGAATATGCACAGCTGGCAGAGCTTCTGGGTGATACAGCAGAAGCGGCAAGAGCACGTAAAGAAGTAGAGCTTATGAACGAAGCTGTCATGAAAGATGGCTGGGATGGTGAATGGTTCGTAAGAGCTTATGATGCTTACAGCCACAAGGTAGGTTCCAAGGAATGTGAAGAAGGTCAGATCTACATTGAGCCACAGGGCTTCTGCGTTCTGGCTGGAATTGGTGTAAAGGAAGGTCTTGCACAGAAGGCTCTGGATTCTGTAAAAGAAAGACTGGATACCCAATATGGTGTTATGATCCTGCAGCCTGCTTATACAAGATATCACCTCGAACTTGGTGAAATCTCCTCCTATCCACCCGGATATAAGGAAAATGCAGGTATCTTCTGCCACAACAATCCATGGATCTCTATCGCTGAGACTGTCATCGGACGTGGTAACAGAGCCTTTGAAGTATATCAGAAGACCTGTCCTGCTTATGTAGAAGATATCAGTGAGATTCACAGAACAGAGCCATATGTATATTCCCAGATGGTAGCCGGTCGTGATGCGAAATATCATGGTGAGGCTAAGAACAGCTGGCTGACAGGTACTGCGGCATGGACATTTGTAAATATCTCCCAGTATATTCTTGGTGTATATCCTACTCATCATGGTCTGGGCATCAATCCTTGTATCCCGGAAGGCTTCGGTGATTTCAAGCTCACCAGAAAATACCGTGATGTGAACTATCATATCACCGTAAAGAATCCTGAGAATGTACAAAAGGGTGTCGCATCTATGACTGTAGATGGCAAGGCTGTAGAAGGACATATCATTCCTTATGAAGCCGGCAAGACTGATGTAAATGTAGAAGTTGTAATGGGATAATGTAGTTACTCACCATATAAAAAGCTTCCTGTTGAATGCATATAAGCATTCACAGGAAGCTTTTTGCATGGCTCTGAATAGTTACAACCCGTTTAATGTTCGCACTTCCAGAAGTATGCAGAATATGGTGGAAGCTTACTTCCTCCTCCAAAATCATGCGGTTCGCCTGTAATCAGGTCAATGGCTGTGCCACAGCCGGCATCAAAATGTGCTGTATATTCGTTCTCATCTGCGTTGATAGCAACAAATACTCTCTCCTGATCTGTCTTTCGTTCAAAGATACACTGTCTGTTGGTCAGTACAACAGAACGGAAATCGCCATATTGCAGGGCATTACTTGACTTCTTCGCCTCGGCAAGCTTAGATATCCACTCTGACAATTCATTCCATACAGGTGCATCAAAGCACGCTCTCAGTGCAGGATCCCCTTCTGACTTCTGTGCCTTCGCCCCCCACTCACTGCCATAGTATACACAGGGAATGCCCGGCATGCCAAAGCACATTGCATAGATCAGTGGCAGATGCTTCTCATTGGTCAATATGCTCGCTACTCTGGTCACATCATGGTTATCTACAAAGGACAACAGGTGCTTGCCCCTGTACAATGTCCAGTTCTCCGGTCCGAACTGTCTGAGCAGAGAATGCACGATTTCAAACAGGTTCATGGAATTAAAGCTGCTGTACAAGCCCTTATAGCATTCATAATTGGTAGCAGAATGCAGCATATCATCGCCCACAAGTCTCTTATAATCACCATGCAGCATCTCGCCTACCAGGAAGAAATCCTGTTTCCTGCTGTCACAGAAGCTGCGCAGCCGCCTGCAGAACTCCGGTGAAAGGCAATATGCCACATCCAGCCTCAGACCATCAATATCAAATTCATCAATCCACTGTGCCACACTCTCCAGAATATGAACCACTGCTTCTTCATTTCCAAGATTCAGCTTTACCAGATCATAATTGCCTTCCCAGCCTTCATACCATAATCCATCATGATATGGGGAATCCCCCTGGAAATTCAGCATGAACCAGTTGCGGTACGGGGAATTCTCCCTATTCTTTAATACATCCTGAAAAGCCCAGAAGCCTCGTCCTACATGATTGAATACACCATCCAGTATCACTCTGATGCCATTCTCATGTAATCTGGCAACGACCTCTTTCAGATCCTCATTGGTTCCCAGTCTCTTATCTACCATTCTGTAGTCCCTGGTGTTATATCCATGTGTATCGGATTCAAATACCGGTGAGAAATATACTGCATTCACACCCAGCTTCTTCATATGAGGAATCCAGTCCACTACTTTCAGAATCCTGTGTGTCAGTACTCCATCATTTTCAAATGGTGCTCCACAGAATCCTAAAGGATATATCTGATAAAATACACTTTCATATGCCCACATCTCTTACTCCCGCCTTTCTTCATTCTGAGTAACGTGTACACTATAAGTATATCATTTTCTGTCGTTTTTTAAAGTTTTCTGTTAATTTATTTTATGGAATGCCATAAATTTTTTTTCCTTTTTCATACCATATTTTTATCGTAAATGATTCCTTTTTTCCACATTTATATGCTGTTTGTTATGACAAACACCCTTAAAAGGTTGAGAAAACCACAATTTCCACAAAGTTATCCACACCCTTGTTATTTAATCGAAAATGCACATTTTAAATTGTGAAGCCAGGAATAACGTGCGTTTTTTTATTGTTTTACTGTTTTTTTACGTTTTATCAATGTCAGTCATATTCTATTTTTACACATTTATAACCAGTCATTCCAGAACTTTTCCACTCTTTTTGAGACTTCATCCACATTGACGATTTCATACTGGCTCCATTCTCTTGGAAACATCTTTCTATACTGATAAGTCATAAAGCGCTCATCCAGAAGGGCGACAACTCCCACATCTTCTGCGGTACGAATCACCCGCCCCGCGGACTGCAAGACCTTATTCATGCCAGGATAACGGTATGCATAATCAAAACCGTTCTCCCCCAGTTCGTCAAAATATTCTTTCAACAACTCTCTCTCACAGCATACCTGTGGCAATCCGGTTCCGACAATCAACGCCCCGATAAGGCTGTCATTTTTCAGGTCAATTCCTTCTGAGAAAATTCCTCCCATAACACAGAAGCCTATCAGAATCTTATCTTCTTCCTCTTCTATCTCAAAGGCTATCTCCGTATTCAGGTCACATCCTTCATTGCCTGTGAATCGTTTCAGGAAATCCTCTCTCATTGATTCGCTCATATATTCTTCCTGAAGAATACATTCCATACATTCCTCATTGTAATAGTATTCCATAAAGCAGTCATATACTTCTTCCAGAAATGCATGGGAAGGAAAAAACACCATATAATTGCCATATCGCTGCTGTACCACTTCATAAATATATCTGGCGATTCTCTGATATTCTTCATCACTTCGTCTCACATATTTACTGGTCACATCATTTGCCAGAAGCAGCTTCTTCTTTTCTTCCTGAAAGGTGGACTGTGCATAGACTTCATAATCCTGCTCTTCCCCACCCAGAAGCTTCTTATAATATTGTATGGGCAGAAATGTTGCGGAGAACAGAATCGTGCTGCGTCCTCTGTACATACAGTTCTTGAGATTGTTCGCAGGATTCACGCAGAAGAGCTTGAGCATAAACTCCCCCTCCTGCATCTGCTGACTGTACACCACATAATTATCGTCCATAATCTCATACATATTCAGGAAATGAGCAATATCAAAATAAAAATCCAGAAGCTCACTGCGCTCCGGCATACTGTCATGTTCCTCCAGAAATTCATCCATGGTGGCATAGGCTCTGGTCAATGCCATAACAAAAGGCGCAATCATGTCTTCCCTTCTGTAATTCACACATTCCCGCTTCATAGCCAGAAGCTCCTTATTGCATTTCTCCAGCTGCCTCTCCAACTTGGGACTTTCCTTCTTGACTAATTTCTTCATTTTGAGAAAATCTTCCTTGAAAAGGGCTGCACTGTACATCTCTCTGCCTCTCTCCAGCAGATTGTGCGCCTCATCAATCAGGAATATATAATCTTTGCTTCCAAGTCCTTCTGCAAAAAAACGTTTGAGATACACATTCGGGTCAAATACGTAGTTATAGTCACATATGATGGCATCCGCATACATGCTCATATCCAGACTCATTTCAAAGGGGCATACCTGATGCTTTCTTGCACATTCCAGAATAATATCTCTTGAAAACATGTTCTCTGACTGAAGCAGTTCATACATTGCATCATTGATTCTGTCAAAATGCCCTTTGGCATAAGGGCAGTAATCCGGGTTACACTCTGTTTCTTCCATGGGACATATTTTGTCTTTTGCCGTAATGACCAGTACTTTCATTGCAAGACCATGCTCTGCCAGCAGTTTGAAGCAGTCCTGTGCCACGGTTCTTGTGATCGTTTTGGCTGTCAGGTAAAATATCTTCTCAGCCATGCCCTCTCCTATGGCTTTTACCGATGGGAATACCGTAGATATCGTCTTACCTACTCCCGTAGGTGCTTCCAGGAATAGCTTACGTCTATGATAAATAGTCTGGTATACATAAGTTACCAGTTCTTTCTGTCCTTCTCTATAAGAAAATGGAAAAGACATCTGTTTGATAGACTCTGTTCTCTTCCTGTTCCATGCAAACTGAAAATCTGTCCATTTCTTGTATTCAAGCAGTAACTGTGTGAACCATTCGGATATTTCGTCAAAAGTATAGAATTCATGGAAATATTTAATCTCTTCTGTCTCCATATTACAATAAGTCATACGAACACCTATTGTAGATATCCTGTTCTGACTTGCATAGATATAGGCATAGCATTTTGCCTGCGCAAGATGAACTCCTACAGGCTTATTGATTCTCTTCAAATCTCTGTATGTACCCTTGATTTCGTCTATCACGACCTCATCCATGACGCTGTTCATATCCGTGGGCAATCCGGCACTTTCCTCGATTAATACCTCTGAATCCTGTGCTTCTGCCCGCTGATTCCAGAGCGTATCTATGATTCCATCTGCCCTGCCTTCAATCACCACATCATACTCCTGTGTCCTCCAGACGTGGCGAAGCATAACTTCTGCATGATAATCACTGCCCATTCTGCGCTGAATCATCCTGTGTATGCGTCCGCCCTCCTGCATGGCTGTATCGGAGCCGCCAGTTCTTCTGTTATCAATATTACCCTCTCTGAGAATAAATTCTACCAGCTGTCTTACTGATACTCTGATCTCCATACGGCTCCTCCTTTTTATTCTTATGTACTCTCCTGGTCTTCCTCATTATGCAAAAACTCCCCGTCACTGCTTATAGTACTATAACAGTAACAGGGAGTCAAATATGCTCATACAACAGAAATACTTATGCTACGCAAAGTGTGTTTACATAACTTTCAAATTCATGGTTATCACCAGCGTACTTTACTGTAAGCGTAGAATTAAAATCCAGACCCATAACGCCTAAAATGGATTTTGCATCAATAATAAAGTGATTATAGAAAATATCAATATCAAAATCACACTGAGATGCCTTGTTCACAAAGTCCTTTACTTCTTCCGGTGTCATTTTAATTTTACGTTCTTTCATGTCCTTATACCTATACCTTTCTGGCATCTATCATCCACAGACGATAGAGCACACAACCGTTTCTTTACCTTATGCGGTAAACATCCACATGTCAATGCATGGGATCATTATTTCTTATTCACGTGCTTATTATACACGAAACTGACATGATGTAAATACATATTGGAAACTTTCGTGAATTATGTCGTTTCCATGTTCCTATTTAAGTACAATCTGGAATATTTCTTGTCAAATTATCCATTAAATCCGGTTAAAAACTGTCGCAATTTTATATTTTTAACTTAAATTTGTAATTTTCATTATACATTTTAATTTTTTATCACCTAAACTCCACCATATATGGTCGAAACCACTTAGGAAGCATGTTCATCTGTAGCCCCGGATTCTTTCTCTCCTGTATGGCAACACTCTGACAGAAACACGTAAACAACTCCCTGTAAATTGTCTCATTCTGCGAGAAATGTAGCATACTCGTATCAAAATTCTGATGCGTGACAAGATACCAGTCATGAAATTGTGGATGCAGCCCAAATATACCTCTGTTCTCATCATAGATGATAAAATTGTCCGCAGGCAGACGGTCTGCAAAATGTGGAATCAAAAATGTAAGAATATCGCTTTTTGGTGCGATTCTTGCATACAAAATCCCATTCTCCAGTTCTTCAAATCTTAGAAATTCTCTCCAATGGTTCAATTCTCTGGATGTCCGCCTATAATAGGAAAATGTTCTGTTCACTGCCTCTACATGAAGCCGTTCCAGAATTCTCCTATCATGAGTCCGCAACCCCAAAACGATCGTATGGTATACAGCATCTGCTTTCTCTTCCCCTTTTGAAACCATTGCCAGACACAGATCATAAAAGCCACTTTCCCCGAATTCTTTTTTCAATGTCCTGATGACTTTCTCTGCCTTGCCTCTGTCAGTCTCAATATGCTGATAGTAACAGGACAATCTCTGTATATACGGTTCCTCTGTCAGAAGATGGATTCTGTCGTGGCTGTCTATCTGTTCTTCTTTCTTAATCTGATATGCCTCATAGATTCCACTCAATATCCCGTCTATACTGTCTTCGCAGATCAGTGCATATTCATATTCTTCCATTATTTCTGATAACCATACCTTTCCATAACCTGCATGTTATTTGCAAAACTGATTTTGTTCATACTGCCTTATCCCTGTTATCACTTTGTTGCAGCATTCTGACATTCTCCGTACTGTCATCCAGCAGCGATAACTGCTTATAGGTTATCCCACTCTGATCAAAAGGCAGCTTCTCATGTATGGAAAGAAGATTTCTGGTAATATAATCTTCCTCCAGTTTGGTAGGATACATCATTTTGCCACTACAGGTAATAAAATACAGCGCTCTCTTTAATACAACACCCATCTTCTTGAGATCCTCGAAGCCAAGTCTGGCGGTCTTTCTTGCACCGCATATCCTTCTGGCACTGTTGACACCAATACCCGGCACACGAAGAAGGGTATGATAATCAGCCCTGTTGATCTCCACCGGGAACTGCTCCAGATGCTGTAATGCCCAGTCACACTTGGGGTCAAGCAGAATGTTGAAATTAGGTCTTTTCTCATTCAACAGTTCTTCCGCTCTGAACTGGTAGAACCGCATCAACCAGTCTGCCTGATATAACCTGTGTTCCCGAAGAAGTGGCGTTCCCGTATGAAGTGCCGGCAGCTCCTTATCTTCATTAATGCTGACATAAGCAGAATAGAACACCCTCTTTAGCTCAAAATTATCATACAGTCCCTGCGCTACTGCCATGATCTGATAATCGCTCTCCGGTGTGGCTCCCACGATCATCTGCGTAGACTGCCCTGCGGGTACAAAATCAGGCGCATGACGGTATATTGCCACTTCATTTCTCCCCTGCCGGATTCCCTGTTGGATCTGGCGCATCGGTGTCAGAATGTTCTTGCGATGTTTGTTTGGTGCAAGCTTTTTAAGACCGTCTGCTGTAGGTAATTCCAGGTTCACGCTCATTCTGTCTGTAAGATACCCTGTCTTCTGTATCAGAACAGGATCCGCTCCTGGTATGCCTTTTACATGAATATATCCACGAAAATGATAAACATTGCGAAGCTTATAAACCACCTGCCATATCATTTCCATCGTCTGATTGGGAGTACCTATAATGCCGGAACTCAGGAATAAACCTTCTATATAATTACGGCGGTAGAAATTCATCGTCAGTTCACAGACCTCGTCCGGCGTGAATGTGGCTCTGGGTACATCATTACTGCGGCGGTTAAGACAGTACTTGCAGTCATAGATACATTCATTGGACAGCAGAATCTTCAATAGTGAGATACATCTTCCATCTGCTGCAAAACTGTGGCAGATTCCTGCTGATATACAGTTCCCCATATCCCTGCCATTGCCCTTACGACTCACTCCTGAGCTACTACAAGATACATCAAATTTAGCTGCATCACTTAATATCTTCAGTTTATCCATTATGGTCTGACTACTGGGAGTAAACATTTCTACTGAGACATCATATTTATAATTTTTCTGCATTTCTTCCTCTTTTTATTTCTAATTTTAAATTAGAACTTGTGTTCCGAATATTTGTTTGTTATACTATACCATACATACGTTCTGAATGCAATACTCCTTTTTATTTTTATCCGAATAGAAAAAGACAATAAATGTCTTAAAATGTACGACTTTTTGACTTCCTAATTGTCATTTTTTTTACTATAATAGATATACGTTTGCAAACAATTCAAGAAAGGTAAGGGGTTACTTTTATGACTGCATTTGAGTGGTTCTATTCTTTTCTCAGGAAACATAACCGTAAGATGTTCTTCGGTCTTGTCCTGGTCACGATCATCTCCATACTGGCTATCGTAAAGCCTATCGTATCCGGTGCCATTGTAGATGACGTTATCACTGCCGGGCAATATGATCTTCTGCCCTGGCTGATTGCATTGCTGATCCTGATTACGATCATTCGTGGTGTACTCCGTTACTGGTCACAGGTCATCTTCGAGACCTGTTCGCAGGATGTTCTTTATTCCATGCGTGATACCGTATACCGCAAGCTTCTTCAGGAAGATTTCGCATTCTATAATAAGAAGCGTACCGGTGATCTCCTGAGCCGGCAGACAGGTGATATGGATGCAATCCGACATTTCGTAGCATTTGTTATTTATCAGGTCTATGAAAATGTATTTCTGTTTTTCTTCGCTCTGATCATGATCTTCACGGTAAGCTGGCAGCTGGCTCTGTGCATGTGCATCATCCTGCCTTTTGCCGCAGCCGTAACATTCAGTCAGACAAAGGAAGGACGTCCACGATTCCAGCATATTCGTGAACAGTTCTCCTCCCTGAATACCTTTGTTCAGGAAAATGTCAGTGGTAACCGAGTGGTGAAGGCTTTCTCCAAGGAAGATTACGAGATTCAGAAATTTAATAAGGAAAATGATGCTTACCGCGATGCAGAGCTTGCCGCAGCTGAAATCTGGACAAAATATGTGCCTCTTTTTGAATTTCTGTCCAATATGCTTACCGTTATCCTTATGCTGGTGGGAAGTATCATGGTTATCCGTGGCAGCATGACCCTGGGTAATTATGTTACGATCAATGGTTATCTGTGGATGCTGATGAATCCTCTGCGTCAGATAGGCTGGCGTATCAATGACATTCAACGTTTTACCACTTCTGTCGAGAAGATATATGCTACATACAGCGAAGAACCTGATGTAAAACGTCCGGTCAGCGGCATTGGGAAGAAGCGTCTCAACGGAGATGTAGAATTTCGAAATGTCTCCTACAGTGCAGATGATGAGGATATCATCCAAAATGTAAGCTTCCATATTAAGAGTGGTCAGACTGTAGGTATTCTTGGTTCTACCGGCTCTGGCAAATCCACGATCATGAATCTGCTTTGCCGTTTCTATGATGTTACAGATGGTGAAGTTCTGGTGGATGGCATCAATGTAAAAGACTTGGATCTCTACAACCTCAGAGCCAATATCGGTATGGCAATGCAGGATGTATTCCTTTTCTCAGACACCGTAGAGGGTAATATAGCCTACAGCCGCCCTGACTGTCCTTTTGAAGAAGTACAGAAGGCTGCCATTATGGCCGATGCGGATGCGTTCATTCAGGCAATGCCGGATGGCTATGATACTATTGTAGGAGAAAGAGGTGTGGGACTTTCCGGTGGGCAGAAACAGAGGATTTCTCTGGCAAGAGCACTGTTAAAGGAACCGTCTATTCTGATTCTGGATGATACCACATCCGCTGTCGATATGGAGACTGAGAGCTACATCCAGAAGCAGTTAAGCTCTATTGACCATCAATGTACGATTTTCGTAGTCGCATACAGAATCTCTTCTATCAAGGATTCTGATGTTATCCTTGTCCTGAATAACGGCCATATCGTAGAACAGGGAACACATGACGAATTACTGGCAAAGAATGGCTACTATGCAACTGTATTCCGCCATCAGTATGGAGAATACGAACAATATACCAAGCAGGAATCAGGAAAGGAGGAATATCATGGCACGAAATAAATATGACATTGACGAAGTGATGGAAGATAAATTTGACATCAATCAGTTAAAAAGGCTTTTTACCTATGTGCGCCCTTATAAAGGGCAACTGGCACTTGCCTTATTCCTGATGCTTTCCTCTTCAGCACTGACTATGCTCTTTCCTACTTTCATCATGAAAATCATGGATGAATACATACCAGCCGGAAACATTCATGCCATTGTACAGATTACTATCATAACAGTTGTTATTATTCTGTATTCCTGCATCTGCATCCGCTGGAAGATACGAATTACCAGCCGCATTGGACAGGAGATTGTCCACCAGCTCAGAAGTGATATCTTCTGCCATTTGCAGGAGCTGCCTTTCTCATACTACGATGAAAGACCTCATGGCAAAATCCAGGTCAGAGTGGTAAATTATGTAAACAGTCTGAGTGATCTGTTGTCAAATGGTATCATCAATACGATTACAGATATGTGCAACCTGATTTTTATTCTGATTTTTATGCTGACACTTCATGTAAGACTGACCTTGATCTGTCTGTGTGGCCTTCCCGTTCTTGCTGCAGTCATTATTGCTGTGAAGAAGAAACAGCGCAGTGCCTGGCAGATACAGAGTAATAAGCAGTCCAACCTGACGGCATATATTGCAGAAAGTATCAATGGTATCCGTGTCACCCAATCCTTTGTCCGTGAAAATGAGAATACTTCTATCTTCAACAGGTTAAGCGGCAATTATCGTGATGCCTGGATGCGTGCAGTCAAATACAACTTCCTGATGTGGCCTTGTATAGATTCCATCTCTACAGTAACAACTGCTATTATATATGTAGTCGGTATCAGCTGGATATCAGGAGAATTATATGGAGTTACAGTAGGTGTACTGATTGCCTTCTCCTCCTATATCTCCAGATTCTGGGAGCCTATTAATACACTGGCTTCTTTCTATAATTCCCTGCTGACTGCCATTGCTTATCTGGAGAGAATCTTTGAGACAATTGATGAACCGGTCAATGTCAAGGATGCCCCTGATGCAGTTCCAATGCCACCAATCAAGGGGGAAGTGAGCTTCCAGAATGTATGCTTCAGCTATGAAGACGGTGTACAGATTCTGAACAATGTGAACTTTACTGCCAAGCCCGGTGATACCTATGCTATTGTAGGACCTACAGGCGCCGGTAAATCCACAATTGTAAATCTGATCAGCCGATTCTACAATGTTGACTCCGGTACAATTACCATTGATGGCACGGATATCTCCAAGGTAACTCTCTCATCCCTGCGTAAGCAGATGGGGATTATGATGCAGGACAGCTTTATTTTCTCCGGCACTATAATGGATAACATCCGTTATGGTAATCTGAATACTTCTGATGAGGAAGTCATTGCCGCTGCCAAGACAGTATGTGCACATGATTTCATTATGGATATGGAAGACGGTTATCAGACGCAGGTCAATGAACGGGGCAGCCGCCTCTCTGCCGGTCAGAGACAGCTTATCAGCTTCGCAAGAGCCCTGTTGGAGAACCCGGCTATCCTGATACTGGATGAAGCCACTTCCAGTATTGATACAGAAACTGAGATTTTATTACAGAAGGGCTTGAATAAACTACTGGAAGGACGTACTTCCTTTATCATTGCCCACAGATTATCTACGATTAAAAATGCCAACTGCATTATGTATGTAGACAAGGGAAATATCCTGGAGAAGGGTACTCACGAAGAACTCCTTGCAAAACATGGAGAATATTATAAATTATTCATGTCCCAGTATGATTTCCTGAATCAGAATTAATTTAAGCTAACATAAAAAAACATGGTCATTCAGACAGTTGAATGACCATGGTTTTTTATCACCTGTTTATGTTTTTTATACGAACTGATTTCTCTCTGCATCATAATGATAATCAATAGATGCAAGCTTCTCTGTAATCTCTTTCTCGTCTGCATCTAGATCCTCACACAGTGCATCCAGGCTGCTATAGAAGTCACGCAGCTTCAGATTCACAAAGCTTAATAACATTACCGGGTCTTTTGGTATCATCTTTCTCTTCCTCCTGTTAATTGCTAAGTCCTACTATAATTAATTCTACACTCATAAGATCACTCATTCTACCGGTTTTTACATCTTCATCCGCCTGTACACATTCACTGACGGCTTCCATCAGCTGTTCCTGTTTAAAACGCATAGCCTGTGGAATATATTTCTTTTTCAGGAAATAGGCATTCAATCCAGTCTTCTGGGCTATGGTATTATCGTCATACCCTTTCGCTTTCATTTCCCTTACCTGCAACAGAATGTTGAACTGTCTGGCTATTAGCGCAAGTATCTTGAGTGGAGCTTCTTTTAATGCTAATAAGTCATAATACAAATCCAGTGCCTGTTTCTGTTTCTTATCTGCCACTGCTTCCACCATATCAAATATCTTATTCTGCACTCTTACAGTGCACAGTTCTTCCACATCCTTTGCCGTAATGCCTTCTTCTTCATACTTATAACATATTAATTTCTCAACTTCATGGCGGATATTCTCCATATCTGTACCGGTTCTGTCCAACAGAAGATTCAGTGCATCCGGGGTAATCAGCTTATTTTCTTTCTTAAGCAGTCCCATGATCCACTTCTTCAAGGTATTCTCATCCTGTACATCACAGACTGCCGCATAACCATTAGACGACACTGCCTTAAAGAGCTTGCTTCGCTTATCTACCTCTTCTTCAACAAATATCATATAAGTAGTTTCAGGAATATGTTTGAGAAAATCAACCATTTTCTCATTTCCCGTCTTCATCCAGCCGCTGTTTTCAATTACGATCACTCTGCGCTCTGCAAAAAAGGGCATAGTCCCTGCCATGTCTACAACTTCATTCACATTGATGTCTTTTCCTGCATAGATGCTACAGTTCATCGTATCATCCGGTGACACCAACGCACATTTCAGTTTATCACGATACTGCTTACGCAGATAAGCTTCTTCTCCATATAACAGGTATACATGGCTGAATATTCCCTCTTTGATATCCTGTATGACTCTCTTCATCGCCCCACCATGCCTCCTGTTAAAGTTTCACTGTTTTTGCCAGCAATATTATCTTATCATAGTTACTCATCTTTTGCCATATATCTCAGATTTTCATTTTGAAAGTCCCATTATGTGTTTTTTCATCTTTAACTGGCTACCAGAAACAGTCAGCATAACTGCCCCGCTTTCATCTGTTCTATATACTGTTGTTCCAACCTGCCGCAATCGTTCCAATACTTCCGTATGAGGATGTCCATAACTGTTATTCTCTCCACAGGAGATCACTGCTATATCAGGTTGCAGCTGATTCAGCAAAAGCTCAGAATTAGAGTATCGTGAACCATGATGCGCCACCTTATAGTAATGACATTTCCAGTCTGATGGTAATGTCCTAGCCACTGCCATCTCTCCATCTTCTGTCACATCCCCGGTAAACAACGCATGGAACTCACCATATTCCAGCTTCATCACCAGCGAATATCCATTACGGTCCTGTGCCTGATATTCTGCCTCGGGATGCAGGATCTGTAATCTCATTTTTCCCGCTTCCATATAGTCGCCACTTTTTACATGACGCAGGGGGACTTTCTGCTCTTTACACAATTCTCTTAGTGCTTCATATTTCTCATCCTTCTTTGCAGCCTGTGCAATGACGACCTGCTCTATCTGGATTCCCTGCGGATTCTCCAACAGCTCCCTCACACCGGATATATGATCTTCATCCAGATGCGTCAGAAACACAGCATCTAATCTATCTGTTCCCGTATATTTCAGAAATGGAACCAGAGTGTACCGGGCAAGCTTACTTTCCGAAGTAGAACCGCCATCAATCAGGTAATGTTCTCCCTTATCCGTCTCAATCCAGATGCCATCCCCCTGTCCTACATCCATCACGGTTATTTCCAGCTTCCCATAGGTTCTATGCGTCAGCATTATAACCGCTGCAAGAATCCAGGTCATTTTTAACCAGTATGGCATGACCTGTGTTCTCTCTTTCTTCAGATACTGGTGAATCACATACAGCAATATCATAATAATATAAAAAAACACAATTCTCCACACGGTTGGTCTTCCTACGATCCAAGTCGAGCCGGGTAACTTCAACGATCCTTCACACAGCAGATCAAACCCCTGCAATATCAAATGGCAGCCCTGCGCCGCCAGATAGGAGATTCCACGCATGAATCCCCAGGAGAAAGCACCGAAGCCTATACAAACCAGCCCCAAAATCATGACTATTCCCATTGCAGGAATAATCAACAGATTCAGCAGAAATGAATAGATTGGGAACTCATAATAAAACCACAGCATGATAGGAAAATGTACTGTAAAAACAGCGAATCCACCTGCTAACCCCTCACGTATCTTTGTTAATCTCTTATATATCCATGCTTTATCTCCCATTCCTTTAAATGACATCTGTGTCATGTCTGTTTTTATCACATCCAGCATACAGCCGATTCCAAGAATTGCCCCAAAAGACAGTAGAAATCCTGCATGATACAGGTATAATGGCTGTTCCAGCAATACGCCTGCTGCCGCAAGTGCCAAAGCTGTCAGCATGTCATAAGTTCTATGCAGAAGCTGCGCCCCCATCTTCAATGCAAACATGAAGATGGCACGATACGCAGAAGTACTCATTCCAACCATATCTCCATACAACAGCATCAGAATGATTGCAACGCCTGAACACAGCCAGCCCGGTATCCGCAATCTTCGCAAGGCTTCATACAATCCCATGCCAAGAATCGTAATATGTACCCCTGATATAGCCAGCACATGTGCAATCCCGCTTTTCTGATAGAGCTGCTTCTTTTCGGTATCCAGCTCCTGCTTATTCCCCAGTAGAACTGCTTTCATAACAGCTGCATCCTGTTCCTCCATGCACTGTTCCAATATTCTCTCCAATTGTCTGCGCAGACGATAAAGAGACTCCCGATAGAAGCTGTATTGCCCGCTTTGTGTCAGGAGTCTCCCATTTTTCATCTGATAATATACCCTCTGCACTCTATAGTATTCTCTCTGGTCAAAGCCGCCTGGATTTCTGCCCTGTCTGAAATTCATTGCTTTCCCCTGGACTGTTACCACACTGCCAAGCTTCGGTTCTGTTACATCTGACATGTAACACAGAAATCCCTCTTTGTCCTTGTCCTCAAGATATAGAATCAGATTACCATCTTTAGATTCCTTTGCCGTAACAATGCCCTGTCTGGTCACAACCTGTCCTTCCTGTTCCTCAGATAAGGCATGCCCCTGCATCGGCTGTATGTGAAGCATTATAAAAACAGCGGCCACAAATGCCATACATACTAAGCATAGTGGTCTTCTCATTTATTCTTCCTTTTCTATATAATTATGATACCAACGGATTGTTCCGCACTACGTGCTCTCACAATCCTAGTATCATTGTAATAATTGCAGATTTCTTTCAAAGATTGTAGTCAGATCATATTTATCACGGAACTTTACATCCTTCTTACCATCTATGGATATCTGCACTTTATTGATATTACTTAATTCTACCAGTGAATTTGTGATCGAATATATCGTGACGTCACTGGTTACCTGATTTACAGGCGTAAGGAATGTACTGTCCAGGTTGACATAACATATTCCATCTTTTACCGTTACTCCAAGAAGCTTCGTATCCGGGTTAATCGTCGGATAGGATTCGTCATTGGCAGGTCCTGCAATCAGCTGTTCCACAACAAGCTTCTCCATGGAAATATTGGACACATCAATATTGTGCAATAGCTCCCTGTTAATTGGAATCAGCCCATCTCCAGTCTCATTGGCAAAATACAGACGAATCGTTACCTTTTCATAGGAATTCATCTGCTCACCCTCGTTATCAACGAACATATCTGCTGTCATGATTCCAAGCGGGTTGCCCGCCATATCCATAAGCGGCTCCCCGGCTATCGTAATCATCACATACTCTACCTCCGGTATCTGTGTAAGACTGCGCACCACCGCTGCTCTGGTCAGAACCTCTGTCGTTTTTGACAATTCCTTGTATTTTTCTCCTAAGGAGACTGTAACCTGCCCTTCATCCAGTGAATAATTGATGATATTGATTCCACCGGACAGCGTCGCCTTTAACTCTTTATTCTCAGGAACAGAGCACAATAAAGTCAGAACCTCAACAATCATTTCCTTGGTTGTGGTTCCTTCCAGATAATGCTGTTCTGTTACAATCTTAGTCTCACTCTTGTTCAGGTAAGATATCTCTACCGGAGTGCCTTCCTGCTCCTTCTTTGCACATCCACCCAAACATATGATACATACCGCCATGATAAGCAGCCATATCATATTCTTTCTTGTATTCATACGCTCTGTGCCTTTCCTGTTTTATACGGGAGCAATGTAGGATAATGGAATCTTCACTGTAAAAGTAGTCCCTACACCTTCCTCACTGGTTACGTTTACAGAACCTCTATGCATGAGAATGGCACTCCTGGTAATAGCAAGTCCCAGTCCGGTTCCTCCTATTTCACGGGAATGTGATTTATCTACCCTGTAAAAGCGCTCATAAATATGCTCTATGGATTCCTGCGGAATACCAATTCCCGAATCTGACACCCCTACGGTAAAGTATTGATGATCTGCATCCAGAATAACCTTCACCCATCCACCATCTACGTTGTATTTGATTGCATTTTCCACAAGATTGGATAATGCCAGCGTAAGCTTCACCTCATCCACCTCTGCACTGACCTTGCGCCTGCTCTCAAATACAAGCTTCACATTCGCCCTGGCTGCAATAGGTCCCAGCCGCTTCAGCAATAACTCGAGTAAAGCATTGATATCCATAGGCTCTACATTCATATCTGCTGAAGTCCTGGTCATCTTCACCAGTGCCAGAAGATCCGTTATGATTTTGTTCTCACGGTCTATCTCATCCGCAATATCAGTCATGAATTCACGATAAAGCTCTGCGGGTACATCTTCCTGTGCAAGCAGGGAATCCGCTAGCACCTTCATGGATGCCAGAGGAGTCTTCAGCTCATGGGACACATTGGAAACGAATTCCTGTCTGGAATCATCCAGTACCTTCATTCTTCCAAGCATCTGATTAAAAGCGTCACCGATATGCTCTGTCTCGATATATTCTGTTACATGAATCTCTTCATCCGTAAATCCGTTCTTTACCTCGTTGATAGATTCTGTGATCTTTTCAAATGGCTTCAGTACATATCTGCTCAGGAAAAAGGCAATGCCAAACATCAATACCACTACCAGAATCTCTATGATATAAGCACGGCTCTGGAGATATTCATAACTTGTAATAATTGAATCCATTGATACACTTGTAATCATAATACCTGTTATTTTAGATGGATTATTACTTAATACACTGTTCTTAGCCTGCGTTGTACCTGACTGTTTCTCTTCGATAGGTACTACGATTTCAATGTAGTTATTGCCCGCCATATGAGAAGAACTGCCTTCTCCTTTGAAGCAGCGGATAATATCTTCACTGATCAGCAGCTTGCCTTCACTGATTCCGTATGTATCTTTTATAATCTTGAAATTACCATCTATAATCAGTACACGTCCGTCATACAGGTTGGACAACTGCGCCAGCTCTGCATTCACCACTTCATTACTGCTGTCCAGCAGATAATTATAAGTCAGCAGATGATCCGCAATGATCTTAACCTGCGTCTGTACTTCATTCACTCTGGTATTGACGGCATTTGCCATATATCGTTCCCGTATTCCCAGATACATGATAATTCCTGGAATGCTGCCCGCAATAAGAATGATTAGAAAGATTCTGAATCGCAGACTCCTGAATACTTTATTTTCTCTGATTTTGTTCCAAATCTTCGACACTTGTATATCCATGCCTTTCTTCGAGCCCTATGAATTCTCGTAACTATTCAGAATAGTTACTTTAATTTTTGTAGTAATAGCCGATGCCCCACTTCGTATGTACATACTTTGGTTCACTTGGATTGGCTTCAATCTTCTCACGCAATCTTCTGATATGCACATCCACTGTACGTACATCCCCCGGATAATCTGCTCCCCATACGAGCTTCAACAGATTCTCTCTGCTGTATACCTTATTGGGGTTCAGTACAAGAAGCTCCAGAACGTCAAATTCCTTCGTAGTCAGATTGATCTCCTTACCGCAGATATAGAGTCTCTTACCCTCACAATCAAGCTTCAGATCGCCTGTCTCTACCACCTGCTGCTGTTCTTTCTTCGTATGTTCTGACTTACCGGAGGTTCTGCGCATGATTGCCTTGATACGTGCCTTTACCTCCAGAATATTAAAAGGCTTCGTAATATAGTCATCTGCACCGTATTCCAGACCCAGAATCTTATCCATATCATCGCCTTTTGCTGTCAGCATGACAATAGGCACATCCGAGAACTCTCTTACCTGCTGACATACTTCCAATCCGGTTAATTTGGGAAGCATGATATCAAGCAGGATTAAATCATACTTGTTATTTTTTATTTTATCCAGTGCCTCTTCTCCATCATAGGCACAATCCACTTCCATATCATCCTGTTCCAGGCTGAAACGGACCCCCTTTACGATTAACTTCTCATCATCCACTACCAAGACTTTCTTACCCATGTCCCTGCTCCCTCTTCGGAATCTAACCGACTGTTATTTTATCCTTGATTTTCTCATACAGGCCGGCTTTAATACCTGTGACCATCTGTATGTCTTCTATCTGTGTAAATCGTCCACACTGCTCGCGATAAGCAACGATTGCCTCTGCCCTGGACTGCCCGATTCCATTCAGCTGCATCAGCTGTGACACATCTGCGGTATTGATATTGACCAGTCCTGCTTCTTCTGCCTGCTGGCGTATCTGTTCCTTTCTCTCCTGTACTTCCTGTGTTGTCAGTACAATGATCTGCTCTGCATCCTCAAGAATCTTCGCCTGATTCAGGTAATAGGGATCTGCATCTTCTGTCATTCCCCCTGCTGCTTCAATTGCCTCATAAAGCCTGCTGCCCTGTGGCAACAGATACACGCCACTGTCGCTGACTGCTCCGCCTACATATACACAGATCATGTCTGCTTCTTCAGGCGTCTTTGTGGATTCAATGTCTGCTTCTTCACTGACCGTGGATTCTTCTATCTCCCAGGTAATCTCTGCATTGTAGTTCCCGCATCCACTTGCAGTCGTTACCACGCACATTATTGCTGCAATTGCTGCAGCTCTTTTTTTCAATTTTATACTTAATTCCGTATATGATAGCTTTATCATGCTCTTAACCTCTTTCTCCATGATAAAGGCCCCTCTATGCATATATAATTTATTCTATGATAATTACCAGTCTAATACAAGTACTATTTTTTACATTTCACATTGTTAGCTAATCCCATTTGAATACAATAAAGCCTGCGATTGCCACCAACGCTCCGATTGCCTTTCTCCAGACAAAGGGCTGCTTCTCTACCCCAAACAATCCAAACAGCTCAATCAGATAAGCAACGATGAGCTGGGCAATTACGATCAGCATGACTGCCTTGGCAGGACCTAATGAATCCATGCTCTTAATGACAGTCAGGGTTATAAATGCCCCCATAACGCCTCCCAGCAGAAAATATTTCGGTTCTACATTGAACAGAGAACGCATGGAGCTTCTGTCTGTAACGAGCCATGCGGCAATGCATAGCAAAAAAGCCGTAAACTGTACAAATGCGTTGGCAACCCACAGACTTGTACTCTCCGTCAGTTTGGTATTAAAGACTCCCTGTACACTCATCAATGCACCGGAAAGCATCGCAATAAAAAATCCAATCATATCAGTAATTTCTCCTTTTTCGTTTACTCATATGATTGGATAAAATATCATTTTTTATTCGCTGTCGCTGCTTTCTTCATAACCGGTATCCGGCAGAAGTTCTACCTGTGGATCTTCTAATACTTCTTCTGTATAGGTTTCTCCGGCTGCCTGGGTCTTAATCTGCTCTGAAAGACTCCTCAGTTCTGTATTGGCATCCGCTCCATCCCATACCTTGGCAAAGCAGATTTCCAATTCTACCCAGAAATTACTGGTCTCCGTCAGCTTGGGAATAGGCACTGAATCAATATAATTCTGCACAAATGCCAGCTGTCTGTCATCCTCATAAGAAGTCTGTAGTCTGGCTGGAAGCTTGCCTGTCATTTCATACAGCTCCTCACTGCCCTGTTCAGACAGGAATTCCACGAACTGATTGGCAATGTTCTTCTGCCCGGAATACCCATTGATAACCAATGCATTGGTAACAGACATGCCTTTGGTAATCATATCCTGATTGATATCCGGAAGCTTGGCAATTCCATATTCATAATCAAATTCCCCTTTTCCGGAAGCCTCTTCCAGACGTTTCAGGCAATCACTTGTAGCAATTGTGTATATCGTCTTACCATCCAGAAACTCCTGAATAACAGAATCATAGCTGGATTCCTTGGTATCAATGGAGAAGAACTGGTTCATCTCCTGATATACCTTTAGGCTGGCGATAGACTGCGTATTATAAATATCAATATGACTCTTATCGTCTCCTGCATCTCCACCAACAGAAATATAATTACCAATAAAGAAATAATTATAAAAGATATCTGATACGTCCCATCTGAAGAAATACTCTACATTCTCCGGTGTGGAATACTGGTCTGCTATGGTCAGTATATCCGCTATGGAAGAAGGAATCAGGGAATCCGCATTCTCAAGCCCTGCCTCTGCCGCAATCTGATTCAGATAGGTCTTATTATATAAAAGTGCACTTGTTTCAAAATACAATGGATAACCTACATAGTTACCATGATAGCTCACTGCATTTCTGGCTGCCTGGCTAAACAAAGTACTGTCTTCCAGTGTCTTCGTATTGTTGATTGGCGTGGCAAGTCCAGCCAGATATGCCTTTTCCAGCGAATCATTACTGAGAATATACACATCCGGGGTCGTCTCTTCATCTGAAAGGCTCGCCTGATTGATTGCTTCGAGATATTCTAGTCCTGATACAAGCTTCGTCTCCACTCTGACATCTGTGGCATTATAGAAATCCAATGCCTTGTTATTAAGATAATCCGTAAGGGAATCATCCGTATACCACAGGTGAATGGTCTCCTTATGCCAATCCAGAAGATTCATCCCATCAGAAACCGGTGTCAATAATGTAATACCTGCAATCATTGCAGCCAGTACCAGAATCACTACCAGTACTGAAATCCATCTTTTTCTTAAATTCATGTGCATTCTCCATGTCGCTATTGCCCGCTTAACAGGGGCTTTTATTCAGCTTCAGCCAGACATGCATCCAGAATTGTTATCATTTCATCTACATTTTCTTTGGAAATTGTAAGTGCCGGGATAAATCGGATTACATGTGTGCCTGCATTAATTAAGAGAAGTCCTTTGTCCAATGCCTTGTTGATAATTCCTGCTACCGGCTTATCACATTCCAGTCCCTGCAACAGACCAAGACCTCTGTGTTCTTTCACGAAATCATATTTTAACACAAGTTCATCCAATTTACCAGCCAGATATTCACCGACTTCTTTTACATTATCCAGAATATTCTCTTCTTCGAAAAGGTCAATTACCTTGGATACGGCTGCACAGGCAAGCGGGTTGCCACCATAAGTACTTCCGTGATCTCCGCTTGTAAGAGAGTTCTGTGCTACCTTCTCAGTCATCATGAAAGCACCTACAGGAACACCACAGCCCAAAGCCTTGGCACTTGTCATGATATCAGGCTTAATGCCATAACGCTGCCATGCATACATATAGCCGGTTCTTCCCATACCGCACTGAATCTCATCCAGAATCAGAAGAATGTCTTTTTCTTCACAAAGTGCCTTTACCTTGGACATAAATTCTTCTGTAGCAGGGTAAATGCCGCCTTCTCCCTGAACAGTCTCGAATATGATCGCGCAGGTCTTATCTGTTACCTGTGCCATTACACTGTCAAAATCGTTCAACTCTGCGAACTTGATATTGCCGATCAGTGGCTCAAAAGCCTCTCTGTAATGAGGATTGCCTGTAACCGCAAGGGCTCCCATAGTTCTGCCGTGGAAGGAATGATTCATGGCAATGATCTCATGATCTGTTGTGCCATCCTTGAGGTATGCATATTTTCTTGCAGCCTTAATCGCTCCTTCGATTGCTTCTGTACCACTGTTGGTAAAGAATACTCTGTCCATACCTGATATCTTCTTGATCTTTCTTGCAGCTTCGATCGCAGGTACATTGTAATAATAGTTGGATGTATGAATGACCTTATCAATCTGTGCTTTCAGAGCATCATTATATGCTTTGTTGTTATAGCCCAGTGCAAAAACAGCAATACCGGATACGAAATCCAGATATTCTCTGCCATCCAGGTCATAGAGATGCACGCCATCCCCCTTATCCCATACAATCTGATAACGGTTATAAGTATGAAGCAGATCTTTCTCCACCTCGTCGATATATTCTTTCATATTCATGGCAGCTGTTCTCCTTCCTACAGAATCTTATCCACTTCATCATCCTTAACGATAGCTGTTCCGATACCTTTCTGGGTAAATATCTCCAGTAAAAGGCAATGAGGAATACGGCCATCCAGGATATGTACACGATTAACACCATTCTTGATCGCTGAAGTGCAGTTTGCAAGCTTTGGAAGCATACCGCCACCGATAAATCCATCATTGATCAGCTGATCCGCCTCAGAAGCAGACAGTCTGGAAATGAAGGAAGACTTATCATTGATGTCCTTATACAGCCCTTCAATATCTGTCAGGAATGCCAGCTTTTCAGCTCCTACGGCTTTTGCAATGGCGCATGCTGCATCGTCTGCATTGATATTGTAGGTCTGGAAATTATCATCCATACCGATAGGCGCTACGATAGGCAGGAAATCTCTCTCCAGCAGATCATAGAGAATCTTGGGATCTACGTCCTTGATATCACCTACAAAACCGATATCTTCTCCGTTGGAGTACTTCTTATCTACCTTTAATAAACCGCCGTCCTTACCACTGATACCTACAGCCTTGACCCCCAGCTCCTGTACCATGGATACAAGCCCTTTATTTACTTTATTCAAAACCATTTCTGCGATTTCCATGGTCTCTGCATCTGTAACACGAAGACCATTGACGAACTTGGCTTCCTTGCCTACCTTGCCTACCCAGCGGCTGATCTCCTTACCGCCACCATGCACGATAATCGGCTTGAAACCTACTAATTTCAGAAGTGTCACATCCTTAATGACATTCTTCTGCAATTCTTCACTGCTCATGGCGCTTCCGCCGTACTTTACAACAATGATCTTTCTATTAAAACGCTGGATGTAAGGCAGTGCCTCTATCAGGACTTCTGCTTTTGATAAAATCTCTTCCATGTTCTTTTCCATTATATTACCCATACCTTTCCAATATCTGAATAATTACGAATTTAAGAGCGGTAATCTGCGTTAATCTTGACATAATCATAAGTCAGGTCACAGCCCCAGGCTGTCGCCTCTGCTTCTCCCTCATGCATGTCAACGTATACTGTTACTGCATCAGCTTTCATGATCTGTAATGCCTTTTCTTCATCAAATACAATTGGTGTACCGTGGTCAAATACCTGTAATCTGCCATTTTCACTTTCAAAGAAAAGTTCAACATCATTCTGATCGAACTGTGCTCCTGAATAACCCATTGCACACAGAAAACGTCCAAAGTTCGCATCACAGCCATAAATGGCAGCTTTGGATAAGTTGGAGCCTACAATTGCTCTTGAGAGAGTCCTTGCATCTTCCTTGGACCTGGCATTCACTACCTTTGCTTCAAAAAGCTTCGTAGCGCCTTCTCCGTCGCCAGCCATCTTCTTAGCCAGATAGGTACATACATAGTTCAGTGCTTCAAAGAACCTGTCATATGCTTCACCCTTCTGGGTAACTTCTGTATTGCCAGCCATGCCATTCGCCATAACAAGGCAGGTATCATTGGTGGAAGTATCGCCATCTACCGTAATCATGTTAAAGGTATCTACTACACTTGTACTGAGCGCTTCCTGAAGGAGTTCTTTGGAGATTGCCATATCTGTGGTGATATATGCAAGCATGGTACACATATTGGGATGAATCATACCAGAGCCCTTGCTCATACCACCTACCGTAATTTCTTTGCCATCCAGTTCAAAAGACACTGCGATCTCCTTGGAAATTGTATCTGTTGTCATAATGGAGCATGCTGCTGTATGTCCTGCCTCCAATGTGTCTGACTTGGCTTCTACAAGCTTGGCAATACCTGCCTCAATACGCCCCATCGGAAGCTGCATGCCGATGACACCTGTGGAACCAACCAGTACTGCTTCTGCGGGAATTCCAAGAAGCCTGCCTGTCACTTCTGCTTCCCTGCGGCAGTAGTCCAGTCCCTGCTTGCCTGTACAGGCATTGGCAATTCCTGCGTTCACTACAACTGCCTGTGCATATTCACTGTTTGTCACAATATCTCTATCCCATAATACAGGAGCAGCCTTTACCACATTCGTAGTAAAAGTACCTGCTGCCTTGCAAGGCACCTTACTGTATACCATTGCCATATCTTTTCTGTTCTGATACTTAATTGCAGCCTCTGCACCTGCTGCCTCAAATCCTTTTGCTGCGGTAACACCGCCATCAATAACTTTCATCTGCATGACCTCCTTTGTTCTGATTACTGGTTAAATGCAATAATGTTTTCCTTATTTAATATAAAATCATAATAATTTCTGTCTTCACGTTCTACCCATCCCACATGATGCCAGAAGGCGTTGCCTTCATCATTCTGTGTAAAGGCAATGAGATAGACCTTATTGATCTGTTCTTTTCTCAACGCTTCCATACAGAAGACAACCATTGTCTTGCCAATACCGCGTCTTCGGTAAGCAGGATCTACACATACATGATAGAGGCATCCCTGTCTGCCATCATGTCCACACAGAATCGCACCTACAATCCTGCCATCTTCCACTGCTACTACGCTGGTAGTAGGATTACGGCGAAGGAAACGCTCCACACCTTCTCTGGAATCATCAATACTTCTGATTGCAAAGCCTTTGATCTTCATCCACAGAGCATGTACCTCTTCATAATCCTCAATCGTCATCAACCGTACCATTTCATTACACCAATCTTTCTACATATTAAAAGGCATTTCGAGCCTATCTTTTATCTTAACTGAATCCCTGATGAAATACAACATTTTTACCATATTTTAGTGAATATTTATTCGTACAATTTTTTTCATGGTTTTTTTGTATTGTTTGTATTTTTATACATTTTATTATGTATATTATGCAGTTGTATTTGATTATTTTACACTTTTTATAGAATTTGTCAATAGTTTATGCATAATATTTCACTTGATTTATTTCATTATATGTTGTATATTATTTCCATGAGCAATATGCATACAGGCATAGACATCAATGTGAAAACATATCACGAACAAAGGAGATATCATTATGAAAGAAAAAGTTGTATTAGCTTATTCCGGCGGACTGGATACCACAGCTATTATTCCCTGGTTAAAGGAGAACTACGATTATGATGTAGTCTGCGTCTGCGTTGACTGTGGTCAGGGCGAAGAGCTGGATGGTCTGGATGCAAGAGCCAAGGCATGCGGTGCTGAGAAGCTCTACATTGAGAATGTGGTAGATGAATTCTGCGACGATTATATCGTTCCATGTGTACAGGCTCACGCTGTATATGAGAATAAATATTTATTAGGTACTTCCATGGCAAGACCTCTGATTGCCAAGAAATTAGTAGAGATTGCCAGAAAAGAAGGCGCTGTGGCAATCTGTCATGGTGCTACAGGTAAGGGTAATGACCAGATCCGTTTCGAGCTGGGTATCAAAGCTCTGGCTCCTGATATCAAGATCATCGCTCCCTGGAGAAATGACAAGTGGAAAATGGATTCCCGTGAATCTGAGATTGAATACTGCAAGGCTCATGGCATCCACCTTCCTTTCTCTACAGATTCTTCTTACAGCCGTGACCGTAACATCTGGCACATCAGCCATGAAGGTCTTGAGCTGGAAGATCCTTCCAACGAGCCTAACTATGATCATCTTCTTGTTCTTGGTACAACTCCTGAGAAAGCTCCTGAGAAGGGCGAGTATGTAACCATGACTTTTGAAAAAGGTGTTCCTACTTCTGTAAACGGTCAGAAAATGAAAGTATCTGACATCATCAGAGAGTTAAACAGACTGGGCGGCAAGCATGGTGTTGGTATCGTAGATATCGTAGAGAACCGTGTTGTAGGTATGAAGTCCCGTGGTGTCT
>ENA-ORSB01000808-ORSB01000808.1-human-gut-metagenome-genome-assembly--contig:-NODE-808-length-33249-cov-7.939567_pt1 | contig 33249 bp, 29 predicted proteins | sample MGYA00242180_ERZ509144 | MGnify/ENA primary metagenome ERZ509144 (study PRJEB26280, sample SAMEA2338661) | human gut metagenome | biome: human gut; feature: human-associated habitat; material: faeces...
CAGACGCAAAAAAGCAGCTCTCAGACCCGCGAAATAGTCAAGAACGGGTCTCAGACGCAAAAAAGCAGCTCTCAGACCCGCGAAATAGTCAAGAACGGGTCTCAGACGCAAAAAAGCAGCTCTCAGACCCGCGAAATAGTCAAGAACGGGTCTCAGACGCAAAAAAGCAGCTCTCAGACCCGCGAAATAGTCAAGAACGGGTCTCAGATGGCAAAATGTATCTCCCAGACCCGCCACGACCCAAAATGCAGTTTTTATAACCTCATTTTCTGCTGCATCCTCCCAAAATCAGTTTTTTATAACCTCATTTTCCTACTGCAACCGCTCTGGAATCAGTTTTCATAGATCTCGCCGTCCACAATTCTTACCACACGACCCGCATGTTTTGCCACATTCAGATCATGGGTAATCATCACAATGGTATTTCCCATCTGATTCAGATTTTCAAAAAGCTTCAATACCTCTTTTCCACTGTTCACATCGAGCGCGCCTGTCGGCTCATCTGCAAGTAGAATAGCCGGTTTTCCGACCAGCGCACGCGCAATCGCCACGCGCTGCTGCTGACCACCGGAAAGTTCATTGGGCTTATGTCCGATACGCTGTGAAAGCCCGAGCATGTCAATCGTGTCCATACTCGCCTCCTGAGCCTCCGCGAGCCCCATTCCACGCATCAGAAGCGGCATAACAATATTCTGCAGCACGTTGTAGGTCGGAATCAGATGATATTTCTGAAAAATGAAGCCTATTTTCTGATTACGGATTTTTACCAGTTCCTTTTCTTTCGCCTGTTCGATTGCCACGCCATCCAGCAGATAGTTTCCGCTGTCCATCACATCCATGCACCCGATGATATTCATGAGCGTACTTTTTCCGGAACCGGAAGGACCCAAAATGGCAAGATATTCTCCCTGCTTTACGGTCAGCGACACATCTTTGAGCACATGGAGGGACTGCGTTCCCATGCGGTATGATTTGTTGATATTTCTCATTGTGATTACGTCTGTATTTTCTATACTTTCTGCTTTTGTGACCGCGCAGATCGCCGGCTCCATATCCATCACTGCATCCATATCTCTATAATAACCTCCTCACCGTCTTCGCTGGTCTCTATCAGAAGCTTCAGCAGATCGCCAGCCGCCAGCCGCTGAAACGTCGTCTCGGTACCTGCCGTGGTGTGCACCACCGTGCTGACCGGAATCAATGTTGTCACACTTTTACCACTCATGCCGCCATTTCCGCCCGGTGCTCCTCCACCGTTACTTCCTGTTCCGTCCGATGTTGCATCGCCCGGCATGTCGCCATTTTCTTCCTGCGGCATCCCGTCCGACGTCTCCGTGCTATCATCCGTTCCGGAAGTTCCCCGCGGCATCCCGCCAGGCGCCCCCAAACCATCTCCAGGCGCTCCTGCGGCATCACTTCCTCCAGGTGCCCCTGATCCATCGCTTCCTCCAGGCGCCCCCGAGCCATCTCCGCCTTTTTCTGCATTCTCGGTGTTTTCCGTGCTGCTTGCAAGATATGCCTCCACCACCGATTCGTCGACTTCCACATATGTCAATTCATTTCCCTCGATGCTGGTCACATAGGCATATACATATTTCTGATTATCCGCCAGTGTCTCCGTATCTTCTATCCTGCGGGTCCATGCGAAAATGCCTCCGCCGCCGAGCACTGCTGCAAGCGCCACAATGCCGCCCGCCACCGCTTTCTTCTTTATCATGCCAAACCTCTTTTCAATTATTTATTCCGCACCAAGTGCCTCCACCGGAACCAGATTGGACGCCTTATACGCCGGATAAAATCCGAAGATCGTTCCTGTTCCCACAGCAAACACGAGGGCAATCAAGAATGCTGACGCCGACAGTTCCACCCGGACGCCGAGATACTGTACAATCGGCGCCACAGCCAGCGATGCCAGATTCCCCAGCACGCCGCCGATGAGACTGATTGCCGCCGCCTCCGCGAGGAACTCCAGCAGAATGTCCCGCTTGGAACAGCCGATCGCTTTTAAGATACCGATCTCATTGGTCCGCTCTTTTACAGATACAAACAATACGTTCATAATGCCGATTCCGCCGACCACGAAGACGATCGCCGCCATCGCAATCAGAAGCATGGTCAGAATCTGGTTGGAAGCCTCCGCCGCCTCCATCTTGCTTCCCGCGTCCTCAAATGTGAACTCGGCGTTCGGATAACTGGTGGCAAGCACCGCCGTCACTTCCTCGATCACGCCTTCCACATTATTCACATCCGCTGCCAGCACCGTGATGGTCGGTCTGACCGACGATCCGACCAGATATTTCACGCCGGTCGCATAAGGGATAAAGATGGAGTCATCCGGGCTGATACCGGACGCGACCGTTCCCATGCTTTCCAGCACACCGTTTACCACATAAAGCCGGTCGTCGATATAGATCACGCTTCCGTATGCCTCAATGGCACTGCCGAAAATCTCTTCGACAACGCTTGCGCCGAGCACGCAGACTTTTTCTTTGTTCTCATCATCATCGTCGGTGATAAAACTTCCGACCGCGAGGGAGAGGTTGCTGATCGTCTCGTAGTTACTTTTCACTCCTGCGATGGTATAGGTATCGGCTTCATCGAGATCTCCGCCATCCACACTGGATTTTGTGGTGTAGGAAATGGTCGCTGCCGAGATGCCGGACGCAAATGTTTCGATGTCATCCACATCATCCTCGCTCAGCGTGATATTTTCCTGATTCATGCGGTCTTCCATATCGCTCTGTCCGCCGAAAAAGCTTCCCATATCCGGCATACCGCCGCCGTCACCGGAAGGCATCTCTCCCCCCGGTGATCCGCCCGGCGCCTCGCCTCCCGATGAGGAACCGCCTCCCATATCGCCGGAGGGTGCTCCGCCAAAACCGCCGCCAAAGCCTCCGCCGCCCCCCGGCGCCATCATTGCCATGCCGGAATCCGAATCATCGCTGCTTCCTCCGCCGCCAAAATCTGTCCCGCCGTCGTAGGAAATGTCCACCGCACCGGCATTTAAGTTTTTAAACTGGTCTGCCACGTCCGCCTGACCGCCTTTACCAATGGCAATGACCATCACGATGGTGGCCGCACCGACGATAATGCCGATCGAGGTCATGATCACCTTAAATTTGTTCTGTGTGATATTGATCCAGACCAGTCTCAATAATTCTTTTGGCTTCATTCTGTCACCTGACTTTCTATCAGCACAGTTTCACCTTCCGTGAGCCCGGACGTGATTTCCACGTTGACCCCGTCGGAAAATCCCGTCTCCACATCCACCATGCGGATCGTTCCGTCCGCATCCTTCACTTTGACATAGGATGTCGTTCCGTCCGACTGGACCGCCTTGTTGGATACATACAGCACATCCGTCACCTGCCTGCTGATAAATGTGACGTTTCCTGTCATGTCCGTGTATATTCCGGTGATGTCCCCGGTAAACGCGGCGGTCACATTGTAAGACACCGTGGAGGAACCGCTGGAAGATGAAGTGTCAATGCTCTCCACCTCCCCCGCAAACGTCTGGTCCTCATAGGCAGACAGCTCGATCTCCACGACATCTCCGACTGCAATATTCGTGATGTCCTCCTCCGACACGGAGACTGTGATCGTCACCGCATCCGTATTGGAAAAAGTGGCAACCGTTGCGCCGGAAGAGATGGTATCTCCTGCCTCATACGACAAATCGGTAATGGTTCCCGTATACTCCGCATAGATCGTGCCGTCATCCCCGATGGCAGCCTCAAATTCCTCAAGTGCCTCCTCCGCGTCGGACAGCGTATCTTTTGCATCGGTAATGTCATTGTCCGCCCCGGAGACATCCACACTGTACTGACTGGATGCATTTTTTGCCGAGAGTTCCGCTTCTTTCAACGTTTTCTCCGCCTCAATGGACTTCGTGGTATAGTTGTTTTTCGCTGCCACAAGTTTTGTGTACAGTTTGTCGTAATTTTCCTGCTCCTCGGTAAGCGATGCGCTTAAGTCCACGCCCGCATCGATCTGCTCCTGATAGTAATTGATCAGAGACGCCGACGTATCCACCGCTTCCTGCGCGTCATCCACAGCCTCCTGCAGCTGCTTTATGGCAGCTTCGTAGGTCTCCTGTGCAACAGATTCCTCCGCCGTGCTCAGATTGTAGGAGTAGCTTGCCGATACTTTTTGCTTTTCTGCACTTAAGCCCGCCTCGCTGACGGCTGTCTTCGCCTCCGTCACCGCTTCCTCAAGATCTTTTTTGTAGGATGCCACGCTCTCCTCCGTGAGCTTTAAGATGGGAGCGCCCTCCGCAACCGACTGCCCTGCGGCAACATAGACCGTTTCCACCTCAAGGGTCGATGCCGTGCTGGTGGACGACGTCGCATTTTCTCCCGCACTGTTCTGCGCAGACGAGTTGTTCTGCGTGCTTGCAGAGGAAGAATCCTCTGAAAAATCAAGAGTCTGATCCAGCGTGCCGATCGTTACGCTGCCGCTCTCCGTCACGCCCGCCGTCAGATTTCCCTTCTCCACGGTTACTTCCTTATATACGGCCTGCTCTTCGCTGTCACTTCCCGACTGATATGCAAAGGTGACGGTTCCTGCGGCAAGCACTGCCGCCGCAGCCACTCCGGTCACCAGCCAAAGCTTTTTCTTCTTCATTCTGTCTTTCCTCCTGCTTCCTCTGTCTCAGACGCTCCGATCGTCTCGGTTTTTCCTGCGGTCTTAGTCTCTTCCATTTCTGTGGCTCCAGTCGCCTGTGTTTCAAACTTCACCGTTGCCTGTACGCCAGTAGTAAGTGTGCCGTCTGTATTGTCCACGGCAACAATGACCGCATACGTCACATTGGACATGCTTCCGCCGGATGTTTTTTCCGATGCGATGGAATAGACGGTTCCGTCGATTGCTCCCATTCTGCTTCCACTGATCTGTACCTGCACGGTGTCGCCGACCGCAAGTTTTGCAATATCGTTCTGTGATACCTCCACAGAAATCAGAATCGTATCCAGATCGTAATAGCTTGCAAATGCGGTATTTTTGATCAGTGTATCCCCCGCCTCGTAAGTCACCGATGCAAGCGTTCCGTCACGGTCCGCACATACAACGCCATCCTCGATCGCTAAGAGTGCGCTCTGCTGTTCCTTCAGCTCATCCAGCGTATCCTGCGCTTCGTCCACAGCACTCTGCAAGGTTTCCAGCGAAGCTTCATACTCGGTATCCGCATATTTTCCCTCCAGAACCGCCTCTTCATACTGCTGTAAAAGCGCCGGCTGCGCCGTCGTCTCATTGCGCTCTGCCTCGTCGCAGGCGTCACTCAGTTCCTCCAGCTCGTCTGTCAGCTCCGCAATTTTCTCATTTGCCTCTGTCACCTTCGTGTTATATTCCTCGACCGCCTTCTGGAATGTCTGATTAGCAAGCTGCAGTGCACTGTTTGCGCTCTCCGCCTCTGTCTGGCTCTGCGACAGGGCGTCGGCTGCCTCCTGCACGGCGGTATAGTCCGCAGCCAGCTGATCCGCCAGCGCCGCAAGATCCGTATAGGACGCTCCGGCTTCAATCTGTGTTTTCATGTTCGCCATATCCGCTGCATATGCGTTCTTTGCCGCCTGACTGCTGCTCTGTGCATCAGAAAGCTGGGTCTGCTTTTCCGTGAGTGCCGCCTGCGCCGCATCGACTGCCGACTGTTTTTCATTGATCCCGACCTGTGTGTAGTAGGTGCCGTTGTCGATGGCATCCTGATAATCGGAGATCTCCTCCACCGCCTCATCGTACGCTTCCTGCGCCTCGCTGGCCTTTACCGACAGCTCGCTGACTGCTGCATCATAAGTATCCTGCGCGGTGTCCGCTGCAAGTTTTGTGGAGGAAAGCTCGCTCTCCGCCTCCAGTACGCCGCTCTCAAAATCGATCTTCGCAGATTGCAGTGCCGTTTCCGCATCTGAAATGGCATCCTCATAGTACGCCTTTGCATCCGCCATGCTCTCATCGTCGATCTTGAATAAGGCATCGCCCTCCGCCACGGTGCTTCCCGCTTCCACGTAGACTTCTTCCACCATCATGGTTACCGCATTCACAGAAAAATCAGGCAGCTGGCTCTCCGTTTTCACCTGTGTGGTTCCTGTCCCGGAAAAGCTGCCGTCTTCCTGTCCGTCTGTCTCATCTATCTGTGTGTCCTCCTCCGTCTGATCCGCTGTGCCCGAAGCCGCTATCACATGATAGCCAACTCCGCTTCCCGCAACTGCGGCAGTCAGAATCCCGGCAAGTATTCCGTAAAATTTTCTGGAATGTTTTCCCAGGAGTTTGTGTACCCACGCTATTTTCATTGTTTCATCCTTTCCCTTCCGGCATTTCATCCTCTCTCATGTTTCACGGTAAGGATAGCATCGCTTTCTAAAGGGCAGCTGAATGCAATGTGACGGTTATGTGACAGAACCGTTAAATATCTGTGTTTCACGGCAGGCAGGGACACTTCCTTTGACAGATTAGGAAAAAAGTATTACAATACTCCCGTTTCTATAGATCTGTTACATTGGAGATTATTCATGAAGAAAATTGCTTTTTTTGATATCGACGGAACACTGACTTCCGAGATTGACGGTTCGATTCCGGAAAGTGCCGTCTATGCTATACGGGCAGCGCGGGCAAACGGGAATCTGATGTTCATCAATACCGGGCGCTGTTTTCAGAATGTGGAACAGCGTTTCCGTGATGTGGGTTTTGACGGCTTTGTCTGCGGCTGCGGCACAGATATCTACTGCGACGGTGCCGAAATCCTTCATGTCGCACAGACGCACGAGACCGTAATGAAGCTGCTTCTCGCAGCCAGGGAGTGGGATATCGATATCCTGTTTGAATCCAGGAAAGAGGTTGCTTTTGATCTGGCAAGACCGCTCCGGCACCCGGATGCCAGACGGCAGTATGAGGCGTTTGAAGAACGCGGCTATGAGATGCCGGAGCACCTTGAGAATCCTAATTTTTTCTGTGATAAGTTTGTCCTATGGTTTGAGCACCCCGAGCAGCTTGCCGGTTTCCGTACCACAAGTGACCGCTATTTTGAGTGCATTGACCGGGGCGGCAATTTCCGCGAATTCGTTCCGCTCGGCTACTCCAAAGCCACCGGTCTTAACTATGTGCTTGATTATTACCAGATAGACAAAAAGGACGCCTATGCCTTCGGCGACAGCAACAACGACCTTCCCATGCTCACTGCTTTGACAAACAGTGTCGCCATGGGCAACGCCTCTCCTGCCACGCTTTTTGACAAGGTGTCCTATGTAACAAAATGTGCCAGCGAAGACGGCATCCGCCTTGCGCTGGAACATTTCGGTTTTATCTAAAGTCTGCGGTTATCCCGCACGAGCACCACAGCCATCACGATGGCTGTGAGAAGCTCGGATGCCGGGAACGACAGCCACACGCCATTGATGCCGAATACTGCGGCAAAAAGCAACGAGCAGCCGATTATGCAGACAAATCCTCTCATAACTGATGTCACAAACGATTCCCGCGCACGTTCTGTCGCGCTTAAAAATCCCGCTCCCACAATATTGATTCCGGCAAACAGAAAGCCGATAAAGTACAGCCGCATTCCCGTGTGGGCATACGCTGCCAGTTCCGCAGAATGTTCACTGTTAAACAGACTTACCAGAGAATCCGTAAATCCGTAGACGGCTCCGATGAGCACTACCGCGATGCCCAAAGCCGCGGCAAGTCCGAGGTTTCGTATTTTCCGGACGGATTTCACATCTCCTTTTCCGTAGCAGTCGCTCACGATCGGCTGCGCTCCCTGCGACACTCCGTTGAAGATTGCCATTGCCACAAGCGCAAAGTTCGCGATCACTCCGTAAGCCGCCACACCGATATTTCCCACAAGACCGAGCATCAGGAAATTGAACACGGTCGTGATGACTCCGGAAGAAATCTCCCCCACAAATGCCGGGACGCCAAGCTGACACGCCCCGAATAACTGGGCGATGGACGGCGCGTGCAGCCGGAACTGCACAGTATTCTTTTTTCCAAGGAAATGCGCGCTGCAGATCAGAATGCTGATGATCGGCGATGCCGCCGTGGCGAGCGCCGCTCCCTCTAGCCCCATGCCGAGCGGATACATAAAAATATAGTCAAACAGAATGTTGGAAAAACTTCCCGCGAGGGTTCCCGCCATCGCTAAGGACGGCTGGTTATCGTTGCGCACAAATGCCATGATGACGTAGTTCATCATGAAAAACGGCGTAAACAGCAGAAAGATTCTCGTATACCCGGTTCCAAGCGCCACAATTCCCGCATCGCCGCCCATCAGCGCAATGATTTTATCCGGGATAAAAATGCCCGCAAGTGTAAACAGGATTCCAATCATCCACACAAAACAGATGGCGTTGGAAAAATAGTCGTGCGCCCGCTCCTCGCCCTGCGCCCTTAAGATCGTAAAGCGCGTCGCAGAACCGACACCGATCATCGAACCGATCGCAAAAATCAGATTGTAGATCGGTAGCACCAGATTTAAAACGGTAATTCCGTCCGTTCCCGCTGCCTTCGCAATAAAAAAGGTATCAGCGATGATATAACAGGAGATACCTATCATTCCGAATATATTCTGTGTGACATACCTGACAAATTGTTTTGTGACTGACATTTACTTTTCCCCCTCAGTTCTTTTTCATGCTCATTGTTCTTATCTTACACCCGGAGCGAACCGCATGTCAAGCTGTGGAGACGGCAGAATGCGGTGCTTCCCGGCTTGATATGAGATGGTATCTTTTTCGTTCCTTCGCTTTACTCTTCGTTTGTAGCATGGTTTAATAAAAACCAGTATATCCTCTTTTTGCGCTGTTTTCTGCGCATCCGAAGTTCCTTTCCCGTCTACACTTAAAACAGCAAAGGTCATTTTTAGCACATAAAAATAAACCGGATCCTCTTAACACACACCATCTATAGAATAGGAGAATACCATGACACCTTTACACACACAAATCCTCACTGCCCGCGACCGCAACGGGCAGGAACTCCGTACCATCCAGAAGCAGCTTCAGAAGCTCCCTCCCGGAAAGCTCATTTGCTCCCGCAACAGAACCACCGTCAAATGGTATCAGGGCGACGGTCACTCCAAGACCTATATTCCGAAAGCGAACCGCACTCTCGCCGAACAGCTTGCGCTGAAAAAGTATCTGCAGCAACAGGAGCAAATACTCTTGCAGGAGCAGGCAGCAATCACTGCCTATTTAAAATACTCCCCCGCGGGCAGCCTCTCTTCCGATGATCCACATCTTCTCTCTGATCCCGCCTGTGAAGATCTGCTTCGTTCTTATTCTTCCACCTCAAAAAATATTCCAGACATCTCGAATGTTTCGGATATCCCGAATATTTTGACTCGTTCCGCTGTCGAATGGTCTGCCGCTTCCTACGAACGCAATCCGCTCCATCCCGAGCAGCTGCTTCACAAAACCGTCTCCGGCGAGAGGGTGCGTTCCAAATCGGAAGCCATGATTGCCATGCTGCTCCACCTAAACGCCATTCCTTACCGCTACGAATGTGCGCTCTCCCTTGGCGGTGTCACTCTGTTTCCGGATTTCACCATACGTCATCCCGGAACCGGCGCACTCTACTACTGGGAGCATTTTGGTCTGATGGACGATCCCGCCTACGCAAAAAACGCCGGCTCGAAGCTTTCTCTCTATGCCGCAAACGGCATCATTCCATCCGTTCATCTGATCACCACGTACGAGACCAAAGCATATCCCTTAAACGCCGGCATGATTGAGCATCTGATTTCCTACTATTTTCTGGATTCCGCGGTCTGAATCCGTGCTTCTCTCTTCCACTGTCATTTCTTTTAGTTTCGCCCGGCGCGGGTCTGGAACGGCGTTTTTCCTCTCTCAGACCCGAAAATCACAATATTTCGGGTCTGGGAGAATGTTTTTCCTCTTCCAGACCCGCACGGAAAAGGCACTACACCATTCCCCACCATTTTAATCCCCAATAGATGAGTCCAAGCACCCAGCTTGAAAATATTCCGTATAAAATGACTGGTCCGGCAATCGTAAAGATCTTGCAGCCAATTCCGAAGACCTGGCCCTCTTTCTGAAACTCTATGGCGGGCGCGGCCACACCATTTGCAAATCCGGTAATTGGCACCAGCGCGCCCGCGCCTCCCCAGTTTGCAATCGAAGGGTACAGATTCAGACCGGTGAGCAGTACAGACAGCAGAATGAGCAACATAGAACACCAGCTTCCAGATGTTTTCTGATCCAGTCCGTAATTCTCACACACGTTCAGAATAAACTGCCCGATGCAGCAGATGATCCCGCCTGTCACAAACGCCTTCGCCATATTCCACCAGAGATTATGGGTGGGCGTCACCTGCTTCACATAATCATTGTATTTTTTTTGTAAACGTTCTTTTTCCTTATCCACTGCGCAACCTCCGTCTTTTTTGTCAGTATGCGCATTTTATTTATTTCTATTCCTCCGACCGCTCCTCCCGCCATTTCTCCTCTGTGATGCTATGCTGCTCTACCTTTATGCGTTCTGCCAGTCATCCGGCAATGTGACCGTCCAGAGATATTTTTCAGTGCGTCCCCAGTCCAGAAGTTCCCGCATCTGCTCATCATATACATCCTCGGGGCGGTAGTCCGCCACCATCCCGAACAGGTATTTTTCTTTCTCATCCGCCGGTGTCAGCATCGGTATCTGCTCCGACAGGAGCGCGAGCAGTTCCTCCGGCTTGATATCCTCGGGGATCTCGACTCCGGAAAGCTTGGCGATGAGTCCCGCAGCATAATAGAATTCATAATTTCCTGTCAAAATCGATTTCTGCATATTGCACTTGATAATCACGCTCTGGCGTGCGATGGATGGCACCATAATTTTCCTCCGTAAAAGAACAATCTCCTATCATTGTACTACTGTGACTTAAAATTTCCAAGAAAATAGTACAGCGATCCTGCCACTTTTCCTGCCGCCATCGCAAGCATGACCCAGAAGAGTCCGACCTTTAAGCCCATGCGCCGGAATGTAATCGGAAATGTATTCAGGATCTCCGCGAGCGCCACCGCGATGCTTCCCACAAATATCCCGGCAGAAATACCGTACACGCACAGAAGCGCCGGTCCGAACGGAATCCGGATCTGCAAAAAAACAGACGCCAGATTTCCACAGATTCCGCCCAGAATCACGGCATTTTCAAAATGCAGTGTCTCTGCCGCGCGGTTGCACTTTCCAATCATACGCGGAATGACACCGATGACGATCAAAAACGCAAATGTTCCCGCAGAGACGGCAAGTCCCGCGGCAAGCCCGCAGAAGCCCAAAAATATATGCTCAATTAACATCGATGCTGTGTCCCTTTCTCTCCGCGTTCTCTATGAATGTAGTATCTATGTCCTTCTCATATTTGCGCATCTCCACCTGCATCGGCGTCGGATCCGGCGTGATCTTCTTACTGCCCACATGATTGAAAAACAGCGTAATGCCAATGGCAAGTCCGATGCTGTAACAGATTTCAAGTTCTGTCACGCCGCTTGACTCCTTTCCCATCACCTGCCGATAGAATTTGGAAAAGACATCTCCCACGGATACATCGTTGTTGAACGCCATAATCGTGAACGCCGCCCCGAAAAAAATGACCACGCAGAGCGCGACGGTCTTTAACGCATTGATCCACTTCGGTTTCTCGGGATTGGGAATGTATTCAATGATAAAATCCTTCTCTCCCTCATTGCTGATGTCCACATTCGGATATTCCTCATGAATCAGTTCGACGATCTTTAATATGGAAAAAACCTTCATCTGGTTCTTCTGTTTGCGCGGATTCATCGCCTCCGCAAACGTATAGATTTTTTTCTGCTTCAGCTGGCGCACAATCGAAGCATCCGGGCACTCCATTTTCGCAATGTCCCCAAGCGTCACATGCCGGTCTGTCACGATTGTATTCTGGTCAATCTTAAGATACAGTGTCTCACTCTTTGCACTCATGCCGCAGTTCCCGCTTCCCATGTAGAATTCCGTTCCACCAGCACGCCGTCCACCGGGGTCTCCCCCTCTCTCCCGTATTTCAGATATAAAAGTGCCCCGCAGATCAGCGCGATGGCCAGCACTCCCACAAGGCATGCTCTGTATTTTCTGCAATTCATATTCCTGTCCTCCTGTCCGTTTTTACATCACTTGCATGATTTATGCATTATTATGCCTGTCCTCACAGATATTATGTACAGGACAACTGACAAAAGTACCAGATTGCTTTTTTTATAAAAACGTGTTACTTTTTCATATGGACATTTTATTATCAGAAAGGCGGACATCCAAATGGCTGTAACCAAGGAAATTCTGGCTCTCGCCGTGGAAATCGGCGATGCACTGCTTCGGAATGGTGCCGAAGTCTACCGCGTCGAGGACACGGTCATGCATATTCTTGAGGCATACGAAATTGAAAATTATGATGTTTATGTGCTTTCCAACGGAATCTTTGCAAGTGCAAACGAGGATCGTGAAGATGCCTGCAGCATGATCCGCCACATTCCGCTCGGCACCACGCATCTCGGGCGCATCGCTGCATTAAACCAGCTTTCCCGCGAGATCTGTTCCCACGAATGTTCGCTGATCGACGCCTGGAACCGTCTGGAAAGATGTAAAAATATTTCGTTCGGTAAACCTGTCGTCCACATCTTCTTCTGCGGACTAGGTTGTGGCTGTTTTTCCTACCTTTTCGGAGGTACAGCCCTGGACAGCATCGTCGGCTTTTTTATCGGCATGCTGCTGCAGGTATTTCTGTTTGCCTTAAAGCGCCATAAGAATTCCAAGTTTATCACGAATATCCTGGGAAGTGCATTCGTAACGCTGCTGTCGCTGATTGTACTCTCCTTTGGTACCCCCATCCTCTACGATAAGGTCATCATCGGAGACATCATGCCGCTCGTCCCCGGAATCGCGCTCACTACGTCGATCCGCGACTTTTTCAACGGAGATTACCTCTCCGGTGCCATTCATATGATCGATGCCATTCTGACTGCATTCTGTATCGCCGTCGGTGTCGGCACCGTCATTACGATCTATCATTTTGCTATGGGAGGGGCTGCGCTGTTATGATTATCCAGTTTATTGTGAGTTTGTTTGCCACACTCTCTTTTGCGGAACTGTTTGGCGCGCCGAAAAAGGAACTGTTTTTCTGCGGTCTGACCGGTGCCATCGGCTGGGTCGTCTATGTGATCGGCTTAAACAGCAATATGGGCACGGTGCTTGCGAATCTGACCGCCACCTTCGCACTCACCGTATTTTCGCGTATTCTGTCCGCGATCCGCAGAAATCCGGTAACCGTTTACCTCATCGCCGGTATTTTTCCGCTGGTTCCCGGAGCAGGTATTTACTATACGTCCTACTATTTCATCATGAACGATATGACGCAATTCTCCAACTATGGCATGGAAACCATCAAGGTGGCAGGTGCCATCGTGCTGGGAATTGTCTTTGGCTTCGGTCTGCCGCAGAGCTGGTTTAACGCACTGCAGCGAATAGAAAGAAAAAAGACGGCTTTGTAAAATGAAACGTTATATTCTTCATTCCTGCCCCGCAATCTTCGCCGCCAGCTCCTCCAGGTACTCCCAGCGCTCCATCTTTTCCTCCAGTGCCTGTTCTGCCGCTTCCTTTTCCGCCAGAAGTTCCCCAAGCTTCACCGAGTTCGTGGCGTTTTCCGCCATGTCGGCATCCAGCTGCTCCACTTTTGCTTCCAGGTTCGCAATGTCATCCTCGATCGTCTCGTATTCCCTCTGTTCCTTATAACTGAATTTCAGCTTCTTCTCACGTTTCCAGGTGTTTCTGGAATCCGCCTGCTCTGCTGCATCCTGCCCGGATGTCCCGGTCACACCGCCGGCCTCCTGTGCGCTTTCCGCCTCCGAGACTCCGCGTGCTGTCATTCCCTGAACTTCCGCCGTTTCGCCCGGCTTTCTGCCTTCCTCCGCCAGTCGGTTGACATAATCTGTATAACCGCCTTCATACTGCCGGATCTCTCCGTTTCCCTCGAAAGCAAAAATACGCCGCACCACGCGGTCGAGGAAATACCGGTCATGCGATACCACAATCACGATTCCCTCATAGCTGTCCAGGTAGTCTTCCAGAATCGCAAGGGTCTGCGTATCCAGATCGTTCGTCGGCTCGTCTAAAATCAGTACATTCGGCGCCTCCATCAGCACGCGCAGCAGATTTAATCTGCGCCGCTCACCGCCGGAAAGCTTTCCGATCGGACTGTACTGCTGCGCTGCCGGGAACAAAAAACGCTCAAGCATGTTCGATGCCGAGACCAGACCGTCGGTCGTCCGCACATACTCCGCCGTGTTACGGATATAATCAATCACTTTTTCCTCCGGGTCCATGTAGGCGATTCCCGCTTCGCGGCCCGTCTCAATCTCCTGCGTATAGTAGCCGATCTTGATCGTTGCCCCAACTGTGATCGTGCCCGCATCCGGCTTGATGCGCCCCGCAATCATCTTCATCAGGGTCGTCTTGCCGCTTCCGTTTGCCCCGATGAATCCGATCCGGTCCCCTTTCAGAAAAATATAGGAAAAATCCCGTAGCAGCGTCCGCCCGTCATATCCCTTGGTAATGTGATCCAGCTCGATCGTGGTTTTTCCCATTCTGGAATAGACGGAACTCATCTCCACCTGGCTGTCGCGCTCCGGCGCCTTCTGATTCTTGAGTTCCTCATAGCGCTGCAAGCGCCCCTTCTGCTTGGTTGTGCGCGCTTTTGCCCCCCGTCTGACCCATTCCAGTTCCTTCCGCAGTACAGACTGACGCTTGCGCTCACTCGCCTCGGCGCTCTCCTCCCGCTCCGCCTTCCGCTCCAGATAGCCGGAATAATTCGTCTCATAGCTGTAGATTGCCCCCTTGTCCACCTCGACAATACGGTTGCAGACGCTGTCAAGAAAATAGCGGTCATGCGTGATCATCACCAGCGCACCGCGCCATTTTTTCAGATAATTTTCCAGCCAGTCCGCCATTGCCGAATCCAGATGGTTCGTCGGCTCGTCCAGAATCAGCACATCACACGGCACTAAAAGTGCTGCCACAAGTGCCAGACGTTTTCTCTGTCCACCGGAAAGTTCTCCGGTTTTCTGTGTAAAATCGGTAATGCCGAGGCGCGTCATCATGCTTTTTGCATCGCTCTCAAGGCTCCATTTCTGTTCCTGTGCATGCGCGTCTGCATCGGTGCGCTCTGTCCTCCCGCTGCCGACAAAATTTAAGACACACTGTGTCAGCACACTGTCAAGTACCGTCATCTCCGGATCGAACACCGGATTCTGCGGCAGGTATCTTACCACGATATGGTTGGCGCAGGTCACCTGGCCTTCATCCGGTTCCTCCAGCCCCGCAATGATTTTTAACAGGGTGGACTTTCCCGTCCCGTTGATACCGATTACCCCGACTTTTTCTCCCTCCTGCAGATAAAAGGAAGCTTTGTCCAAAAGCTTCCTCTCTGTGTATGATTTCGTTAAATTCTCCGCGTTAATAATATTCATGTCTCTTCTCTTTCTTTCCTATTTCTGTATGACTCAAATGGCTCTTACCGTCCTGCTTCCCTCTGCTTTTCTCCTGGAACAGCCGCCTGCTGCCTGTCGTTTTGCGCTTTCTCCTGAAACGTGCGGATATACCGCAGGCACTCCTGTTCCGGCAGAGGTCTGCCGTAATAGTATCCCTGAATACATTCCACACCAAGCTGTTCCATCGCTTCGCTCTGCTCCCGCTCTTCAATTCCCTCGATAATCAGCGGAATCCCCAGCTGTTTGATGGTGTGAATCTCATTTTCAAGCACGATGCGCGCCGCCTTGTCGTGGAACGACGCCCACACGATCTCCTTGTCAATCTTGATCTCCTGGAATGGAAAACGGATCAGATAGGAACAGTTCGCATTTCCGCTTCCATAATCGTCAAGTGCAAACGACACTCCCATTTTTCCCAGCTCATGCATATGCCACAGCATCCGCTCCGGGGCGCCAATCGCCGTGCGCTCCGTCACCTCCAGCGTCAGCATGGACGGCGGAATATGGTAACTCTCAAGCACCGGCCGGATGGTCTCAGTCAGATTCTGGCGCAGACACTGCACCATCGAAATGTTCACATGGATCGTACGGATTCCAAGCGAGCCGTTCGAGAGCACATGCTTTGAAAGAAACCGGCAGCACTGCTCCAGCACCTGTTCCCCGATATGGATGATATTGCCATCGCGCTCCGCAAGCGGAATAAACTCCTCTGGCGAAATAAATCCCAATTCCGGATCCTTAAGCCGCACCAGCGCTTCCAGGGACACAATCTGCCGTTCCTTCAGGGAATATACCGGCTGATAGTAGACCAGAAATCCCTTCTCCCGGATCGCCCTCGCCACGGCAATCTCCACTTTTCTGCGGCGGCGGTACTGTGCGATCATATCCGCGTCTGCCTCCACAATGACCTGCGCGCCGGACTTTCCTGCATTTTCAAGCAAAAACTCCCGCATTCCGTAATATTCCGCCATCGCCTTAAAGTCCGTCGGATAGTGCTGCACCACCATCTCCATATCCAGCGCAATGCGGTTCTCCTGCACCACCCAGTCACTTTCAAACCGCTTTTGTATCTCACATTTTAACCTTTCACACTGCTCTTTGGTGTCTGCAAACACCGTAAATGCATCTCCTGCCGTGTGAAACACATGAAATTTTCCACACAGATCATACAGATACGCCCCGATCTCGCGCAGCAGTTCATTGCTGTTCTCGGTACCCAGAATCGTGTGGATATGATAAAACTTGCTCAAATGAATCGTGAGCACATAGCCCTCGCCCTTTCTGCGGAGCCGGTCCTCAAGCTGCGATTCAAATGCCGTCCCGTTTCCGATTCCCGTCGTCGTATCCAGAAACACCACCGGATTCTGAATCTGCAGATAGAGCATTATGAGCACGACCGTATTGCTGACGCTGGTGCAAAGGATCTCTCTGTACCGGTATTGCAGCCCGATCATGGCGCCTGCCACAGCCGTGTAGGCGCACACGATGACCTTCGTGCGAAGCGTGGTATATTTATGCTGCCGCACGACAATCAGAAGATCCAGCAAAAAGAAGATCACAATATACGCGTATCCGTAATCCGCGCCGACGCCCTGATAATAACTGCCGTCACTAAAATAGTAAAAAAATCCGGTCACCGGCGTCACTGCCACCAGCACAAGAAATGCGGCAAACGGGATTATGCCCGCAGCCGCAAATACCGTTCTCTCCCTGCCGCGGATCGCACATGCCGCCATAAAATACCGGTAAACCAGATATGACGAAGCCCCCTCCAACACAAAAAAAGCAAACGCCAGTACCTCGTTCAGACGCTGCGGAACGAGGGCTGCATTTGCTAATCCCACACATGATAAAATGTTCATCAGACACTCTGCTTCACACACAAACAAAAGCCAGCCGAATACCCGTGTCTTCTCCCCGGGAAACTGGCGCACGAATACAAAGTGCAGTAATATAATTGTCATAATTAAGAGTGATGCGATCTCAAAATCATAATTATACTGCACCTGTATCTCCCTCCTGCTCTTCCTGTGCTGCCTTTGCCTCAAGAATTGCCTCATTGAGCTGGAGCATCTTTGCGTCCAGCATGGAGACGATTCCCGAACACTCGCGCAGATCCCTGCTGATGTAATCCGGCGCATTTCCCTCAAACTTATAGTAGATCTTGTGCTCGAGGCTCGCCCAGAAATCCATCGCCATCGTCCGGATCTGAATCTCCACCTTCGTGTCGATAATGCGGTCCGACAAAAAGATCGGTACCGTCACCAGCATGTGATAGCTTTTGTATCCGCTCTCCTTTGGATGCCGGATATAATCCTTCACGGAGATTACCGTGAGATCATTCTGCTTGCCGATCATTTCGGCAAGGCGGTAAATATCCGACGTAAAAGAACAGACAATCCGGATTCCCGCAATGTCGTTGATGTAATTCACCATATTGTCGATCGAGGAGTCATAGCCATACCGCTTTAACTTTTTGACAATGCTCTCCGGCGCTTTGATGCGCGACTTGATATATTCAATCGGATTGTACTGATGTACCTGTTGAAATTCGTCATTTAAAATCTCGACCTTTGTTCTCACTTCCTTGAGTGCCGAGTTATAAAGAAAAATAATGGTGTTCCAGCTATCTACGCCTTCACCCAGGGTTACTTCCCCTAACGCAACCGGCTTGTCCATATGTTCCCCCTCCAGATGTCTCCCCTTATCATTTATTGCAATACGCTCCGGCAAAAGTCCGGAAAACCTCCGGCTTCCCGGACTCGCGGGCGCGTATTTCGCAGTACACGTCCAAGAAATCACAGATTTCTTGGACTACCGGGCAGTCGCCCTATCAAAATCGTGCCAGCGAAAATGTGCTCTGCAAGCAGGCAATTTTTGCTGTTACGATTTTGGCACTGCTCATTGCTTATGTACATTATACCATATTCCAGGGGGATTAGGCAAATCGAAACACAGCCTGCTGAAACCGGTTCTTTATTTCCTTCCATAACTTATGCAGCTTAATCCTCCTCGATAACCTGCATTTCCAGAAAATCAAAATCAATCTGCTCGATAAAGGAATCCTGCGTAAAGCGCGTCTTGGCATGGCGCTTGAATTCATTCACATTCGCCTCCAGCCAGATCGGTTTTCCGAGATCAAATTCATAGCACACTTCCTCGAGCGCATGAAAGACTTTGTGCGTCCTTGTCTCATCGGACTCATCCGTGATCGTCGTGTCCCGCAGCAAGTGGTTGTTCTTCATCATCTTAAACCAGATTCTCATTTTCCGTTCCTTCTCCTCTGCCTGTTGGTCTCATACATAAGCAGTGCTGCGGATACTGCCGCATTCAGGGATTCCACACTTCCCTCCATCGGTATCCGCACGTAGGTATCTGCCAGCCCCGCGATCTCATCGGACAATCCATTCCCCTCGTTCCCGATCAGAAACGCCGTCCCTTTGCAGTAGGACGGTTCGTCATACTGCATCTGTCCCTTCAGATGCGCCGCGTATATACCAACCTTCTGCCGTTTTAATTCACCGATCGTCTCTGCCAGGTCGTCCGCAATATAGTAGGGTACCCGGTAAATGCTTCCCATCGTAGAGCGGATGGTCTTTGGATTAAACAGATCCACCGTCGTCCGGTTCATAATAATGCCGGTAATTCCCGCACCCTCGCCGGTCCGCAGCATGGTTCCCAGATTCCCCGGGTCCTGGATGCTCTCAACGATCAGCAGATGTGTCCTGTTCCCGCGCAGCAGATCGGAAAGCGGGTACTGCGGCATGCGCACCAGACATAAGATCCCCTGCGGTGTCTGTGTGTCGGAAATGCTCTTAAATACCGCATCGGCAACAACTTCATAGGTCTTTCCGGCAAGCAGCTGCTCCGCTTCCGGTTCCTCCAGAAAGCGCTCGGAGACATAGACCTTAGAGAGCCACTCCGGCGGGACCTCCTCAAACATCTTTCTGCCTTCCACGACAAACAGGTTCAGGCTTTTGCGCTCTTTTGCCTTTTTCATCAATGCCGTAATATTTTTCATCTGCTGGTTGCTGCTGCTCGTAATCATGACTGCTCCTTTTTGTTCCCTAAGCGGAAAAAACTCCATGAGTTCCCGCCCATGGAGTCTTATGATCGTTCCAAATACTGTTATGTATCTTACATTGAAAGGTTCTTGCTGATCTGATACTGATACTCCGGAATGGATTTCTGCATTGCAAGTGCCTCATCGATGTCGTCATCCACGAAATCACCGTGACGATAACCAACGACACGGTTGCTCTTGCCCTCGCAGAGCAGATCCACTGCCAGCGCACCCATCGTGGATGCATAGACACGATCCTTACAGGTCGGGCTTCCGCCACGCTGCATGTGCCCCAGAATCGTCGCACGCGTCTCAACGCCGGTTGCAGCCTCGATACGCTTTGCCATGCTTGCAGAATGTCCGATCCCCTCCGCATTGACAATAATGTGATGCTGTTTGCCGCGCTTACGGTTCTCGATGATATGGTTTACAATCTTCTGCTCATCGTAATCATATTTCTCCGGAAGCAGGATATCCTCTGCGCCGTTCGCAATACCGCACCATAATGCAATATAGCCCGCGCCGCGTCCCATAACCTCGATGATGCTGCAACGCTCATGAGAAGTAGAGGTATCACGTACCTTGTCGATCGCTTCCATTGCGGTGTTTACCGCTGTATCAAAACCGATGGTATACTCTGTACATGCAATATCAAGGTCAATCGTTCCCGGAAGACCGATCGTGTTGATGCCGAGTGCCGCCAGCTTCTGCGCACCTCTGAAAGAACCGTCACCGCCGATAACGATAATACCGTCGATTCCGTGCTTCTTGCAGATCTCTGCTGCTTTCTGCTGACCTTCCGGTGTCTTAAACTCCATGCAGCGTGCTGTCTGTAAAATAGTACCGCCGCGCTGGATAATATCGGAAACGTCTTTTGCTTCCATATCTACGATCTCTTCCTGGAGAAGTCCTGCATAACCTCTCTTGATTCCCTTGACTTTCTTACCCTTTGCAATGGCTTCCCTAACCACTGCACGGATTGCTGCGTTCATACCCGGGGCATCGCCGCCGCTCGTGAGTACACCAATGGTGTTTATCTCTTTCGCCATTTATCGTTCCCTCCTCATATAATATACCCATTTAATCTATCTTATTTTAATCTCTTTATGGCTTCTTTTCAATGCTCTTTTTGACAACTTTTACGTTATTTTCCCCCAAAAACTTAGTTAAATTGTTCACAATCTCCGGTTCGATGCAGATACTGTAGTTTTCGGGCAGCCGCTTCATCGCCTTGACCGATGAAATATAGATCACCACCGTGTCTTTCCCATCCGAATCATGGAGCATGGCATAGAGTTCTTTTTCCTTTTCCGCAAACGCTTCCTTGGTCTCAAACTGAAGCCATAATTCATCGCCGCGCCGCGTGGGCGCCTGCGTGGCGCGACCGTCTCCCGCGGATGCCGGACTGCTGCCCGCATTCCCGCTGTAAGCGCGCCGGCTGCCGTTCCCCTGCCGATAGGTACGCTGCTCCTGCGGCATTCCGTTTTCCGCCTCGGCAAAGGTACAGATCTGTTCACAGATGATCTTGGCGTTTTTATCCTCCTCCACGTTGGCATGTCCGCGGATAAATACCTTCTCATCCTCATTCAGCAGCGTATGGTAGCGCTCATACTCGCCAGGGAATACGATTACCTCCACCGTGCCGAACAGATCCTCGAGCGAGAGAAACGCCATCGTTTTATTGTTCTTCGTATATTTGATGGTCTTCTCCGTAATCATTCCGCCGATGATGACCTTCTGGTTATCCCGCAGCTTGACCTCGCCGCTCTCCTCGTCCAGCAGAAAGTCCGACGTCACCGCCGATATAATTTTGCGCCATTTTTCCTCGTATTCCTCCAGTGGATGACCGGTCAGATAGATGCCGATGACTTCCTTCTCAAAGCCGAGCTTGATCTCCTTGCTGTACTCTCCGACGTTGGGATACTGAATCTCATAGGCTTTTTTCTCCTCCTCCGACACCAGATCAAACAGGCTCATCTGTCCCGCCAGCGACTTCTTTTTCGTCTGCACCTGCTGATCCATCAGGGCATTGTACACCATCATCATCTGCTGCCTGTTGCCGTCTAAGGTATCACAGGCGCCGGATTTGATGAGATTTTCGACAGTGCGCTTGTTTACCTCAGAGTCCGCCACCCGCTCAATAAAATTCTGCAGGGTGCGGTAGGGACCGTTCTGATTCCGCTCCGCTATGATCGCATCCACCACCGAGCGCCCGATGCTCTTGATGGCGTACAGTCCGTAGCGGATGCCGTCTTTCGTCGCCGAAAAACGTCCCTCGCCCCCGTTGATATCCGGAGCCAGCACTTTGATTCCCATCTGCCTGCAGGTATAGATATACTCTGCCACCTTCCGCGGGTTATCAATCACGGAGGTCATCAGCGCCGCCATAAATTCCACCGGATAATAGTATTTTAAATATGCCGTCTGATATGCGACCACCGCGTATGCCGCCGCATGGGATTTGTTGAATGCGTACTTCGCAAAATCCACCATGGAATCGTAGATCTCGTTCGCCGCCTTCTCACTGATACCGTTTGCAATACAGCCTTTGATCCCCTGCTCCTCATTTCCGTAAACGAAATTGTGGCGCTCCGCATCAATGACATACTGCTTTTTCTTACTCATCGCACGACGGATGTTATCCGCCTGTCCCATGGAATAGCCTGCAAGATTCTGCACGATCTGCATGACCTGCTCCTGATAGACGATACATCCGTACGTCGGCTCCAGGATCGGTTCCAGTTCCTTGCAGGTGTACGTAATGCTCTCCGGCTCGTTTTTTCCCTTGATGTACTTTGGAATGAAATCCATCGGTCCCGGACGGTACAGAGAGATTCCGGCGATGACATCCTCTAAGCTCTGCGGCTTTAACTCCTTCATGAAGTTCTTCATCCCCGCACTTTCAAGTTGGAAGACGCCCTCGCATTTTCCGGTTCCGATCGCATCCAGCACCTTCTTGTCACCGTAATCAATCTGGACCGCATCCGGATCGCTGTTATCGTTATAATCAATGTGATCGACATCGATCCGCACGCCGTGGTTCTTCTCCACAAGGGCAACGGCATCCTTGATCACGGTAAGCGTCCGAAGTCCGAGGAAATCCATTTTTAACAGACCAAGCTCCTCGATCGTTGTCATGACGAACTGTGTGGTGATTGTACCGTCCGAAGCTCTGGAAAGCGGCACATATTCATCCATCGCCTTCTGGGAAATCACGACACCCGCCGCATGCATGGACGTATGGCGTGGCAGTCCCTCCAGACGTTTTGCCATATCGATGAGTGTGTGCACCGTGTCATCCGTCTCGTACATAGTACGCAATTCCGGATTCATGGTAAGCGCCTTATCGATGGTGATGTTCAGTTCGTTTGGAATGTTCTTCGCAATCGTATCGCAGAAATTGTACGGCAGATCCATCACGCGCCCCACATCGCGGATGACTCCGCGCGCAGCCAGCGTACCGAATGTGACGATCTGCGTCACGCAGTCCTTACCGTATTTCTCGATTACATAGTCAATGACCTCACTTCGTCTCTCATAGCAGAAATCAATATCAATATCCGGCATCGTGACACGCTCCGGATTTAAGAAACGCTCAAACAGCAGGTTATACCGGATCGGATCAATGTTGGTGATACCGGTCGTGTACGAGACAAGACTTCCCGCCGCGCTTCCACGCCCCGGTCCGACCGGAATGCCGTGCGTTCTGGCATAATTGATAAAATCCCACACGATCAGGAAGTAATCGACATATCCCATCTTCTGGATAACGGAAAGCTCATAATCAAGCTGCGGCAGCAGCTCGTCATGGCGGTCCGGATAACGCTGGATCAGTCCCTCATGACACAATTTGTTCAGGTACGTCCAGGAATCATACCCGTCCGGCACCGTAAAGTGCGGCAGCTTCGTCACACCGAATTCAATCTCCACATGGCACCGGTCGGCAATCTTCTGGGTATTCTCAATCGCCTGCGCGGCGTAAGGGAAAAGTGCGCGCATCTCCTCCTCGGATTTGACATAATACTGTCCGCCCTCATAGCGCATACGGTTCTCATCGGACAGCTTTTTCCCTGTCTGGAGACACAGCAGGATATCATGCGCCTCCCAGTCCTCCGCATAGGTATAGTGCACGTCGTTGGTGGCGACAAGCTCAATGCCAAGCTCCTGGCTAAGCCGCATCAGGCCGGCATTCACCGTCTTCTGATCCGGGATTCCGTGATCTTGGAGTTCTAGAAAATAATTGCCCTTGCCGAAGCATGCCTCATAGCGCTGCGCCGTCTTCTTCGCCTCGTCATAAAGACCTCTGACCAGGTAGCGCTGCACCTCGCCTGCCAGACAGGCGCTCAACGCAATCAGCCCCTCATGATACTGTTCTAAAAGTTCCATATCGACACGCGGTTTGTAGTAGTATCCCTCCACAAATCCTTTCGACACGATCTTCATGAGATTCTGATACCCCTGGTTATTCTCCGCCAGCAGCACCAGATGATAGTAGCGGTCCTCCCCATGGGACATCTCGCGGTCAAATCTGGAATTCGGCGCCACATAGACCTCGCAGCCCAAAACAGGATTGATCCCTGCCGCCTTCGCTTCTTTATAAAAATCAATCACGCCAAACATTACACCGTGATCCGTGATGGCTCCCGCTGTCATGCCGAGTTCTTTGATTCGTTTTACATATTCCTTGATTTTATTGGAACCGTCCAGCAGACTGTACTCTGTATGGACGTGTAAATGTGCAAATGACATAATAAATCCTCCGTTTTTTCATTATATTATGAACAACGGAATTATTCAAATCTTTTCACGGATCATTCCCGTGCTTTCCATAGCAGAAATAGATAGACAGACACGTCCCGAAATTGTTTGGTTGATGACAGCGGCAGACTCGCCGCTTAAGAACGAGACAGACTCGTCTCTACATTCCAGACAGGAACTCTTCCACAGTTGTTGAGCGTGCAGCAAGTTTCAGCCACTTTTCCAGTGTCTCATCATCCTGTTCCCCTGCAATGCGCTGCTGCTCTTCTGCCGGAATAGTTCCAAGCTCGGCTACTAACGACAATATACTCTGTGCCACTTTTGACGCTGCAAGTGATTCTGCCATCGACTCCGCCATCGGCTTCGCAAGCGTCTCTGCCATCGGCTTCGCAAGCGTTTCCGCCATTGATTCCGCTATCGAAGGTGCCATCAGCTTTGCCCTCCGCTCCGCTTCCTCACGGATATACTCTTCCATCGTCATATAGCCTGCCTCCAATTTTCGATCACGTTTTAGATATTTGACTCTCTCATGAATATTACGGATTTTTTCATCCGGATGCATCTCTGCAACTTCCTCAGTGCTCTGCTTTAAATACGCAAACAGATGCAGTAGTTCAGGTGTTATGTTCTCCCATATACAAGTACCTCCTCTGTGGGAAGTGCCTGTCTACAAAAATTATTATAAATCATTCTTCCGTCAAATGTCTATTAGGCGAAATCACGAATTGTAATGTCTGCGTTTTCACACAGATGCATTTCTTTTTTATTTATGCTATAATTCGTTCCGTGAATTAGCAGAAAGGATCTGATCCATTATGGGAAAAACAGGACTGATTGTTGAGGGCGGCGGCATGAAATGCGCTTACAGTGCCGGCATTCTCGACAGGTTTTTAGATGATAAAATCACATTCGACTATTGTATCGGCGTCTCTGCCGGAGCTGCCAACACCCTCTCCTACCTTGCCGGCCAGCGCGGCAGAAATCTGCGCTTCTATACCGTACACCTTGACGATCCGCGCTATCTTTCCGTCCGCAGCCTGCTTCGGACCGGGAATCTCTTCGGGCTCGAATATATCTACGGAACGCTGACCAACTCAGACGGTGCCGACCCGATTGACTACGATGCCATCATGAAAAATCCGGCTGAATTTTATATGCCGGCAACGGATGCCCTCACAGGAAAGGCAGCCTATTTTTCCAAGTTCGACATCGTGCGCGACGACTACCGCACCATCATGGCGACCTGCGCGCTTCCTGCGTTCTGCCGCCCGGTCAATGTGAACGGACATTTCTACTACGACGGCGGTGTTGCCGATTCTATCCCGGTACACCATGCCTTAGAACACGGCTGCGACAAGGTTGTCATCATCCTGTCAAATCCGCGCGATTTCGTGAAGCAGCCGGAGGCACACCGGCCGATCTACAAGCGCATGCTGCGCAGATATCCCAAGACCATCGAAGGGATCGACCACCGCCATATCAATTATCAGGCTTCGATTGATCTTTCCAACCGGCTGGAAAAAGAGGGACGTGCCTTAATCTTTGCGCCGAGCCGCCATCTGCCGCTTGGCACTTTCTCCAGGGACGCTGCCCTAGAGCAGAAGCTTTATGATCTTGGAGTATCTGATTATGAAGCAAAACGCGCTGCCCTGCAGGAGTTTTTAAAGGCGCAGGGTCACTCATAGGTTTTCTTTAAAAATGCCTCTGCCCCCTCCTGTGTTTTTTCCATGAATTCCCCTATATCCGTCCAGCGGAGCAGAAGTGTATCTTCCGTATAGCCCTGCTTCTTAAAATAAGTTTGGGCATACTGTTGATACGCCTCCTCTGTCAGCGGGTTTCCGTCCGCATCCTTACAGACAATCTGCGCCTCCCCTTCATCACCGCTGTTCCCCGCCACATACAGCCATGACATGGTTGCCAGAGTCTCCACCTTAATCTCATCCTCCAAAACAGACATGGCGTCTGTCGCATAGAGATGCTCCGCTGGCGAAACCCTCAAATCATCATACACAATATAATATTCCTGCAAAGTTTCTTTCGTTTCTTTCCGATACACGGTAAGCTCATCCGCAATCAAATCCGGTTGGGAATCCCCCTCTACAAAAGACGTCTTCAGTTCCTTTAACGTGCCATTCTCCTCCACCCTGTAAAACCTGCTGTACGTATAGATTCCGGTTCCCCCACAGTTCGATACAATCAGCTCCAGTCTGCCATCGTGATCAAGATCTGCTATCGCAAACTGATACATCTCATCTGCGTAATCTGGATCATTCACCCACTGATTCCTTGTCCGCGCAATGACGGCAAGCTGATCGTCCGCATCCTCCACATCGGAATTTTCTGTCTGCTCTTCCGCCTGTGCAATACTTTGTATCTTCTCTGTCTCATCTGAGGAATTTAACTGAGCTTCCTTCGTCTCTCGCTCCGTCTCTCCCATCCCGTCTGCGTGCGGTAAAGCCGTCCCGCACCCGGCAGTTATCGCACAGATAAGCATTCCTGCTATCATGATCTTCCTGTTTTTCATCGCTCCTGTCCCACTTTTGAAAAATACATCGGTATCTATCCTTTTAAAATATGTAGTATCTGTTTTATTTTAATGACTTCACAGGCATTTTTCAATCTTTCGTTTCACTCAAGAACAACGTGTGCGCTTGCCGCACACTTGCGCATCCTCGCGGAGCGTTTTTGTGTAATAGGAACGAAGTTCCCTATTACACAAAAAAAGGGGCGGAGGCTTTCTGCCTCCGTCCCTCTTCTCTGTTCCTGTTTTAGATCAACCCTCACGCTTTCACTGCTGCCGTCAGTTCATTTCCGGAGACATCAATCAGAATCGTATCTCCCTCCCTGACTTTATCCGCAAGAATCAGCTTTGCGGAAAGTGTCTCCACATGCTTCTGTAAGAACCGCTTTAACGGTCTTGCACCGTAGATCGGATCATATCCGTTTTCCACGATATACTGCTTTGCCGCATCGGTCAGTTCCACCGTGATCTCACGGTCTGCCAGACGTTTGTTGAGATCTGCAACCAGAAGGTTGATGATGTTACCGATGTTGTCCTTCGTCAGCGGCTTAAACATAATAATCTCATCCAGACGGTTCAAAAACTCCGGACGGAAATGTCCGCGCAGTTCGTCCATAACTGCCGCTTCGCACTCCGGATTGATATCCCCGTTTGCATCGATGCCCTCAAGCAGATGTGCTGATCCAAGGTTCGATGTCATGATGATGATTGTATTCTTAAAATCGACGGTACGTCCCTGTGAATCTGTGATTCGTCCATCGTCCAGTACCTGCAACAGAACGTTGAACACATCCGGATGTGCCTTCTCCACCTCATCAAACAATACCACCGAATACGGCTTTCTGCGCACTGCCTCGGTCAGCTGTCCACCCTCATCGTATCCGACATATCCTGGAGGCGCTCCGATCAGACGGGAGACGGAATATTTCTCCATATACTCACTCATATCAAGACGCACCATATTCGACTCATCATCGAAGAGACTTGCTGCAAGCGCCTTTGCAAGCTCTGTCTTACCAACACCGGTCGGTCCTAAGAACAGGAATGATCCGATCGGCTTACTCGGGTCTTTGATACCTGCTTTGGAACGGATGATTGCTTCCGTCACTTTCGTGACGCCCTCATCCTGGCCGATGACACGTTTGTGCAGTTCCTCGTCGAGATGCAGCGTCTTGTTACGCTCGCTCTCCGTCAGCTTTGCCACCGGAATTCCTGTCCATCTGGAGATGATCCGCGCAATCTCTTCCTCACTGACGTTTTCATGCACCAGGGAAAGGTCGCGTTTCTTCACGGCTTCCTCCTCGATCTCCAACTGCTTCTGTAGCTGTGGCAGCTTGCCGTACTGCAATTCGGCTGCCTTCTCCAGATCGTACTTCTGCTGTGCCATCTTGATCTCATTCTTGACCGCTTCGATCTCCTCACGCAGCTTCTGTACTTTTTCTACCGACTTTTTCTCATTCTCCCACTGCGCTTTCTTCGTGTTGAATTCATCGCGCAGCTCTGCCAGTTCTTTCTGCAGATTTGCCAGACGCTCCTGGCTCAGACGGTCGGTCTCCTTTTTCAGCGCTGTCTCCTCAATCTCCATCTGCATGACACGGCGGTTCAACTCGTCCAGTTCCGTCGGCATGGAATCCAGCTCGGTCTTGATCAGCGCGCACGCCTCATCGACCAGATCGATCGCTTTATCTGGAAGAAAACGATCCGAAATATAACGGTTGGAGAGCACTGCTGCCGATACCAGCGCAGAATCTGTAATCTTAACTCCATGGAAAACCTCGTAGCGCTCCTTCAATCCACGCAAAATGGAGATGGTATCCTCGACCGTCGGCTCATCCACCATTACCGGCTGGAAACGACGCTCGAGCGCCGCATCTTTTTCAATGTATTCGCGGTACTCATCCAGGGTCGTCGCACCGATACAATGCAGTTCACCACGCGCAAGCATCGGCTTTAACAGCTGTCCGGCATCCATCGCACCATCCGTCTTGCCCGCACCCACGATCGTGTGAAGCTCATCAATGAACAGGATAATCTGTCCCTCGGAACTTTTCACCTCATCAAGCACTGCCTTTAACCGCTCCTCGAATTCACCGCGGTATTTTGCACCTGCGATTAACGCACCCATATCCAGTGCAAACAATTTCTTGTCCTTTAAGCCCTCCGGCACATCGCCTTTTACAATTCGCTGGGCAAGCCCCTCGACAACAGCCGTCTTGCCGACACCCGGCTCACCGATCAGCACCGGGTTGTTTTTCGTCTTACGGGACAGAATCCGCACGACATTCCGGATCTCATCATCACGTCCGATGACCGGATCCAGCTTCTGGTCTCTCGCACGGGCTACCATATCATACCCGTACTTCTCCAGCGTGTCGTAGGTTGCTTCCGGATTGTCCGATGTCACGCGCTGATTGCCGCGGACTGTCGAGAGCGCCTGCAAAAACCGTTCTCTGGTAATGCCGTACTCCTTAAAGATCTCCTTCAATGCCTTATTCGGATACTTGATCAGCGCCAGGAACAGATGCTCGACAGAAACATACTCGTCCCCCATCTGCTTCGCCTCATCCTCGGCATGAATGAGCACCTTATTTAAATCCTGTCCGACATAGACCTGACCGCCAGACACCTTGACACGCGCTGCCAGATGCCGCTCGGCGTTATCCATGAAGTGCTCCTTCTGAATCTCCATCTTCTCAATCAGCTTCGGAATCAGTCCATCCTCCTGCCGCATGAGTGCAACCAGAAGATGCTCCTGCTCGATCTCCTGATTTCCATATTCATAGGCAAGCTTCTCGCAATCGTTAATGGCTTCCACTGACTTTTGTGTAAATTTCTGAATGTTCATAAGCGTACCTCTCTTTCTCTTCCTATGATATACAGGCGGCACATATCTATGCGCCGCCTGCTTTGTTCTCCCTGTTACAATTATGTTATAGCACCAGTTGTTAGCACTGTCAAGAGGTGAGTGCTAATTTTTTCAGATAATTTTACCGCCAGCAGAAGCAGGGACTTCCTGCCTAATATGGTCTGCTCTCCAACAGCTCCGAGAGATCCATCTCACAGTCAAAATATGTCTCCTCCACATACTGGATCTTCTCCACGCTTTCCCCCGCCTCCAGGCGGCGGATCGTCTCCTCCACAAGCGGGGCTGTCAGCGGATTGCATTCAAAATCAGCCGCGATGTCCCCGGTCTGGATTGCCTTGAGGGCATCCCTTACCGCATCAAAGGACAGGATAATAATGTCCCCGTCACTGCCAATCGTCCTGCCCGCCTCCCGGATCGCCTCGATAGCGCCAAAGGTCATATTGTCATTCTCGCTGATTACAACATCAATATCCTCGTATTTTTCGAGAAATTCCTTCATAACCTCCTGCCCCTTTGCCTGCGTGAAATCCCCCGACTGGCGCTCCAGCATCACCCAGTTTTCATTCTGCTGGAGAACCTCTGCGAATCCGTCTGTCCGCCCGATCTGTGCAGAGGAGCCCAGCGTCCCCTGGAGAGATACGATATGAACTGTCTCCCCGCTCCGCCCCTGCTTTTCCAGATAATTCTCCAGCCAGTGCCCGGCGTTCCTGCCCTCCTCCGCGAAGTCACTGCCCACCCAGCATGTATACAGGCTGTCGTCCTCCATCTCCGCCCTGCGGTCAGACAGAATCACCGGGATTCCGGCTTCCTTCGCCTCCTCCAGAACGGATTCCCAGCCTGTCTCCACGATCGGGTCGAGCACGATATAATCCACCTCCTGCAGGATCAGATTGCGGATTGCCTTCACCTGGTTCTCCTGCTTCTGCTGTCCGTCCTCGAAGATCAGATAGTAGCCGTTTTCCTGCGTGAACACATCCTTAAAGGACTGTGTGTTGGTGGTTCTCCAGTCGGATTCCGAGCCGACCTGCACATATCCGACCACAATATAGCCGTCCTGCTGCATCGTCTGCTCCGTATCCAGCTGTCCCGCAGTCTCTCTCTGCTCCCCACTCCCACAGCCGGCTGTAAAGAGCAGCTGGCTGGCAAGCAGCGCCGCCGCGATTCCTTTTTTTCCCACAGTCCTCTTCTGAAATATGTTCATATTCCTCCCGCCTTTTCTCCTGCCGGCTGCACCTCCTGCCCGGGGTGCTTTTTTAACGCAGCACGGTATTTTCCCATAGAGGAGCCAAAAGGCTGCCGCATGAAGTGGACAGCCCCTGGACAGCCTTGTTTTTATTTGCTCTTCTCTTTGATCTTTGCAAAGATACTCTGTAATACGATGAAGAAGCAGAGCAGCGCAGCCACCGCAATGTTGGACCACGAGCTGAGCAGCTTGCCGTTCGTCTTCACCAGTGTGGAAATCGTTCCGTTGATAAGTACACCAAAGAAGGAGCCGATGACATTTCCCACACCGCCTGTCAATAATGTACCGCCGATAACGGAGGAAGCAATGGCATCCATCTCAAGTCCGAGTGCCTGCTGCACATTTCCCGACATCGTGTTCAGGCAGTAGCAGATGCCACCGATCGAGCAGAGGAATGAGGAAAGCACATACGCCTTCAGCTTCGTCTTCTTCACGTCCAGTCCCATCATGGTCGCCGACTGCTCACTTCCTCCGACTGCGTAAAGGCTTCTGCCGAACTTGGTATAGCGGAGCATGAAAAATACGGCTATCAGCACGAGCAGCGCCACGATTACCGATACACGGATAAACGGAACCTGCACCACGCCCTTGTTGTTGGTATAGGAGCCAAACGGAAGGCTGATCTTCGTATTGGCAAGCTTTACAAAAAATGCATTGCTGCTGATGGAGATCTGTTCCGTGCTGATCACGGCTGTCATGCCTCTGGCGAAGAACATTCCCGCCATTGTCACAATGAACGGCTGGATATTCAGATAGCCGACACAGAAGCCCTGCACCACGCCGAACACAATCCCGATGGCAAGCACAAGTATGCAGAGCAGAACCGCATTCATGTTCCAGCGCTCCATGCCGACGGCAAGAATCATGCAGTCCATGGCAACCAGCGAGCCAACGGAAATATCGATGCCGCCGGTCAGCATCACGCAGGTCATTCCACAGGTGATGCAGAGCAGGCCCGCATTATTGATAAGGATGTTCAAAAACGTCTGCAGATGTGTGAAGCCCTTATTGGAATAAATCACACAGCCCACGGCATACATCACAAAAAATAACGCGATGGTAATTATCAGAAGAACCGTATTTCCATTTAATTTTTTCGCTTTCATTATGCAGCACCTCCTTTGGCAAGCTGTCTCCTTACAGACATTTTTTTCATAAATGCCTTAAACGGAGGTGCCTGGATTGCCACAATAATGATAACAATGACCGCCTTGTACACCGGTGCCTGCTCGGTCGAGATGCCGAGCGCATACAGGGTGGTGGTGATCGCCTGGATGGTGTACGCACCGATAATAGAGCCTGCCAGCCGGAACTTTCCGCCGCCGAGGCTGTTGCCGCCGAGTGCAACTGCCAGAATCGCATCCAGCTCGAAGTTCAGTCCGATGTTGTTGGAATCCGCAGAGCTGATCCGGGAGGAAGCAACAATGCCGGCAATTCCTGCACACAATCCGCAGACAACATAGCACAGGAAAATGATGCGCTCGGAATTGATGCCCGCGATGCGGGAAGCCTTCTTATTGATGCCGACGCTCTGGATATATAAGCCCAGTGCGGTCTTGCGGAGCACCAGCGATGTGATCAGGATGCACACGATGGCAACCACGATCGGTGTCGGCATAAATCCGAGATAGCCGCCGAAGATTTTAAAGGAATCATCCCGGACGTATACGATCATGTTGTTGCAGAGCAGAAGTCCGATTGCCCTCGCCGCCGAAAACAGGATCAGCGTTGCCACCATCGGCTGCACATTCAGATACGATACCAGAAAACCGTTAAACGCACCGCTGGCACATCCCATCAGGATGCCGCCAAGCACACCGACGATCAGCGGCGCTGCAAGGCTGTTGGTGGAGGACACGCCGTAGCCTGCCAGAAGCATGCAGCAGAACGATGCCGCCAGTGACATGACCGAGCCGACGGAAATATCCGTTCCTGCCGAGCAGGACACAACCAGCGTCATGCCGATGGCAAGAATGGCAATCTCACTGCCGCGGTTTAAAATATCAATGATGCGTCCGTACAATACCCCGTTGCGGATGGAGATGGTAAAAAAGTTAAATGCAAAATTTCCTGCCATCACATCATAGATGATATTTACCGCCATCACCAGTATCATACAGAAAATCGGTAAAAACAACGGCTGGCTGACCAGCTTCTTAAACTTACTCATTCCTGCCACCTCCTGCTATGGACTGCATTACATGCCCCTGGGTCAGTTCCTCAGTGATCTCTCCCACTTCCTGACCATCCCTTAATACCACCAGCTTGGAGCATGTTCTGAGCATCTCCTCAATCTCGGAAGAGATGAAGATCAGACTC
>ENA-ORSB01000812-ORSB01000812.1-human-gut-metagenome-genome-assembly--contig:-NODE-812-length-33081-cov-3.509841_pt1 | contig 33081 bp, 27 predicted proteins | sample MGYA00242180_ERZ509144 | MGnify/ENA primary metagenome ERZ509144 (study PRJEB26280, sample SAMEA2338661) | human gut metagenome | biome: human gut; feature: human-associated habitat; material: faeces...
ATCTTTCAGCTCACAAAATCAGGCACAGAAAGACTCCGAGAGTACATTAGTGGGTACAACCAATGTCATTTTTCACTTGTCTCTGTGGATGGTTTTAAGAGGATTCCGTTGATCTCAACCTCGTCCGCCGCTTCAATCAGAATATACGGTGTTCCGTCGATCGTACGGGTTTCGATGAGCTGGGCCTTTTCCGGGCTGACTTTGATGATAACATCCGGGGTGCGGATCTCGTAGTTCCGTGTACTGGCCACGTTCGAGGCAACGAAGCTTGCTTTCTCATCCGCAATGGATTCGTACTTCTCGTCGAACTCGTCAAGCTGTTCATTCGGTACGCCGCTGCTGGCGAGCAGACGTTTTACCTCGTGTTTATCGAGCACCACCGGTTCCGGATCGTCTTTCCGCTCTTCAATCATGGTATTTAAGTTCTCCTGAATGGTCATAACAGTAGAAAAATCACAGGCGGAATCGAGAGTTTCTTCTATAATAGACTGAAACGTTTCTTTCTGAGATTTCGCGGAGAGTGGCGCCTGACAGCCCAGGAAGTGGTCGAGAAAGTCCGGCTGATCCATCTCTGCGTTTTTCGTGAAATACAGCAGATTGTGGATATCCGTGTTGCGGTCTGTGAAGGCCGGGAAGAGAAAACCGTTTTCCGGTGCGCCGACCACCCAGTCCTGCACGCGGTTTTCAATCGTATTGTGGGACACATTGTAGCAGAGGCCCGGTTTGTCGAGTTTTACCGGGCAGATGCTGCAGAGGATAAATTCATAGACGTAATCGGAAGCATCGTCCATATCCAGATTATCCGAAGCGCGTCCCGGTACATCGTAGGCACCATGGATCAGAATAATATAGTAGTTTTCCGGATAGAGATAATCCGCCATCACCTTTTCATAAAATTCATCAATCAGCGCTTCGTTCTTCAGCTCACTGTTGCGGAGTTTTAAGAGAAACTCCTGTGTGCCGCCCTCACTTTCCTGGGAGAGCGGGAACTCCATATTCAGCAGATTCTTTCCGATGGTACCGGAGAGGGTGCTTTTAAAAATCTTAAAATACTTAAACATTTCTTCCTCTTCGAGAGAGAGAAACGCTTCTCTTAATTTTGTCTTAATATTCTTTTCCGCATCCACATAGCATCCGCAGATTCGCGTGATCGCACAGTGGGATGGGGTAAACAGTTTTTTAATTTCAGCAATTTCCTTTTTGTTCATATAGAATGCTCCTTTATCAGCAATTTCGTATCTTAGACAAGTACTTTTTATTATAGACCATAGGTAAGGGAAAAGGCAAGAAAGAAAATAGCGACTATATCTTTTTACACTTTAAATATAATTTCAAAAATCTTGACAGAGGTACCGATTCTGTTATACGATTAGGTCTAATAAAGGGGAGTAATTTAAGTTTGAAAATTTGCGTTTGCAAGTCTTCCGATTATTCAGTTGCTTAAATGGATACGCATGAAATTAAGAAAAAGAGGAGAATGATAGTGGATATAAGTAAAATATCTGTAAAAAAAATTCGGGAGCTTATTGTGTTTACAGCATTTCTTGTGGTCGCACTGTGGAAGTTTAATGTGGTACTCGATGTGTTGAAAGCAATATGGGGGATCGTATTTCCATTTGTACTTGGCGGAGCGATCGCATTTGTGACCAACGTGCCAATGAGCTTTTTGGAAAAGAAAATTTTTGGAAGGGCAAAAAAAGAAGATAAGATAGTCGAAAAACTGGCAAGACCGATAAGCCTGTTCCTCACGATCGTATTTGCGGTTGGCGTGATTGTACTGGTGATGTTTGGTGTGATTCCGCAGCTTACGCGGACAATGGGAACCCTGATGATGAGTATCGCTGATTTTATTCCGCAGATGCAAAGCTGGATCCGGGAGTTTTCCCATAATAACCAGGAAATCATGAAGCTTGTAGATCAGGTACAGTTTAATCCGGATCAGGCGATCAAGTGGGGGATAAGCCTACTCGGAAATGGTGCAGGAAATATGATGAATATCACAATGTCAGCAGTGGGTTCCATAGTTAGTGGATTGGCAGCCTTTTTTGTTGCATTTTCCTTTGCCTGCTATGTCCTTTTTCAGAAGGAAACGCTGCAGGTGCAGATTCGAAAAGTATTTTTCGCTTTTCTTCCAAAGGAAAAAGCAGATGTTTTTTTTAAAGTCTGCTCTCTGACTTATCGGACATTTGCAAATTTTCTTGCAGGTCAGTGTCTGGAAGCCGTGATCCTTGGCGGTATGTTTGTTGTTATATTGAGCATTTTGAGGATGCCATATGCACTTTTGATCGGAGTTTTAATTGCGTTTACGGCATTGATCCCGATTTTCGGAGCCTTCATCGGGTGTGCAGTGGGAAGCTTTTTGATTTTTATGGTAAATCCTAAGCAAGCAATTTTATTTATTATTGTATTTTTGATTCTTCAGCAGATTGAAGGCAATCTGATTTATCCGCATGTGGTTGGTGGATCAGTTGGACTTCCGTCAATCTGGGTGCTTGCTGCTGTTACGATTGGTGGCAATCTCATGGGGATCGTAGGAATGCTTATTTTCATTCCATTAGTTTCGGTTCTGTACACTATTTTCAGGGAATTTGTATATCTTCGTCTGAAGGAAAAGCATATAAAACAAGTGACAAAGACAGTGGTGGAAGAATATACGGCAGAGGAAATTGCTGCAATGGAAAAAAATATAAAAAAGAATAGAGAATAAGAGGAAAACAAAAAGCGGAAAATCTCATTAGATTCAGAGGTTTTCCGCTTTTGAGTGCTTTGCTTTACAAGAGAAACGAAGGAGAGACGCTATTTGAAGTTTTCTTCATGATCGTTTTCTTTTGCTTTTTTCTGTTTTTTGAGTGTTATTTTTTTGATGCTTTTCTTAACTATAACTACGATAACAGCTATAACTGCTGCACATACAATAAGGATCGGTAATGCACCAAGAATTCCAATGATGAGATTCCTGAAACCGTGACCTACTTTATACAGGTTGTCTCCGAATCGTTCTTTGATTTCTTCAAAGAAGCCTTTCTCACCCGCGTCTGTCATACGTTCGACTTCAAATATCTCCACATGCACTGTGCTATAATCAATCTGATTGTCCAGAAGTCTAAGTTGACTTTCGTAGCTTTCTATTTCATATCGGATATCGGATAATTTACTTTCAATGGCTAAGAGGTCTTCCATATTTTCTGCTGTAGAAAGCAGCTCCATCAAACGTGCCTGTTCCGTTTCTAAAGCTTTTTTATGACTTTCGACATCTACATACTGAAGTGTCACATCTTCCACGGATTCATTTTCCTGCGTTACATTTCCAAGTTCACCAACGATATCCACAAACTCATTTAACTTGTCTGCCGGAATTCGTATGGTGTAGCTTGCATATCGGGTTGTTGTATAAGAATAACTATTGCCGCTGATAGAAGAATTCTCGACATAGCCACCTAGTTCAGTAGTTTTTGTTTTTAGGCTATTGAGTACAGAATCAAATTCTTTTGTCTGCAAAGAAAGAGAAACCGTTCGGATCAGTTTTCGTCCGTTTTCTACCTGAGCTTCCAGTCCATTTCCGGAAGTGACTCCTGCATCGGCTGTTTCTGCAGGTTCTTCGCAGTATTCGTTTTTTGAATAATCTGTACCGTAGACTGATTCCATGGTTGCACTGTCCTCGGATGCTGACATTGATTTGCTGCCACATCCGACAGTCAATAGTGCCATCATAATTGCTGTGAAAAATGCGATTCTTTTCTTAAATTTCATACAAACACCTCCATTCTATCAGTAGGTCTTGAGTGAAGGTTAAAAGGGGAGTAGATTTACTTTACATCGGACAGCTTCTTTTTTCTCCTTTGTCCATGTCTCCGCGTAAATAGTGCCCATTAAATTCCATATTAATGTCACGGATCTCTTTTTTACCTTCGATATACTCATCGTACATTTCTGAAAGTCTTGCCATGCAACCATCGCAGCTTGCAGAAATGTTGCCTAAAGATTCTTTTACGATCTGTTTTCTTTCTTCTACAGTTGTGTCCTTTATTAAAATGCTTTTGAATTCCATGATAGTTACCTCTGTTTTTCGTTTAGATTTAATAGCTATTTCTATTAAGAGTATAACATAAAACATGATTAACTGCATAGTTTCTGGAGAATATAAAATGCCTGGGAAAAAGCTCTTTAAAAATGGGTTTAATTATAAGCTATAATGAGGTACAATAGAAAGAGTTATCATATCAGATTTGAGATTGTTTTCCGTCATCATAAGTGGTAAACAACAAATTGGTATTACTGGAGAGGCGTAGGTATGGCGAAAGTACATGGGGAATCGAAGCTGACTTTTTTAGAGTCGACGAGTATTATCATAGGACACGGCGTGGGATCGGGAATTCTTTCGGTTCCATTCCTTGCATCCAGAAATAACTGGCATGATATTATCTGGATTGCGGCAGTGGCATATTGTATGAATCTGCTATTGCATTTTATGATTGCGGAACTGTCTTTGAATAACAATGGCGCGCAGTTTATCAAATGCTTTGAAAATGAGCTGTTTGTGGGAAAGCTGAAGATGGCATGTACATGGCTGGCGTTTGGTCTGCTTGGCTTTTCGGTTGTAGTGAATGTGAGTGGATTTATTACCGGTGCGGCAGCTGTATTTTCTGCATGGTTTCACCTTCCGTCAGTGGCCGGAATGCTGATCTTTTATGTATTGGCGGCAAGTGTAGTCTATATCGGAATGAAACTGGTTGGAATTTGTGAGAAAATTGCAGTGATTTCTATGTTTGGAGTCATAGGGATCCTTTTTGTAGCAACGATGCTTTCAGAGACAACAGAGCTTTCGACAAAGTTCTATTCAAATAACAATATGCTGGCACTTTATAGCATGATTGCATTTTCATTATCTGCTGTTATGTCTGTGCCACAGGTTGTGAAAGGTTTAGAAGGAGACGAAAAAGGTATTCGTAAAGCGATTGCAGCAGGCACGGGCTTGAATATGGGACTGATTCTTTTGATCACATTTATGACGCTTCTGGGATGTTCTAATGTGACAGAGAATGGAGCACTGGTAGATCTTTCCGGCCATCTTGGCGGATGGGTCAGCATTATCGGATATGTTTTTTCACTGTTGGCTCTTGCAACATCTTTCTGGGCAAATACACTGAATCTTCGAGATATTGTGAATGAACAGACGAAATGGGGCAAAAAGATCAGCTGGCTTGCAGCTACATTACCTTGTCTTGTGATCGCACTTGTGGGTGTGCAGAGCTTTGTTGGTTTCACAAGAATGGCAAGTGTGGTTCAGGTTCTGACCGGAGTAGGAGTTATTGTTGCATACAATCGTTCCAGAAAACGTGCGGGAACTAGCCTGATTTGCGGACGACTTGGTAGTTTGCCGTTCCAGATATTAGCAGTAGCAGCTTCGTTGGTAGCATCTGTAGGAGCAGTACTTACGGTGACAGTATGAAATTACAAATATGTTATTATAAAAGTTGATGGAGAAGGAGATAAGAAAATGCAAGGACAGATTGAAGTGAACAGTAGTATTTTAGAAAGATTTGAATTCAGGGATATTAGACAGGAAGAGGCAGATCAGGCAGTCTTGATTGAGAAAATTTGTTTCCCGCCAAATGAAGCATGTTCTGAGAAACACATGAAGGAGCGAATTGGTGTGACTCCAGAATTGTTTTTAGTCGCGGTAGATAAAACAACTGGGAAGTTAGCAGGATTTTTGAATGGAATTGCAACGGATGAAGAAAAATTCCGAGATGAATTTTTTACAGATGCATCTTTGAATAATCCAAAAGGAAAGAAAGTTATGATCCTTGGCTTAGATGTATTACCGGAGTATCGAGGACAAGGTCTGGCACGAGAGATTGTAAGATGTTATCTGCAAAGAGAAGAAGAAAAGGGAAGAAAAGAAATTGTTCTTACCTGCCTGGATGAAAAAGTAGAGATGTATAAAAGATTTGGGTTTGTAGATCTGGGAATGTCAGATTCTGTCTGGGGTGGAGAAGAATGGCATGAAATGACATATTATCTGAGATAGAAGTAAATAACGAATGATAGTGAAAGCTGTAAAGTCTAATGGAAAATGAAAAATGTGAGATAGATAAGACGAGGAGAAAATATCATGGAATATTGGGATATTTATGATGCGGAGAAACGGCCGACCGGAAGAACAATGAAGCGAAATGACTGGTGCTTAAAGGATGGGGAATATCATCTGACAGTGCTTGGAGTTGTGGCAAGACCGGATGGAACATATCTGATCACGAAACGTGTAATGACAAAAGCGTGGGCACCGGGTTGGTGGGAAGTATCCGGCGGTGCAGCGCAGGCAGGAGAGTCTTCTGAGGAAGCGGTATGCCGTGAAGTGAGAGAAGAGACAGGATTAGATATTTCTAATGCAGAAGGCGGATATGTATTTACTTATAAGCGAGAAAATCCGGGCGAGGGTGATAATTATTTTGTTGATGTATATCGCTTTGTGCTTGATATTGATGAGAATGATCTGAAACTTCAGACAGAAGAAACAGATGGATATATGTTCGCAACTAAGGAGGAGATTGAAAACTTTGCCAAGGAGGGAATCTTCCTTCATTATGACAGCATTAAGAGAGTGTTTGAACAGTTACAATAATTTATAGAATGAGGAAAAGTTATGCATTCAGAAAAGAAGAAAAACAGATTTGAAATTGATATGTGCAATGGCTCGATCATGAATAAGCTGATTTCTTTTTCAATTCCGCTGATGATATCTGGAATTCTGCAGCTTGCATTTAACGCAGTGGATATTGTTGTGGTAGGAAGATTCAGTGGAAGTGAGTCACTGGCAGCAGTCGGATCAACCACAGCACTGATCAATGTATTTACGAACCTATTTATAGGAATATCTCTTGGAGCAAATGTGCTTGCAGCCAGGTTCTATGCGGCAGGGCGCGAGAAAGAGATGTCGGAGACGGTGCACACAGCGATTACATTTGCGATTATAAGCGGAGTTGTGATGGCATTAGTTGGATTGTTCTTTTCCAGAGGAGCACTTGAGTTGATGGGAACACCGGATAATGTGATCAATCTTTCGACACTATATATGAAGATCTATTTCCTGGGAATGCCGTTTTTTATGTTATATAATTACGGAGCGGCAATCTTAAGAGCGGTTGGAGATACGAAACGACCACTTTTGTTTTTGATTGTAGCAGGTGTGATTAACGCATGTTTAAATCTTTTACTTGTAATTGCTTTTCATTTAGGAGTAGCGGGCGTTGCAATTGCAACGGTAACAGCACAGTTTGTATCGTGTGTATTGGTATTGCGTTGCCTGTATAAATCAGACAGCAGTTATCAGCTTCGCTTCTCGAAGCTAATGATAAAAAAAGTATATTTAGGACAGATCTTTCAGGTTGGAATTCCGGCAGGAATTCAGAGTACTGTGATCAATTTTTCAAATGTACTTCTGCAGTCATCGGTCAATTCTTTCGGATCCGTGGCGATGGCAGGATATACGGCAGCGAATAACATTTTTGGATTTTTATATGCATCGATCAATGCAGTGACACAGGCATGTATGAGTTTTACAAGCCAGAATTACGGAGTCGGAAAATGGAAACGAATGGACAGAGTCTTAGTTGACTGCCTGATTCTTTCCACAACGATTGCATTAATTCTTGGTGGAGGTGCGTATCTCTTTGGACCGGAGCTTTTGAAGATTTATACTGATGATCCTCAGGTTATCAGCTGTGGTATGGAGATTCTTCTATATACAACAGTTACTTATTTTCTGTGCGGATGGATGGATCTGTTCCCGGGATCTCTTCGTGGAATGGGAAAATCAATTGTGCCGATGATACTTTCCGTAATCGGAACAGTCGGAACGAGAATCGTCTGGATCTTTGGAATATTTCCAAGATTCAGATCATTGAAGATTTTGTTTATTTCCTATCCGGTATCCTGGATCATTACGATCATCCTGCAGGTGATTTGCTTTACTTTTGTCAGAAGAATCGTTTATGCGCCACTGAAAAAACGAGAGGCTGCTATATAATGAAAAAAGAAATGCTTTATTTCCCAAAATATAAGAGGAAATAAAGCATTTCTTTTTTTATTACAGCATTTTGTAAATGATAATTATTGACAAATCCAACATCCTGGAATAAGCTAGTTTTGTATAACTAAATGATAAAAAATCGCAATAAGCTAAAGAGGATGATAAAAAAATGACATTAAAAGAATTAGCGATTGGAAAGAGTGCTGTGATCAGGACAGTTGGGGCTTCCGGTGCGTTACGACAGCATTTTTTGGATATGGGTATGATTCCGGGTGCGGAAGTTACGGTGGTAAAGTTTGCACCGATGGGAGACCCGATGGAATTGCAGGTACATGGATATGAACTGACACTTCGTCTTGCAGAGGCAGAACAGATTGAAGTTGAGGAAATCAGCGAGAGAACAAACAGCCATTCCCGTGGAGAACGTTTGAAACCGGTAGATCATCCGGGACTTGGAGAAGAAGGAAAGTATCATTCTGAAGAAGATGCTAATCCGTTACCGGATGGAACAGTGCTTACTTATGCCCTGGTAGGAAATCAGAACTGTGGAAAGACAACGTTGTTTAATCAGCTCACAGGAGCAAATCAGCATGTAGGAAACTTCCCAGGAGTAACAGTAGACCGTAAGGATGGAACAATCAAAGGTTATCCGAATACGAATGTAACAGACCTTCCGGGAATTTATTCAATGTCTCCATACAGCAGTGAGGAGATTGTTTCAAGAAATTTTGTGTTGAATGAACATCCGAAAGCAATCATCAATATTGTGGATGCAACGAATATTGAGCGAAATCTCTATCTGACAATGCAACTTCTTGAAATGGATATCCCGATGGTAGTAGCTTTGAATATGATGGATGAGGTGATTGGAAATCATGGATCTATCGATGTGAATACAATGGAAGCACTGCTTGGAGTTCCGGTTATTCCGATTTCGGCAGCGAAGAACGAAGGTGTGGATGAAGTAATACGTCATGCACTTCATGTGGCAAAATACCAGGAGCGTCCGCTGCGTCAGGATTTCTGTGATAAAAGTGATCATGACGGTGCGGTCCACAGATGTATCCATGCAGTGATTCATCTGATTGAAGACCATGCAGAAGAAGCAAAGCTTCCGGTACGTTTTGCCGCAACGAAGGCAATCGAGGGGGATCCGCTGATCTTAGAACAGTTAAAGCTTGATCAGAATGAGTTGGATATGCTTGAGCATATTGTACAGCAGATGGAGACGGAACGTGAGGTTGACCGAAGTGCGGCAATCGCAGATATGCGATTCGATTTTATTGAACGTCTCTGTGAGCAGACGGTTGTAAAACCGAAAGAGAGTAAAGAACGTGTCAGAAGTGAGAAGATAGACAAAATCTTGACAGGAAAATATACAGCGATCCCATGCTTTATCGGAATCATGGTGCTTGTATTTTATCTGACATTTAATGTAATCGGTGCATTTCTGCAAGGAATTCTGGAAATGGGAATTGATCAGTTGTCAAGAATGGCTGAGACAGGACTGATCGCACTCAATGTAAATGATGCAATCCGAAGTCTTGTGATCGACGGAATCTTTACAGGAGTAGGAAGCGTGCTTAGTTTTCTTCCGATTATCGTTACTTTGTTCTTCTTCCTCTCTATGATGGAAGACAGTGGATATATCGCGCGTGTGGCATTTGTAATGGATAAACTGCTTCGTAAGATCGGTCTTTCCGGTCGAAGCATTGTGCCGATGTTGATCGGATTCGGATGTACAGTTCCGGCAGTTATGGCAACAAGAACATTGACCAGTGAAAGAGACCGTAAGATGACGGTCCTTCTGACACCGTTTATGAGCTGTACAGCAAAACTTCCGATTTATGCATTCTTCGTAAGTACATTTTTCCCGGGTAAGGGCGGACTGATCATGTCGGGTCTGTACGTGCTTGGAATTGTAGTTGGAATTTTAATCGCATTCCTTTATCGAGGAACTCTGTTTAAAGGAGAACCGGTACCATTTGTTATGGAACTTCCGAATTATCGTCTGCCGGGTGCGAAGAATGTGGCACAGCTTCTTTGGGAGAAAGCGAAAGATTTCTTACAGAAAGCATTTACAGTTATTCTGATGGCAACGATTGTTGTATGGTTCTTGCAGAGTTTTGACTTGCATCTGAACCTTGTGGAGAATTCAGCAGATAGTATTCTTGCTATGATTGCAGGTGCACTTGTTCCAATCCTTCGTCCGCTTGGACTGGGAGACTGGAGAATCTGTACAGCACTGATCAGTGGATTTATGGCGAAAGAAAGTGTAGTATCTACACTTGAGGTATTGTTCGGAAGTGGAATTGCATCCGTACTGACTCCATTGTCAGCCGGTGTCCTGCTTGTATTCAGTCTGCTCTACACACCATGTGTTGCAGCGGTTGCATCAGTAAAGCGTGAGCTTGGTACAAAATGGGCTGTCGGAATGGTATTCTGGCAGTGTCTGATCGCATGGGTTGTGGCAATCATCACGAGAGGAATCGGAATGCTGCTTTTCTAATGGGGAAAGCTGTTACTGTGACAGTAACGAAATGTCTCGGAATAAATCGTCTGGGAATAAATGATAAAATTTATTGACAAAACAGAATTCATTCGTTATAGTAAGAAACGATGTGTCAGTGAGGCGGTTGTCCATGAGACGAACCGAGCCGAAAGATAAATTAAATATATTCCGTGAGGGAGTAGTTCGCATGAAAATGTGATTTGTCAACATACCGGTGAGAAGGCACTTGAACTGATTACCTGGCAAATCTTAAAGAATGAGACTCATGTATGTTTTAAAAATAAGAGGATAGGTTTGTTATAACAAGCAGGCAGTTCTCTTATCATAGAACATACGTGGGTCTCTTTGTTTTTATATATTAGGAAAGTCCTTTCCTAATATATAAAAAACGCTCCGCTCAGGATGCGCACTGCAATTGTAGCGGAACAGATACAGAAGAAAAAAGAAAAGAGGAGAAACATGGCACTATTTATCGAGCTTTTGTTGATGGGGGTAGGGCTTGCGATGGATGCATTCGCAGTGTCCGTCTGTAAGGGTCTTGGAATGAAGAAGCTGAATAAGAAACAGGCGTTAGTGATCGGATTGTATTTTGGAGGGTTCCAGGCATTAATGCCGCTTGTGGGATGGATTCTTGGAATTCAGTTCCAAAAGTATATTACAAGTATTGATCACTGGATCGCATTTATTCTGCTTGGCTTTATCGGTGGGAAAATGATTCTGGAGGCAGTAAAAGAATGGAACGAAGAAGATATTGTTGAAGTAAAAGATCAGCCGTTGGATCATAGAAATATGTTTGTACTTGCCGTTGCGACGAGTATCGATGCGCTGGCAGTCGGAATCACATTTGCATTTCTGGACACACCGATTCTTGAGGCAATTACGATCATCGGAATTACGACAATGATTATTTCTATTGTTGGTGTAGTGATTGGAAATTATTTTGGTGGGAAATATAAACATAAGGCAGAACTGGTTGGTGGAATCATCCTGGTGCTTTTAGGTGTTAGGATTTTGATCCAGCATCTGTCTGGATTAGCATAAAATGAGGTTGAATATAGTATAGCAGAAAGGAAATAAAAGATGAGTGATTTGTTTCAAAGTGTGCCATTTGCAGTGGTACTTTTAATTATTGGATTTGTGTTTCTTGTAAAAGGTGCAGATGCATTTGTTGAGGGGTGTAGCAGTATCGCAAGACGGTATCATGTTCCGTCACTGATCATCGGAATGACGATTGTGGCGATGGGGACGAGCCTTCCGGAGACTGCGGTCAGTGTAACGGCAGCAGTTACGGGAAACAATGCACTTGCAGTTAGTAATGCGGTAGGATCTAATATTTTCAATCTCATGGTTGTAGTCGGAGCCTGCACGCTTTTTACTTCCGTGGCAGTTCAGATTAATACGTTAAAGATTGATTTTCCGATATCTATTCTGTGTGCGGTATTGCTTCTGATTCTTGGTGCAGCCGGAATGTCACTGGGGCATATAGATGGAGTTGTATTTATTATCTTATTCCTGGCGTTTATCCTCTACATGATCCGCTCAGCACAGACATCTCGTGAGAAAAATGTGGAGCCGGGAGTGGAAGAGGAAGAGTATCTTCTGGAAGCAGAGGAGATTCAGGAAATGTCTATGGGAAAGAGTGTGATTTACATTCTTCTCGGCGCAGTAGCGATTGCGGTCGGAAGTGACTGGGTAGTAGACGGTGCCTGTACAGTTGCGGCGGCAATTGGAATCAGTCAGACTCTGATTGGTCTTACTGTAGTTGCATTTGGAACAAGCCTTCCGGAGCTGGTTACATCGATTGTAGCAGCAAAAAAAGGTGAGGTGGATATGGCACTTGGAAATGTAATCGGTTCCAATATCTTTAATATTCTCATGGTGCTTGGTATTGCGGCAGCAATTTCACCGGTCGCATTTTTGACAGAAAATATCATTGATATTGCAGTGCTGATCGTGTTCAGTGTTATTGGATGGATCATGGCATGGACGAAAAGAGAACTTAATAGAAAAGAAGGTATTATCATGTTACTTCTTTATGCAGTGTATGTTGTGTACATTTGTATGAGATAGTTTGTGATAACTCTGAAAAAAGGATTATGTAAAAGGCAAAAAGTACTTGTGCCAATCACATAATCCTATTTTAGTTTCCTATAATTAATGCAAAGTAGCCCCAGTCCCATAAGAGGGATTCGAAACTGTTTTCCAGATATTCATAAATATCCGCTGTTTCATATCCGGTCATTCGAGTGATAATCACAAGATATTGCCTCAACGTTTCGTAAGAAATTTCAGAAACGTTTGCGTCTGTGCCATCCAGCATCCATCTTAAGAAAATGCTGTGGCGGATTGATGCATATTCAAGGGCAATCCATTGCATCTGTACCAGTACATTTTCCAGGTCACTGTCAGGAAGCAGGAGATCGGAGAAAATCTCGTTGCGCAGGAAATTGCGAAGCAGTGGTTCGTAAGGGCTCAAGTATTGTGTGAATTGTTCCCATTGTTCCAGTAAAGTGGATTCGTAAGCTTTAGTGTCATCAGGATTTCCAGTACTGTCCGAAAGGGCTTCCGATATTTCTTCAGCCAAAGCAAGAATTGGATTCAGAGTATCCTGATAGAGCCCTTCTTTTTGATAGTTTACGGAAAGATCTTGTAACAGTTCGTTACATTCACTGATCAGATCCAAAGGTGGAAGGTCTATATCTGAGATCGCATTTCCAAGTTCTCTCACTGTGCGATCAGAAAAATAATCTTCTAACAGTTCTTTTGTTAATGGCTGATGCTGGTACAATTCCTGAAGAATATAGAAGCTTTCCAAAAGTTCTTCTTCGATTGTTCTGGAAGAATCATCTAAAAGATTGAGTAGTTTTTCACGCAAGAGGAAAAGGACAGAAGTATCTGTATCGCCAGTATCGGACAAAGTGTCTGATACATTTGGAAAATGCAGGGACTTCTGTTTGTTCCACAGGTCAATCACTGCAGGGCAGCAAGGCATCAGCATTTTCTCGTTATGTGTCGGAAAGCAATGTTCCTCTCGTGGAAATGTAGTGCATGTTTCTGATAGGACTTTGTCGCCGTAAGCAACAACAAGGCGGCAGAGCTTCTCAGAGTTAAGGAATGGACAGCGATGATCACTGTCCAGGCCTATCACACGCTGTCCATCTTTTTTAATCGTATAAGCGCTTAAATTTTTCTTTTGTTCAGGTACGGTTTCCGGAGCCTGGAGTTTCTTCCATTTACGGTTCGTATCTGCATCGACGCCAATCTTCCATTCCTGGCAGCAGGTGATCGGACAGCGGTCGGCGATGCAGGTGAACTTAGAATAATAATCAGGTATCAAATAATTAATTTCTGTCATTACGGTCATGGAATTCTGTATGCTGCCCAACATATTTGTATGCCGGACGGATGATCTTACCGGCATTTAACAGTTCTTCCAGACGATGTGCACTCCACCCGGTGATACGTGCAATCGCGAAGAGTGGTGTGAAAAGCTCTTCCGGAATATTCAGCATTGTATAAACAAATCCGCTGTAGAAGTCAACGTTAGCACAGACAGGTTTCAGCATCTTTCTGTGTGTCATGATCTCTTCACCGGCGATTCTTTCTACGCGGTCATAAAGTGCGAATTCATCGTCAAATCCCTTTTCAGAAGCAAGCTTCTGTGCATAGCTTTTCAGAATCTTTTCTCTTGGGTCGGAGATTGTGTAGACTGCGTGTCCCATTCCATAGATCAGTCCCGTCTTATCAAAGGCTTTTTTATCAAGAATCAGGCGGAGATACTCACGAATCTCATCTTCGTTAGTCCAGTCTTTGACAGACTTCTTAATATCATCAAACATCCCCTGCGCTTTCAGGTTTGCACCACCATGACGAGGTCCTTTCAGAGAACCGATGGAAGCAGCAATTGCTGAATATGTATCTGTTCCTGAAGAAGTAACAACATGTGTAGTGAAAGTGGAGTTGTTACCACCGCCGTGTTCTGCATGAAGAATCAGTGCAACATCAAGAACCTTGGCTTCTAGTTCTGTATACTGTCCATCCGGACGAAGCATGTACAAAATATTTTCGGCAAGAGAGCGGCCTTTCTCCGGATTACGGATCAGAAGTGTCTCATCTTTACGGAAATGTCTGTATGCATGATAAGAATATACTGCGATCAGTGGAAGCTTTGCAATAAGTTCAAGAGCCTGACGCAGTGCATTTTCAACAGAAATATCTTCCGGGTTCTCATCATATGTATATAAAGTAAGAACACAGCGCTGGAGTGCGTTCATGATGTTAGAGCTTGAGGCCTTCATGACAACGTCACGAACAAAACGTCCGCTTAGATCTTCTAATTCAGATAAAACTTTCAGAAAATGCTCTAATTCATCTTTCTTTGGAAGACGTCCGAAAAGGAGCAGGAAAGTTGTCTCCTCAAATCCAAAACGTTTGCCTTTCAGACCGTTGATAAGGTCATTGACATTGATTCCCTGATAGTAAAGTCCACCTTCAGCAGGAATTTTACGTCCGTTTACAACATCAAATCCACAGACATCGGATACTTCAGTCAGCCCGGTAAGAACTCCTCGGCCGGTTGAATCACGAAGTCCGCGCTTTACATCATATTCTTCATAAAGATTCGGATCAATGCGGTGTCCTTTCAAAAGTGTTTTCTCTAAATAGTCCATATCACTGCGCAGATCGTCAGTGTTTGCAATTAATATATCATTTGAATTCATAGCTTTCATCCTCACAATACATATATGTTTTCTAGTGTCTTGATAATGCATTTTAATGTAATTATAAACAGTCGAGATGAAATTTGCAAGAAATATATATGTATTCTTGCAAAAACATGAAAAAAATCAAGAAAAGCACGCATAAAACAGAATAAAATGAATATTGAATTGTTAGATAACTCAAAAATAAGAATGCTTAAATGAATTTTCTGAATCGTCAGAAAGAAAATGATGTGGATGTGGTCATACCAGATGCCAAAGCGCAAATCTATTGTAAAAATACAAAAATATGGAGAGATATTTTATTATAAAGTGCTGAAAAATAGGAGAAACAGGTGCATTTATTGACGCATAATAATAAGAAGAGTATAATGTTAAAAAGATAACAATAGGTTGGTATAACCAATTAAAAGAAGGAGGGGGTAATTATGTTATTCCAAATTTATGGCGATGGTGCCGGCTGGCAGCTGTTAGGGTGGGTACTGGTGTTTGCCGGACTTGTTCTTGCAAATGAATTCGCAAGACGTACAAAAATCGGTGGCCTGATCTGTTTTGGAGCTATTCCGGCTATACTTACAGTGTATTTCATCGCAATCTATATCTGTGCAGCAAATGGTGCAGAATGGGCACTGAATAACGATACTTATGTACATATGACAAGCTGGTTCCATTATGCAAAATTGTATGCTGCAACAGCAGGGTGTATTGGTTTTATGATGCTGAAATACAAATGGGGAATTGGTAAGACAGAATGGTTCAAAGTATTCCCGTTTGCAATTGTTGCAATCAATATTCTGATTGCAGTAGTAAGTGATTTTGAATCAGGTATCCGTGGATTCATGGCAATGAAAGAATTCGGTGACCGCTGGTGGCTGTCTTCAGAAAATGTATGGCTCTACGGGGGATGGTGGAACTGGGTGAACGGAATTGCCGGAATCCTGAACATCTTCTGTATGACAGGATGGTGGGGAATCTACACATCCAAGAAACATGACGATATGCTTTGGCCGGATATGACATGGTGCTTTATCATTGCATATGATCTGTGGAACTTCGAGTACACATATAACAACCTGACAACACATGCATTCTACTGTGGTGTTGCATTACTTCTTGCTCCTACATTTGCAAATATGTTCTGGAATAAGGGTGGCTGGATCCAGAACCGCGCGAATACGCTGGCACTGTGGTGTATGTTTGCTCAGGTATTCCCATTATTCCAGGATGCAAGCCGTTTCTCAGTAATTCCGGCTCTGTATTCTGACGGATTCATGGATGCAGCAGTAAGACCGACAAGTGCTAATCCAACCATGCAGGGTGTGATCGCGGTAATTGCACTTGCAGCGAATGTGATCTGTCTGGCTGCAATTATTAAGAGAGCAAAACAGCAGAAGAAGAATCCTTATAAGAATGAGATCTTTACAGATCAGAAGGATTATAAGGAAGCAATGGCGAGAGCAGAAGTTTAAATTTGTATTTGTCTATCTGATTCTCCATATTGAAGCAAAGGATTTGGTGGTGAATAAGGCCGCAAGAATGATGCTATATTGCATCGGACACCGGCCCGCTCTACCTCATCCCCTTGAAAGTATGTAACGTAAGAGCCAGAACAGTTACCGTGAGTGGTGCCTGTCTGGCTCTTACTAACATACTGAACAAGGTGTATTCGGAACGCTCCTGCCTTACATGTGTCCTCAACAATATAGCACCATCCTTGCTTCGTTATTCCAAACAGATTTGTTTGCTCAACGGGACGAATCTGAAAGACTTCATACAAGTTTTGATTTGATGCACGTAAATGAGAAGATAGACTCAGGTTCAGTCCACATCACGCCCTTATCCAACAAAAGTTTTTGCTTCATTACTCAGAATTCAAACGTCTAAATAAAAATTTATAATTCATAGTAAATCTGATGTTCCCCATCAATGCAGTCCTGCATGGATTGCTGAACCCATGCAATCGCTCCTTGGGTATCCCGGTCTCGGATATAGGTCCAGGTCTTATAATTGCTTCGATATAATTCTTCTATCCCATAGAGTTCGCAATAACGTTCCCACATATTAAAAATCGGTGCTCGGAAAGACTGGAAAATAAGTGGAATCAATGTATTTCCGGAAATCAGGGCAAACTCGTGTTGGAATTCGTAAGCAGCTTCAATGGCAGTGGTGACATCCTGTGCATCACGGATCTGATTAACGAATTCGAGGAGACGCTGGATGTTTTTGTCGCTGATCGTGTCGATAGCGAGCTGTGCAGCAAGTGTATCAAGCGCAATGCGGACTTCGAAGATGGAACGAATCTCCTGATCACGCATGCGTCCGCCGTTGTAATTCATGATCGCAATCAATGTATCCAGAGTCCCTTTTCTGCGGAAATCTGCTACATAAGTTCCACTGCGGGGTTTTACGGTGAGGAATCCTTTCTTCTCCAGCTCACTGATCCCGCTGTTGACAACCGCACGGCTGACCTGCATCATTTCAGCAAGCTGGCGTTCCGGCGGAAGTTTCTCTCCGACCTGTAGCTTGCCGGAAAGAATCAGATGTTCTAATTGTTCAATAAACAGATCCCTCAGGGAAGGGGAACTGATCTTCTGAAATTCCATAATAACTTCTCCGTTTCGTAAGCGTTATCTTCACAAAGTATGTTTTGATGAGATGAAAATGTTGAAAATCTCGTAAAAAATAACGTTTATTGTTGATAAGTTTATTATAGAGAAAACAGGCGGTGGATTCAATACTCTATATTTATATCAAATGATAGAGTCAATCCCCCAGCTGATATAGTCTCTGGCAAGACCACAGAGATGCGCAGAAGAATGCCGAGGAATTCTTGAAATGCAAGGAGATTGTGGTATTATAGTTAGAGTAAATTGTGCGAGTATATCAGATATGAGAGGAACAATCATGGTAAAGATAGATTTGATTACAGGTTTTCTGGGGGCAGGAAAGACAACATTTATAAAAGAGTATGCATCCTACCTGCTTCGTCAGGGTCTGAATATCGGAATTCTGGAAAATGACTTCGGTGCGGTGAATGTGGATATGATGCTTCTACAGGAGCTGCAGGGAGAAAAATGTGAACTGGAAATGATTTCCGGAGGGTGTGATAAAGAGACACACCGCAGACGATTCAAGACAAAGCTGATCTCTATGGCAATGTGTGGATATGACAGAGTAATCGTGGAGCCGTCGGGAATCTATGACGTGGATGAATTTTTTGATGGATTAAGAGAAGAACCTCTGGATCGGTGGTACGAAATCGGAAGTGTGATCACAATCGTAGATGCGGGACTGGAAGATAATCTGTCAGATCAGGCGGAATATTTGCTGGGATCTGAGGCGGCGGATGCTGGTGTGATCGTGCTGAGCAGGCTGGATAAGGACAATGCTTGTGAAGAACAGGAAAACAGAATTATTTCACATGTCAATCGTTCTCTTGAACGCATTGGATGTACCAGAAGAATTGAAAAAGAAGTGATCGCAAAAGACTGGGATATGCTGACAGAGGAAGATTTTGCACAGATTCAGAACAGCAGCTATCAGATTGAGTCGTTTCGCAGACCGGAAGGTGCAGAAAAGGATGGATTCCAGACCTTATATTTTATGAATCTGAATCGGACAGAAGAAGAAATGGTTCCGGCTGTGAAAAAGCTGTTTGGTAAACGTGGATGCACAGATGATTCTGAAAAAGAAAACAATAAAAATCTTAATGATATCGGAAGAGTGTTCCGTGTAAAAGGATTTATGAAGAATCGATCCGGTGACTGGATGGAGCTGAATGCGACAACACAGAAGATGACAGTAAATCCAATCAAAGAAGGACAGGAGATTCTGATCGTGATCGGTGAGGATCTGAAAGAAGACAAGATTCGTGAGTGCCTGGAAGACAAATGCACTGAGGGAGCGGAAAATGAGTGAAATTCAATTGCCGGAAACATTTCAGAAACTAGGAGAAGTGCTGGAACAGGGGCAGTTTGAACTGCTTTTTACAGAAGAAAAACTGCGGCTGGTTTATTTGATGAACGATGCGGTAGAGAGCTTTCTTGTCTTTGAAAATGCAAGGATGACAGGTCAGTATAGAGAGGATTATGAAGGTGAACTAGAAGCGGAGTTAAGTGTAACAGAAGAACCGGAGGAGTCCTATGTCCTTGTAGTTCATCAGGGTGAGACCGTGGTTACGATTTTTTTTGAGGATTTAAGTGAAGAAGTACACTTATATGACTATGGAGAAATCGGACATTTCTGGGTGAAAGGTGCGGAATATCTGCGTCAGATAGAATATAAGATTGCAATCGTACGGGATAAACTGGATTATCTGGGAGCAAAATACTGTAATCAGACGGAGCGGAAACTAGCTGTGCTGGCGGACTTTCCGCCGCTGAATCATTGCTGTTATCCGGCAGTTTCAGAGCAATATGTAGTTCCAAGGGAAAATCCGTGGGTACCGTCAGCAGAAGCACATCAAGTGATGCAGGAGCTTGCGGCAACAGTAGAAGATAAAAAGTTACTAAGATGTCTAAAGTTTTATCAGAAACATCCATGGAAGCGGAGTGCAAAAAAGATTGCCGGGATGCTGCAGGAAAAGCGTCATGCAGAAGTTACAGATCTTTTGATGGAAGAACTGAAGATGGCAGCAGCAAATTATCCGAGAAGAAAATTCACAGATGAGGAAGAAAATCAGAATCGTAAGACTGAGAAGAGAGCATCAGAGCGGAAACGAGAGTTAGAAGAACAGGGATTTCGGATAAATATATTTCGTGAGGAACCATTTATTGCATCAAGAGATTCACTCCAATATAAAATCAGTCTGATGATCTGGGAAAAGAAAGGAAAAAAACGAAAAGTTCAGATAGAAGAATTTTCTGCTGACCGGAGGGGATAAGTATGGAACCATTTTATTATAGTAAGATGAACAAGATGCAGCAGGCGGCGTATCATGCAATCTGCCAGGGGGTCTTGCAGATGGAAAAGGAGATTCAGGTACCGCGTATGAGCGGAGAAGAACTGTATAATGTATTCTTCCGGATGCGCCTGGATCATCCGGAGATTTTCTGGGCAACGGGATTTAAGTATCGTTATTATCAGGAATCGCCGAACATTCAGTTTCTGCCGGAATATTTGTTTGACCGGGCGAAGGTGAAAGAACATCAGAAGGCAATGAAATCCAGAGTAGAGAAACTTGCAAGACCGGCGCAGAAATTATCAGAATCAGAGAAAGAAAAATACATTCATGATTTCATTTGCGAGAATGTAAAATATGATAAATTGAAGAAACCTTATTCACATGAAATTATTGGTCCGTTAGGACAGGGGGTCGGAGTTTGTGAGGGGATTGCAAAAGCGGTGAAAGTGCTGTGCGATGAGCTTGGAGTCTGGTGCATGATCGCTATTTGCGGGAATAATCCGGATAAGGGAATCAAATACCGTCATACATGGAATATCGTGCGGATTAATGGAAAATATTATCATTTAGATGCGACATTTGATAATACACTTACAAGAAACTGTACGATCGGAGAAGAAATCCGTTATGATTATTTCAATCTGGAAGATAAATCGATTTTTCGGGATCATGAGCCTTTGATCGCTCCGGCTATGAAGTGTACGGACGGAGATCATTTCTATTATAAAGAAAAGAAACTGTCTTTTACAAAACCGGAAGAAGTTTACAAAAGAGCACTTCAGATGGCAAAGAAAGGAAGAATTCTGACGTTTCACTGGCGCGGAGGTTATCTGACAAAAACAGTTCTGGAAGAATTGCTTGATCTGATTGAAAAAGCAGGTGCGGAGAAAGGGAAGAAACCAAGAATCAGCCTTAACTGGCCACAGGCAGTGATTCGTTTTGGGTATGTTGATGCAGAGATAGCAGGAAGTAGCGCAGCAGAAGAAGTGCAAATGGAAGAAGCGAATGAAGGTGAGATGCATTCTGACTAAAATACATATGTTATATATGCTTCAGACCGAGATTGGTATCAGAGTGACAGTTGAGAATTTACAAGAAAAAGTCAGTGTGATAGAATAGAATTGAACCGTGAAAGTTGTCGATATCTGTAGGATATAAGCGGGAGAAGAAACAACTTTCAAAACCAAAGATGGTGACAAAAGAGAGGTTAAACAGATGATAATTGTAAAAACATACAGAGGACATATTCGTAACTGGGAAGAACTTTGCGAGAGACTTGGAATTGATCTTACACTTTCCAGAGAAGAAAGAGAACATGAGATTTTGATTAAGGCATATCAGACATGGGGATGCGAGATGGCAGATCATATGCACGGAATGTTTGCATTTGCCTTATGGGATGAGGAAGAGCAGAAACTTTTCTGTCTGAGAGATCAGTTTGGAACAAAACCATTCTATTACTATGAGACAGAAGATGGAGAGCTTCTTTATGGAACGATGATCCGTGATATTATCGATCAGCCGGGATTTAAGAAAGAACTGAATGAAGAGATGCTTCAGCTGTATTTAAGTCTGACCTATGTTGCCGGAGAGAATACATTTTTCCGTGGACTGAAAAAACTGTTGCCGGGACGCTATCTGATCTGGCAGGATGGAAAGCTTGAGATTCACAGATACTGGAAACCGGAATTCCATCCGGATGAGAGCAAGACTCTGGAAGATTGGGCTGATGAGATCCATAATACTCTGAAAGAAATCATGCCGGAAGTGAAGACCGCAGATGAGAGAGTGGAGTCATTCCTGTCAGGTGGTGTAGATTCTTCCTATGTGCTTGCAATGTCTGATGCAGAACAGGCAGACTGTTGTGGATATGAGGAAGAGAGATTTGATGAATCTGTTCTTGCGGAGAAGACAGCACAGCTTCTTGGAAGAAAATTCTCCAGAAGTATCATTACTCCGGAGCAGTTCTTTGATATTGTACCTTATGTAATGTACAATATGGAGCAGCCGCTTGGAGATGCATCGGCGATTGTATTTACACTTGGATGTAATGCAACAGCAGAACATGCGAAGATCTGTTATTCCGGAGAGGGTTCTGACGAATTCTTCGGTGGTTATAATATGTACAGAAACGCAGAACGTTATGGTGAGAATCTGAAGAATTTCTATGTTGGAAATACCAATATCATGAAAGAAGACGAGAAGCAGAAGATTCTTAAGAAATACGATCCAGACGTACTGCCAATCGAACTTGCACGAGGAATCTACGAGGAGACAGAAGGTCTTGATCCGTTGACAAAGATGTCTGATGTAGATATTCAGATCTGGCTGGAAGGTGATATTTACCTGAATGTTGATAAGATGAGTACAGCAGCCGGACTTGAGATCCGTATGCCGTTGACAGATAGAAGAATTTTTGATATCGCATCTCGTATGCCGTCTCGCTTTAAAGTAAATGAAGAGCAGAATAAGGTGGCATTCCGTACGGCAGCTGCGAAAGTGCTTCCAGAAGAAATTGCATTCCGTAAGAAGTTAGGATTTATCGTACCAATCCGTATCTGGATGGCTGATGAGAGATACAATCAGGACGTACAGCGTCTCTTCCACAGTGATATTGCAGAGAAATTCTTTGATGTGGATGCAATCAATGCGATTTTTGATGAATATGTTGGAGGAAATTCTGATAACTGGAGAAAAGTATGGACAATCTATACGTTCCTTGTATGGTATGAAGAGTACTTTGTGAAGAGATAATAAAAAGACTATGTATTAAGACTTTAAACATTTTTAAGTGATGGGGTGGAAGCATAAAAAGCTTTGCCCCTTTTTGTTATCCCATTTGATTATCCGGGATATCCACGAAAAAGAGACAAAAGAAAATCCACCGTATGCACCTACGCTATACAGTGGATCTTCACTTTGTTATTCCATCCATTGGAATATTCCTCCTTATTTACTTGATATCTATCTGAAACTATTATCTCAAATAGTGATTTTATATTTTATTTCATTTAATTATCCCATTGGAATATCCTTCTTTCGATTCTTTTTTATCTATTTTGGATTTTAACTTATCGTCCCATTGGAATTTACCTCTTTCAATTTATTTGTTTGATGATTTAATGAACTATCCCATTGGATTTTACCTCTCTCTCTTTAAATATCGTTTCCGTTTTTTAAATTACTCTTTCTGGTGGTTTGTACCTCTTTCTTTAGATTTTTAAGGATTTAATTTACCTTCCCATTGGACTATACCTCTGTTTCTTTAAAATTAATTCTAATGAAAGGATTAAGTGTCTGGTGGTTTGTCCTCCTTTTTGTTTTTTTATTTCGTTTCCTTTTGTTGATTCTATATTAACTCACAGATAGGCATTTGTCAATAGAAAATCAGAAAAAAGTTAAAAATAATTCAAATATACAGAAAATAAGAAATAAAACACAAAAAATACAGGCTATTAGTTGCGCCTAAGGTAATTGCATTAGACAGAAAAGTGGACGCAATCTATGAAAACATGGTATGATACTAAGAAAAGAGTTGCCAGCTGCACATAGAACGAACAGCAACAGAATGCAATGCTACAGATCCTTGCAACGGGCGTGAAATGGAGAGAGAAAATTGAGTAAAGAGTCAAGAACCAGCTGTGAAACATGCACTTATTATATTTATGATGAGGAGTATGAGTGTTATCTCTGTGATAAGAATATGGATGAGGATGATTACATTCGTTTGATGACAAATCAGCATTATCAATGTCCATATTATCGGAATGGAGATGATTATCTTGTTGTTAGAAAACAGCTGTAGAATCATAGAAAAAGCAAGAAAGTACAAAACCAAAAGAAAGAATAAGAAGAAAAGCGGGAGAATCGTTGGATCAGATTCTCCCGCTTTTTAAGAAAGACCTTTGTGCAAGCACCGGTGGTTTCAGACCGTTTGACCCTGGTATCATTAAATTGTTCTCAATACTTTTAAGAGCCGGTTATTGTCTTCTGGTTTCATAATGCAGAAGCGGATGAATTCGCCATCCAGACATTGGAAAGAAGAGCAGTCGCGGATCATAAGTCCTTCTTTTATACAGGCTTCGAATACATCGAAAGAAGTTACTTCTGGCTTTAAAATCTTCACAAGGATAAAGTTCCCATATGGAAAATAAACCTTGAAAGAAGACATCTTTTTTAATTCAAGAAACATCCGGTCACGTTCCGTCAGGATTAATGCACGTGTCTGACGGATGTAGGAAGTGTCTTTGAACATCTGCTCGCCGGCATATGCTCCAAGGCTGTTTAAGGACCATGGAATCTGCTTTTCTTTCATCTGAGATAAGAATTCTTTATTTCCGGTAATGCCGTATCCAAAACGCATTCCCGGAGCTGCGTAGAACTTGGACACACCGCGCAGTACCATGAGATTAGAGAAATCTTTTGTGTATGGAACAGCGGTTACTTCCTGAACGGAAGGTGCAAATTCTACATACGTTTCATCAATCATGACAAAGATATCGCGATTTGCACAGAATGAAAGCAATGCACGCATTTCATCTTTTAAGATGGCAGAAGAAGTTGGATTGTTCGGATTGCAGAGAATCAGAAAATCATATCCGTTTAATAAAGTCCGGCAAAGATCTTCTACATCTAATTCAAAATCTTCCGCTTCCTGAAGATGATAATAGTCCTGCGTACTTCCGGAGAAAGAAAGTTCTCTGGAGTATTCAGAATAGGTTGGACCAAGAATCAGAGTGCGTTTCGGTGCTCTTGTTTCAATCAAAAGTGAAATCAGTTCGCTTGAACCGTTGCCCGGCAGGATGAAATCAGCAGGAACATCGCAGTACTCAGCAATTGTGTTGCGAAGTGATTTATAATCTCGGTCAGGATAAGAAGAAAAGAGGTCCACATGAGCCGCAACAGCTTCCTTAACAGAAGGGGAAAGTCCGAGTGGATTTACATTTCCGGCAAAGTTTGTAATACTGTTTTGGTCGATATGATAATACTCACTGATTTTCTCAATATCACTTCCATGAAAAACTGGTTTTGTATTCGTCATAGGCGTCTCCTCCTTAGCAGGTTTCAAATAAAATTCCAAGCGTATTTGGTCCACAATGGCTGGAAATCGTACAGCTTGCTTTCGTTATATGGATTTCATCAAAATGCATAGCTTCTTCGATTGTATTTTTAACAAGTTCAATGTATTCAGGGGCGATTCCTGAATGCGTGATAAAGATCAGTGATGGATCAATATCCGGATAAGCAGCAAGTTTGTCTTTTACATATTTCACAAGAACTTTATCAAGCGTTCCTCTGTATTTTTTTCCGACATTCATGCTTCCGTCTTCTGTGCTGACTTCAATACATGGCTTTAATTTCAGAACATTTGCTCCGAGAGCAGCGACCGTCGAACAGCGCCCACCGGCATGTAGAAATGTCAGCGTATCCAAAATAAAGCTGGCATGACAATGCTTTGTGCGTTCGCGAAGAGCTTCGGCAATGTCTTCCGCTTTCAATCCCTGCTCGATCATCCGACCGGCATCGGTTACGAGAAGTCCGGTTCCGGTGGAGAGAGAACAACTGTCAATCACATGAACATGCCCGAGCTCTTCAGCAGCAATACAGCAGTTTTGATGAGCACTGGAAAGTGAGCTGCCAAGATTGATATGGATCACTTCATAGCCTTCATCGACCCATGGTTTAAAATGTTCAATATATTCCGCAACATTGACGGCAGCTGTTTTTGGAAGGATTTTTTCATCGTAATATTTCTGATAAATTTCTTCCGGTGTAATGTCAATGCCGTCCTTATAATCTTTTCCATCCAGAATGATGTGGAGTGGAAAATAATGTACATGATAACGTTCTTTTAGTTCCTGATCCAGGTCACAGGTACTGTCGGCACTTAAAATGATCTTATTTGTAACAGAATCAGTCATAATTCTCCTCCTAAATTAGTTCGAAAACTTGAATCGTATGGCTAGTATGTATTTATACTGCATAATGTGTACACAAATTATAACATATTTTTCACATAGAGTATAGTTTTTGTATCCAAAAAACAATACAAAATAAGACTTTTTTGCTATTGTTCGCTCATAATTACTACTTGTTCGCTCTTACTATATTGAAAATGTAAAGAAGTGTGGATTCTTTTATTGACATATATAGATAATCGATATATAATCAAGCCAAGATATATAGATAACCGATATATCAGCTGGGAGTCAATCCCAAGCTGATATAGTCTCCGGCAGGATTGCAGAGGTGCGCAGTAGAAGTATGTCATGCAATTGCATGACGCGCACCTCGCAGCAAGAATGCCGAGGCATTCTTGAACTACTGTAAGATGAGTTTCATTCTGCAGTGAGAATGTTAAGAAATGTACGGTTAACGTAAAATCAGAAGATTAGGAGGAATTGTTATGGCAGTTGACAGAAGTCTGGTATCAGGAAGCACAACGATGTTGTTATTAAAGCTTTTATCTGAAAAGGATATGTATGGTTACGAGATGATCGAGACCTTAAGAGAAAAGTCCCAGAATGTGTTTGAATTAAAGGCGGGAACGTTATATCCATTGCTTCATGGAATGGAAGATAAGAAATATCTGACAGTTTATGAGAAAGAGGTCGGAGGTAAGGTTCGTAAGTATTACAGTATTACGAAAACCGGGAGGAAAGTTTTAGAAGAGAAGAAAGAAGAGTGGAAAATTTATTCATCGGCTGTAGTAAATGTGCTGAATGCAGCAGTTTGTTAGAAAGGGTGATGTTTGATGAGACGAGAGGAGTATTTGCATACATTAACAGAACAGATTCGCTGTAAGATGGCAAGAGGAACGATAGAACAGGAGATCAATGATCATATTGAGGATCAGAAAGAGGAATTCCTAAGTGAAGGAATGAGTCAGACAGAAGCAGAAGAAGCTGCGGTTCGAGAAATGGGTGATCCGGTAGAAGTCGGGCTTGAGATGGATAGAATCCACCGGCCGACAATGGCGTGGGGAATGATTGCGCTGATCATTGGACTAAGTCTTGCGGGCTATCTTTTACGAAGTGTTATGTATCAGACTGCTTTAGGTATTGAGCAGAGTGCAGGAAAAACAGAAGAATTGTTCTGGACAGGAATGTCATCCAGTTGGCATACGTCGCTGGAACTGCCGGCACTTTTGCTTGGACTTGTGCTGATGATTGGTATTTGCTATATGGATTATACGAGGATTGCGGTTTATGCAAAACCAAGCTTGATCGCATACCAAGTTTTACTTTTAGTTGGACTGCAGGTCACCGGTGCGAAAGTGAATGGATTAACAGGATATATTAGAATGCCTTTCGGAAATATTGGATTGAATCTGATTGACTTACTCTGGCTGACAATTCCGTTGTTTGCAGCGGTATTATATAGTTACAGAGGTCAGGGATACCGAGGAATTTTAAAGGCAATCCTCTGGATGATCATTCCATCTTATTTTCTGCTCATAAGAGGCCAGAGCCTGATCGCGGCAATGATACTGGAATTGGTTTATTGTGTGGTTCTGGCGGCGGCTGTTTACAAAGGCTGGTTTCAAGTTTGTAAAAAAGCAGTACTTACGGGAATCGGAGCAGTAGTCGTTCTGATACCGGTTCTGCTTGCGGGAGGCCTCTGGTGTTTTGGCAAGGCTTACCAGAAAGAGCGTGTAGCGGCTATATTATCAATCGGTGATCATGCTGCAGATTTCCCGAGAGTCAATGTGATCTGGGAAATGATTTCCGGAAGTTCAGCATTTCATGGCAATCCGCAGTTTAAAGAACTTCTGACATCCGTAGACGGAAGTGTCCATCTGCTTGCAAGTGTGGTAGCTGCTTATGGAATCCTGGCAGGTATTCTGCTGGTTCTTTGTCTGGTAGTTCTGATCCTTCGATTTGCCAAGATTTCGTTAAATCAGAAGAACCAGCTTGGAATGGTGATGGGAACAGGATGTACAGCATTGTTCCTGATTCAGACAGTAGTTTTTATATTAGAAAATCTGGGAGGAGTCGGTAATATGGGAATCTACTGTCCATTCTTTGGAACAGGAAGATCAGGTATGCTGACATCTTATATCCTGCTCGGATTACTACTCAGTATCTGCAGACATCAGAAGACAGCGCCGGAACCGGCAATCAGGTCCTGGCGCTGGAGGCAACGTTCTCAATCATGAAAAATAAATTATTTTGTTGTATTACGGCGAATTAATACAGGGGCAATTTGTTTATGAACAGGTTCACCTAATGGTTTGGGAACACGCTTTTTCTGCTCTTCCATCTGTTGGACAAGAAGATCCATGGCAGTCTTTGCAATCACATCAATCTGCTGGCCGATGGTTGTGATTGGAAGGATTGCCTCGCTGGCAATCGGAGAGTTGTCAAATCCAACGATCTCATAAGTAGAAGGAAATGTTCCATATTTTTGGAAAATTAAATTAAGAAACATATTTGCATAGGTATCATTCGCGAGAAAGATACCTTTTTTTTGATTGGGATATTTTGCTTCTATTTTATTGAAAATCTCTCGGATTACGTTTAAAATCTCATGATAAGAATCACCTTCTACACTAAGATCTATATCATATGGAATATGATATTCTTCGCAAGTAGCCTGAAAGGCTCGGATTCGGTCATAAGCCGGGATGGATTTATTCACATTGACATTTATATGAATTAATATGTCACATTTATCCCGAATCAACAGGGAAGTAGCTTGAAGTGCACCCATATAGTTATCAGTATTGACACTGCTGATATATTCTGCTTCGCGTTCAATTGCGATGACAGGAATCTGATAGGAAGCAAGTTTCTCAGATGGAAGAGTGTGACTTAAAACAATCAGTCCTTCAATCTGATAAGACAGAAGTTCTTCAATGTACTGTTGTTCTTCTTCAGCGCCATGTTCACTGGCGAAAACAAGAAATTTATAGTGATAATCACTGTAACTGGAAAGGAATTGTGTCAGCATCTCAGAATAATAGTGCAGGTAAAGGTTCGGAACAATGATTCCGATAAATTCACTTTTTCCATTTGCCAGAACCTTTGCCAGCTTATTCTTTTTATATCCAAGTGTATCAAGAGCCTGTGAAATCTTTTCCTGGTTTTCAACCGTCAGTGAATCCGGGTGATTGAAATATCTTGATATTGTAGTTTTTGAAAAATTGGTGTATTCCGCAATATCTGCAAAAGTTACCTGTTTCTTTTTACTCATAAAAGTTGAATCTCCTTCAATATGATGGCTGACGGTTAATAATATTTTTCAGTATAGCAATTTTGATGGAAAAACGCAACGATAAAATAACTGATTACGTAACCGGTTATTTTAGTATACAAAAGTGTTGACAGAAAGAAATGGATATAGTAATATCAAATCATAAAATAACCGGTTACGTAACCGGTTCTCATAAAATCAATGGAATGGAGGAAGAAGTGCATGAAAAGAATGCAAAATCAAGCAAAGTCCGTAAGCAAACGAACGTGGAGAGAAAAGATGACTTATATGAAGAAAAACTGGCAGTTATATCTTTTCTTCCTAATGCCAGGGCTTTTACTGACAATTATTTTTAAGTATCTCCCAATGGGTGGTCTCCTGATAGCTTTTGAAGACTACAATGTAATAAAAGGAGTTCTTGGTAGTCCCTGGGTAGGACTTGAGTATTTTAGGCGATTTTTATCTTCACCGGATTTTATGAATTATCTGATGAATACATTAAAATTGAGTATCTATGGACTGTTGTGGGGATTCCCGGTTCCGATTATTCTTGCATTGCTTCTAAATCGCATCCGTAAGACAGGGATTAAAAAGAAAGTTCAGCTTTTGATCTATATGCCGAATTTTATTTCAGTCATCGTACTTTGCGGTATGGTTCGTATGCTTTTATCACCTGTAGGACCGCTGAACAAAGTGCTCGGAATTAGCACAAACTGGATGACAATGCCTTCTGCATTCCGAACAATTTATATTGCAAGCGGAATCTGGCAAGCAGCAGGATGGTCATCGATCATGTATACAGCAGCATTGGCAAATGCAAGCAAGGAGCTGGAAGAAGCAGCGACCATGGATGGAGCAAATCTTCTGCAACAGATCTGGTATGTAGAGTTGCCGGCAATTAAAAATATTATTGTAATTCAGTTTATTTTACAGGCCGGAAATATTATGAGTATAGGTTTTGAAAAAGCATATGCTTTACAGACAGACATGAACTTGCCGGCATCAGAAATCCTGTCTACATATGTATATCGTATTGGACTTCTGAACGGAGATTATGGATATTCGACAGCGGTAGGTCTCTTCAATTCGGTTATAAATGTTATCTTGTTGATCTTTGTAAACCAGGTTGTTAAGAAACTGAATGACGGAGAAGGATTATAGAAAAGAGGGAGAAGAGATGGAGAAAAAAAAGAAGAAAAAATATTCAAGGACAGACAAAGTAATCCTTGGAATCGGATTTACCATTCTTGGTTTATTCGTCCTTTCTATAGCAATACCGATTATCTATGTAGTACTTGCATCCTTTATGGATCCGACTGTTTTGAATAACCAGGGATTGAGTTTTAATATTAAGGACTGGACATTAGATGCATATCGAAGAGTATTAGAGAATGAAATGATCTGGCGTGGCTTTTTAAATTCCTTCCTGTATTCACTTGCATTTACAGTTATTTCTGTTTTTGTGACATTGTTGGCAGCGTATCCGCTGTCCAAAAAAGAATTTGTAGGAAGAAAGGTTTTTAATATTATTTTCTTAATTACTATGTTTTTTGGCGGTGGAATGATTCCTACATTCATTTTGATCAATCAACTGCATATAGTTAATACAGTGTGGGCAATCCTGATTCCAGGAGCATTTAATGTATGGAACATGATTCTTGCAAGAACTTATTATCAGTCAATTCCAGCAGAATTAAGAGAAGCATCTGCGATTGATGGAGCAAATGAAATCCAACATTTCTTTAAAATTATGATTCCGGTATGTAAGCCAATCATCGCAGTACTGGCACTCTGGTCTTTTGTTGGAATGTGGAACAGTTATTTCGATGCAATGATTTATCTGAATGATGCAAATCTTCAGCCATTACAGCTGGTACTCCGTTCCATCCTGGTACAGAATACACCACAGCCTGGAATGATCGCTGATATCCAGAGTACGGCTGAGATGGCAAAAGTAGCGGAACAGTTAAAATATGCGACTATTGTTGTGTCAAGCTTACCATTATTAATTATGTATCCATTTTTCCAGAAATATTTCGATAAAGGAATTATGGTTGGATCTGTAAAAGGTTAAAGAAGGGGGACTTCCTATATGCGTAGAAAAATAAATAGAATGTTGTCATTCGGGCTTGCACTGATCATGATGTTTAGTATAGCCGGCTGCGGAAGCAATGCACAGCCACAGGCAGAGATAGATCCGGACACTCCGGTTTCCGAAGTACAGTTTCCGTTAAAAGAAACTGAGGAATTATCCTTTATTACCAGTGCACCGGCAACCTCAACGCAGGATCCGAATGAAAGGATCATTTTTCAAAGACTTGAGGAACAGACGAATGTGCATATTAAATGGACGTGTTTTGTATCGGATCAGTTTTCTGATAAGAAAAATCTGGCACTTGCTCAATTTGGAAATCTACCGGACGGATTATTCAATGCAGGAATGAGTGATTATGATCTATTGCGTTATGCAAAGCAGGGTATCATTATCCCATTAGAAAATCTGATAGATAAATATATGCCGAATTTACAGGCAGTGTTTGAAAAATATCCAGAATACAGGACAATGTGCACCGCACCAGATGGACATATTTATTCCTTCCCATGGATTGAACAGCTTGGTTCTGGGAAAGAAGCCATTCAGGCAATCGGAGATATTCCATATATTAACAAAAAATGGCTGGATTATCTAGGACTTGAGATTCCGACAACAACAGATGAATTGGAACAGGTATTGATTCAATTCCGTGATCATGCAGATGAACTTAAAAAAGAATTTTCAATCGAAGGTGATGTGATTCCAATGTCATTTATTATCAATAACGGAGACCAAGATCCGGCAATTTTAATCAATGGATTTGGAAAAGGTTATGGAGATACGGGAGATCATTTCGCTGTAACGGATGAAGGAAAAGTTATTTACACAACTGTTCAGGAAGGTTATAAAGAAGGAATTGAATGGTTACATAAACTTGTAACAGAGGATCTGGTTGATCCGGAAGCATTTACGCCAATTGCAATTGCAACAGCAACAGCCCACAATACCGTGACCATCCCTGCACCCAGCAGATACTTCTCCTTCACATATTCTTTCCTGCTGATAGGAAAAGTAAAAATATAAGGCATACCATTATCCATATCATCACTTGCTATGGTATTCAGTGCCATAACGGCAGCCAGAACAGACACATAACTGATTAGAAAAGAAGGACCTGCGGAAGTACTAAGGAAACAGAAAATGGCTATAATATATACGCCAATGAACGTTTTCATGTTTCCCCTCATAATTTCCATGTCTTTTACAAACATACCTTTCATAATACTTCCCCCTTGATCATCATGGTAATAACATTGTCCACAGACCCACGTTCTATTGCAAGCTGCGGGTAGTTCTCCGCATAAAATGCACGCTCATCTGTGAGACAGCTGTAACCGTACTGCTCCTTCTTCACCTTGAGAATATGCTGCTTATCAAGCAATTCATATTGCTTCTCGTCAGCCTTGATAAGACCATATTCATCCAGCAGCACATCTGTATTCTCATGAAGCACGATCCGTCCCTTATCAATCATATAAATATCATCACACAGGCTCTCCAGATCTGAGGAAATGTGGGAGCTGATCAGAATACTTCTTCCTTCCGTCTCCATATATTCCCGAAGGAGTTCCAGAATGCTATCCCTGGCAATCACGTCCAGACCGGCTGGAGGCTCATCCAGAA
>ENA-ORSB01000815-ORSB01000815.1-human-gut-metagenome-genome-assembly--contig:-NODE-815-length-33037-cov-23.374083_pt1 | contig 33037 bp, 20 predicted proteins | sample MGYA00242180_ERZ509144 | MGnify/ENA primary metagenome ERZ509144 (study PRJEB26280, sample SAMEA2338661) | human gut metagenome | biome: human gut; feature: human-associated habitat; material: faeces...
CACAATATCCGTTGTAATCCACTGATTATTAGAGTTAGAACAAGACTTTCCTAAACTTTAAATACAGGTTCGATTCCTGTCGGGGCTACGTGAGTAATCCGTAACAAGGATTGCTGAGTGTAAAGAGTGACTGACCCTGTCGGCCACTCTTTTTGCGTGATAGGCTCCCTACATTGTTAAAAATCATTATATTTGTCCGAGGATTCTTGTGGACAAGCATTCGCCTAAGTTGAATTGTAATAAGAGCAATGATGACTGAATTGGAACTGGTTCGGCTGATCCGTAAAGGGGACAGGAAGGCATTCGATATTCTTTGTAGGGAATATTATGCTGCCTTCATCTCCTATGCGAGGATGTTCTTGCCGGCAGACGGGGCGGAAGATGTCGTCCAAGATGTCTTGCTGAATGTCTGGAGCAGACGTGAGAGTCTTGTGGAAGGCCGTTCGCTTCAAGGCTACATTTTGCGCTCGATTTATAATGCGGCATTGAACAAATTGTCCAAGGACAAGTCAGCGGCGGATTATAGACAATGGTACAGGACGTCGATAGCCTCGCTCGCCAGCTACTATTGCGATCCGGAGAACAATGACTCGATACGCAGGCTGTACACGATGGACTTGAAGAAAAAGATAGACGAAGCTGTGATGGCTCTGCCGCCGAAATGCCGTGAGGTCTTCAAACTCAGTTATATAGAGCATAAAGCCACAAAAGAAATAGCAGAACAGTTGGGTGTCTCTACCAGTACCGTTTCAAATCATATTTACAATGCCCTGAAACTTTTAAGGGAGTCTCTTGGGGTGACCTTTTCCCTTTTCCTGCTGTTCCTTTCAGAATAATCATAAAAAATAGAAAATCGTTTTAGGCAGTTTTGAAGAGTTGTCTGTATTATATATGTAAAGACAACTTTCCAAGACTATGAATGAAGTACCTTACGAACTGTTTAGAAAATATCTCAAGGGTGAGTCCACTCTTTCAGAGAACCGTCAGCTGATGAGATGGCTGCTCGAGAATGAGGAAAATGAACGGATATTTGCTGATACGATGTCTGTCATAAGCGCTGCGGAAGTGGTGAGTGATGAGCATTTTGAATCAAATCGTGACGCTTTTCTCGAGCGCCTGTCCCAAAGCATTGAAAAACAGGATGCCCAGACGGCTTCGAGAAAGCGCAAAGTGAGGACGTATTCATTCGCCTGTAGCATAGCTGCCGCTGTTGCTGTCATTGCCGTATTACTTTTCGCTCCTGTGAAACCGCATACGGATGACGCATCCTTGCTCGGTACAGTGTATTCAAATACTGATGAAGAACCTGCCATGGCTTGCCTTCCTGACGGGACAAACGTCTGGATCATGAGCGGGTCTTCATTGCGTTATGTCGAGGAGACGAAAGGCGGCACGCGTGACATCTATCTTACAGGAGAAGCCTTTTTCGATGTGGCCAAGGATACGCTACATCCGTTTATTGTGAAGACACCCGGTTTGTCAGTAGTCGCCGTCGGTACCAGATTCAATGTCCTCGTCGAGGATAAAAAAGGCACGGAAGTCATGCTTGAAGAGGGCAGTGTCAGACTGTGCAATCCTCAAGGCGTCCATCTTATGCGGCTTTGCCCTGATCAGACAGCTACTTTTGACCTGAACAGCAATGACATATTCGTTGGACATCAATATGTTCAGGCGGCAGTCCGCTTGAAATACAATGTCATTGCCCTGAATGATGCGACTGTCCAGGAAATCGTCAACAGTATTGCAAGAGCCTATAAGGTAGAGATAAAGGTGGGAAAGAACGCGGATGACAGTAAGCATTATAATTTCTGCTGTCTGAAAAGTCGTGGAGTGGATGAGGCTCTCGTCATTCTGTCTCATCTGTCCGGCGTGGACTGTGAAATCGTGAAAAAGTAATACATAATACCAAAAACTAAGTTTAACCAATCAAAAAATCACTTATGAGATTTAAGTTTTTCAGTTGGGTATTCTTGTGCGTCACGCTTTTGTCGGGACTGTCAATGCAGTCCACTCAAGCCTCTCCGCAGGAAGACCAGAAAACGTACAATGTCAGCATCTCTCTAAAGGATGCGACGGTGAAAGGGGTTGCGGACGCTTTGACAAAGCAGACCGGAATCCTGTTCTCTTATGATGCGGACCTGAACAGCATGTCCCTCGGGGAGGTAAAGGTCAGCCATAAGAATTCGAGTTTGACTTCCATTTTGGACGAAGTGTTTGCCAATAAGGGAGTTAAATATTCAGTAGTGGGAGTGACTGTAGTGCTGAGCCGGACAAAGTCCTCAGGAAAACGCACGATTACAGGCCAGGTCAATGACGCTTCCGGCATGCCGGTTCCAGGTGCTGTAGTCATGGTCGTAGGACAGTCCGGAGGTACGGTGACCGACGGTTCCGGCAGGTTCTCCATGCCTGCTTCCGACGGAGAAGTTACATTGGCAGTTCAATGTCTTGGTTATGTGGAAAAGACTCAGCTTCTTTCAGCCTCTGCAGATAACATTGTCATGACTATTGACGAGGACGCTTTGTCGATAGACGAGACAGTGGTGGTCGGCTATGGCGTGCAGAAGAAGGTCAATCTCACTGGCGCGATCTCTACGGTATCTTCCGAGAATCTCGAGAACAGGACCGCTCCGACACTTACTCATATGCTCCAGGGCTCGGTGCCTGGACTTAACGTCACCACGAGCTCGGGACGTCCGGGTAACTCAGCAAGCATAAACATCCGTGGTATCAACTCCATCAACGGCGGTAGCCCATTGGTTCTGGTAGATGGTGCAGAAGGAGACCTGTCAAGGGTGAATCCTGCTGATGTTGAGTCCATTTCCGTGATCAAGGATGCGTCTGCAGCTGCCGTCTATGGTGCAAGAGCATCATTCGGTGTAATCCTCGTGACCACCAAGAACGGAACAGAGGCTGATGGAATGGCCACAGTCCGCGTAAACAGCCGCTTCGGATGGGAAGCGCCGACCACTTCCACCGAGTTTGAGAACAGGGGTTATTATTCCGTTTATCTCAATGACTTGTTCTACCGCGCTGCAAACGGTACGAATTATACATACTATACTCAGTCTGACATGCAGGAACTTTGGGCCCGTGTCAATGACAAGAAAGAGAATCCTGCCCGTCCTTGGGTTATGATTGACCAGCGTGACGGAAGGGATACCTATCTTTATTATGCCAACACCGACTGGTATCATGAACTCTTCCGTGACCGTCGTCCGAATCAGCAGCACAGCGTGTCACTCAGCGGCGGCACTGCACACGTAAAGTATCTTCTTTCAGGATCTTATAATAGGGAAGAAGGTATTTTTCGCCGTAACACGGACAAGCTGGACAAGTACAGCTTCCGTTCGAAGATATCGTTTGACATCAAGAAGTGGCTTAATCTCACCAATAACACGAGCTACTACAAGTACCGTTACCGTTATCCGGGACCAAGCGATGTCAATACGGCTTTCTCATTGATGACCGTGCATGCTCTGGCCAGTTATCCGGCTCACAATCCGGACGGTACGAGCATCGGCTACACGTCATTTGCCAACAATAATTACGTGATGGACGGACTTCTTACCATTCTGGACAATCCTAACTACAAGAACGAGGATAACAAGGATAACCTGTCCACCACCACGGAACTTACCATAAAGCCTTTGGCTTCATTGGAAATCAGGGCCAACTTTACATATGCGTTCAGTCAGAACAGGTACATGAACCGTGCGACCAATACTGAGTATTCCCGCTATCCGGGAGAAATGGTGCAGGTTACCAACTCACGTTCGATCGACAGCCTCAAAGAGAAAACCGAGACACAGCATTACTATGCTACCAACATCTATGCGACTTGGACAAAGAGTATCGCTAAGTCTCACAATATCAAGTTGATGGCCGGTTTCAACTGGGAGACCAAGCATTATAAAGATGTGGGAGCGAAAGGCTATTACCTTATGAGTCAGACGCTCAATGACTTGAATCTTGTCGGTTCAGATGCTGACGGCAATCCGAGAATGGAGACCTCAGGTGGCCAGAATGAATATGCTCTCGAAGGCTTTTTCGGCCGTTTGAACTATGACTACAAGGGCCGTTATCTTTTCGAGGCCAGCGGACGCTATGACGGAACATCCAGATTCGCTTCAAACCATCGTTGGGGATTTTTCCCGTCAATGTCATTGGGCTGGAGAATATCAGAGGAGAAGTTCTTCGCTCCAATAAAGAATACGATGAACAACTTCAAGTTGAGGTATTCATACGGAAGCCTTGGCAACCAGCTTGTCGGCTATTATGATTACATCCGTAAAATCGCGATCGGTACAGGCTCCTACACTTTCGGCTCGGGTTCAAAACCGACAATTGCCACTATCGGAGCTCCGGTAGCGTCCAACCTTACATGGGAGAAGACTCTGCAGCATGATTTGGGAGTTGATCTCGCATTCTTCGGCAACCGCCTCATGTTTACTGCTGATGCATATATCCGTGACACCAAGGATATGTTGACAGCAGGAGTTGCACTGCCTGCAGTTTATGGCGCCTCATCTCCTAAGATGAATGCTGCAGACCTTCGTACCAAAGGATATGAATTCCAGCTCTCCTGGAGAGACGGCTTCAACTTGTTCGGAAAACCGTTCAATTATTCTGTGACTGCAAGTTTCAGCGATTATATTACGGAAATTACCAAGTTTGACAATCCTGAGCGTACCTTCGCGAAATCTTACTATGTAGGTATGCGTATGGGTGAAATCTGGGGTTACCACACTGGCGGACTGTTCCGCTCAGATGCGGAGGCTGCGGATTATAAGATTGACCAGACCTTTGTCAATCAGGCCATTATCTCAGCTGCCGGCGATGAACGCTGACTTCATGGAGGAGATGTCAAGTTCCTTGACCTGAATGGTGACGGAGTTGTCAATCAGGGCAAGAATACCGTGGATGATCCGGGTGACCGTACAATCATTGGAAACAATCAGCCTCGATACAACTACGGCATAAACCTGAGTGTCCAGTACTTCGGCTTTGATTTCGGAATATTCTTCCAGGGTGTAGGTAAGATGGATTGGGCTCCGGCTGCCAACAATGTTCTGTTCTATGGTCCATATGCCCGTCCTTATGCTACACTTATCCCTAAGGATTTCCACAAGAAGATCTGGAGCGAAGACAATCCGGACGCTTACTTGCCTCGTCCGAGAGGATATGTGGGACTCGGTTCCAACCGTGAGCTCACAGTGCCGAGCGACCGTTATCTTCAGGATATCAGCTATTGCCGTCTGAAAAATCTGACATTCGGATATACATTGCCGAAATTTATTACCGATAAGATCGGCATGGGACCTGTCCGGTTTTCTTTCTCAGGAGAGAACCTTGCTTATTGGTCTCCGTTCAAGAAGCATACGAAATACATCGACCCTGAAATGGCAAAGACCAATTCTACCAACCGTATTTATCCTTGGCAGAAGTCATTCATGTTCGGCATTGATCTAACTTTCTAATTTTTAGAGGAATACAGTATGAAAAAAAGTATATTGATAATTGCTGCAGCCTCTCTTCTCGCTGTATCTTGCGATTTGGACAAAAAACCGTTGGCTAATCTGTCGCCGGACAGTTTCTTCTCCACAAGGAGCGAGTTGGATGCGTTTGCCAATAATTTTTATTCAATCTTCCCGGCATCATCGATTTTCGAGGAGGAATCTGACTTGATTATCAAAATTGACCGTGCGGATTGGATGCGGGACGGACGTTCAGTTCCGGGTTCCGGCGGCGGATGGACTTGGACATCGTTAAGAGATTTCAATACTCTCATTGAACTTTCTTCAAACTGTCAGGATGAGAATGTCCGTAATGAATATATCGGAGTGGCTCGTTTCTTCAGAGCGTGGTTCTATTTCGATAAGGTAAAGCGCTTCGGTGATGTGCCTTGGTATGACCATCAGTTGGGTTCTGCTGACAAAGACCTTTACAAGCCTCGTGATTCACGCGAACTGGTGATGTCACATGTCGTTGAGGACTTGGATTACGCTATTGCGCACTTGCCGCTGAACCGTTCCGTATATAAAGTCACCAAATGGACTGCGCTGGCTTTCAAGAGCAGAGTGTGCCTGTTCGAGGGTACTTTCCGTAAATATCACGGAATAAAACTGGAGGGACATAGCGCTGAATGGTATCTTGAGCAGGCAGCTGCTGCGGGTGAGGAGTTCATTGCTACAAGTGGTTATTCTGTTTATACCGGAGGTGGTGTGGAGAACAGCTACCGCGAACTTTTCGCAAGTACGGATGCTATCGGAACAGAGATTGTCCTGGCCCGTGACTACGACTTGAATCTGTCCATCAAGCACAATGGAACGTACTATACCTTAGGTAATTACGGTAATCCAGGCATGACGCGCAAGATGTTCTGCTCTTATTTGATGAAAGACGGAACAAGGTTCACGGACAAGACAGGATGGGAGACAATGTCTTTTGTCGAAGAAACCAAGAACCGCGACCCGAGGCTTTCGCAGTCCATCAGGACACCGGGCTACAAGAGAATCGGTTCCGACAAGGTGGAAGCTCCGGATTTCAGCCATTCGGAAACTGGATATATGATAACCAAATATGTTCAGGGCGTAGATCTGAATGTGGATATGTTTGGAGCTGCCTACAATGACCTGCCGCTTATAAGAAGCGCAGAGGTTTATCTGAATTTCGCGGAGGCCAAAGCTGAGTTGGGGACATTGACACAGGCCGATCTGGACAAGTCAATCAAACTTCTGAGAGACCGCGTGGGGATGCCTAATATCGATTTGGAGGCAGCCAACAATTCGCCTGATCCATATCTTTTGGACAAGGCTACAGGTTATCCTAATGTCACTGGACCGAATACAGGCGTGATTCTGGAAATCCGTCGTGAAAGGGCTGTGGAACTCTTTGATGAGGGCTTCCGCTTTTACGATCTGATCCGCTGGAAGAATGGTCAGGCCATAACGCATAAGTTCCTCGGCATGTATATCCCTGGTCCTGGAACCTATGATCTCGACGGAAACGGCACTCCGGATGTATGCTTCTACAAGGACAATGAACCTGCAGGTCTTCCGACAGGAGTGGTCAGATGCAAGATAGGTGAAAGAATATTCTTCACGGAAGGTGATCACGGTTATGTGGACGTTACTCCGAATCTCCCTGGTTTATGGAATGAGGCTCGTGACTACTATTATCCGATTCCTACTAATGAGCTTACTCTTAATCCGAATCTTGAACAGAATCCGGAATGGACAAAATAATGTTTTACGATATGAAAAAGTATATCAATAGACTGTTTTTAGTATTTACGGTAGTGTCTTTTGCTCTCGTTGCTTCCTCATGTGGAGGGAGCAATAGGGCTGAAGACACCACCAAAGATCCTTGGGGATGGAATAAAGGAGACGAGGACAAAAAAGACGAGGATACCGGCTCGGAAAGCAAGACATATTATCCTAAAGAAAAAGGAAGTTTCAGGATAATGTCCTACAATATCGGTTGCTTTGGAAAGTACATCACATCTGTTACTGACAATGTGAAGATGGTGGCTGACATGATCAAAGAAATCGAAGCCGATGTTGTGACTCTCAATGAGTTGGACAGTATCAATACCCGTCACAATGTCAATGAGGTTGCACTCTTGGCAGAAGGCGTAGGAGGATGGAAGTGGCATTTCGGCCGTGCCATGTCCTACAGGAACGGAGCCTATGGCAATGGTTGCATTGTTCCGAAAGAGACTAAGATCATTGACAAGTACACAGTCACACTTCCTAAACTCAGCGGTGCAGAGCAGCGTAGCATTGCCGTAGTGGAGACGGAGGACTATGTGATCGGTGCGGCTCATCTGGACCACACTTCAGAGCCTACCCGTCTGGCCCAGATAGCAGTGGTAAATGCTTGGGCACGTGAGCGTTATGAAAAGTGCTCAAAGCCGGTATTCTTCTGTGGAGACATGAACGCGGATCCTGACAGCGAGACGGTCAAGACACTCAAGAATACTTGGGACATGCTGTCATCAACGGAATACACATTCCCTTCAAGAGGTGCCAAATCTTGTATAGACTACATATTCCATTACAAGAACTCCGCTGCAGTCAAGTTGGTGGGTGCCCACACGATGACCAGATTCTACAAGGGAGACGTGACGATGGCATCAGACCATCTCCCGATTTATGTCGATGTACAGTTTTAAATGACAAAACCAATGAGATCAAATAAAATAATACTTGCCGCAATGCTGACCACAATATTTGTGGCTTCCTGCAAAGAGGAATATGAGTACGAGAAGAAAGATCATATCGACTCGCCTGCGGTATTGGCTCTCAATGTCCGGGATGTTGAGGCTGAGGTGGCCTTGATGGCTCCAAAGACAAAATCCTACATGGTGGACGTGACCGCATCTTCCATAGCGGATGAAATGCTGTCCTTGACGATAGCTGCCGATCCGTCCCGCGTGGCTGACTATAACCAAGCGCATGGAACATCTTATGATGCTGTTCCAGGAGATGCCTTTGAGCTCTCTACCAATACGTTGATGTTGCCCCGTTACAACAAGACTTCGACAACGGCTCAGTTGACTCTCAAGAGCTCGGCGATGCCTGAGGACGGCTCTCTCAGGGTATTGGCGCTTTCTGTCACCAAGATAGAAGGCTCGGACAACATTTCGGCAGAGTCTTATGGTACAGTGTTCATTCTTTTCCGCCGCAAGACTCTTCCTGCTTCCGGATTTGAACTGGGAACAGGAACAGAGGCCGATCCGTACATTATCCGTAACCAGTTGGAAATGATCAGTATGGTCAAGGGTATGAAGAGCGGAAAGACATACTTCAAGCTGGACGCGGACATTGACATGTCAGACTATGAGGACTGGTCACCGTTGAATGCTGCCGACCCTTATGACAAGGCGGTGGATTTCGATGGATGCGGTCATACCATAACAGGATTCAATTGCTCTTCAGATGCTTATACAAGTATGTTCGGAGTAATGTTGGGCTCATTCCGCAACGTTACTTTCGAGAAGCCTGTCCTGACAGTGGGAAGCTCAAGTGCCGGCCTTCTTGGAGCACAGTGCGGCAGCAAGGACGTCCCTACGGAGATCAAGAATGTGACAGTGAACGATTTGGTCATCAATATGAATGGTACCGCAGAAGGGGTGGGCGGACTTGCCGGCCGTGCTGTAAATGTCAAGTTCTCTGACATAACACTGTCTGCCAATATCGAGGATGCCGACAAAGACGGAAAAGTCCCTGATTCAGTGGGTGGCCTGGTTGGAGTCGCTTCTGAGGTTCCTTCAACGTTCACAAACGTCCACACTTCCGGTGCCATTACAGGAAACCGTCGTGTTGCCGGCATGATCGGCTTCATTGTCGAGAACAGCGAAAATGTAGTGGTTGAAAAGTCTTCATCCGCTATGAATGTCAATGCTTTCGGAGAGAATACCGGAGGCCTGATCGGTTATGCTGAGGGTGAACATCTTACCGTAAAAGACTGTCATTCAACAGGAACCGTTGAGAATAAAGGAAACTATGCCGGCGGCTTGATCGGCTCAATGTGCGGATTCTCTACAATCAGCAGGTGCTATGCCACCGGAGATGTTCTCGCGAAGGCAGGAAACCATATCGGCGGTCTTGTCGGCAATGTTACACGAAGAAATAATGGCGGCACTACAATTGAAGATTGCTACACTACGGGTAATGTCAAATTGACAGGCCCTAAGGGCCGTATGGCCGGAGGTCTGATTGGAGTTGTCGAGAATAGAAACGATATCACTGTCAGACGTTGTTATGCTACAGGTGACATATCATCCATGACGTCAGTAGTCGGAGGATTGGTGGCTTTTGCGAAGTCAAATGTGCTGACCGACAACATCAACTTCAAGATGGAGTGTTGCATCGCATGGAACAAGACATTGACAAACAAGGTCGGCAAGACCTGGAGCTCCGGCGCTGTCATCGCCGTATCCAATTCGGTGAATACATTGACAGGCAATTATCGTCGTCCGGACATGACATTCAATGATACGGACGGAAAGACGCTCTTTGACTGTGCTGACGCTTCACCGAGCGCTCCTCTTCCGTATGTGGACGATAAGTCTCACTATTATCCATATCACGGAATTGCAGCTCCGGCCGGTTCCACGATCACTTCTTTGGCAAAGACACTCGGCTGGCCGGAAAGTGTATGGGATCTGTCCGGCAATGAGCCGAAATTGAAATAATGTGATTGGGTATGAAAAAATTGCTTGCAATTCTTCTGTCGGTTTTTATTATGGTTCCTTCCTGTGGAGGCGAAGGCGTCTCCAAGGAGGACCCTGACAATCCTTATATTTGGGGAGGCGGCAGTAATAAAGACGAACCTGGAAGTGAAGGAAAGACATATTACCCCAAGCCTGACGGGGCATTCCGGATAATGACCTACAATGTGGGCGCGTTCCACAAATACATTTCCGTGATGAACCAGAACATTGACCTTGTATCCAAAATCATTAAAGAAATCGAGGCTGATGTGGTCGGGATCAATGAACTGGACAGTATGAACACCCGTCACAATGCAAACCAGGTGGCTCTTCTTGCCAAGGAACTTGGAGACTGGCAATGGCATTTCGGAAAGGCGATAGATTATAAAGATGGGGCCTATGGCAATGGAGTAGTCGTGCCGAAAGGTGTCCGCATCGTGGACAAGTACACGGTTGCACTGCCCAATCCGACCAGTTATGAGTCCAGAAGCATTGCCGTTGTGGTGACCGACAAATATGTCCTTGCGGCTTCTCATCTGGATCATTCTTCAGAGGACTATATCCAAATCCAGATACAGGCTGTGAATGCTTGGGCGCAAACCCGATATGCCGGTTGTGACAAGCCTGTGTTCTATCTTGGAGATATGAATTCTGTTCCGACATCCGAGGCGATAAAGTCTCTTCAGACCTGTTGGGACGTAATCTCCAGCAAGGAGAACACGGTGGGGACAATGCCGGCTACACGTTGCATCGACTACATCTTCCATTATAAGAAATCGGCTCCTGTGAAGGTGCTCGGAAGCCATACGATAAGCCGCACATATTGTGGCGACGTGTCGAAAGCGTCCGACCATCTTCCTGTTTATGTTGATGTGGTTTTTTAAGAAGTGCTATACATTACTTCCGAAAAAATCAGTAACTTTAAAAGTTGTATTGAAAACAATAAAATTTTTAACCATATAGACAATGAATCGAAAGGATTTTCTCAAGAGCCTTGGAGCGCTTACTGCCGGGGCGACATTCCTTGGTACAGGCGAGACTGTAAAGGCTGCCGGCAAGGCAATGGGTGTTTCTGTGGACAATTCCCTTTTTACTGACCCTGAAGTGGACTTTCCGGTCAAAGGACTGAAGGCAGGAGTCAAGAACGGCCCTGTCAAGGTGATCATCATTGGAGCGGGAAACCGTGGCCGCACTTATGCCAACTATGCGAAGATGTTCCCTGACTGTATGCAGATTGTAGGCGTGTCCGATATCCGCGAAAGCAGGAAGAATGCCATGGGAGACAGGTTCAATGTCCCTGAAGAGCATCGTTTCGGTGATTGGAGCGAAGTGTTCAGAGTACCGAAATTCGCTGACGCAGTGGTCATTTCCACACCGGATGACGTTCACTATGACCCTTGTATGAAGGCGTTGGAGTGGGGTTATGACTGTCTTCTGGAAAAACCGGTTGCACAGACAGAGAAAGAATGTACGGACATCGCCAAACAGGCCCATAAATACGGCCGCATAGTGGCTGTGTGTCACGTGCTCCGTTACAGCCCATATTTCAGGGCAATGTACCAGGCCATCCAAGGCGGAATGATAGGCAAAGTAATAAGCATCCAGCACATGGAACCTATCGAGTGCCGCCACATGGCCCACTCATATGTCAGAGGAAACTGGAGAGATTCCAACCAGACCACTCCTATTATCCTCGCAAAGAGCTGCCATGACCTGGACATTCTCCGCTGGTTCGTGGGCAAACCTTGTAAATCCATAGTTGCGGACGGATCACTTACATGGTTCAAGGCTGAAAATGCACCTGAAGGAGCACCGCTGCGCTGTACGGACGGCTGCCCTCACGAGAGTACATGCCCGTTCTCGGCAATCGACGTATATGTCCGCAGAAAACAGCATCTCGGAGTGTTCGACCTCAAGAATTCACGCGACGAGAAGGAAATCATGAGCAAGATTTCGGATCCTTCAAATCTCTGGGGACGCTGCGTATATCACTGCGACAACAACCAGCCTGACCACTTTGTGAGCGAAATGGTGTTCGAGGACGGAACCACGGCTTCATTCTCAATGGAAGCATTCACACCGTTCGGAGGCCGCCGCACCAGAATCATGGGTACGACCGGTTTCATCGAGGGCAATGGCTCTGAATTCACCGTTTACGAATTCCGCAGCAACAAGAAGATACTCTGGAACAAGAAACTCGCTGATATTCCGGAGTACAAGGGCTCAGGACACGGCGGTGGCGACATGGCTCTCGTGTGCGATTTCGTGGAGGCGGTTTCATGGCAGGCTCCTGAAAAGCTGACCAGCACCATCGACGCTTCGATAGAAAGCCACGTAATGGGATTCCGTGCAGAGAAGAGCCGCTTGTCACACAAGAAGATAGATGTGAGCAAATAATAATCATACATTATGAACAGACTGTTGAAAATGATGCTGCCGGCGGCATTGATATGCGGATGCTCCGGAAACAATGCCCCTGAACTGATCCCGGCAGAAAACTTCGCGGATACGGTAGATTCCAAACCGGTAGCGCTTTATACGCTGAAAGCCGGTGACATCACACTCCAGGTCACCAACTTCGGTGGCAGGGTAGTGTCGCTGTTTACTCCTGACAAGGATGGAAAACTTGAAGATATCGTAGTGGGCTACAATAATTTAAAAGATTATGTCACCCCTCCGGGAGAGCGTTTTCTCGGTGCCTGCGTGGGACCTGTCGCCAACAGAATCAGCCACGCATCGTTCATAATCAATGACACCACGTACAATGTTCCGGCCAATGACCACGGAGTCAATACTCTGCACGGCGGCTACAAGGGACTGGACAATGTCGTCTGGGATGTGCGTGACGTTACGGACTCGTCCATAACCCTGCATTACCTGCATGCTGACGGCCAGGAAGGATTTCCGGGCAACAAAAGCATTGACATGACCTATTCTGTGACGTCGAAGAACGAATTCAGGATAGACTATGCTGCTCAGACGGACCATGCCACTCCGATAAATATTTCCAATCATCCGTTCTTCTGCCTGCGCGGAGAAGGCAACGGCACTGTTGAGGACTATATTATGCATATAAAGTCAAGTCATTACACGCCGACGGACTCTCTCAGCATACCTACAGGCGAGATTGCGGACGTAACCGGTACACCGTTCGACTTCAGGACAGCGCACAGGATTGGTGACATGATAGAAGAGGACAATCTCCAGCTGAAATACGCCCACGGCTATGACCATAACTGGTGCATTGACCGGGAAAGCAAAGACGGAGTGGAGATAGTCTGCTCGGTAACCGACCCTGAGACAGGCCGTCAGATAGATGTCTATTCAGACCAGCCTGGACTTCAGTTCTACAGCGGAAACTTCTTCAAAGGAGACTGCACCGGCAAGTATGGAAGGCCGCTCGGATTCCGTTCATCACTGGCATTGGAGACCCAGTATTATCCTGACGCTCCTAACCAGCCGAACTTCCCGAGCATCATTCTGACACCGGGACAGACCTATCATCAGATCTGCATTTACAAGTTCTCGGTAAGCCGATAGCTTTCAGAAAACAGATTACTTTGTACGGGTGATTTTAGCGCCGAGCGCGTTAAGTCGCCCGTCAATGTTTTCATATCCTCGGTCGATCTGGCCGATATTGCTGATGACACTTGTCCCCTTGGCCGACATTGCCGCAAGCAACAATGCGATTCCTGCCCGGATGTCAGGCGAAAGGAGATTTCCGGCCTTGAGCTGCATCCTGTGGTCGTGTCCGATGACTACGGCCCTGTGCGGATCGCAGAGAATAATCTGCGCCCCCATCTCGATCAGCTTGTCCACGAAAAAAAGTCTGCTCTCAAACATCTTCTGGTGAATCAGCACGCTGCCTTTGCACTGGGTGGCGACCACCAGCATCACGCTCAGCAGGTCCGGCGTGAGCCCAGGCCAAGGCGCATCTGCTATCGTCATGATCGACCCGTCCATAAACGAATCGATTTCGTAACTCTCCTGCGATGGAATGAAAATGTCGTCACCGCGCTGCTCAAGATGGACTCCGAGCCTGCGGAAACTCTCCGGGATAATGCCCAGGTTCTTCCAGGAAACGTCCTTGATGGTAATCGAACTCCTGGTCAATGCGGCCATGCCTATGAAACTGCCCACCTCGATCATATCCGGAAGAATCCTGTGCGATGCTCCGTGAAGCGATTCCTTGCCATTGACAGTCAGGAGATTGGAGCCGATGCCTTCGATTTCAGCACCCATTGCGACCAGCATTTTGCTGAGCTGCTGGATATACGGTTCGCAGGCCGCATTGTAGATTATGGTCTTGCCTTCAGCCAGACAGGCCGCCATCAGGATATTGGCAGTGCCGGTCACGGAAGCCTCATCCAGAAGCATATAACTGCCGCTTAACCTTCCGGATGCAGGGGCGGTAAGGTAAAATGCCTTCCGTTTCTCGTCATATCTCTGCCCGGCTCCGAGATTCAGCATACCCTGTATATGAGTGTCCACACGCCTGCGTCCTATCCTGTCGCCGCCCGGCTTCGGAAACCACGAACGCCCGAAACGCGCCAGCAGAGGTCCCACCACCATCACCGATCCTCTGAGCGAAGCGCATCTTTTTATAAAGTCTTCACTCTCAATATATTCAGTGTCAATGTTGTCCGCCTTGAAAGTCCAGTATCCCTTCTCTGCCCTCGTTGCCTTTACCCCCATTGCCTTCAGCAGGTCAATCAGGTTCTTCACGTCGAGTATTTCCGGGATATTGCTTATGGTTACCTCATCAGAAGTAAGAAGAGTAGCGCAGATAACCTCCAATGCCTCGTTCTTGGCACCCTGGGGAGTGATTTCTCCGCTCAGTTCATATCCGCCTTCTACTATGAATGTATTGTTTTCCATTTCTCAGTTCAGATTATTTCAACTTCCGGCTCCAGTGTGATGCCGAACCTCTCCTTTACAGAAGCTGTAATGTCGTTTTTCAGGTCAATGATTTCGCCAGGACTTGCGCTTCCTGTGGCATTGACAATCACCAGCGGCTGCTTTTCATAGACCCCGGCATTGCCCTGAGTGCGGTCCTTCCATCCGCATTGCTCGATCAGCCATGCAGCCGGAATCTTGATCCCGCCATCAGTAACATAATGAGGAACATCTGCATTGGCCTCCTGGATTTTCCGGAACACTTCCTCCTCCACGACAGGATTCTTGAAAAAACTTCCGGCGCTTCCAACCTGCTCTACATCAGGAAGTTTGCTTCTTCTGATGGAGATCACTGCATCCCGTACCACCCGAGGTGTCAGCGCATCGGAACTTTCCAGCGACTCGGCCGGAATGCCGGTGATTCCGCTCAATGCTGTCCGTATGTGCCCGTAATCCAGTTTCGGATTTTTTGTCCTGGTCAATGCGAGTACCACATTGGTCACGATATATCTGCCTTTCATCTTTCCGGACTTGAATGCTGACGTCCTGTATCCGTAGCCGCATTCTTCAACTCCGAAATGGACGAATTCCTCCTCTACGGTGTCGTAGCAGTACACCTGGCGGATAATGTCAGAGATTTCCGCTCCGTATGCTCCGATATTCTGTACAGCTGCAGCTCCGGTTTCTCCCGGAATCAATGACAGATTCTCAGCGCCCCAGAATCCGCGTTCAGCAGCCCATCTGCAGAAATCGTCGAACAGTATGCCTGCTCCGACTGATACAAGTACTTCGTCATCAGACTGGTACAGGGCATCGTCTGAAGGCAGTTCATAGATGAATTTTATCGCAGAATGTAGAACGGTCCCGTGAAAATCGTCCGTAAAAAGCAGATTGCTCCCGCCGCCTATGTGTTTTACCGGTGAAGGAAGCGTACTGAATTCTATGTCAATCAGGTCGGCAACGGAATCGTATTCGATGAATTTGTCACATTTAACCTTCATTCCGAAGGTATTGTGGCTTGTCAAGTCCTTATTTGCAGTTTTTCTTATCATTGTCTTTTACCGAGGGCGGCTGTCGCCCGTCCTACAAAAATAACCAAAAAAACCGGACTTGGACCCATTTCTCTTTCGTTCTGCAGAAGTTTGTTGTACCTTTGTAGCGCTCACTAAACTATAATTCACACTCAACGATAATTATGAAACGTATTCTTACTTTATTTGCCGTTCTGGTATCATTGACGGCAACAGCAAATGTGAAAATTGTTCCACAGCCACTGAATGTGGTAGAAAAAGGAAGCCGCTCCTGTATCCCTTCGGAGATAACAATCTCTGCTCCGAAAGGCAGTAACATTGTGGACACTTACATCGACCTTACCTCGAAAATTCTCGAGACCAAAGGTATTACATTGAAAAAAGGCGGATGCTGCTCTACTGTGAAGCTCAAGCTTTCAAGATGGGTGAAGGCGGACGGATCGTACGTGATCAAGGTGAGACGTCATCGTATCCGCATCAAGGCTGCCGATGAAGATGCGCTCTGGAGCGGTCTGCAGACATTGACTCAGCTGCTCATGCAGGGCGTGGACCACAGGATGGTGATACGTGACACCCCGCGTTTCGGCTATCGCGGAGCCATGCTCGACTGCGGCCGACATTTCTTCACGGTGGATGAAGTGAAGTCTTTCATTGACATGATGGCTGTGCATAAGCTGAACCGGTTCCACTGGCATCTCACCGAGGATCAGGGCTGGAGAATCGAGATCAAGAAATATCCGCGTCTTACGGAAATCGGTTCCGTGCGAGCAGGCTCATACGATACCAACTATTCCGGTGAACAATGCGATGTTTACCATGAGGGCCCTTATGGCGGATTCTATACCCAGGATCAGATTCGTGAAATCGTGAAATATGCACAGGACAGACATATCGTGACAGTCCCTGAGATCGAAATTCCAGGACATAGCGTTGCGGCGCTCGCGAGTTATCCGTGGCTCGGCTGTACCGGAGGACCTTATGAAGTACGTCAGAAGTGGGGCATCTCCAAGGACGTGATGTGCATCGGAAAAGAGACCACGTGGGAGTTCTGCCGCAACGTCATCGAAGAAGTCTGCGACCTTTTCCCTGGAGACATGGTACATATCGGAGGCGATGAGGCTCCACGTGAAAAATGGGCTGAATGTCCGGATTGTCAGGTACTTATGAAGAAGGAAGGTATGACCTCCGAGGCTCAGCTGCAGAGCTATATAACCTCCAAAGTTGAGGAATATCTGGCTACCAGGGGCAAGCATATCATCGGATGGGACGAGGTCCTCGAAGGCGGCGTGTCCAAGAACTGCGTCGTAATGTCATGGGCCAAGGGAAGTGAAGGCGGACAAAAGGCTGCCGCACTCGGCAATGATGTGATAATGACCGACAAATATCATTGCTATTTCGACTGTTATCAGACAAAGTCCCGTGAGGGTGAACTCTTCGCCCACAGAAGAAGCGTTCCTTTGGAGAAAGTCTGGAGCTACAATCCTATCGGTGGCATGGATGATGAAGCTGCATCGCATGTGCTTGGTGTCCAGTGCAATACATGGACAGAGCATTTGTCGGAAATAAGCAGGGTGTTCTTCATGAACCTGCCGCGTATGTCAGCCCTTGCCGAGGTGGCTTGGTCCGCTCCGGAAAGCCGTGCGGACTATCAGGACTTCCTGAGCCGTATGCAGGCCGCATATATTCCTATCTATGAGGCTGCAGGCTGGAACTTCGCCAAGTTTTACGAAGCGGATTTGAAATAATATCGATTAGAAGAATCAATGCCCGGTGTCAGTGATGTCGATGACGATGGAGAGGCTGTTGCCTGAATCGTCCACAGCAGTGATACTGTGCTTTCCTGAGGAGGGACGTACTGTCATCTGATGTATGAAGCGCGTCTCTCCTATATATTTCTGATCCAGGTGCCAGTAAACCGTGGCGTTCTTGACATGGTGCGCAAGATTCAGGACCAAGTCTCCGAGAGTGCCGTCATTCTGGCGTGCAAGGGTAATCCTGCTGCCGTTCTCGGGATAGATGAATTCCATTATCGGGGTTTCTGAAGAGACGGAAGTTCCTGAAGCCGAGTCGTATTCAGGATGCCTCTGGCGGTAGAACCACTCCATCGCAGGCGTCAGGCGGAACACATTGTGCCCGTTTTCCTGAAAATGATAAGGGCAGACAGCACTCCGCTCACCTGCATCAGGAATCATGATGTCTGTCTTGTCAATGCAGTCAGGCCCGGCAAGAAATCCAGACAGAGCGCATACTTCCGCATGATGAACCGGATGTTTCCATGCCGGATTCATTTCAGGGGAAGGGAACCAGTCAGGAGACGATGCCGGCAGCATATTGAATATCTCGAACATCACCGGGCCGGCAGTCCGCGCCCCGATCAGCGCCGGCGCCCCGTTCCCGGAAGCATTGCCGGCCCATATACCTACAGCGTAGGACGGCGTGACACCTACAGCCCACGCGTCCCTGTAACCGTAGCTCGTTCCTGTCTTCCAGGCGACTTTCTTTACGGAACGTATTATGTGCCAGTCGATTTCATCCGGCCTGTTCACCTCCTTCAGGGCATCCAATGTATAGAATATGGGTACAATGTCTTTGGCCTCACCTGTCATATACGCCCTTGCCATGTCAGCATAGGCAGCCGTAACCTCATCCAACCTGCATTCGCCGCCGCCAAGAATCAGCGACAGTCCGTAATCGGAAGCGGAGCGGTCAAATGATGTAAGACCCCGCGCTTTGAGGTTTTCCAGGAATTTCCCGGTCCCGAATGCCTTGAGCAGATGGACGGTCGGGACATTGAGCGAGCGGCTGAGCGCCTGGGAAGCCGGCACAGCCCCGTCATAGGTAAGGTTGTAGTTCTGAGGCGTGAAACCATTGATGTTCACAGGCGTATCCGCGAGCAGGGAATAGGGGAGAATCGTGCCGTCATCCAGCGCATCGCAGTACAGGAACGGCTTCAGGATACTTCCGGAACTGCGTGGCGACCGTGCGATATTCACATTGACACCGGCCCTTTTCCTGTAAGGCGAAGAATTTCCGCAATACGCGATAACCTCGCCCGAAGCCACATCTACCACCACTGCCGCAAGGTCGGAAATCCCCTCCGCCGCCAGGTCGTCGCTTTTCCTGTCAATGCATTCTTCCACTCTTCGCTGAAGATTCAGGTCAATGCCAGTCTTCACATAATGTCCACGTTCCGGTGAGCCTTTTCCGGCAATGTCATCCACATAATGATGAGCATAGGACGGCAGCGGCTCCGGCTCGTCAGGCAGGGGTTCCCCTATAGCGGAAAGATACTCCATTTCAGTTATAAAGCCTCTGTCATTCAGTCTTTTGAGCAGGCGGTTGCGCTTCTGGACCAGCCTGTCCCGATTTCTTCCGGGCCTTATGCTGGAAGGCGAATTCGGGAGCACCGCCAATGTGGCAGCCTCGCCCCACGAAAGTTCCGAGGACGGCCTTCCGAAATATCTCCATGCCGCAGCTTCAAGTCCCACGACATTGCCTCCGAACGGGGCGTGGGATTCATACAACTGAAGTATCCTGTCTTTGGAATATCTGAATTCGAGCCTTGTGGCCAGCACAGCTTCCGTGATTTTTTGCCACAAAGTCCTTTCCTTGCGGCGCGAAAGCCTTATCACCTGCATGGAAATAGTACTGCCTCCGCTTACGATATGTCCTGATTTGGTGTTGATATACAATGCCTTGCAAATGGATATGGGGTTTACGCCCCAATGCCATCTGAACCATCTGTCCTCAAATTCTATGAGCGCTGTCCTGTATTTTTCCTTCCCCGCGCTTATCTCGTCCTCCCTCTCGCCGGAGACAGGAAACCGCCATTGTCCGTCATCCGCTATCCTGGCCCCCAATAGTTCGCCGTTTCTGTCCACGACCACGGTGGACCACTTGGTGCCGGGAAACAAATCACGCGGCAGGCAGAAGTAATAGCCCACGGCCAACACTGCTGCCACCACAAAGACAATACGTCCCCTTCTGGTTTTGGGGACGTATCTTTTAAGTTTCCCGAAGTCCATCCTATCTGATTACCTGTGCGGAACCCGATGCGCTTCTCGCAAATACATTGGCATTGTACATATCCTCGCACGCTACCGCAGGCAGGACGAATGTACCCTCATATGCGGCGCGGAGTCTGACCCTGAATTCTTTGTATGAGTTCCTCGGCAGGCTGAAATAGAATATGTTGGCATTGTCCCGGATGTCCAGATAATCGTATTTTCCGTCGGACGGAACATCCTGTCCGGTCATGCGCTCATTTATTGTTTCCCAGCCTGAAGGAATCATTTCCGTCAGAGCGATATGTCTCAAATCTGCAGAAGCGGACGGGTTTGATACTCTGATAACTGCCGTGAATTCAGTTCCCTGTCTGACAGATGCCGGATTAAGTGTATTTCCGTCAGGACCTATATACCTGACATTCAGGCTGATGCCTGAAGAGCTGGCTGCCACGGACTCGCCAGGAAGTGCTCTTGAAACGGTGTTTACCCTTACATAGGCAGGGCCGTCAGAGAAGTTCTTTACCGTGATGTTTCCGGAAGCAGGATCTGCTGATGCGCTTACCCTGCCGTTGTCGGACGGCTTGGCGGTAAGCCTGTTGGTGAGAGCACCGTCATTGACCTCGATATCGACATTGCTGCCGCCGGCATCTTTTGCCAGAAGGCTCATTGCCCTGGCTATGAATACGGATTCCTGAGTGGTCATTGACCATGGCTGCAACCCTTCCGAATACTCGCCACGACATTGACTCTGGGCATAGACGATGGCCTCTGATGTGTTGCCGCTGCGGACGAGCGCTTCCAGTGCTATCGCCTTGTCCCTAAGCGGAGAACTGAATACCGGCGTGTCTGCAACCCATTCCTCAGGGGCTTCGGAGAGGCCTTCGAGTATGTTGTTGCAGATGTTCTTCTTGCCGCATACCGCATAGGTGGATGCGAGCATCATGGAAGCCTGCCAGCTGAGTTCTCCGCCTTCTTTCATCCTGTTCATGGCTGCCTCGTCAGACTTGCCTGCAACAGCGACGGTATAGAGTCTGTATGCCTGGGTAAGGTCACTCATTCTATATACTTTGGCGGTACGGTAGTTCTGGATGCAGCGTTTCTGGAATTTGTGCCACGATGAAAGTACACCGCTGTTCACATCGTATCCGTCAGCTTTGGCTTTGGACATGAACTCTCCTGCCATGGATGTCACCCATTCGTCAGAGACTGTTCCGCCCGGCCAGTATGTGAACCCTCCGTCAGGCAACTGTCTGCCATAAAGTTCGGTCAGGATACCAGGTATCATTGACCCTGCTTTCTCTGCATTTGTCTTGGAAAGCATCGGCATCGCGTAAAGGAGGCTGAGACCTCTTGCTGCCAACTGCTCGGAACAGCTGTGCTGATAATTGCCGATGAAGCTGAACAATGCATCCCAGTCAATCGAAGGATAACCGCTTGCTTCAACACGTAAACCGCATCTGTCGTCAGCAGCAAACGGCTTGAAGCTGAATGACTTGGCCTCGCCCTTTCCGATGAGCGCATCCTGAACCGATACTATTTCAGGAGAACGGTTCACGACTTCCAGATTTATGGTTTCAGTCATCTTGTGGCCGTTTCCGTCAGCCGAGATTGTGACTTTCGCGAAGCCTTCTCCGGAAGTGCTCAGGCTGAATCTGGTCATCTGCTCGCCTTTCTTTCCGAATGAAAGCGTCTGTGAAGCGGAACCGTTGATGGCCACAGGTCCTTCGCAGCGTACGGAAACATTGACATTGCTTATGCCGTCTTCCATTACGAAGACATTGACAGGAAGCGTTATGTCCTCTCCTGCACCCGCAGAGCGCGGCAATGTCGGAAGTATCATCACAGGAGATGTCACAGGAACTGTTTTCTCTGCATTGCCATAGGCCCTGTCCTGTCCTGCCACAACCATTACCCTGACGCTTCCCACGTACATCGGAAGTGTGATCTTATGCGATCGGGAGCCCGAATTTACTGTGAATGGACCGAGGAACTTGACGATCGGGTTGAACCTGTTTTCCTTCTTCGCCCCCTTGGTGAGCTCCTCGTCGCCGCCGATGCTGAACATTGCTGACAATGCGCCGCCGCATGAGCCGAAAACGTCATCGTACATATCCCATGTCCTGATGCCGAGAGCCTCCCTCTTGTACATCGTGTTCCACGGGTCAGGTGTGCGGAATGCCGTCAGGTCCAGCAGGCCTTCATCCACGATGGCAAGCGTGTAAGTCATTGACTTCTTGTCCCTTTCGCTTACCTTGACGGTGAATTGCTCCTCAGGATGGATCTTGTCAGGCATCGTGATTACAGGATGAAGGTGCGAGTTCTGGTTTTCCACCATTATCGGCCTCACGCCGTACATCCTTATAGGCAAGTCGTTGGACGTGTTCCAGTAAGGCTGGACCAATGTTATGTGTATGTAGAAGTTCGGCGACAGGTCTTCCGTAATCTTCAGTTTGTAGGCCGTATCGCCTGAGCCTGAGGTACTTACCCATTCGCTCTTGAGAACTCTGCTTCCGTTTTCGATGGAAACCAATGCTCTTCCGTCTTTAGCGGCAGGGATATATACGGTAGCCGTCTCTCCCACGCTGTAAGAGTTTTTGTCAGTCGAGAAACTCAGCATTGCCGGAGCATCCGGGTCCTTCCTGTCTGAACGTCCCCTGTAGGCAGGCCAGTCGGCGAATACGATGCCTCCGGACGCATGGCCGCTGTCAATGTCCTTGATATAAATGAGATACCTTCCCCACTGGTCATCATTTGCGGAGAACGGGATATTGATGTCCCCGCTTCCTGAAGTGGTGCGGCCGGAACTGAAAGCGGACGCCGCCGAAGCATTGATATAGGAATCAAGCGGGTCTCTGCGGCTTTCCCACCACCAGCTCCATTTCAGTTTGAAGATTCTCCATTCGATGGTGTGTCCGCTCACGCGTCTGCCGTTGCAGTCCACCACCGCCACCGGAATATTGTGCGTCTTGCCGGTCTCCAGATAATCGCCGTCGGAAGGAAGTTTCGCTCCGACATATGCGGAATAAGGAGAATAAGGCATTGTCAATGTCGTGTAACTCTCATCTCCTCCGTCTTCCATCACACTGCATAAGATGTTGGCTGTCAGCATTCCAGGCGCGTTCTGCACACGTGGAAGCGTTACAGAGGACTGTGCCTTGCCGTCCTGGCTCAGGCGCACATCGAGAAGATCCTTGCTGTAGGATTCGAAACTGCTTGCCGGGTCAATGAATCTGTACCCTTCCAGTCCTTTGAATGAACTCTGTCCTGGTTTCAATGTCATTGACACTTTTGCCGGAAGCGAAGCTGCTGCCGGTCCGGTAAGCCAGTTGGACGCTACCTTGACATTGACAGAAGAACCGCTCTTCAGCATCTCGGTACTCAGATCGACATTGACCTTGAGTCTGTTGGGCTTGATGGCCTCGATCCTGAGCGACTTGTGGAACGTGGCGCCGCCTATCTTCACGTAAGCGTTCCACAGGCCTGTCGGGCTGTCAGCGACTGTCGGCACTGTAAATGTGTAGAACCCGTTTTCCGCTTTCCTGCAAACTTTTCTGGTAAAGAACTGGCCCTGAGGCGTATAGATGTCCATTATCGCAGGATGAGTGTCAGGGACTTTTTCATCACTGTGCAGAATCATCGTAAGATGGAGCGTGTCTCCAGGACGCCAGACTCCACGTTCACCATAGATGAAGCCCTTCATTCCTTTCTGCAGGATTTCCCCTCCGGTATCGAATCTGCTGAGGGACTTCTCATTGCCCTCGGTAACTTTCAGATAGGTCGTGGAATTGCCTTTGGACACGACTGCGAGGAACGGCCTGCCGGTGAGTTTCACCATTTCAGCACCGTTGGAACCGCTCTTTCCGCTTCCGATTTCCTGAAGCTGGTAGTTCAGAATCTTGATTTCGGCTCCTGAAACCGGCTCTGCGGAGATCAGGTCGCTGACTGCCACCCAAACCTGTCCGGCTGTCTTGCTGTCAGGCGCGTATTTGGTGATGACACCTAAATTTGAGACCTGGAAATTCCGTGAAGGGAAGCTGTAATTCATATAGTATGAAGGAGTACGCGGATTGTTGCGGTCTCTCCAGTTGTATCTGCTCCAGTCGTAATTTCCATCATAATAATACGGATAAGGCTCATCCCAGACGGCCTCGTCTTCCTCACTCATCTGCCCGGAAGAAAGACTTATCAGATTGTCTCCGCTGAGGCTTCCTGTAGCATTGCTGTAGAGGTAGTATTCCTGTCTGAAGGATATCTTCATCCTGTATATCGCACCCGGCTCCTTGTTGAAAAGCCCTGACAGGTCCACCGTAAAGACATTGTTCTTAGAAAGGTCCTTGGACGGGTCGGAGTCCAGCATAAGCGTGTTCTTATATACCAGTCGTCCCGCTCTGCGCAGACTGTTGTCTCCGCTTAAATCGTTGTCCTGCAGAAACATAGTGATATTCTTCGGATAGATTTCCAGGATACTGACATCCACTGCCCTGAGATTCTGGGCATGGAAAGGTATGACCAGATTCCTGGTGTCCGGCAGGATGTTGCCGTTAGAGAGAAATCCTGCATGCGGAGCAGGGGTGGATGTCGCCAATGTCTTCATCCAGTTTTCTCCAAGCCTGTTGCCGTCAATATCCCGCACACCTTTGTCTATATCCAGCTGCATCTGTGCCTCGTCGTCGGATTCGTAGTAGATCTTGATACGGTTGTCGGCTATACTCATCGTGCTGCGGAGTCCGCTGCTGCTTCCGTAACTGGTCAATGATACAAGTCCTCTCAGGTCCTGTCCCTGGCTGAGCGGCTGGGAGAATGTTACATATATGTATTTGTCCTCACCGTCTGACTGTTCGGTGTCGAGTACTCTGAACGAGTCGGCCGAAGGTATGCAGACTTTCAGCTCACTACATTCGGCAAACCCTGTCCTGCCGGGTTTGAACCTGACTGTCAATGTCTTGTCTTCACTTCCGCGCTTCAGTCCTGATGCGGTGAAGGTGAACCTGCGGGCATCTGCGGCATTGACCTCGAAAGCCGCCCCGTCCTCATTCCATCCGAATTCCAGCAGCGATGCAGGCTCGCTGACCTCCACGTCTTCGCTCAGGGTCAATGTTCCCGTCACGATCGCATTGCCTTTGTCGTCCGCCTTGATGCTCATCGCGGTTTTCTGCAGAGAGGCCTGCTTCGGGGCAGTCGTGAAACTGAACTTGAAATTCTTGTGCTCGCTGTCGGTGGAGGCTACCTTGGAAAGATAGAATGTGCAGTCATATCTCTTGCCGGGTTTCAGTTCCCCGTCTTCCGGAATGAATTCCACCCTCTGCGCACCTCTCCATTTGGCTGTGCCCTTTATCGACGGAGAGAACTTGAAAAGGTCTTTTGCGCTGCTGTTCAGCTCGCTTTCTGTCCCGCCCAGCCCTTCTGCCGGAGAGACAAGTTCTATGACAATGTTGCTGCCCCCATTGACAATACCGCCCGTATAGGCTTCAATATATTGCGCGAATCCGCTGTCCGGAGCGCTCTGCTGAGTGCCGCATCCTATAATTGTCAATGCTGGTATTATCGTAGCGAAGATTTTTCGCAAAATGTGGTTACCGTGCATACGCAAAAGTGTTTAAGTAATTATTGTCCAATACGTAAAGGTATGGATTTATTTTGGAATCTGCACTACCTGTTTCAGGTAGTTTGTCAGTTTGTATGCCAAAATGTCACGATTCCGGTTGTGGCACGTCAGTTGAATTACAGATGTCCGGTTCCCGAGCGGAACAAAATTGACAAAAAACATTAAAAATATAGAATTATGATCAGACCATTAGCAGACAGAGTGGTACTTGAGCCTAAAGAGGCCGAGACCAAGACAGCTGCAGGACTTTATATTCCTGATACAGCTAAAGAGAAACCTCAGCAGGGTAAAGTTGTAGCTTGCGGACCCGGAAAGAAAGACGAGCCTATGGAAGTCAAAGTGGGTGATGAAGTTCTTTACGGAAAATATGCAGGTACGGAAGTGACTGTTGAAGACAAGAAATATCTGATTGTACGTCAGTCAGACATTATGGCAATATTATAATATAGGAGAATTACATTATGGCTAAAGATATTAAATTCGACGTTGAGGTACGCGCGAAGATGAAACAGGGCGTTGACGCTCTTGCAGACGCAGTAAAGGTTACACTTGGTCCTAAAGGACGTAACGTAGTCATTGACAAGAAGTTCGGTGCGCCACAGATTACCAAGGACGGTGTTACTGTCGCAAAGGAAGTGGAACTGAAGGACAGATTCGCCAACATGGGTGCGCAGATGGTCAAGGAAGTCGCTTCCAAGACCAATGAACAGGCCGGTGACGGTACTACTACCGCTACTGTCCTCGCTCAGGCCATCATCAATGTCGGTTTGAAGAATGTGACCGCAGGTGCAAGCCCGCTGGACCTCAAGAAAGGTATCGACAAGGCGGTTGCGACCGTAGTTGCTGAACTTAAGGCCCACAGCCAGGAGGTCGGTGACGACTACTCCAAGGTAGAGCAGGTAGGTACTGTTTCTGCCAACAATGATGCTACCATCGGCAAACTGATTGCTGATGCCATGTCCAAAGTAAAGAAAGACGGCGTCATCACTGTTGAGGAAGCAAAAGGTACTGAGACCGAGGTCAAGGTCGTAGAAGGTATGCAGTTCGACAGAGGTTATGTTTCACCATATTTCACGACAAATTCAGATAAGATGGCGGCAGAGCTCGACAGCCCTTACATCCTTATCACTGACAAGAAGATTTCTTCAATGAAGGATCTGCTTCCTATTCTCGAGCCTATCGCAAGAGACGGCAAGTCACTTCTTATCATTGCGGAAGATGTTGATGGTGAAGCTCTTACTACATTGGTAGTGAACAGGCTCCGTGGCACTATCAAAGTTGCTGCTGTCAAAGCTCCTGGATTCGGCGACCGTCGTAAGGAGATGCTTCAGGATATCGCTACCCTTACAGGAGCCACCCTCGTTTCAGAGGAAAGAGGCTTCACTCTCGAGAATACAACTCCTGAGATGCTCGGTAAGGCAGAGAAAGTCACTGTCACCAAGGAGAATACCACTATCGTAGGCGGTGCTGGCAACAAGGAAGATATCGCAGAGCGTGTCGAACTTATCAGAAAGCAGATTGCTACTTCTACTTCTGAGTATGACAAGGAGAAACTTAAGGAGCGTCTCGGCAAACTCGCCGGTGGTGTTGCAGTCCTCTATGTGGGCGCTACCACTGAGGTAGAGATGAAAGAGAAGAAAGACCGTGTCGAGGATGCATTGAACGCAACCCGTGCAGCAGTCGAGGAAGGTTATCTTCCAGGTGGCGGTGTAGCTTACATCCGTGCAGCTGAGGCTCTCAAGAACCTCAAGGGCGCAAACGATGACGAGACTACCGGTATTCATATCGTTGCCCGTGCCATCGAAGAGCCGCTTCGTCAGATTGCTGCCAATGCAGGTGTTGACGGTAGCGTGATTATCCAGAAGATCCGTGAAGGCAAAGGCGATTTCGGTTACAATGCCCGTACTGATGAATATGTGAACATGTTCGAGGCCGGTGTCATCGACCCTACCAAGGTAAGCCGTGTCGCTCTTGAGAACGCCGCTTCTGTTGCAGGTATGTTCCTTACCACCGAGTGCGGTATAGCAGACATTCCTGAACCGGCTCCGGCAGCTCCGGCTATGCCGGATGGCGGAATGATGTAATCCCGCATTGAAATAAATGTAGCTTCGGCTACTTGCAGGTCCTGCTCCGTATTCTCGGAGTGGGACTTTTTTTGTTATGTATATGTGTGGAAATATTTTTAAGATTCCTGAGGATTGTTAAATTTGTAGTTTGGTTAGAGATAACGCTTAAGCATTATTGTTACACGATAGCACTAAACTTTATTGAAAAAATGAATAGAATTTATCGCATTCTGACAGTTGCCGCAGTATTTGTTTTCGCGGCATGTAATCATGACCAGGTCAATGTACGTGAATCAGGGACGACATTTGCGCAGGAAGCGCTCCAGCCGTTTGTGGACAGCGGCCAGCTTCCGGGTGCTATAAGTGTATTATATAATAATGGTGTACAGGAGACATGCTGCATCGGTTATGCGGACCCGAGAACGAAGCGCCCTATCACTATGGATGACGTGTTCATGCAGTGCTCCCAGACCAAGGGGTTTTGCGGGGTGACCATTGCGAAGCTCGTTGAGGAGGGTAAGATTTCTCTGGATGATCCCGTTTCCAAATATCTTCCGGAATTCAGTACGCTCTGGGTGCTTGATGAAAAGACAGACAGTACAATGACATTGCACAAGGCCAAGAATGTCCTCACAGTCAGAATGTGTATGAATCATACGGGCGGATTTCCATTCGAATGCAGTGCCAAGCGCAAAGATGTCCGCGGAGGCGGCTGGTCAGGAGGAGCGCCTATACGTCAGGTGGCATCCATTGCCGCAGAGTTGCCTATCATGTTCGAGCCGGGAACGAGGGAAATGTATTCGAACACCGGCATTGACATAGGTGCCGCAGTCGTGGAAACCGTGACCGGAATGAAATGGGAGACCTATCTGAAAGAGACTGTCCTCGACCCTCTTGGCATGAAGGACACCTGGTTCTGGCCTACGGACAAGCAGTTGGACAACAAGATAGAACTGTTCACCGGCAAGGACGGCGAACCGGCCGAGTGGCTTGAGGAGAATCCGTGGGAGCAGCGTCCGTACAATGACTCGCATGTTTTCGCGTCTGCCGGTGCTGGCCTGTGGACTACTGCCAATGACCAGCTCAAGTTCTATAAGATGCTCATGAATCTCGGCGTGGGTGACAATGGGGTCCGTATTCTCAAGGAAGAAACCGTAAAGTCCATTCTTGCGGTCAGCACCCGTCCTGAAAATATGGGCGGCTATTCACTTGGACTGTCAGCACCTAAAGAGGACAATGATGATGCGTGGTTCGGTCACGGCGGTGCCTGGGGAACAGATTGTATCGTGAACTGGCATAAAAAACAGCTCAGGCTCTGGGTAGTTCAGGAATCCGGCGGTCCACGTTTCTGGAATGAAGCGATGGGGAAGGCAGCCGAGAGCTTCTTCAGCAGGGAAATCGACAATTCCTCTGACGCCTACGTAGGCCGTACCCAGTAATTTCCCTTAAACTAATTGATAGCCGATGACTTACGACTATTGCTGCTCCCGGGACGGACACGGACTTGAGATTCCGGGATTCTCCGCGGTCTTTATCCAGACGTTCAGTATAAAGCAGGAGCTCCAGTTCTTGCTCCCGGACTGTTATGTCCGTCATCTGCCGGGTGACGAGGATTACGTTTTCCATAAAGACAAGTTCGTTTACGAAGAAAAAGCAGATGCATTGGCCATTCCGATTGTGCCGATGGGCAGAAGCATTGAAAAACAGATATTTGTCCTGCGCAATGAAGGGAAATCTCCTGACGAGAAAAATGTCAGGCGCTTCTCTCTCCGTGGCTTCGACTTCGAGATGCCGATAGAGCCGGAAGAAGATGAGATCGAGCCGAGGCTGCTCAAGTGTCATGTCAATGTTGAGATGTCATTGTTCTTCGGCAACACCGTATCCATCACCTATCGTTTCCTTTTCAACGGACATTCCGGGACATTGTCCGCGCCGGTCGGCATTGACCATATAATAGCATTGCTCTCGACTTGGCTCGGGGCTGAATATTGGAGCCGCGATGTGAACGAGTCCTGCGAGGACGGAGCTTCGCGTACGAATATCAATCTTGAGGGGGACTTCAAGGTGGAGAACCTCTTTTTCAGCGAATTGGGCGACCCTCTGGAGGAAGGGGTGTGCCTGCCGATGGGTAGCGGAGAGAGGGGCTTCGGAAAAATAGCCGTAAGGTACAAGCGTTTTATCTACAGATGCTGCACCAGGCTCAGCAAGTCTCTGAGTGGCGAGGAGAAGGCAAAGTTCCGTAAATCCCTGAAAACCACGCAGGTAAGCATTGTCAATGATTCCCGCTTCGCGATGGTTGACTTGTGGGAGGATATCCGCCATCCGCTTCCTGACGGGACCGACCTGTTCAGCAACGACAGGCCTGACAGGATGACGGAAGCCCAGATAGTCAGCCATATACGTGATTTCCACAAGCCTGAGCTCATCGGTCTTATGACATTGTACCCGGGCGAATGGCCGTACAGGGACGCGGAAGCTTATGACGATGTGTGCGGCGAGAACATTGCCATAGATACGGACGACCTTGTGCTGGTCAACAGCAATATGAGTATTGTCCTCGGGACTTACGGGCGTCGGGGAGAAGGGCAGGAAACCGCGGGAACGGTGGAAAAGAAGGGAGTGAACTGGGCGGAGCATCTCAAGGAACGTGCGCGTTATCATGTGTCCTGGCCGGAGTATCTGCTTATCCTGCAGATGGTTCTGGCCAAGAAATACGTGATCGGCCGTGCGAATGATGTGCTTATTGATGCCACATTGTCTGCCTCCAGTACCTCGTCATTGGATCTGATAGGCCAGAATGCCAAACTCAGCATGCGTCTGTCAAGGATGGTGCTGCAGCTGGACGTGGTGAAGTATTCCAAGTTCGCTTCGCATAAGGTGATGTTCGACCGCACCACCAGACGGCTGAATCTGGACAATGACCTCGACCGCCTGAATGAGATGATGTCGATGGTGGACAGCAGTCTGCACAACCTGAGCGATTTCAAGTCAATGAAATCCGACTTTGTGCTGAACTTCATATTGGCCATCATCTCTGTGGCATCCACTTTCGAGCTCTTCTTCCAGCAGTCTGAGATGCCGTTCCTTACATATTTCGGTATCCAGTCCAGCCATCTGGCGGCTGTAGTCGTGATGGTGGTCGCCTGTGTTACGATATTCGGTATTCTTCTGGTCATTTCCAAAACAATCCGCAGCATCGTTTCACGAATTAAAGAAGTATTATATTAGCGACAATAAGTTATGAATGAAATACATATTAAGCCTGCGACAGTTTCCGACAAGGAAGCGCTTGCGGACCTGTTTTATGCGCATCTGTCGGAGAATGTCGAGTACATTTCACATGGCGAGATGCAGATGGGAATAGGGCATCTGGTTTTCAACGGTAAGGAGTACGTTCCGCAGCTCGATGCCGATACCCGTCATCTTTGGCTTACTTATATAGAGGAACATATGACCGCTGAAGGGATGGCTGTCTATAAGGCTGAAGATTCCACAGGAGCTCTGCTCGGATTCTGTGTTCTGGAGACCGATTCGGACGGAGGAGCGCCATTCGGCGTCTTATGTGATATTCTTGTCAATGCTGAGGCTCGCGGCCAAGGTGTAGGCAGCCGTCTGTTTTCTGCTGCCGAGGATTGGTTCAAGAGCAGAAATCTGAAAGATGTTTATCTGGAGTCTGGAAAAAATAATCACAATGCCCACAACTTTTTTATCAGACGAGGTTTCATGAAAGTTTCGGAAGTTTACTATAAAGGAGAGTGATAGTCTGCATCTTATTATTAGATAATTGGTTAGGCGCCCTGTTGAAGGTGAGGTCAACACCTTTGAGATGTCATTCCTATGCTTTTTATGGATAAAATGGCTTGCTGAAGTTATTGTATATCAGCTATATGAAACGTCTTACCCACGTTTCGGGCGCGTCCTGAGAGGATTCGGTCGTGCGTCTGAAAAAAAATTTTGCGTGGTGGAACGTGTGGGGATTCAGGGACTAAAAATGATGCAATAGGGGAGTGGAAAGAAAAAAAAGTGAAAAAAAATGCGGGAAAAGTTTGCAGGTTCAGAAAAAGTGCCTACCTTTGCAATCCCGTTACGAAACAAGGGCACCTCACTGAGGACCTGAGATGAGTTCGGGAGTCAGAAAGAGAGCGCCGGAAGGCGCTGAGTATGACGGAGTTGATTGAAAAGACTGGAACGAAAGTACAAGGAAGCAAGTACCAACAACACAAAAATCGAGAGCGTTGATTTCTTTATAAGGAATTGAGAGTGCCGGAGTCGAACTTGAAGAATAAGAAATATACAAAGAAGAGTTTGATCCTGGCTCAGGATGAACGCTAGCGGCAGGCTTAACACATGCAAGTCGAGGGGCAGCGCGGGGTAGCAATACTCTGGCGGCGACCGGCGGAAGGGTGCGTAACACGTGAGCGACTTGCCCGTCACAGGGAGATAACCGGCGGAAACGGCGACTAATATCCCATATGATCCGATGCTACATGGCGTGGGATTGAAAGATTCATCGGTGACGGATAGGCTCGCGGGACATTAGCTAGACGGCGGGGCAACGGCCCACCGTGGCGACGATGTCTAGGGGTTCTGAGAGGAAGATCCCCCACACTGGAACTGAGACACGGTCCAGACTCCTACGGGAGGCAGCAGTGAGGAATATTGGTCAATGGGCGGAAGCCTGAACCAGCCATGCCGCGTGAAGGAATAAGGCCCTATGGGTCGTAAACTTCTTTAGACGCAGAGCAATAAGGTCCACGAGTGGATCGATGAGAGTATGCGTAGAATAAGCATCGGCTAACTCCGTGCCAGCAGCCGCGGTAATACGGGGGATGCGAGCGTTATCCGGATTTATTGGGTTTAAAGGGTGCGTAGGCGGCAAGGTAAGTCAGCGGTGAAAGACCAGGGCTCAACTCTGGAAGTGCCGTTGATACTGTCTGGCTAGAATGATTCCGCCGTGGGAGGAATGAGTAGTGTAGCGGTGAAATGCATAGATATTACTCAGAACACCGATTGCGAAGGCATCTCACGAGGGGTTTATTGACGCTGAGGCACGAAAGCGTGGGGATCGAACAGGATTAGATACCCTGGTAGTCCACGCAGTAAACGATGATGGCTAACTGTCGGGCCTTCGGGTTCGGCGGCCAAGCGAAAGCGATAAGCCATCCACCTGGGGAGTACGACCGCAAGGTTGAAACTCAAAGGAATTGACGGGGGCC
>ENA-ORSB01000847-ORSB01000847.1-human-gut-metagenome-genome-assembly--contig:-NODE-847-length-32344-cov-48.877791_pt1 | contig 32344 bp, 29 predicted proteins | sample MGYA00242180_ERZ509144 | MGnify/ENA primary metagenome ERZ509144 (study PRJEB26280, sample SAMEA2338661) | human gut metagenome | biome: human gut; feature: human-associated habitat; material: faeces...
CCCTTTTGTTTTAGGTAGTTACGTTATATTTTATTAACTTGCGAAACTTGAATAAGGTATTTATTTTGTTTGCAACAATGTATGGCGCTAAACGCCGCATATTTTGCGGTAAAAATAATAAAATAACCTCGAACCGCCAAATTAATCCATAAAAAACCTTATATTTGCATATTGAAAAAAGTAACGAGCAAGATGGAGAAACAACCCCTAAACCGATTTAGGTGACGTTGTCCAAAACAAAGATGATTATGCCAAAGAAAGATAATACAACCCTCCCCGAGTGCTATCCAGTATGTGAGCATAGCAGTTGCCCTCTGGCAGCTACTTGTCTGCACCAGGTGGCTTACTCCATGATGATGGAGAAGAATGAAGAGTATCTGCATCTTATCAACCCCACCCGATGCAGCAAGGACGAAGCGTGCACATACTATCGCAATAAAAAGCCTGTGATCTTCGCTCGCGGTTTTACCAACTTCCAAAAGCGGATGTACCCTCAACAGTATGACAAGTTCATGACTTCCCTTATCCTCCACTTCGGACGCAACCAATATTTCAAGCGTAGGCGTGGCGATATTCTTCTTCCACCTGAGGAGCAGGAAGTGATAAGGCTGATGCTCGAAAAGGTAGGAGCAGACTCCAATATGGACTTCGACAAATATGAGGAACATATCAATTGGAATGCCTAAGTAGTGCCACATAAGTGTTACTCTGATGTCAGTTGACTGGAACTGCAGTACCAGCAGACAGAAACTCCAGTACCACTTGGATGGCAGGAGGCGAGGTACTGTCTTTCCCGTGAAATACTTGACTCGCAGAGTCAAGTATTTCACGGGAAAGATAAATAGTAAATATCATAAAAGAATTGATAATTAAGTAAATTACGAATATGAAAAGTTTTGCACCAAAACCATGGGTAGTACCTATGCCCGTGCTGATTATAGGCACATATAATGAGGATGGCACCCCAAACGCAATGAATGCTGCGTGGAGTGGACAATGGGACATGAAGGAAATAATGATTTCCATGGGCTCGCATGTCACAACAAAGAATCTGGATCGCAATGGTGAGTTTACTGTAGCCTTTGCCACCAAGAACACAATGGTGGCATCCGATTTTGTAGGCATCGTATCTGCCAAAAACGACCCGAAGAAGATGGATAAGACAGGATGGAACATCGAGAAGGCAACTATGGTTGATGCTCCTGTATTCACAGATTTCCCTATGACTTTGGAGTGCCGCATCAAGGAGAAATACGACGAAAGCGAGACCGGCTACTATCTTGTGGCAGAAATTGTTAATATCCTTGTGGACGAGAAGTATTTGGCAGAAGACGGTAATCCTGATATGCAGAAGATGGAACTGATAGTTCTCGACCCAATCCACCATGGCTATATCCAGTTAGGTGACAAAGTAGGTAACGCATTCTCTGACGGCAAGGCTCTGAAAAATAATATGGAAACAGAAAGAATATTGCTTCGCCGTTGGCAAGAATCTGATGCAGAGGTACTTTTCAAGTATGCCTCAGACCCTGACGTGGGACCTCGTGCAGGATGGCCAGCACATAAGTCAGTAGAGGAAAGTCGGGAGATAATCCAGACATTCTTCCATAATGAAACGACATGGGCGATTGTGTTGAAAGAGACTGGCGAGGCTATCGGCTGCATTGGCTACTACACCCATGAAACCAGCAACATTCCTATCGGAAAAAACGACTGTGAGGTGGGCTACTGGGTAGGTAAACCTTACTGGAACAAGGGTATCTGCACCGAAGCCTTGAAACTGATGCTCGACTACTGCATCCAAGTAAAGCATTTAGAAAACATCTGGGCAGATCATTTCACAGGAAATCCTGCATCAGGAAAGGTCATGGAGAAATGCGGTTTCTCTGACACCGGAATGCTGAACAAATGCAGCCAGCTTGTGGGTGGCGACAAGGATATGGTGAAAGTGTTTAAGTACAAAAGATAAAAATAAATAAAAAGAATATGAAGCATAAAGTAAGAGTGACCGTTATAGACAAGAAAATCTATCCGGAACTACAGGAGAAGTATTGCGCCGACCCTAAAGCAGGAATGTGTCCATGCTACAATATTGGCGATGAGTTTATCTTTGAGCGTGACGAAGAGAACGACCATTTCTGGCATGGAGGAATGAATACACTCGTCAAAACATCCGCTGACCCGAACACAGTAGCTGGAGGTCCGAAAATGCCACATTGCTCTGAGGCATGGGATGCTATTTCACGATATATATACACCGGATTGCAAGGTGGTTCAATCATGAGGGGGGTGGATGAAGCGTGAAAACGAAATGATATGCTGTTGCTCTGACGGAACAAGACCAGTCATATTCAAAATTGAGCGTATAGACGAAGAGTAGTTGTGGAATAGATGGAATAAATGGGATAAACGAACATTAAAACATATTGGTTATGAAGAAGATAAAGTTAAGCAATGGCGTGGAAATGCCGCAACTGGGTTATGGTGTTTATGAAAGATTCGTACTATCGGAGTGAGCAACTTCTTCTCTGGTCATCATCCCGAAAGCTGTAGTGAAACCTACAGAATAAAGAGTAAGATTGCGCCAACATGGAGGTTGAGCATGGCTTATCCACATTACTGGTAATACTTTCCGAATTTCAGGTATAAAGGAATATAGATAATGTGCGTATCTTTGCACCCGTAAAAATAAATTAGAACGTTTTAGAATATAACATGCAAATTTAAAGCATAGGATTATGAAGGAAATTTTCTTTAATACCATACAGGAGTTCAATGACTACATAGGGGTGAAAACACTTCATCCTCTGGTGAGCATTGCGCGTGTAGAGAACATCTCTCCTATTCAGGAGGCTGTGCATCACTACGGACTTTATGCCCTCTTCCTGAAGGAAAACAAGGGATGTAAATTGTCATACGGCAGAACAGAATATGACTTTGATGAAATGACCGTCACTTCGTTTGCTCCAGGCCAGTCGGTTAAAGTGGAACCTAATCCACGAGTACCGCTTGCCAAATATACGGTATTGGCTTTCCATCCCGAGTTGCTCAACCGCACCCAGCTTGGCAAGAACATCTCCCGCTATGAGTTCTTCGACTATACAAGCAACGAAGCACTACATCTATCTGCTGCCGAGGTAAATATCTTCCGTGACGTGCTCTCAATGATTAGTCTAGAACTAGAGCATCCTATAGATAGGCATTCGCGTGAACTCATCGTTTCTAACATCGAGTTGCTGCTGAACTACTGTCTCCGCTTCTACGACCGACAGTTTATCACACGCGAGGAGATTAATCATTCGGTGGTCAGGAAATTCATCTCTCTGCTCGATGAATACATTGCCCGGAAGGCGGAGCGTGAGGGCTTGCCCACCGTGGCCTACTTTGCCGACAAATGCTGCTATTCGCCTAAATATTTCGGGGAATTGGTTAAGACTGAGACTGGCCAAACCGCTAAGAGCCTTATCAACGAGCGTCTGCTTTCGGCTGCCCGCCAGCTACTTGTGGATGAAACCCTCAGCATTACGCAAATCAGCCAGCGCCTCGGCTTTGAATATCCGCAGCACTTTGTCCGCTTTTTCAAGGCGCAGACGGGCAAGACTCCAAGCGAATATCGCAAAACTGCGTAGATACAATAATGCATGTATAGAAAAACTATTATTACGATTATCTGACTGAAACGAAATATAGGTAATGTTTTCCGAAAACCAGGTATAAGCTCTTTAGAAGAATGTGCGTATCTTTGCATAAGATAAGCTGCACTCGGCAATTTGAAAGCAAGCTTTCATTGCGCTCGTTTGCATTATCTTTGCACCAGTTATTAATTATCAAACAAAAAGGTTTAATATGAAAAGATTGGTCTTGCACATTTACATCATGTTCATGGCACTAACGGCTATGGCCTGCCCAAGCAATGAGGTTAAATTAGTACAGGATTGGGACAAGACTTTTCCTAAAAGCGAGAAGGTAAATCATGAGAGAGTAACATTCAAGACCCAATACGGCTTTACTCTTGCTGCAGACCTTTATATTCCGAAGAACGCTGAAGGAAAGTTGCCTGCCATTGCCGTGAGCGGTCCTTTCGGAGCAGTGAAGGAGCAATGTTCAGGGCTCTATGCACAGACCATGGCAGAGCGTGGATTCATCACCATCGCTTTCGACCCTTCGTTTACAGGCGAATCTTCAGGAGAACCTCGCCGTACGGCTTCTCCCGAAATCAATACGGAAGACTTTCTGGCTGCTGTAGATTACCTCAGTATGCGAGATGATGTTGATGCAGGGCGTATCGCCATCATTGGTATTTGCGGTTGGGGTGGAATCGCTCTGAATGCGGCAGCACAAGATCCTCGCATCAAGGCTACTGCAGCAATAACCATGTATGACTTGAGTCGCGGAAGCGGGAATGGTTACTTTGATGCGGATGACAGCGAAGAAAGCCGATACTCGGCACGAAAAGCATGGGCTGAGGCTCGCACAGCCGACCTCAAGAACAAAACGTTCACTATGGCTGGCGGCGTGGTTGACCCATTGCCGGAGGATGCACCGCAGTTTGTAAAAGACTATCATGCCTATTACAAAACGCCACGTGGCTATCATAAGCGTTCGGGCAATTCGAACGACGGTTGGCGCACCACGGGCTGCTAGGCTTACGCCAACACCCGTTTCCTCTATTACATCAACGAAATTCGTTCGGCAGTACTCATTGTGCATGGAGAGAAAGCACACTCCCGCTACTTCGGAGAAAGTGCCTTCAGATATATGATGGATGGAAAAGCGGAAGGCTACGATTTCGTGCGAAAGCCAAATCCCGTGCCAGCCAACAAACAACTGCTCATAGTCCCAGGAGCCTCTCATTGCGACCTATACGATGGTGGCGGAAAAGGAATGATTCCTTGGGACAACATCGAAGATTTCCTGAAGAAGAATTTAAAATAATATGAACGAAGAAATAAACAAAGAAATAAACTAAGAAGATACTCTTCTGTCGATTCTTATGAAAAAAAATGCAACATTCATCATATTTACGACTATTTCACTCAACATAATGGCACAACAGAAAATAGTACAGACAGCAGGGCGCACCCAATTGGGTGAGTTTGCCCCAGAGTTCGCCCACCTCAACGACGACATCCTCTTCGGAGAAGTATGGAGCCGCAATGACTTACTTTCATTGCGCGACCGCAGTTTGGTAACAATCACTTCGCTCATCAGCCAAGGAATTACTGACAGCTCGCTGAAATATCATCTGCAGTCGGCAAAGAACAACGGCATTACCCGCACGGAAGCGGCAGAAATCATCACTCACATCGCCTTCTACGCAGGCTGGCCTAAAGCCTGGGCTGCCTTCAATCTGGCAAAGGAGGTATGGAACGAAGACGTGAAAGGCGAAGACGCTAAGGCTGCATTCCAGCGCGAGATGATTTTCCCTATCGGTGAGCCTAACACCGCTTATGCCAAATACTTCAAGGGCAATAGTTATCTGGCACAAATATCCGACAGTCAGATACCTTTCTTCAACGTAACCTTTGAGCCTGGTTGCCGCAATAACTGGCATACGCACCATGCTACAAGTGGCGGCGGACAAATGCTGGTAGGTGTAGCCGGACGTGGCTGGTATCAGGAGGAAGGCAAGTCTGCGCAGGAAATCCTCCCCGGCACAGTCATCCATATTCCAGCCAACGTGAAGCATTGGCATGGTGCTGCAAAAGACAGCTGGTTTGCCCACCTCGCTTTTGAAATACCTGGCGAGAACACCTCCAACGAGTGGCTCGAGCTAGTGAGCGATGAGGAATATGGCAAGCTAAAATAACAATAAGATATCACCATTTTGCAGCCCCATTGAATACGGATATTGAGGAAAACGTATATAGCTAATAGGCGTAAGAATCTGCCGATGAAAGCTTCAAACGATTCGCATAAGCACCAACGCAGCAGTTCACCAGTTCAATTATATTTATGAGTCAAATTAAAAAGAAAATGTCACATCATTGAAAAAAGAGGTGAATGCCGCCCGCGACGCACCATTGTGGCGCATGGAGATGGCTGCTGGCAGCACACCGCAGGAGCATAACGGCAAGGGAATGCCGACCGCTGCTGATTTTATCACAGACCGCCAGCCTGTCCCTGCCAAATGGCGGGCAAATGTTTTTTGGGGTACAAAGGCGTGCATCAGCCCGGCGATGAAGAATCCCAGCAAGAGTATGGTGACATCTCGTTGGGCATGAATAATAATGAGTTTAACAATTCCATATTTTGATAGCAATACAGTAACCTGTACATAAAATATTTAATTTATAATAGTGTTGCGGGATTAGGGTGATAAAGTATTACCGGACATCAATAAATCTCAAACAAGGTTTTGTCCCTTTTCGCAATAGTGTTCTTTCCGTGATCAGCATCAGTCGGCTTCTCAATGGTTATATTTTTTAAGGCAAAAAACAAAAGGCCTCCATCGTCTGCATCATGCGACGACGAAGGCCTTCTATTGGGCGTTTATACTTTATTCTTTATTAATTGACGTATTTCTTCCCGTTCTTCACCACGATGCCCTTGTAGGTCTTGCTCACGCGTTGTCCTGCCAGATTGTACATGGCATCGCTGTCCTTCGCAGTCTGGTTGCCACTGTTCGTGCTGTCAATGTTGTCTGTCACCGCATCCGTGTAGAAGAAGCGGGTGATAGGCTGTTCCAGTTTCGGCGTGCAATCGTCGTTTACGTAGGGCCAATCCACGCTCTCGGCATATTCGTCGAAAGAACGTCTGTCGCTGAAGTACGACATGGCTTTCTTCGGCATGTCGGCATTATAGAAGAAATTGAAGTCGAGGGTATTGCAGCATTCTGTTCCCTCGAAAGTGAACGTAAGGAGCAGGTTCTTGTTGCCACTGTAGTTGATCGGCTTGTCAAATGCGATCTCCAGTTCGCCGTTGCCGATAAGGTCGTAGAGTTCGCCCGCATACTCCATTCCTGCCACGGCGACCGTCGCATCCTTGTAGTCGTAAAACATATACAAGCCCGCCTTGTCGTCGTAGTCGAAGTTTGCATCATCGATCTCCTGTGCCCAAACTTTCACGGTGCGAGGGTACGTGCCATAGGCACACTCGTTACGGAAAATGAAGTTCACCTGGGTTATCGCCTTGCCACCCATCTTGGCAAGTTGCTCCTTGGTGTAGATAATCTGCGAACCTGTCATGCTGTGCGAGAAGTTGGTAGGCGCTGCGGCCCATGAGTATCCGTGCCCCACATACACATCGTCTCCTGTGCCGTCAGCGAGCATCTTGTCGTATTTTCCCAAGGTGATGCTGTTTTCGGGTTCCGGAGTCTTTGTCATGATGATGTTCTTTGTCGTGTCCTCTCCGGGTGTGAAGCTCACGTTCTCCTCGCTGTAGTCCTCGCATCCACCGCAGGTCACCTCCAGCGTGTAAGTCTTGTCGCTTTTCACGACTTTGATCCTGTAAGTTCCATCAGTACCCGTCGTTGCCTTATACACCAACTTACTGTCGTCAGTTGCGGTCAGTTTTACCACAGCGCCCTCTTGGGGTTCTCCGTCGCAGCTCACGGTTCCTGTCACCACCGATGGATACACTATTTTTCTCATCGTGATATCTTGCGTCTTTGTCTCTCCCGAAGCGAACGTATAGTGGTCGATGGTATAGTCCTCGTAGCCCGCTGCCTTGGCTGTGAGGGAGTATTCCTTATCTACATTCTCAGCCTCGATGTTCAGGGTGTATTTTCCTTCTGCATCGCTAGTCACCTCGTACTTCGTCTCACCGCTTGTCAGCGTCACGGTAGCACCCATGATCGGCTCTCCGTCGCAGCTCACGGTTCCTGTCATCACCGATGGATACACTATTTTTCTCATCGTGATATCTTGCGTCTTTGTTTCACCCGATGCGAACGTATAGTGGTCGATGGTATAGTCCTCGTAGCCCGCTGCCTTGGCTGTGAGGGAGTATTCCTTATCTACATTCTCAGCCTCGATGTTCAGGGTGTATTTTCCTTCTGCATCGCTAGTCACCTCGTACTTCGTCTCACCGCTTGTCAGCGTCACGGTAGCACCCATGATCGGCTCTCCGTCGCAGCTCACGGTTCCTGACAGTTCAGCCGGCTTCACCTCTGGCTTTGCCGCCTCTTGATAGGTGAACTGGGTGAGAGGCTGCGCCAACTGGGTGGCATGCGATACCGTGTAGCCACTTCCTTTGGCATAAGGCCAGTCTTCCGATTCGTGGTAGTCGGCAAACGTCACGTTGTCGCTATTGGTACTCATGGCCATGTTTTCGGCATCAGTATTGTAGTAGAATTCGATGTCGCTACTCGTTTCTGCCGTCTCGTCGCCATCGAAGGTGATGGTGACAAGCAGGTTCTTGTCGCCGCTGTATGCGAATGCCTTGTCGAATGCCAGATTCAGTTCTCCGTTCTGACAGTAATAATCCACAAAGTCCGTGTCAAACGCATAGTCGGTCAGCACCTTCTCTGCATCGTCAAAGTCGAAATAGGCGTATGCCTTCTTTTCGTCGTTGTAGGCGAAGGCATCATCGTCGATCTCCTTCACCCAGACATTGATCGTCCTTGGTATCGCAGAGAAAGAACTTTGGTTATAGAACACGAAGCTCATACCCTTGACCTCCTTTCCAGCCATCTGTGCCAACTGCTCTTTGGTATAGATAAACTGTGATCCCGTATGCTTAACATAAAACTGTGTTGGCGCTATCATCCACCAACTTCCTTGATAGCATTGGTCTTCGTTCCAGTCGCCAGCCACTACTTCCTCGTAATTGCCCAGCGATAGCGTCTGGTCATCAGCCATTGCCCTTGTCAATCCCATTGCAAGAAGCAAGAGGGTTAGAATACAATTTAGCTTTTTCATCATTCTCTGTTTATTATAACGCTTTTTGTTTTGTCTTTGAACTATTCGTTTGTTTCATGTTCACTATTTCACCACCACTTTCTTGCCGTTGTGGATGAAGATTCCCTTCGATGGGTTGATCACCCTTTGTCCGGCAAGATTATACCAGTTGTTGTCATTAGACTGCTTACTGGTAGAGAGGATGTCCTGTACGCCGTCAGTTTCCGGATGGTATATTTCCGATGTGCGACTGTTGAGATCCACCTTCACGAGGTCTGTGAACGGACTCACCACGAAGGTGTATGGCACCGAACCGTTTGGCGTGCTCCAGTCAGCGGCCGAAGCATAGCAGTCGTAGTAGAGCACCCTGGCTGTCGTGTAGCGTGTGGGAGCCTGGATGGTGCATGAGGTGATGGAGTCTTTCGTTTCAGCGTCCACGGCATCCACCGTTTCGTTTCCGCCTACCATGTAGTTCACCACGTCACCTTTCTTCAGCGTCTGCTTCACCTGGATCCGGTCGAAATAATCGGGACGTCCAGCCTGTGCCGTATTGTTGATCACGGAAAAGAAGAGATCTTTGCATCCATTGTCGAAATCAAGCTCCACGTCTGCGATGCCCGTTGCACCACCGTCCACCACAGCCTTTGCAGTTTTCACTTCTTTGCCGTTGGCGCCATGGCTCTCCACCCTTATTTCGTCCCCATCGCTGCAGTAGGCGCTAATGATGATTTTGTATTTACCATTGTTACCGCGCAAGTCCATATAGGGCGAGTAGATCAGTCCTGCCACCATACCAGAGATAAAGTTTGGAAAGCCGTATGCGCTCCATCCGTAGGTGTCAGCGTAGTCGTACGCAGAGAGATCCACGTATTCCTCTTCGCCTCCACCTGGTTCGATGATGCTTCCGAAATCAATACCGTTGAACCCTTCGTCCATTATCGTCACATCGCCGTCGGCCCTCACCTCCTTGCGGTCGTAAACAAATACACAGTAGCCGTCGGCATTGGGCACCGCTCCCCAGTTTGCCGTAAAACTACTTGATGTGATGTCGGTTGCCACTTTTGTTTCTGGCTTATGCAAAGTCAGTTGTGCCGATGCCGCAATGGCGATCGTCAGCAAACAGATGGTTGTGTAAACCTTTTTCATTTTTCCTATTTTTTTGAGTTGTTTTGCTTTCTGTTTTTTGTGGAAGGTTTATCTCACGATGATTTTCTTCCCGTTTCTGATATAGATGCCGTGTGTCGGCGTGGCGACCACCTGCCCGTTGAGGTTGCGCCATAGATTGTCCCCTTCTTCGCTGCCTACGTTGATGTCGTCGATACTGTCAGTGCCTTTGATTACGATTTGAATATCCCTCGAGACATTTTTGTAGCTTGCCGTGAGGATTTCCGTTCCACCTCCTTTTATCCTTGCTGTGCCGTCAGTCAGGATTTCCACCAAACCGCGACTTGCCTTCCAGGCGACTTTTGTGTTTTGATCGTTGCCCAGTGAGACCCTGAAGTCTTTAGTCACACTGTTGAGGTTGTCACCGTCTGCAAGTATTACGGGTGTGGCGTACAGCACGGCCATGTCACTGTTCTCCAGTCCGTTCATCTTCGGTCGGGGCAACATATCTTCGGCATATACCCAGTTGCTGCCAAGTGTTTCCTTCTGCCTTTCCCCCAGCAGGTCGGCAGTATTTCTTTCCTGTGCTGGTATGGAAATCGAAGAACAAGCAGTCTGTTTGTCGTACACCACCTCTCCGATATCTGTCGGGTTGGCATTGCCAATGCAACCAGAAAAGTTCTCGTTGCTGAGCATACCGAAGTTCGCTATGCGGTGTACCTTGTCGTTCCACATCGGGTTGCCGATGGTGCCAGCGATCCTCATCGTGTTGGTGCTTTCCACATATCCGTAGTTTGCCACGTCACAGATCGTGTTTCCCGTTTGCTGCCCTGAATAACCGATGACTCCACCCAAGGCGCAGCCGTCGCTCGCCACATGCCCAAAGTTGGCACAGTTGCTTACGGTTGCCCCCTCCATGCTTCCTTCAGCTTTGGATATGATTCCTCCGATCACGCCGCCCACACAGGAGAGCACGGCCGTCGATGTTGAAGTCACGTCCGCATAGTTGCATAGATTATACAACACGGCTTCATTGGTTGGATTGGCGACGATACCACCCACGTAGTTGCTGCCTACGACCGATCCGCTCACAGCGAGGTCGTGCACGGCGCCACTCTTCACGGTGCCAAACAGTCCCACATAGTTTTCGTTCGGCATGTTTATATCCAGCGTTATGCAGTGTCCGCCGCCGTCAAAGTCTCCCTTGAATAGTCCCTCATAGCCGATCATGCCAGTGAAAGGCCCGGTGATGTCCTGTGTCAGCCTGAAGTATTTTCCGTACGTCTGCTGTTCGCCGTTTGCACCTGGCGTGTCGGTCATATTGCCCAGTTCCTCCAGGTCGTTTACATTACTTATCAGGTACGGGTCGTTTTTCGTTCCCGTACCGCCAGAGAAGGTCTGTGCCGCAGCTACGTTGCAGAGTAGTAAGGCCCCAAATAGTAAATGCTTTTTCATTATGCTTGTTGTTGTTAAATGATGCCGTTGCTCATAGATGTTTCCTATAGGCTGATGGTCAGCTTCGCCATGTAGAAGTTGCTATTGCCGCTATGATAAGCAGTATGCCTCCAGTGGGTTGCCGCCGTTAGCGCCTTGTCTTTCCATATCTTGAAAGTATATTCCACTGCCAAGCTCATCTCCGTCTCACCTCCACCCATATATTCTTTTATGTTCTGCAGGGTGGCAGCGAGCAATTCGTTCTGACAGTTGTATATGTCCAGTCTTGCCGCCAAGTTCTCTCTGCGCCTTATCTTTGCCTTTGCACACACCATGTTCTTTGCGTTGGCATGAACGATGCTTGCCGTTACCCCCATCGTAAGGTCGCTGCTCTTCAATAGGTTCCCCGATGTATGATGGCTGTTTTTGAACGAGGCGCAGGCGATCTCTGGCTCTATGTTTACATCAGTCTTTTCCGTCCAGTTGACGTTCCAGAATCCTTCTGCCTTGATTTTTTCGATTTTTCCGTCGTATTGCTTGCGACTGCCAATCTGTGGGTATATGTTTCCCGTTGCGTCTCCGAATAGGTTGTCTATGCCTTTGCGTTGCGCAACGTTTCCGGTCAGCCTCACCCCGTAGTCCTCGTTGTTGTAGCCGACGGCCCCATCCAGAGAGTTGACCTCCAGTCTGTTCAGCGGTAGTCGGTTGAGGTCGGTGAGTACTTTCTCTTTCCGTGTAAACAGATACCCAGCCGAGGCCGACCAGCCGGTAGTCTCTTTGCTTGCCATACTGATCTCCGCCCCTATACTGTAGCCCTTGTAGAAGCAGTTCTTTCCTTGTCCAGAAAAGCGAGTGAAGTCGTTGCCGATTCCTGTCAGGTGATACACCATCTGCGTTCCGAGTTCGTTGTAGAAAGCCAGCTCGTTGGTCTGCTTATACTTTCCTGCTGTTGCCGTCAGTGCCACGCTATAGCTTCCCCAGATGTTGAGTCCGATTCCGCCTTGGGCATACAAGTCGGCCACCGTATTGTTGGGTCGAGGGTCACGGTCGCGGTATTCCGACAAAGTCCGGTATCCCAAGTCCACACCATAGCATGTCTTTCCGTGTCGTGTGGAGTATCCCCCGTCGAGCCGATAGCTCTCGTAGTTTTGGTCGCCTCCTTTGGCGTCGCCCATGACATACGGGTATAAGAGCAGGAAATCACTCGTTTCGTTCCACGTCACGTCATATTTCTTTCCGTTCTGATAGGAAGCCTTTCCCCACACCACACTGTTCGCACCGAGCTGCTGGAAGGAGGAAGCTTCCATACCAAACTGTTTTCCGCCGCGTCCCAGTTGCGGTATCCTTGCTGCCGCTGCTGGTTCCGTCGTTACATAGACAGAGAATTCCGATATCGACGGTGTGTGCAGATAGTTTCTCATTGCGGGACTTGCCAGTACTTCTTGTCTGAAGCGCACGTGCCCCGTGCTATATACCTGCCTCTTCCAAACGATGCTATCGTTGGCTGCTGTCATTGCCACCGTGTTGAGGAGAGCGACGGGCAGTATTCCTGCCTTGATACTTATGTTCATATATGGATGCTTCTTCCTTGTAGTCACTATGAGCATTAGGTGTCTATATACCGAATGTATGGAACGGGTCCGCCTTTGCCCTTGGCTCAAAATCCTCCGCGGAGTTGTTTGTGTCCATCAGTATGGCTCTTTTGCCGTCCATCGAAGCTACTTTGCGTCGCACACTCTTTCCGAAGCGGCTATCATCAAAGTTAAACTCCGAGTTATAGGTGAACCCGCGGTCGAGGGCTGGCGATGTTACGATCCATTGAAATCCAGCCTTGCTACTCATGTTTACGGCGTCCAGAATCCAACTGTTTGGCAGACGGTAGCTTGTGCCTGTCATGTCAGCCTCGCCGGTCTGCCCCGTCAGATGGTAGTTGTAGTTGTATAGGTAGTCCAAGAGAAACGTATTCTTGTCGGTGTGCATCCTTGCCAGGGCGTACGACTTGAACCCTTGTGTGTGCGGACTCCACAGAGTCAGCGTGCTGCAGTAGATCTTCTCAAGATTCGGCACCTTCGGGTTGTCTATGTCCGTAAACTGTGGATTGGTCGATTCGTCATACCATTCGTAGTCGGCCGTGGTCATATTCCAGGAGTTGGGGTTAGCCACCGTGTGGTCCACGGCGTTGTCCACTATCAGCAGTTTGCCACCCGGCTGCACGGGCACGTCGCGCCCAGTTCCTGGAATCATATACATTGCCGCCACGGCCATGTCGGTATCCATGATGTTCGGTTTGTATTCCTGCTTCATGGTGGTCAAGAAATCGCTTTCTGCTATCACGAGCGAGTCAGCGTAGAGCACGTGGTCAGTATTGTTGTAAATTACAAAATACTTGTCAGCATAATAGTAGCTCCCCTGTGCGTTTACTGTTCCTGCACAGAATATTTCCGCCAGTACGAATCCCTTGTAAGCGATGTCTGCCGGATCCTGGTCAGGTTGCGATACCACTTGCAGCGCGAGGTTCACGACGGCATTTTCCTTTGATAGCGTTGTTCCGTCGCTATATGCCGTCACCTCTACCGTCTTCGCCACTAGGTCGCTGTTTCTGTAGTTCAGTTTTCCCGTAGCGCTGATTCTGTAGTAACCGCCATCCACGCTGTTCAGTGTTACCGTCATGTTTTCTGCCGTCGAAAAACTGAAGGCAGTCTCTTTGCCGGTGTTGATTTCTGTCAGTGTCAAATGGACATCCGTCATAGTCAGTTCCTCACTATACCCTGCAGGAGTAGTGAACGAGACGCGGATATCTGCCGGCGTCGTGTCTACCGACTGAATGTCGTCGTTGCTACACCCAGTCAGTGCCAACATGCATAAAGCAATGAGCATCAAAAAATGTGATGTTTTCATATTGTTCTTTTTTTTTATTGTATCAAATATTGAAATTGATTTCCATACCGAAAAATGGCTTCGACGTCCTTCTCACCGTCATACCACTGTTGGTGGTATAGTCTGGCATGTAGTCGATCATACGGTTCACAAAGAGAGCCAGTTTCATCCACTTGCCAAACTCTTTAGTCACTTTCAAGTTCAGAAACATATAGAATGGCACTTTCTGCTTGAGCCATGCCGCATCGTTGTATCTGTTGATGAGCCATTGCAGATAGACATCCTGTTTGCTTTCCTCTGTGAAATCGTGTATCTCTCCGTTGTTGTCGATATATTTCAGTGGTACACCGCTGGTCCGGATCGATTTTGATGATGTGAACCACATACATTCGGCCGTGAGCGAGAACGACAGCGCGAGCTTAGGGATATAGGTGTCCGCCATGATGTTGGTGTTGAGTTGCTCCCGCACGCTTCCCGCCTTATTTTCATAGTAGCCGATATAGAGGTCGTTCACCGGTATGCCGTCCACGACGGCAGTAGTATTGCTGCGAAACATCGGGTCGCTGTTGGTGTAGGTGGTCTTGAACCATGCCCCGTTCACGGTCAGCCGTGTCTTCAGCATCTCGAAGCGCTTGGTGGCCATCTGCCATTCTACACCCTCTTTGATCATTTTGCTGCCGTTTGTGGTCATGCCGTATGCGCGGAGCACACGTTTTTCTACATACGGCAGATTCTTGAGTGCCGGTGGCGCGCTGAGGCTATTGCCGTCTATTGCGCTCTCGTCGTAATCCCTGTAGTCATACGGCCTTACCTTTGCAGAGGTGCGGAATCCGTCGTTCATCTGTTCGCGAAAATACGTCACGCTGACCGAGTTGCCGTCCCACTGTGCTCCGATTCTGATTTCCCATTTGTCGTTCCTTGCTGGTTCGAGCCCGTAGTTTGTGGGATTATCGATATACGTGTGCAGATAGATCCGCCTATAGTCGGCGTTCATGTTGTAATAGTTGAGCTCGATGAGGTCGGTGTATATGAGGTCGGGATAAATCTGGAGTAGGGTAGGAAACTTGCTTTGTTGTCCCCACCCCCCATTGATGTCGATCGTTAGCGGTTTTCCTGCCATGCTGATCTCGGGAAATCTCCATTGCAAGTTCAACCTCGGGTTAAGATATATTTTTCCGCTCATGGCGTATTCTTTCGCAATATGGGCCAGACTGCTTCCGCGCAGACCCACTTGTGCTGTCAGCAGGTTGTTGCCCACAGGCAACGTCAGGTTGTCTTGTAGGAAAAACTCACCTGGTGCATCGCTGGTATGGCGCTGTAGTTGCGCGGCCGGTAGGGTGTCTCTGGGCTTACGGGCAGTGCTGGTTCGTACTCCTGTCCCCTGCCATAGTTTTTATCCATCTTCCATTCTGCTCCGACATGAATGCGCTGCGCCAGTTGACCGCTGTTGTATGCAAACAGTGCCTTCAGTTTGGCGTATAGGTTGAGTGGTCTCCCATCTACGGTCACGTTCGAGATATAGTGATAGGGTAGGAAGGTCCCGTCGTGTTCGCCTTCCTCCAGCGATGTCGATGCTGCCATATCGCGGCTCAGGCTGATGCTCTTCTGTTGTTCGATCCTGCTCCACTCGTAGGCCGCAGCCACGTCAAGGTTCATGGATTTGAAGAAAGAGGGACTGCTGGGGGTCAGTAGCATGGAGTGGCTCATGCTCAGTCTGTTGTATGACGACTTGTATGTGTCGTCTTTCTGTTTCAATATTTCTGGGTCGTGCTTCTCGTCATCGAAAGATCCTGTGTAGTCGATGTTGCTGCGCCATCTCAGCCGCGCGTTGCCCACCTGCCATTCGTCTTGCATGCGTGCCGATGCTGTCAGCCGCTTGTAGTTGTTCATCGGGTCTCGTGGGTCCGCCTTTGCGTCGAGGTAGTCCAGCCCCAGGTTGACGATCAGGCTACCCAGTTCTATTCCCTTGCCAGCATACAGTAGTTTACTATAGGAGTCGGCCTTGAACCGTGCCTCAAAGGGTGTGGCTTTCAACTTTCGCTTTATCAGTACCACGCCACTCGACATATCGCCGTATTCCACGGGTGCGATACCTCTTATCACCTCCACGCTCTCTATGTTATCCGTCGGTATACTGCGCATATCCACGCCGCTTGTCACATGGCTCCTCCCAGCATCGGGATCACCGACGGTGCCGTTTGAAGCCTGCTTCACGATCTGCATGTTGGCATTGGTATTCATCGGGATGCCATCGGCTACAAACAGTGTTCCCATCGCACTGACATCGTAGTTGCTCCCTCCACTTCCAGCCTGGCGCAGTCTGATGGTGTTGGCATTGGTGAGGTCGGGCAGTTGGGTTGTCCCACCGGGCAATAGTGATAACAGGTCGGTGAAACTCGACGGCTGCAGATGCTCTATGGCTTTGCGGTCGATCACGGACGACGTAGTGATACCTTGCGACTCGTGCGCCGTCACTACCACCTCGTTCAGTACGCGGTTGTCCTGTTTCAGCTTCAGTGTCAGCGTTACGGTCTCTCCGTTCCTGCTGGAGTAGGTCTGGGTCAGGGTGTGGTAGCCCAGGTATGACACGGTGATGGTGTACCTGTCCGAACTGAGGTCCTGAAACATGAAATAGCCAGAAATATCACTCACGGTGGTGAGTTTCCTATTGTGCGAATCAGTGATTGTCACTGTAGCGTACGCCACGGCATCATTGCTTCCGGCATCCACTATATGTCCGCGGATATCGTCAGCTTTTGCAGCAAGACATGCTGCGAGCATCGCCCCTGTTAGTATTATTCTTTTTTCACCCACTTGAGTTGCATTTTGCTATTGCGGGTGCAAAATTATAAATGGACAGCAGAACTAGCAATACTCAAAATATGTGATTTCTTATTAGTCAAAAGCAAATGGCTACTTACTTATAGGTTGTCTGGATGAAGGAAGGGGTCATTTGTGTATATACATATAGCCTTCGTTCTATGTGCGACAATCTACGACGATAAACGTTGCATATTCTGTACACATTGACTATTTCATATACTCGTAGATGAAAATAGGAAAAGAATTTAATACAGCAACACTTCTATTAGGTTTGACATGGAGCAAGAGTTGCCTTTCGAATATTGATAGCTGATTGACAACAGACTTGTCCTTTGGCATCGTATATAATCCTGCTATAAGCAAGTTAGCTTTACTGACATTCATTTGCTTCAGATATTGCCAGTTGTCTTTCACCTTCATATACTTTTCCTTGGTCGGCGTTTCGCCATCCTTGAATAAGATGTGGTCGAGACTGTTGTAAGCCGAAAAATCACGAGCCAGGCGTTTGAAGTCTTTGCACTCTTCTCTGCTAACTACATAGTTGGCATAATCGTTGTCGGGAAGTTCCTTGGTATAGCGGATGGATTCAATCATCGGGTAGTAGATGTAGAGTTTTCCGTTCTCGGTTTCGTCTGCAAACAATGCCAACATCTCTTCTACTCTTCGATTGATCTCTTCAAGCGAAAGCTGAGAGTTTTGGAAGTCATAGTCGAAGAATAAGAATATTTCCGAAATGTCTGAACTTCTCATGCCGTTCAAGGTGGAGTCACCTCTTGCTGCCAAACGTTCTCGCATGACAGAAACAATGTCTCCACCGTCTTCATATTCCTTCAGCTCATTGTAAAGGTCATATATGTTATTCCCGAAAGAACAAATGATGTTGTCATTCACTTTCGGGAAATAGAGTCTTTCCAGTGTTCTATACAGGCGAGGCTCACGCTCGTCGCCTTCGAAAACAAATAGAATCATAAGCCAAAAGTTCCGCCTCTATACAGTTTTTCCAAGTTATGAGCAAAACGAAGTTCCTTGTTCGTCAGATCGCAAATAGCCTTTATCTCGTTGTTTCTAAGAATAAAGAAGCAGTCAGGACGAAGCAAGTCATTGGAAAGAAGGAATGTGTCGTGGGTGGTTACGAACACCTGGTTGTTGCCTTCAAACAATCGCTTGCAAATCTTATAGGAAAGTTCGTGGTGGTAGAAAGCATCAAATTCGTCGATGAAGACGAACGAAGCGTTGTCCATCTCTTTCAGCCAATAATACTGCAACTCCAGATTTCTTGTGCCTGTGGATGCAACCCATTGGAACGGAATTCTCACACCGTTCATTATGCAGAAGAGCGTGTTGTCGCCCTGCGTATTCGGCGCAAACTCATACTCCTGACCACTAACTTCTTTCAAATAAGCTGCAAAGTCGTCAGCGAGGTGATTCTTTATGATATACTCTTCCACGTTGCTGCCACCTTCCTTCAAGCCAATGAATTCACGATAATCGAGACTTCTAAAGAACAGCATATTCTCTACGAAGTCACGAAGTTGCAGCAGGACATGATCTTTGGGGAGTGGCACAGAACCCAACAAGAAGTTGACGATAGAAATATTGTTGGCACTATCTTTCAGATTCTGAATGGCAACGGCGGTCAGGCCAAATTCTTCGGAAATAGCCAGTTCGTCTTTGTCTTTAGCAAGAATCTCTTTGTTGTCAACTGTTAGTTTTTCACTGATGATACTGCCTTTAAGTTCTGATGCCACTTTGCTATAACTGTATTTTACCACATGACCGTCGAAAGAAAATGTGTAATCGAATTCAACCGGATCGTTGTGGCATAATGCACAAGCATAGTTCAGATAGTAATCAGGCTTCTTCCACTTGTGAGAAAGATGGTTGGCGATGTCGAATATTGCCAATCCGAAGTTCGACTTTCCTGCTCCGTTCGGTCCATAGATAATGCCATTCTTCACAATGCCATTATGCACGGCGTTGTTATTGAACGTATAATTGCTCGGATGGGACAAGTCCCACTCGATGCGATTCTTAAACCCTCTGTAGTTTTTAACTGCGAATTTCGTTAACATGACAATATTAATTTAGAGAAGTTTCTAAGTTGCCTACAAAGGTACAAAAAAAAGTGTTTGCCGTAAATTATTTACGGCAAACATTGTTGTGCATGGCAATTATTTAACAATTCACATCTGTTTACCAAATGCCGTTGTTGTTTTGTCAAAATGAAGAAGCGTAATAGATGCTTCTTGATTATGATACTTTATAAACTCCACTTTTTCCTCTGTGAGATTTCTGTCAATGCCTCTTTAATGTTCATATTGATTCTCTTTTGAAGTTTTACTGGGTGGAAAATTTAAAAGGAGGTATGCCAACGGTAGGCACACCTCCAAGAAAAAGTGATTTTCATCAAAAAAGTTACTTTGACGCTATGGGATCGCTACAAAAATCCCATCTTTTGCATCCTTTGTGTTTCTTTTTATTTGTTACGTATATTTCCTCTATGGCTTTAATAAGATACCATAGAGTAATCTTATTTCTTGTTGAAGTTTGTTGAATCCTTCTGTCTTCTCCAGGGTCAGCTCGTCCATGTAGAGACGTTTGTTGACTTCTATCATGGCTGAATGATACTTGATAGGTACAGAGAAAGTCTTGCTATTAGAGAAAGGCTCATTCATGCCAACCTTATAGCCAAGAGATTCGAAATAATGAACGATATTTCCAATGACGACTTTGTTCGGACAGGTGTCATCGTCGTTGTAGCCGATACAAATATCGATATCAGGTGGATTCGAATTCAGTAGATTAGGTTTGCTGGAGAAACTATGACAGTCTATCAACAACGTACCTTCACCCATGGCAATGATTTTCTTTGATACGGATGAATGAAAGTCAATATACTGAATGAATGCTTCATATTTCGAGCTGAAAGAACGATAAGGATATCCACTACCTGTTTTAACCTCTCTGAGATATCTAATGCCGAGCCCCTCTTTTTCTAATGGATCATTTATCAGCCTTTCCACATCGCAATATAGACGGCAATATGGGAATACGACAGAGCTTATGTGTTCTGTTTCAGCATGAGACACGAACAATTCGTCTGTGTAGTAATCGACAAGGAGTCTTTCTTCATAGTCCAAATCATTATAAGAGTGATTTGAATTTTCAGGAAAAGAAGAAGATGAGTGGGGAACATGGAGCAGAATGTTCTTATAACATCTTAGATTGTCCACACGAACTCTAAATGTTCTCCAGATTGCTCCAACATGTTCCCCAGAAACACCATGTTTTTCGAGGATTCTCTGTAAAGTTTGAATGAACTCCAGTGGAGCATAGCAGCCAAGTGCCGGCACTGGCCGGAAATTACAAACCTTCCTAAAAATCTCACAAAACAAGTCATCTGAGACCTCAAAGCCAAGCTCATTTTCAAGCTGATATTTCACAGACCTGAGCGCAACAGCTGTTGCGGTGCTGCCAAGAGTAGAGATTTCGTCAAACCTCTTCAATCCTGCTTGATGTCCGAATTTGAACCAATGTTCGTTTCCTTCCCATCTTGATTTACCTAATTCTTCCATTTTCGTTGTTATTTAATTGTTAGACACTAAAGAGACGATCACTGTTGTGGGTCTAACGACAAGTAACAACACTTGCTGGAGAAGAAAAGAAAAATCCCTATATGCCTACGAAAGGACACATAAGGAAATCTACAGTCTCTGAGCTATAATGAGTTTTTGGCGTATGCCCACATCTGCTTTCGCTCGCCACCGTGGCTCTTTGGAATGCTCTATTCCTGAAGCTCGGTTGGCACGCATTGCTGCGTTCTTGATGTAAATTTCCGAATACTCAAATCATTGAGTTCATCAATTCGGATGCAAAGATACTACTTATTTTTCATATTCTTCAATATTTATCTTAAAAAGGTGTTTTTGGCGGGATTATTGACATCGATCCAGAACCTTTTCAGCATAAAAATTAGGGCTAACACTTCTTACGAAGCATCAGCCCTAATTTATCTTGTTTGAAGAGTTTTAGCCTCTTTATTATCAGAGACTTACCGCCTAACTCGTTAGTTACGCGGGCTTATCTTGTTACTCCTCCACAGCAGCCTGTGCCGCAGCGAGGCGTGCGATAGGTACGCGGAACGGCGAGCAGCTGACGTAGTTGAGGCCCACGCGGTGGCAGTACTTCACGGATGAAGGCTCACCACCATGCTCTCCACAGATACCGCACTTGAGGTCCGGACGTGTGGCACGGCCCTTCTCGACAGCCATCTTCACCAACTGGCCGACACCCTCCTGGTCGAGCACCTGGAACGGATCGACGTTCAGGATCTTCTTCTCCAGATAAGAGGGGAGGAAGCTGGCGATATCGTCACGGCTATAGCCGAAGGTCATCTGCGTGAGGTCGTTCGTACCGAAGCTGAAGTACTCGGCATGACGGGCGATGAGGTCTGCGGTCAGTGCGGCACGCGGAATCTCAATCATCGTACCCACCTTGAACGGCACCTCCACACCCTCGTGTGCGAAGAGCTCATGCGCCGTCTTGTAGATCACCTCCTTCTGCTGCTCCAGCTCCGACTCGATACCTACCAGCGGCACCATGATCTCGGGACGCGGGTCAAAGCCCTCCTTCTTCAGCTGGCAGGCAGCACCGAGGATGGCACGCGTCTGCATGGCCGTGATCTCAGGGAACGTATTGCCGAGACGGCATCCACGCAGGCCCAGCATCGGGTTGTGCTCAGACAGCGAGTTGACACGGTTCTGGATGAAGCGGACGCTCACACCCATGTCCGAAGCCATGATCTCCTGACCACGCAGATCGTGCGGCACAAACTCGTGGAGAGGCGGGTCGAGCAAACGGATATTCACAGGCTTGCCGTCCATGCACTTCAAGATGCCGTAGAAGTCCTGACGCTGATAGGGCAGCAGTTTGTTGAGCGCAGCCTCACGACCCTCACCGGAGTCGGCAAGAATCATCTCGCGCATCGCCTTGATCTTCTCGTTCTCGAAGAACATGTGCTCCGTACGGCAGAGACCGATACCCACTGCGCCGAAGTTGCGTGCCACCTCCGCGTCGTGCGGCGTGTCCGCATTCGTGCGCACCACGAGCTTCGAATACTTATCGCAGAGATTCATCAGTTCGGCGAAATCACCCGTCACTTCTGCCGGACGCGTCTTCACCTCACCGAAATATACCTCACCCGTCGAACCATTGATGGAGATATAGTCACCCTCGTGGAGCAGCGTGCCCTCGATCTGCACCGTGCGCGCCTTGTAGTCCACCTGGATGGCACCGGCGCCACTCACGCAGCACTTACCCATACCACGTGCCACGACAGCAGCGTGCGACGTCATACCGCCACGCGCCGTGAGGATACCCTCTGCCGCGCTCATACCAGCCAAGTCCTCCGGACTCGTCTCGATACGGACCATCACCACACGGTTGCCCTCCTCGTGCCATTTCGTGGCATCGTCAGCGAAGAAGACGATCTGACCGCAGGCAGCACCCGGCGAAGCCGGCAGACCACGCGTCAGCACCTTGGCACCTGCCAAAGCCTCCTTGTCGAAGACCGGGTGGAGCAGTTCGTCCAGCTTGCCCGGCTCGCAACGCTTCAGCGCCGTCTTCTCGTCGATCTCGCCCTCGTGGAGCAAGTCCATGGCGATCTTCACCATGGCCGTACCCGTGCGCTTACCGTTGCGCGTCTGCAAGAACCAGAGTTTTCCCTCCTGTACGGTAAACTCCATGTCCTGCATGTCGTGGTAGTGCTTCTCCAGCTTGTCCTGCAGCGCGTTGAGCTCCTGGAAGATCTCCGGCATGTTCTCCTCCATTGACGGATACTTCTTGGCACGCACCTCCTCGCTGATGCCCTGGAGCTTCGCCCAGCGGAGCGAACCCTCCTTGGTGATCTGCTGCGGTGTGCGGATACCGGCCACCACATCCTCGCCCTGGGCGTTGATCAGATACTCACCGTTGAAGATGTTCTCACCCGTAGCGGCGTCACGGCTGAAGCACACACCCGTTGCCGACGTGTCGCCCATGTTGCCGAAGACCATTGCCATCACCGTCACGGCCGTACCCCACTCCTGAGGGATACCCTCCATCTTGCGGTAGAGGATAGCGCGGTCGTTCATCCAGCTGTCGAAGACGGCGCAGATGGCACCCCAGAGCTGCTCCATCGGATCCGTCGGGAATTTCATGCCCGTGCGCTCCTGGATCGCCTGCTTGAAGAGCACCACCAGCTGCTTCAGCTCATCGACATTCATCTCGTTGTCGAGTTTGATGCCGCGCTGTGCCTTCACCTGCTGTATGATAGCCTCGAAGGGATCGATGTCCTCCTTGTTCTCGGGCTTCATGCCCATCACAACGTCTCCATACATCTGGACGAATCGGCGGTAGCTGTCATAGGCAAAACGCTCGTTGCCCGTCTTCTGTGCCAGTCCGATCACCACGGTGTCGTTGAGACCCAGGTTGAGGATGGTGTCCATCATACCCGGCATGGAAGCGCGCGCACCAGAGCGGACGCTGACAAGCAGCGGGTTGATAGGATCGCCAAACTTCGCGCCCATCAATTTCTCGATGTGCTTCACGCTCTTCTCCACTTCGCTCTTCAGCAAAGCGACCACGTCGTCCTTTCCTTTCTCAAAATATTCGTTGCAAACGTCGGTGGTGATAGTGAATCCCGGGGGTACGGGCACGCCGATGAGGTTCATTTCAGCAAGGTTTGCACCCTTGCCACCCAGCAGATTGCGCATTTCCGCACGACCTTCAGCCTTACCATTGCCGAAGGTGTAAACTCTTTTTTCGCTCATTGCTTCTATGGTTGTTGTATAATGAATATTGTGTTATCTTTTTTACCTTAAAAATATCCAGAACTAATCTTTGCTTATTTTGGATGCAAATTTACGCATTTTATGCGTTTTCTCCAAATTTTACGCATGTTTTTTCTGTCTCACCCACACTAAAAATGAGGCGTGTCAAGAAAAACTTCTTCCTCCTACCGTCAGTTTTTGAACAGTTTGCTGAAGAACCCCTTCTTCTCCTTCTTCTTCGGTGCTGCTTCCTGCAGCGCTTCCGCCTCAGCCTGCGCCTTTTCCTCGACGACGTGGGGCGAGACTGGGGGCAAGTCCTCGCCCTCCAAGATGCCCGCGTCCGTCCATTGCTGTACCAGTGCCTGGCAGTCCGCCTTCGCCTCATCCGCCTCCACCTCATATTCGCCCGTCAGCAGTTCCACCATGTCGTCGATGGTGAACGCCTCCCGCTGGGCCAGTTCGTTCCACAGGAAGTTCGCTGTCTCGTTGAGTGAAATGATATTGGTGAAGTCGATATTCTCCTGTCCCGTGGCCAGCAAAACCGACTCGCCACAGACATTGCGATTGATAAATCCTTTTTTTACTCTCATGATTCGTTATTATTTGTGTTTTTTCTTCCTCTTCCCCATTCGTTCAGCACCAGCCGGCGGTGTATCGCCAGCAGATACCGTCTGATCGGGTAGAGCCTTGTCCAGCAGTAGCTATACGCCTTCCATTTCCAGCCGTCCGTGCGGTCCATCGTCTTCCGCCCTTTGCGGTAGAATCCGATGGCCCCCGCCTTCACGTCCTTCAGTCGGCAGTGCTCCTCCGCCAGGTTGCCGTCACCACGCAAGGTCACGGCCTCGCCCTCGATGGCTACGATACGATGAAACACATAGTGGCGTGGCGATATCTCCGCCAGTACGGGGTCCCCCACCTTCACCGTTTCCGCTTTCACCAGCAGCGCCACGTCGCGGTCGTCCTCCAGAAACGGACGCATCGAGTAGCCTCTGAGCCGAAGTGTCACCGTGTGGCCTTCGTCCAGCAGCCGAATGATCTTGGGTATGAGGATGGCGTTGGGTATCTGCATCTTCCTATTCCTTTGCTATGGCCCGACAGCACACCCTCGCTGCCTCCTCGTTGGGCAGACAGTGGAGCATGTAGATTGGTGTCAGGCCGATCACCTCCGACATCGTGTCACAGACCTGTCCGTGCAGCCTCTCGTCCCATTTCATCGACGAGCACGACGGCAGCAGTATCGCCAGGGCCTGCAGCGGCGAGAGCCTATCCACCGAGTTGGCCGGCGCCCGGTCTATCTGGGTGATCGCCCCCAGCGGCGCCTTCACCTGTCGGTAGCACGGCGTCTTTCCGCTCCACGGTGAACCATAGATCATGGCCTCGCCGTCTATCACGCGCACCACGGGGTTGTCATCGTTCATCAAGTCACACCCCGGTATGCACCGCAGCCACATCGCCACCTGCGTGCTCTTGCCCGTGCCGCTCTTGGCAACGAACGCATAGCCGCGCCCTTGGTGGCGCACCAGCGAGGCGTGGATGAGTAGCGTCTGCCGCCCTCCTGTGGCAAAGGCGTAGGCGAGCATCAAGGCACTGTTCAGTCCAAAGGACCGCATCATCCCGTCACCGTTGAGCGCACAGCGGCAGTGAGCAAATGCCTTGTCAGCGATCAGCAGACAGCACGCGCGGCCCCGTATGTCCTTGATGATAAACTGGTAGCCACCATCCTCCAGCCGATCCACCGCCGTGTCGCCGTTGCCCGTGTCAAAGACGCGGATGCGACTGCGCTGATCCTTGGGCACGGGGTGCAAGGTGTCGTCCACCTCCATCACCATCACGCAGTCCTCCTCTTCCGTCGTGCGAAACGGTTCGTAGGAGGGTATCAGCGCCAGGTCGTTGGTCTGTCCTTCACGAAAGAAGACCCCCACGCGGTGGTCGGCAATGCTGAAGTAGTGTCGGTGCCAGTTTGCTTCCATATCGCGCCGGTGTCTTTATTTCTTCTGTGCCTTCTTCTCCGCCTTGCGTGCCTTCTTCTCCGCCTTGCGCTGCGCCTTGGCCGTGGCACGGTCCGTCTTGTCGGCCGCCGCCTCCGCCAGTTTCGGGTCGATGATGACCCTGCCCACGCCGGGTTCCACGACCTTGTAGGCGAAGACCTCCGCGGGCACGTTTCTCACCAGGAGGTCAAACTTGCGTTTCTTGCCCTCATAGCGCTGGCGCATTTTTAGGTATTTCTTATAGATCTCCTTCTCGTCAAAGGCATAGACCGTCACGCAGGTGGGCGCCTCCAGTCCCATCTGCTTCAGGAAGTTGCGTAGCTGGTAGGAGTATTCGTCCCGGTTCACGAGAAAGGAGCGCTCCTTCTCATACACCCAGGCCCCTTCCAGCTGCTGCACGTCGGTGAAATAGACCGTCGAGTCGTTGAAGGAGGCTGCAAAGCCAAACATATAGACCTTCGTCGGCAGGAAGTCTCCGCCATAGGCAGCACCCGCACAGAGGATCATGATCACCGACAGGACAACCTGCTTCCATTGCTTCATCACAGTTTTTTCTTGATATTGCATCATCGCGTTCACGAATTACACTTTTTATTATAGGCCAACAAAGGTACGGACAATCCTATGATTATGCAAATTTAACGCCAATTTTCTTTCCACATCCTGCTTTCTGCGTCCCAGGTGGCGGTCCGTCCCGAAGCCATCCCGAGACCATCCCGAAGCCAAACCAGGCGCAACCCAACGGTCTTCCCGTCCGATTGCGCCTGGCCTTCTTCCTATTTCATGTGGATTTTTTTTCTGCTGATTACTCTCCGATAGGCACGGCGAAGTAAGCCTTCTTTCCCGTCGGATACATACCCTGGATGTAGAGCACGGGATCCTTGCTCACGCTGGCCTTCTTCACCTCCTTCTGCAGGTCGTCGATGGTCTTGACCATACCCTCGTTCACGCGCTGGATGATGAAGCCGCGGTTGATGCCCGCATCCTTCAGTGCTCCGCTGTTCACCTTGATCACCTCCAGACCATACGAGATGTTGAGCTGCTCCATCATCGCCTTCGTCACGGGGCGGAACTGTGCGCCGAGCACGTCGATGTCAGCCTGCTCGATAGGCTTCGTGTTGCCCTGGGCGTTCTTCAGCGTGATGGTCTTCTCGATCTTCTTCTTGTTGCGCAGATACGTCAGCGTGATCTTGTCGCCCGGACGCTTGGCGTTGATCATCTCCTGGAGCTCCGACATCTTCACGATGGGCTTGCCGTCCACCTTCGTGATCACGTCGCCTTCCTCCAGTCCGGCCTCAGCGCCGTTGCCGTCCTCAGAGACGGAGTTGACATAGACACCGTCGTTGGTGCCGAGGTCTATCTCCTTACCCTGGTCCTTTTGGCGGTTGATGTGGTTGAGCACGTCCGTACCCGTGATGCCCAGTTGCACACGCTGCACGCTACCATACTTCTTGATGTCAGCCACCACCTTGTTCATGATCGTCGTCGGGATCGCGAAACCATAGCCCGTGAAGGAACCCGTTTGCGAGTAGAGCATGGCGTTGATGCCGACCAGCTCACCACGCGTGTTCACCAGTGCGCCACCCGAGTTGCCCGGATTGATGGCCGCATCGGTCTGGATGAAACTCTCGATGCCGTTGGCGCTCGCACCCAGTCCGCGCGACTTCGCGCTGACGATACCTGCCGTCACCGTATTGTTGAGGTTGTACGGGTTGCCAACAGCCAGCACCCACTCTCCGACCTTCAGGTCGTCGCTGTTGGCGATGGTGATGGCGGGCAGGTCCTTGGCGTTCACCTTGATGAGGGCGAGGTCCGTCTGCTTGTCCGTACCGATGATCTTGGCGCTAAACTCGCGGTTGTCGTTGAGCGTGACGGTCAGTTCGTCCGCACCCTCCACAACGTGGTTGTTGGTCACGATGTATCCGTCCTGCGAGATAATCACACCCGATCCTGTTGCCTCGCGCTTCGGGGTCTGCACCCGCTGCTGGCGCGAACCGCCACCGGGGTTGCCGAAGAAGCCAAACGGGTCAAAGAATCCGCCCCAGGGGTCGTCCTGCACTTCGACGGTCTTCGTCTTGGAGTTTTGCACATACTTGATGTGGACCACGGAGGGCAATGCTTTCTCGGCGGCATAGGTCAGATCGACCGGCTGTCCAGCAACGACGGATGCCGGGGCCTCAGCCGCATATACCTTCAGGAATGCTCCCGTAGAGAGAGCCAACGCCGTCACTGTGGCGGCACTCATCAGATACTTCGAAAATTTCTTCATACTACAATATCTTTTTTGTTTCTTATATTTATACTTCCATTGCGTTCGCGTCAGCCGTCGTTTACTTTCCTACCGACAGGCTTTCTGCCGAAACGTGGTGCAAATATAGGCGCAAAAAATGTAAAACTGACTATCTGTCATGAATCTTTATCCGATTTTAACAGTTTTCTTTTTACACTTAACGGCTCTTAGTTTTACCTCCTCCCCATTTTACATTCCCTAACGATATGCCATTCTGGCAGTCCCTGCCCCGCTTTGCCTTGGTCGTGTTTTTTGGATTTTGTCCTTGCGAAGCGTTGTTCATAGTTGTTTCCCTTGCAGCAGCATGTTCTTTCGTCCCGCGTTGTTATTGATTGCTTGTTGTTTTAGTTGTTTTCCCTTATCAGCAGGGCGTTTTTCTCTGCTTTTTGCAATGAATCCATGAAAGCTTGCTTGCCACTTTAGCATGGATAGACTTTTTCTCTCAAAGATTTTTTCTTCTCATAGAAAATACTTATCTTTGCACCATCCTATTTTAATTGCAAATATACGAAAAAAGAATCGAAAGGATTAGATGTTATGAGTATCAAAGACTATCGTTTGACTTCTATGGAGGAACCCACGGACGCCATGCTTCATGAGCTGATGAGCCAGGTGGCTACCTCTGCGCGGCAGAGTTCGGCTAATGCCAAGCAGGTCTTGCAACGAAAGATGCAGGAGACAATAGAGTTGATTCGCAAGCAGCGCGAACAGCTTTCGTCAATTTCTTCTAGTATTGTCAGATGATGTCAAAATGGCGCAGCGCATTCCACACTCCGTCCTCATCGACGGTGGAAGTCACATAGTCCGCATGCGCTTTCACCTCATCGACGGCATTGCCCATCGCCACACCAATGCCGGCAGCACAAAGCATGGGGCGGTCGTTGCCCCCGTCGCCAAACGCCATGGTCTCGCTGATGTCAAAACCAAGGTAGTCTGCCATGGCACGGATACCCCTCGCCTTGTCCGCCGTCGCCGACGTGATGTCGCAGAACGTAGGATACCAACGGGCTGACGCACACCCCGGCAACTGTGGCATGATCTCCTTCTCCTCCTCCTCGGTAATGAACGAGGTGATCTGTAGCACCCCCTGGTCGATGACCTCCTCCAAGGGCACGTCATACTTGTTGTATGTCACTTTCAGCATATCGAAGAAAGCATGGTCCACCATCTCGTTGCGGTTCAAAAACTGAATATCCTTCTTGCCCACCACGACAGAAGAAATGTTGTGCCTGCGGCAATGGTCCACCAAGGCCAGCACCTCCTCGTGCGAGATCAGGTCCTCCCTCACCACCGTCTCACCATAGATACACAGCGCCCCCGTGGCGAGGATATACCCATCCATCAGGTGCTCCACCTCCGGGATGTTGTTGAGCAACTGCCTTGGTCGCCCCGTAGCAGTAAATATCTTCACCCCCTGGTCATGCGCCATTTGTAGCGCCTGGATCGTCCGCTCCGGTATCTTGTGCGTCTTGAAACTCACGAGCGTACCATCCACGTCGAAAAACAATGCTTTTATCATGATTGCAAATTTACAATATTTTTTTCGTTTTTGAAAATCTTTTCGCATATTTACGGCCCTGCACCCGTTTTTGAGTTATCCATCCCAATGGTTATAAAGAGATAACAAAAAAAGAGTAAAGCAATGGCAAGTATCAAGATTAAGTTTCGTCCCTCGTCCGTCCGAGGCAAGGAGGGCGTATTGTTCCTTCAGATTATTCACCGCCGCGTGGTGCGCCAAATCGTGACCCCCTATCGACTCCACGCCCACGAGTGGGATGCCTTCTCCCAGCAGGTCCTCCTCAATGCCCCCTCCACCCAAGACCCCCGCTGGATCCACCTCGCCCGCATCGACACGATGATCCAGAGCGAGTACCGCCTGTTGTGCCGCATCGTCACCTCGTTCGACCAGACCTCCGCCAACTATTCCGCCGACAGCGTCGTCAACGAGTACCACCGCCTCTCCAAAGACCTCACGCTTTGCGCCACCATGCAGCGCCTCATTGCCCAGATGCGTATCAACCAGCAGTGGTGTACCGCCCACAACTACCAGTCCACTCTCAACAGCCTCATGCGCTTCCGCCACCAGTTCGACCTCCCCATCGACCGCCTCGACGTCGCCCTCATCCAGTCCTACGAGGCGTGGCTCAAGCACCGAGGCATCTGCCGCAACACCATCTCCTTCTATATGCGCATCCTCCGTGCCGTCTATAACCGTGCCGTCGCCAACGGCGTCGTTGCCCAGCAGTACCCCTTCCGCCCCACCTATACCGGCATCGACAAGACCCGCAAGCGCGCCGTCGATTTCTCCGTCATCAAGACCATCAAAGAGGCCGACCTCTCCGCCCATCCCTCCCTGGAACTGGCCCGCGACCTCTTCCTCATGTCCTTCTACCTCCGTGGCGCCTCCTTCATCGACCTCGCCCACCTCCGCAAGAGCGACCTCCGCGAAGGCTTCCTCTGCTACACCCGAAGCAAGACGGGGCAGAAGATGAAGGTGAAGTGGGAACCCCTCATGCAGGAGATCGTCGAAAAGTATCAGACTCAGACCGCCTCCTCTCCCTTCCTCCTCCCCATTCTCTCCGGCGATCGACTATATAATAAGGAGTACCACAACGCCCAGGCACGCATCAGCTACCATCTGCGCAAGATCGCCCGCGCCATCGGCCTTCCCTGTCCGCTGACCCTCTATGTCGCCCGCCACTCCTGGGCTACCATCGCCCGCGACCGACAGATCCCCCTTTCCGTCATCAGCGAGGCCCTGGGCCACGACTCTGAGCAGACCACGCGCATCTATCTGCAGAGCATCTCCTCGCCCGAAGTGGATAAGGCCAATGCCAGCATTCTGAGCAGTTTTTAGGGTAGGCGAGGGGTCGCCGTAGTGGGTTGAGAAAAAGATAGGAGGTTATGAATCTCTTAATAAGAGACACAGATATCTTTGGGCAAAGTTAGTGATTTTTATTGTAATAGAGGGGCTTATGCGGAATTATTTTTCGTCAGCAGGAAGATATTTTTTCCGAATCTGCTGAACATTCGTTTAACAGATTACACCCATCGAAGTCTTTAAAGTCTTAAAAATCAAACATATACCATCGTTTCTGTGTCTCTTATTAAGAGTTGCAGAAATCAATATCAAAAACCGACTTGATATTGATAGTATGGAGAATAAGAAAACAGGTCAGCAGTTACCGCCCACTCATGCAGGGGACGGCGGCGAAGCCATGGAGAAAACTGAAGATAACCCAATTTCCGACGGCCCTAAAAAAGCTCAAAAACCCCAAGATGCAGGATGGTATGTCGCAGTGGTACGAGTCAACTGCGAAAAGCGAATAGCCATTGATATTCAAGATGTTTTAGACAACAAAGCGATCTGGTTTGAGTACTGGGTTCCGACGAAACGGACCTTCATCGTGGATAGGCGCACCAACAAGCGAAAGGAGAAGGACCGCGTCTTCCTCTCGACCTTTATTTTCTGCCACGTCAGCCGAAAAGATCTCAACGAAATCCGGTTTCGTTCTGATGTCTATAAGATGCTCACCATGCCCGGTAGCAAAGACATCTACCGAATCCCCGACGCCGAGTTGGAAAACTACCGCCAGTTCGTAGAGTGTGCTTGCGAGGAAGTCTCCGCCTATACGGCCCCCTTGAAGAAAGGCCAAAAGGTGCGTATCTTCGGCGGCAACATGCAAGGCATCGAAGCCTACGTGCAGCGCGTGAAAGGCAAAAGAGCCGTCATCGGTTGCGAAATCAAGTATATCGCTGGCGCCACCATCGAGATCGACCGCGAACTCCTCCAGATCATCGAGGACTAAATCCCCCCACCTCCCCCCAAAAAAGACAGATTTATCTGTCTCCCAACGTTGTTCAAGTTGCCCCCGTTGTCCAAGTAGTTATCCAACTATCCTCCCCCGAGACAGATTCATCTGTCTCTCAACGTTGTTCAAGTTGTTTCCCTTTGTCCAAGTTGTTTTTCAACTTCTCCCAAAGACAGATTCATGTCTGACAAAGTTGTTCAAGTTGTCCCCGTTGTTCAAGTTGTTTTTCTTATATTCCCCTCAGACAGATTTATCTGTCTCAAAGTTGTTTTGTAAAAAGAAATAATCAAAAATATGCGTGATTTCAAAAATATCAAGGTCGCCGTGGCCGGCACAGGCTACGTCGGCCTGAGCATTGCCACCCTGC
>ENA-ORSB01000864-ORSB01000864.1-human-gut-metagenome-genome-assembly--contig:-NODE-864-length-32049-cov-6.329187_pt1 | contig 32049 bp, 37 predicted proteins | sample MGYA00242180_ERZ509144 | MGnify/ENA primary metagenome ERZ509144 (study PRJEB26280, sample SAMEA2338661) | human gut metagenome | biome: human gut; feature: human-associated habitat; material: faeces...
GTATGCGTGATATGCAACATTTCCTGTAGTCTTATCAAATCTATTTTGTACTGTTACCATTTCTTCATAAGCTGTTTTTGCTTTACAGTTTACTCCTGTTACATGCATAGTCTTTTCATTTTTATAAATAGTTTTCTCATCATTTTCTGCATATCTCAAGACTTGTTTTAAGTCTGAAAATGTTGTCTTTTCTGGATTTTTTGCATAGCTTATTACTCGAGATATACTATCTTTAATTGCCCATATTTTTGTTGTTGCCATCGACATCATCTCCGTTTTTATAATTATAAATATCTAGAAAATCACTTTGCATTTTTGTTATTTTCTCTTTTATTTCTTCATCACTCATATAAGAAAACTCATTTTTTAATTCAATAATTCCATTGTAAATTTTACGAAGTTCTTCATCTGGTATTGAATAAATTTCTTTTTGTAATCCAGATTTTCTCAAATAAGATGACAAATTTAAGTTGCTCTTTTTAGCATTCTTTTGTAATTTTTTCTTTTCATTTTCACTCACTCTAACATTAATTCCTATTGTTCTATTTCTCATAATTTTTCACTTCCTTTTTGATAAATTTTCATTGTATTTTTTATAAAATTTTCTCAAAAATTTCTAATTTCTTATTCAATTTTTAATTTCATAAGGTAGGGGTTATAGGGGATAAAAATCCCCTTTCAGCGTAAGCTGTCGGTTTTGTAGCAATACAAAACCTATGCTTGCTACACTTATAGACATTAAATTTGTATATACATTTAATTGTGTAGTCCTACTACTAATTTCTTATACATAAATTAATTCTTTTAATACAATTTCTTCTGCTTCATTTTTAAAATTGTTCATCATTCCTACCCAATATAATTGATTAGTATTTTTCATTTCTTCTGTTAAATTATTTTCCTTTTTTAATTGCTCAACTATAAGATCAACTCTTGCTTGTACTATTTCTTGTATTTCTTTTAAATGCTTATTGAGAGTTTTGTTCATAAACATTATTATATATTCTGCTTTCTTATTCTCTTTTAAAAATTTTAGTCTTAATCTTCCGTATTTATTTAAAGTAATTTTTTCTTCTTTTTCTAAAACTAAATTAGGAATATAGTAATCGCCAACCTTTGTATATTCAATTACATATTTATTGTCAATATTGTTTTCTTTTAATTCTTTACTTTCCATTTTCAATTCCTCCATTTACTAAATTTTTTAACTAACCTTTTGTCGTTCTTTGACTCTAATTGCTCCAACAATTCTATTTGCTTTTTTCTGTGGGAACTTTTTATCATCTGTAATTAGTTCAACTAATTTAAAAAGCTTTTCTCCATTTTCATTTATTTCATCTATTGTAAGATATTTTTTCTGATAACCTTTCTTTGGGTCATCTAATCTTGCAATCTCGTAATAAGATACTTCATAATAATCATTTAATTTGTCGATATAATCTTGTAATTCTTGCTTGTCCATCATAATTGTTGTTCTAACATCTTTACCTTTTTCATCTGCAATAGTCATATCAAACATTCCGTTTTGCATTAATTTATATACTGCTTCTATAAATGTTTTTCTTAATTTCATATTGACCAATTTGTAGTTTCCTTTTTTATCTTTTTCTATAGTAATACCTTCCAAAAACTTTGATATAAATTCTTGCTTTTCTTCTTTGCTTTTATTGTTCCATTCTGCCATTAGCATATCGTAAAATTTATTAGAACGAATTAACTTTTCTTTTTCTACATCTCTATCTGCCATTAAATGTTGTGGAGAAAAAGTTTGCTTATTCAAATCAATGGCTTCAATTCGCTTTTGTTCAAGCAAATTTAGCTTTTCATCAACTTCTTTATATTCTTTTGAAAATTCCTCTACATTAACAATTTCTTTTAAATATGCTTCTTTTATTCTGTTCTTTCTACTTTGTAATGATGATATTTCTTTATCTAGTTTGGCTGTATTTCGTTCTTTCTTATCTGCTAAAACAGGATAAAAGTATTTCTTTACTGTCATATCATATTCAATTAAGTCCATTATCATTGGCATAACCTGTTCTTCAATTAAGTCTTCACGAAGATAAATTTTACAATCTGTACAATGGTAATACATATATTTTTTCTTTTTACCACCAGTTCCTTTACATTGCATTATTTTGCCACATTTTGGACATATCATCTTCTGCATAAATATATAAACTCTATCTCTACAATATGCTCTTTGATTTTTCTCTTTTTGAATTTGAACATCTTCAAACATTGCTCTTGTTATTATTGGTTCTACAACATTAGGATATATTACAGGCTCTTTTCCTTGTTCTTTTGCAACTCTTTTAAATCTTTCATAATCTCCTACATAAATTCTGTTATTGATTATTTTTTCGATTTTAGAATCTTTCCATTTCATTGGACTTAAAACCTTTTCTTCGTTTAGGATATTAGCTATTGTTTGATAACTTTTGCCTTGTAAATACAGATTAAATATTCTAATAATTATATCCTTTTGTAGTTTCATCAATTATCACTTTCTTTGTTTCATCTCTTTTGTAACCTAGTGGGCAAGTTCCGTGGAATATGTCCACATTTTATAGCACCTGTTAGACCGAATTTTGTTCTTTCGCTTACTATTTCAATTTCTAATTGTGATAAAACAGTTAGCATACGGACAAAAAATCTACCGATTAGCTGTACTAGTATTTACATCATCGCGGTCGCAAACAAGATAGCAATGATGTGTTTCTAAATCTGATATTAATACCTCTAAATCTCTTACAGACCTTGTAACTCTATCTAATTTATATGCAATAATATAATTGATTTTATCTGCTCGCATATCTTCTAGCATCTGCTGAAAAGCTGGTCTGTGTTCCATATCTTTGGCTGATATTCCTGCATCCTTATAAACTTTGTAAATCTTATAGTCCTTATACTCACAAAGTTGTTTTAACTTTTCCTCCTGTTCTCCTAAACTAAATCCTTCCCTTGCCTGATCTTCTGTACTTACACGAATATAAATTCCTGCGACTTTTCTTTCTTCATTCATTACAACATTACCTCCTTCTTTTAATGAATAGTAGAAAGACACCAAAAAAGTGCCACATAGCATATCAGCTTAGCTATTGACACTTTAAAGTTTTTATTTATTGTTTTAACTATCTCTATTTTTCTTTTAAATATAATTAATAAATCAATATAGTACATTTTTAAAAAAACTCTAAAATATCAGATGCCTTGCTTCTCTATGTTATGTATTCATTAAATTTTGATAGTGGATATTTATTTTCCAAACTATCTATGTAAAAGTAATCTTGCTCATTAAAGAATAAGTACAGTTTATCTTTAATAATTACTCTGTGTGGCTCTACATACGCTAAATTAGTATGTTCCACAATTCTTAAGGTACCATTGATAATTTCTGGTTTAACCTTTTTCATTTTGCAAGTCCATTCAATTTTAGAGAGTAATTCTTTACTCATATTGATTTCTTTTTTAATTATATGTAACATAATACCACAAAAACCTCCTTTTTTCAATATTTTGGGTCAAAAAAAGACCGTTTCTTTTGAAACGGTTTAAGATTTTTGTGTTCATCAAAATTTTGTTGTCTTGAAATTAAGTTGTATCAAGGCTTTCAAAAAGTTCGACGAAAACTCGTCTTGGTGCCAACGACGTAGACATTTACAACTCGTTAGCTCTCTTGACGAATGACTAAATAGTCATTCAAGTTATAAATATATTACCAAATTATTTTATAAAAATCAAGTAATTTTTTAAAAAAGTTTTTACAAATATTTGTTTGTTTCTATTGCTTTATTGTAAAATGTATGTTATACTAACTGACATAGGAAATGAGAATAAGCAGATGTGGTTTTTGCCACCAATTTTACGAATCTTCGTAGGAAAGGTGGTGATGTTTATGGTTAAAGTGATACTATTTTTTATAATATCCTTAATGTTATCTTTAACATTAAACGTTGCCTTGACAGCAGTTCTGTATAAGAACTGGGTTGATAAGCAACTACATAAATAGAAAAAGCTCACATCTGTACTTTGACGAGTAGATGTGAGTTTACACATTTTCTTGGCAAAACCACGTTTGTGGTTTCTCCATTTCCTATATTTATTATACACAGATTTTTTATAAATGTCAAATAAATCTTTTGTTTTTTATAACTTTAATTAATATATTTCCACCTAAATCCTCCAGCTTTTGTTCTAACTCCTCTACAACATGCAGAAATATTTTGGATATGAGTTTTGTCTATAGCATCTTTTAACGAATCATATATTTCTCCTGTATCTACATTTAACACCTTTTTTTGTTTTTTTTGTTTTTGATTGACTGGTCTTGAAGATTCTTCTCTTCCAATATACTCCCATTTATATCCATGTGAACTATTAGTTATTCCTCTACAACAAGCTCGTATTCCACCCATGTCAACATTATATTTTTTAGCAGCGTCTGAAACAGAATCAAATATTTCTCCAGTATTTATATTTTTTACTTTAACTTTTTGCTTGTTACTAGCTTTTTCTTTTCCACATTTAGGGCAACCACTTTTCATTCGTACTCTATTTTTGACCATTGCTTTATAGGTATTACCACATTTAGGACATAACCAATAATATGAATCATGAGTATCTGGTAAAACATTAAAAGGGGTAATGTTTCCATTTTTAATAGGATGCCATTCTTTTGAAATATTAGGATAAAGATTTCCTAATGAATCTTTTAGAGATGTTATATAATATTGCTCTTTAATCGAATACTCATCTCGAAGAATATCAACATCTGTATCGTTAATTCCTAGTTTTTTTAATATATCAATTATTATTTTATTTAATTCATTCCAATCTTGATATTTATACATGTAAATAGAAGAATTAGATGTATTTATTGATTTACAATTATCTTCTCTAATTCTATATAGATTAATATCTTTTTCTTTGCACAATAAGTCTTTATTCTCATCCTTTTTTATATCTTTATGCCAAGTTTGTCCATCATATTCTATTGCGATTTTACAAGATGGAATGTAAATATCAAGTTCTTTACCATCCAAACATTCTCTATCTCCATTAATTGCATCAGAAAAATGTCTCTTTAAATAATAATAAACAGCTTGCTCTGGAAATGAACTACTCATTCTTTTTGAACACTTAAAACATCCTGTTTTTTTAGAAGTACGAGAATTAATGCGAGTTTTCCATTTGTATCCACAAACATGACAAATAAAATTACACATTTTATTTGAACCATATGTTACTTCCTCAGGTAAAAAATCATTTAATTCATAATCCCAATCTTCTAATATTTCTGTACAATTATTTTTTTTACACCATGTTACTAAATCATTAAATCCTTGTAATACCTGTTTATTATTACATATAGGACATCCTTTACCTTTTACTTTATTGACAGCAGATTGAATATATTTATGATTTTTTTTGCATATCCAAGAAATTTTCTTTTGAGAACTACATGTTATGTTTTTTAGATCATCATAAGTATTAATTGTTAAATCCAATTCATCTAAAAACTCTGGATAATCATCGAATAATAAGTTTCTTCTTTGAAAATTTATACCCGAACATATTGAACAACCTGTTCCTTGACACCTTGAATGAATCTGCTTTTTATATTTATGCCCATTTTTACATATCCAAGAAACTTCTTTATGACTTCCATATGTCACTTGTGATGGTAGTATATCATTAGATTCATAATCCCATTCTTCAATTAAATACTTTTTATTATTGGTAATACACCAATTTTCTAAACTATTATTCATATTATTTATACATCCCATTCTTCTACTAGGTATCGTATTTAATACTATACTAAATAACTAGTTTTATTTGCTTATTTTTTCAAAGAAATGACCACTTAACATCAAACCATTTTCAACAATTGTAACCTCTTGTTTAGTTTGTGATTCTTTATATTCTTGACGTCCATCTTCAGTAATTTGTGGAATACTTAAGCCATATTCTATATAAAGCTTTCCATCTTCAAATGACCATGTTCCACTTCCATTGGGACATATCATTGTTTTGTCATTCTTTAATGCAATTACAGCTTCTTTTCCATTCCATGTATTTGTTTTATATGTTCCAACTAGATTCTGTTCTCCATTTTGAGTTGAAGTTAAATTCGAAGTCATTTCGTTATTTCCTTTAACATTCATACCTATTATAAAACCAATAATTCCTGAAACTAATGCAATTATAATACAAATTAAAATAATATTTGTTTTATTCATATTTATTCCTCTTTCTTTTATTTTCTATTTTCTTGAGAATTATTATATCAATTTTAGTCGATTTTTACAATAAAAAAGCCAATATTTAAAAATAAAATAGGATGTAGGGAACACACTTAATTCTCTACATCCTGTAATTTATATCTCTAACAACTCAATCACATCCACAAAACCATTTCTATAATATTTCTCATTCCAGTAATATAGGTAATTCATAAAGTTTTTCTCAAGTTGATCAAGTTGTTTTTGAACATATTTTTTATTCTGTTCAGGGACATTTTTTAGTATTCTCTCTGCAATCTCTTCAAAATAGATACAATATTTCTTATCTTGAGGAGTCATTTCACTAAATGCTGTTTCTTCTCGAAATTCTAACCATTCTTTTAATAAATCATCTTTAACTTCTCTTAAATTCTTCATTTGCACCATCTCCTATACATATATTAATTCACTACAAACTATTTCTTCAGCTTGATTTTTAATAGTATTCATAGTTCCAACCCAATAAAGCATATCTGTATTTTTCATTTCTTCGGTTAAATCACTATTATCTTTTAGTTGTTTAATAATTTGTTCAACTCTTGATGTAGCTTGTTCTTGAATTTCTTTTAGATGAGTATTTAATGTACCATCTAAAAGCATTATTGAATAGTCAGCTTTTTTATGCTCTTTTAGGTACTTTAATCTCATTCTGCCATATTTATTAAGAGTTATCGTTTCTTGTTTTGGCATTGTAAGATTGGGAATATAATAATCTCCCTCTAAATGATATTCAATTCCAGTTTTTTCATCTATCTTTGTTTTTGGTAATTCATTATTCATAATTATTTCACTCCTTTTTTGATTTTAATCTTAATTCTTCATAATAATCTTTTTTAGCTTTCTTCCTTACTAGATACATACATTCTTGTACAAGCCATTTTAGTTCATTTGTATAAGCAAGATATATTACACCTTCTTCTAATTCTCCATTAGTTTCTTTTTCATACAAAAAAACATAATCATCAAATTTTTCCTTTAATCTTGTAGCTCTGTATCTAATATCATCATCTTTGCACTTTAGATTATCGTTTATTATCTGCATTAATTTATTGTATTCTTGTTTGCTAAAATATATTTTATCTTGATTTGACATATATTAAATACCTCCTTTAGTTTAGGTTATAATCGTTTTTCTTTTTTCCTTTTTTAGCTTGTATTTCAGCTAATTCATCATTAGTTAATACTTTCCTTGTAGGATTATGAACTATATCCGAATCGTTATTATCAAATATTCCACTTTTTCCTAAATCTTCTGCTACAAGAGTATAGCTTCGTTTATCTTCTGGAATATCATAATATTTTTCATCAAATATCTTCATTTGAAATCTTTTAATAAGCGATTTCCAAAATCCCTTAAATTTACTTAATTCAGTTTTAGCTTTTTCCAAAGCACTACTTAATTTGATAATTGCTTTATCTTTAGCCGATAATTCATCCTTTAATTCCTTTATATCATCATCTTTTAGCTTTATTTGCTCTTTAAGTGAATAATTTTCATTCTCTATTTTAGACGTGGCATGTTCAAAATCTTTAATCGACATATTTAAGTCATTTACACTTCTAACTGTCTGAGTGACATCTGTTACGTCTTTAATATAATCTTTGATATTTTCTATATTCTCGTTTGAAATTTGGCTATTATTTTTATTAAAGGGCATAGGCTTTAAGTTATCTAACAACTCAATAATATCTTTACTTGAATTATCTAGCTTTTTAGTTCGTTTATTAGCATTTTCAAGTTTTTGCTTTTGCTGTTCAAGTCTTTTCTTTATTTCTCTGTAATTGTCCATTTCTTTAACATTGATGTCTTGATTTCTGCCTTTTTGTTTAGTTTTTAGCCTACTATCAACACCATAAAACTTGTTATAAGACTTAATACAAGCATTTCTCATTTTATCTTGAATAGCTGTTAATGACTCTTTGGTAAACACTTTAGATTTACCAACTTGTTTTTTCATACCTTTTTTACAATTCTCAATTACTGGTACACCAATAACATGCATGTGGGGAGAGGTTTCATCAAAATGAATTGTTGCATTAGCTATCTTAAAGTTTGGTACTATTTTATTTAAGTCTTGTATTTGCTCATTATATACATCAATCATTTTGAATCTGTACTCATCATCTTTGTCTTGCCAAAAATCCATATCTCCAAGTTCTATTATAATCTCACAAGCAATATCGTTCTGTAATGTACAAGCCTTTTCAAAATAATTATTGATTTTCCTATCATTTCTAGTCTGCTTATTATTAAACTCAATACGAGCTTCCTCAAATTCATCTAAATATATCTGCTTAACATCTTCAACAATATCGTTAGTTCCATATATAGTTGTAATCAATTCCCTTTGATTATCATAATCTCGCAAGTTGTGTTTGTTTGCTCTAGATAAATCATTTGCATTTTGTATAGCATTATTTGATAGAGAAGTAGTGCCAGATACATTTCCTTTTGCTGTTTTTTTAGCTACTTTACTTTTGTTCTTATCACTACCTAAGTGAAAAGAATATGCTAATTCTTGTTCCATTAAAAGCACCTCCTTGAACTTTCTTCGAAGCACAGGACTTTGACCCTGTCATAAGTCCTAACCCCCTATGAGTTTTGACATACTATCAAAACTCGGGGGCTCTGCGAGGCAATAAATTTTCTCCCAATGGGATAAAATTTATTCAAATTAACTATCGCCACTTTCATTTTTACTCCGTAAAAACAAAACGTGCCACGTTAATTTGATTGTTGCAACATAGCCCATAACCAAAGTAAAAGTTGCAACAATTATTTAGTTTCTTCTTCGGAGAATTTTACTGGCTTCACAACAATTTCACTACGTTTACCATTTTCAAATTTAATTGTTGTTTCACTATCATCTGGTATTGCATTAAAGTATGGCTCGATATTATCTGCTTCTGTGATTTCAAAATCATCATAATCATCACCATTAATATAAATTATTCCAAATCGATATTCTTCCATTTTATTATCTGGATCTAATTTGTAATAATCTTCTAATGGGAATACTCTAACAATGGCACTATTATCTTGAACGAAATTAAAATAAAATACTTGCTCTTGTAGATAATATATTGCCTCTGTATAATGAACATCATAGTATTGTTGTAATCTCATTATTATTTCTCCAAATTCTTCTTCTGGTAAATAGTTGCTAAATCTGACATTTCCTAATACATTTCCGAATAACGCAGGTTTTGTTGTATCAATATAACCTTTATCATATAGTTCTTGACATGGCTTACAAATAGAGTCTCTAAAATTAATTTCTTTTACAATTACTTCACTTCCTATAAAAGTTAGTTTTATTTCATCAACATACTTCATTATAAGTTCAGCTTGTTCTTCACGAGTGTAATCTTTCCATGTTTTTGTTCTTTCTTTATATTGCTTATTCATAATCATTTTATTAAGAAAATCTATATCTCTTTTTAGTAGAATATCTTTTGGAGTAAATCTTAATTCTTCTACACAATCAGTAGCTTCTAATTCTTCTTTAAGATTATTTATGGCTTTTTCTATAACAGCAGTTTCACTAGTATATACATCTAAATCAAAAGCTCCATTGATATAAGCCTTTCTAATTCGTTCAAGTTTTGCATTTTGTTCATCAATCTCTTTTTCTAGCTTTTCTTTAGGCTCATCAAATCTTTGTCTTATCATTGGCAAAAAGAATTGATTTACAACAGAGTCATATTCTACTAATTCATTTATAAATTGATTAAAGTATTCATTTATGGAATTTTCTTTAATAGTTATTTTACAATCATTACAATAGTAATAGAAATAGGGCTTTCCATTTTTCTTTGTTGTAGCCTTACCACCTAAAATACGATTGCATTTAGGACATTTTATTTTTTGTAAATATAGATAAGTTAATGTTCTTTGATAACTTCTTGAATTTTTCTTTTTTTGGACTTGGCAATCTTCCCATATTTCTTTAGAAATAATAGGCTCTACAACATTTTCATAATAAGTAGGGGATTTAGTTCTTTTTCCATGAACAAAATCGCCTTTATATATTTTATTTTGCAAAATATTCTGTATTGTTGAATCTCTCCAATTATCTTTACCTAATACTTTTTCTTCATTGAATAACGTACTTATTTTTTGATAAGAATAACCATTAAAGTACAATTCAAATATTCTAACAACAATGTCTTTGGTAGAATAATCTATTACAAGAGTTTTATTTTCATGTTTATAACCTAATGGAGCAATATGGGGAATATGACCTTGCTTTATTGCTCCAGCTAAACCTATTTTTGTTCTCTCACTAGTTCTTTCAATTTCATTCTGGCTTACACTTACCAAAAGTCTTGAAATCATCTTACCATTTGCTGTAGTAGTATTTATATCATCATTAACACAATCTATATAGGCTTCATTTTCATCTAAAAAAGTTATAAGTTCTTCCCAGTCATAAATACTTCTTGTAAATCTATCTAATTTGAGAGAGATAATAGTATTTATCTTTTTAGATTTAATATCTTCTTTTAGTCTTTCAAATTCTGCCCTATAATTACCTGTTTTAGCACTAACCCCTGCATCTTCATAGTAATCTACAATTTCATAACCCTTAAATTTACAATAAGCTTCTAATCGTTCTTTTTGCTCTGGAAGACTAAAGCCTTCACGAGCTTGGTCTTCGGTAGAAACCCTCATATACAATCCACATTTTTTCTTTTCTTCACTCAATTTATAAACCTCCTAACAAAAAAGAGACATCAAAGAAAACACACAAGTTATCCTTGACATCTCTTAAATCTGTTTATATTACAATATATTTTCTTGGAACAAACCAAAAACATATAATCAGCTCCTAACAAGTAAACATAAGTAATTTACTGTCAGTATTATATCACGATTTTCAGAAATGTCAAATTTTTAGCTATTTTATGCTGTTTATATAATCTTCTAATTCAGATAATTTTATCTTTTTCGCAAGATTGGATATATAAACATCATTAGAATAGTTGAAGACCAGAAATGTAGTATCTTTTACAATTACTCTATGTGGCTCAATATAAGAGATATTGGTTTTCTCAATTTTTCTTATACTACCATTAACAAAAGTAGGAGTAACCTTTGAGAACTCACATATAAACTCTAGTCTTTTCTTTAAGTTTTCCTCAAATCGTAGTTCTTCTTTAATTATCTTCATTTCAAGCACCATCCTTTCTTTTTAGGATATTGGATGATGTTTTTTTTGTGCAAAGAAAAAAATCATCCAACTTACTTGAATGATTTTTAATCTATCTGTTAGTTCGAACAGATACGTCATTGGTGCGGATGAAGGGACTTGAACCCCCACGTCGTTGACACTGGTTCCTAAGACCAGCGCGTCTGCCAGTTCCGCCACATCCGCATATTTACTTGACAAATGTTATTTTAGCACAATACTAATTACATTGTCAAGTATTTTACCAAAAATATTTAATTTATTTTATTCATAATTGAACATTTTTATGACTATTATTTTATAAACATAACTAAAACTCCACCCATCACACACACAATTGTTCCAAGCATTTTTAGTCCTGTTGTTGCTTCATTTTTATCCCCAAAGCTAAAATATTTTTTAGTAATTAAACGAGCATCATATATCATTATTACCCCTGCTAAAGCTATTAAAGCACCTATTAATCTTCCTATTATTTGCCACATTTTTATCTACATCCTTTTAAATTTCTATTCTTGAACTAAATTTTTCTTTTACTAATTCATTTAGTTTTATATTTTTTTCTTTTTCAAGTAATGGATCATCTGCCATAATTTCCATTGCTATTTTTTGAACCTTTTTCAAGGTTCCCATATCTTCAAATAAATTTGCTATTTTAAATTCAGGTATACCATGTTGTTCTGTTCCAAAAAAGTCTCCTGAACCTCTTAATTCCAAATCTTTTTCAGATATTATAAATCCATCATTTGTCTGACACATTACTTTCATTCTTTCTTTTGTTGTTTTTCCATTTCCTTCAAATTTTAAAATACAATATGATTGATATTCTCCTCTTCCAACTCTTCCTCTCAATTGATGTAATTGTGCAAGTCCAAATCTTTCTGCATTTTCAACTACCATAATACTCGCATTAGGTACATTTACTCCTACTTCAATTACTGTTGTTGATATCAGTATTTGTATTTCTCCATTTTTAAATTGTTCCATTATTTCATCTTTTTCTTTTGCTTTCATTTTTCCATGTAAATATGCTACCTTGTAATTGCTAAATGTTTCGTTTTTATATTTTTCTTCTAATTCAATAACAGATTTTAAACCTAATTCTTCATTTTCTTCAACTAATGGACAGACAATATATGCTTGTCTTCCTTCATCTATTTGCTTTTTTACAAATGTATTTACTCTTTCTGTCATTTCCTTTGTAACTGCAAATGTTTCTATTTTCTTCCTATTTGGTGGAAGTTCGTCTATTATTGATATATCTAAGTCTCCATATAATATTAATGCTAATGTTCTTGGAATTGGTGTTGCAGACATTGCTATTATGTCTGGATTTTGTCCTTTATTTGAAATTGTTGCACGTTGTTTTACTCCAAATCTGTGTTGTTCATCTGTTACTACTAATCCTAAATTTTTAAATATTACATTTTCCTCTAGCATTGCATGTGTTCCAATTAGTATGTCAATTTCTCCATTTTGTAATCTTTCTAAAAGTTCCATTTTTTTCTTTTTAGTTATGCTTGATATTAATAATTCACACCTTATTCCAAATTGATTTAATATTGATTCAAAACTCTCTAAATGTTGACTTGCAAGTATTGCCGTTGGCGCCATTATTGCTACTTGATATCCAGATTTTACTGCTTTATATGCTGCTATCATTGCTACAATTGTTTTTCCTGAGCCTACATCTCCTTGTAATAATCTGTTCATTGAATGTGGACTTTCCATATCATTATCAATTTCTTCTAATACTCTTAATTGTGCTTTTGTTAAATTAAATGGTAATTTATTTATAACATCTGACATTTTTACATTTTTATCAAATTTTATTCCATTTCTATCTTTATCATAATTGTTTTTTAATTTTAACAATGCTAATTGTGTTATTAAAAGTTCTTCAAATACAAGTCTTTCTCTTGCCTTATTAAAGTCTGAAAATTCATGTGGAAAATGTATTCTTTCTATACATGTATTTATATCTAATAAATTGTTTTCTTTTAATACATATTCTGGCAATGTTTCGTCTAATTTTCCAAGTACTTCTGTTAATCCATTTTCCATTATTTTTCTTAATGTATTTTGCTTTAGTTCATATGTTAATGGATAAATAGGTATTATTTTTCCTGTGTTTTTACTTTGATCTATTTCATCATAAACAGGTGAATTCATTTCAATTCTATTTCCTTTTTTGGCTACTTTTCCAAAAAATCTATATAATCTTCCTGGTGTAAATACACTTTTTAAATATCCTTGATTAAACCATGTTATATAACATGTTCCTGTTTGATCTTTTACTATTAGTCGACTTATTACCATCTTTCCTTTTCTATATTCTGAAATTTTTCCTGTTGGCATTGCTTCTATTAAAACTTCTTCTCCATCTTCACATTCATATATATTTTTTGGCTTGCTTCTGTCTTCATAATCTCTTGGATAATATGTTATTAAGTCTTTTAATGTATATATTTTTAGTTTATTTAATAATAATTCTCTATTAGGACCTACTCCTTTTACATATTTTATCTCTTTATTTAAATCTACCATTTTTATGCCTTTTCTTTTTTGAGTATATTTTACTATATAGATTTTTAAATTTCAAGGTTTTAAATTATAAAAATGGAATTCTAATAATTGAATTTCTTTTATTTCTTAGTCATGATATGTATATTTTCAACTTTTGCATTCATTTCTCTTGAAATAATATTTTGAATTTGAGCAATCTCCTCACTTTTTAAGTTATCATCTTCAACCACAACACTCACACTATCAGTATTTACAAAAATTACGCAATTAGAAAATCCTTTTGTTGTTATTAAATTTTCACAAACCATTATTGCATTTTTCTCTTTATTTACATTTGTAATTTCTTGTGTTATTATAGCTTTTTGTTCTTCAGATACATTTGAATTATTAAGCATTTCTTTATATGTTTCTAATGTTTGTGAATACATTGTATCTCTTTGTAATTTTGATTCTTCATAATAATCATTAGATTTATTAGTACTTTCCGTTTTGACTATTTCAGTACTTGTTTCTGTACTTTGTGTTGATTTTGTCTCTAATGCCACATCATTACTACTAACAAATTGTGCATCTCCTAAGTTCTCATCTTCAGAATTTTCCGTTTGAGTTTCTGCTACTGTTTGGATATTATTTGATTCTGTTGATACATAATTCCAATATCCTAATCCAACCAACATTAATGCAAGTACATATATTGCTGCTGTACCTGTTTTAAATTTAATTTTTTTTAAATCCATATTATTTCTCCTCCATATAAAGAATTAAATTCTAATAATATGCCCTCTTCTAAGTTGTAATCAGTTTTCACTTAATTTTTCATCTCAAATACTTGTATTTTATGTATTGCCAGACCTGTAACCGCTTCTACTGCACTAACTATTGATGACTTTATATTTGCATTTGAAGCTCCTTGTGCTGTAATTATAGCTCCTTCAATTACTGGCATTATTACTTTTTCTGTTATTGGTTTACTAGTTCCATTTTCATCTGTATATACAATTTCTCTTTTTGTCTCAGTTTCTGTACTATTTTTAGTTCCTCCATCTCCGTCATTTTCTTCAGTTTTATTTTCTGAATTTGTTTCATTATACATTGCTACAACTTGACTACTTTCAGAATATTTTAATAAAACTTTTACTTTTCCTACTCCATTAATTGTTTCTAAAATATTTTTTAATCTCGTTTCTAAATCATCAGTATTTTCACTAGTTGATACTTGACTTTCAACATTTCCAGCTAATACTTTTCCTGTAGTATTTGTATTTTTCTTTTCATCTTTTGACCACATATTATTTATTATTAATACTGTTATAATTAATATTATTATAAATGCCACAATATTCTCTATTTTTTTCTTTTTATCTGTCTGTTCTTCTCTTTTCTTAAATAATTCTTTTAGCATAAGCATTCTCCTTTTAAAATTATTTTATAATAATTTTGATTTTATCCTCACTTATCTCATATTCTTCAATTATCTCTTGTTTAATCTTTGAAATTTTTTTCTCATCATCAACATTTTTTACTTTTACATCTATTGAATGTATTCCAGCATTCTTCTTAGTTGTATCTAATTCTGCATCTATAGTACATTTTATTATTTCTATTCCTGCGTTTTTGAATTTTGATTTTATATTATTTTCTAATTCATCTAAATATATTTTTTCTAATCTTGCATCCATTGATGATTGTTCTACTTTTGTTGATGTTGTAATATATTTATCTAAATCAATTTCACTAAATACTAGTTTTTCTTTATTTTTTATAATTGGTGATATTATATTAAATAATACATAAACACCTATTACCATTTGAACATATTTTTTATTTTTACTATTTGGTAAAATAAGTTCTAAAATTGTAGCAATTATGACTGCTAATATAACTTGTTCTGCCCATGAACTCAAAAAACTTATCATCTATACATCATCCCACTATTCGAAATTTTTATAACTAATGTTATTCCAACTATTAACATTACAGATAATGAACATAATATTCCTAATAATAGTTTAAATACTCCTCCCATTTCGTCTAATACTTTTACTATTTTATCATCTGCTATTGGTTGGACTACTGCTGATGCTAAACTATACATTATGCACATTGTTGCAATTTTTATAATAGGTGTTATACATATTCCTATTACTATAATTACTCCTATTAGTCCTATTGCATTTTTTAATATAATTCCACATCCTAATACACTATCTACAACATCACCCAAAACTTTTCCTACAACTGGTATTATCGTTGAAACTGCCGATTTTGCTGTTTTGGCAGTTATTCCGTCAACACTACTACTTAATGTTCCCTCTAATGATACAACACCAACAAATATTGTTAATACTATTCCTAATACCCATACAACACTTGATTTTAGAAATTTTGATAATTTTTCAATTTGCATTTTTTCTGAAATTTTTGAGATTATTGAAAATACTACTATTATTAAAACTATTGGAATTAATATATTTTTTATTAAATTTGCAATAAAATTTATAGCAAATAATATAATTGGTTCTAATAATGATGTTGTTGCTATGCTTCCCGTATACATCATTAATGTTAATAATAGTGGCATTAATACATTTATAAATCCAACTAAATCATCTGCTGTGTTTTTAACGATTTTTATTATTTCTGTAAAATTTGACATTATAAGTGTTACAATTAATATGTATTGAACAAAATAAATTATTTGAGATATATTTTTATTTTCTAGATTATCTGTTACTGATTTTAAAATTCCATGAATTACAATTATTACTAATATACTGATTAATGTTTTTAAGCTTACTGTTATTTCTTTTCCAAACATTTTAAATATTTTTTGATATAATGTTTTATTATCTACTTTTCCTTGTATTGCTTGATTTAGCATATCCCCTAAATTTACATCTTCAAGAAAGTCTCCTGTATATTTGTCTGCTTCTTTTATAAAGCTGTTTATATTAAATTTTTCTTGTGTATTATTCATTATTTCATTTTCTGTATCTGCAAATACTTTAGTTGGTATAATTATACTTATGAATATAATCATTATTATTATGTATTTTTTTAATTTTCTAAAATTATATTTTTTTCTATAACATCTAAATGTTAATATTGATTCATTCATTTTTTATTTCATTCCTTTTCTCTTGTTCAAATCTAAATTGAAAAATAATTAAATTTTGTCAAGCAAAAATTGTAATTATTTTTTAATTCATGGTAAAATTTCTATAACTAATTCCAATAAACTCGTTATAATTGGTATTGACATTGCAATAATTATTACTTTACTTCCTATTTCTATTTTACTTGCTATTGCTTTTTCTCCTGCATCTGAACAAATACTTACAGCAAATTCTGTTATAAATGCTATTCCTGTAATTTTTAGTAAAATACTTAGAAAACTTTTATTTATATATGTTTTATTTGCCAATGATTGTAATAAATTAATAATTCCTGTTAGTTTTTGAATTGCTAATACTAATATTAATACTCCTGCTATCATTGATACATATATTGCAAATTCTGGCTTATATTGTTTTAGAATTACAATTATTATTAGTGCAAGTAAACCTATTCCTATTATTTTAATTACATCTGTCATATTTTCTTCTTATTCCCTTCTATTTGGAATTGATTATAAATCAAATAATGTTCTAACTGTATTAAATAATGAACTTATTTGTTGAATAACCATTGATAATACAATTACAAGTCCAGCAAGTGTTGTCATCATTGCTTGATCTTCTCTTCCTGCTCTTACTAATACTTGATGCAATACTGCTACTAAAATTCCGACTGCAGCAATCTTAAATAATAAGTTTATATCCATAAAAAACATCCTTTCTTTTTTCCCTAAAGGCAATAGTAAAAAATTGAATTTATTTCAAGACAATACACATTTCAATTAAATTAATATAATTACAAAGACTAGTCCTACAACTACTCCTAATGTTTTATACATTTTTTGATTTTTCTTTCTTGCTTCTTCAGCTTTTTCTATTTGCATATTTAAAAAGCTTTCAGTTACTTCAATCTCATTTACTTGACTATCTGCATCAGTTTGTCCTAAGACTTTTCCTAATTCTTTTAAAATATCTTTGTCTTCTTGTGTTATACTTATATCTGCTTCTTGAATTGCGTCCATCCAAGAATATTTTACATTTTCAAATTCTAATTTATATGTCATGTTTTCAAATATCTCTTCAATTTTACTTGATTTTTCTTGTGATATTTGATTAAAAATTTCTGTCAATGGCTCATATGTAAATTTTATTTTTGTTTTTATTATGTTTAAAATATTTTTAAATTGTCTTAATTCTTTTACTCTATTTTCATACATTTTTGAGATTAAAATTCCAATTCCTGTCGATAATGAAAATATCGCAAATAATAATATTGTTTTTACGCAATAATACATTTCGAATCTCCTTTCTGCTTAGAATTTAATTGAATTATTCTTTCAAATATATGATTATTTATTAATTGTGCCATCCATGGATTTTTACATACATCTTCTATATCATTTCCATGTGCTGTGAAAATTCCTTTGACTCCTGAACACATTACATAATTTATTGCTTCAATGTCTTCTTTACTTCCTATCTCATCACATGCTATAATTTGTGGTGCCATAGAGCGTACTAATATTCTCATTGCTTCTGGCTTTGGCACATTGTCTATTACATCTGTTCTTATTCCTATATCATTTTGTGGAATTCCTTTATATATTGCTGCAATTTCTCCTCTTTCATCAACCACACCTATTGTCTGTCCTTTAAATCTTCCGAATCCATTACTTAAGTTTCTTATTATATCTCTTAATAATGTTGTTTTTCCACATCCGTGGTGGTGATATTATTAATGTGTTATATATTGTGTTTGTTTCAGAATTTATTATATTTGACATTACTTTTTGACTACATCCAATTTGTTGTCTCGCTATTCTAATATTTAAACTTGATATGTAATTTATATTTATAACCTGTCCATTTTCTATTACTCCGCTTCCTACTATTCCTACTCTGTTTCCTCCTCTTATTGTTATAAATCCTTCACATATTTGTCTTCTATAAGAATATATTGAGTTTTCACAGATTTTTTCAAATGTTTGTAACAGTTCTTGCTGACTTACTATGTATTCTGCTAATACCGTTTCTGGTCCAATTTTTAGACATAATCGTTTATTGCTTCTTAATCGTATTTCTTCTATTTTGTTTTCTTCTGTTCCTATATTTGATATTATTTCTTTTCTTAATGTTATTGGTAAATATTCTAATACTATTTCTAATTCTGACACTTTTTCCTCCTTTTTTATAAATATTTTTTTACACAACAAAAAAGAACATATATTATATATATATGCTCTTTCTTTATATTTTAGAACTAATTATTAATTTTTTTACATATCCCAGTTATGATATACATCCATTACATCATCTAATTCTTCAAGTCTTTCAATTAATCTTTCCATTTTTTCAGCTCCATCATCATCTAATGAAACTGTTGTTGTTGGAACCATTTGAACATCTGCTTCTAAGAATGTTAATCCTGCTTGTTCAAGTTTTTCTCTAACTTCTGAGAAATTTGATGGGTCTGTAGTAATTTCATATACATCATCAGATGATGTGAAGTCTTCTGCTCCAGCATCTAATGCTAACATCATTAATTCTTCTTCATCCATATCTGTTGATTCTTTTTCAATTACTATTACACCTTTTTTGTTGAACATATATGATACACATCCTGATGTTCCTAAGTTTCCACCAGCTTTATCAAATACATGTCTTACATCTGAAGCTGTTCTATTTCTGTTATCTGTGTTTGCATTTACTATTACTGCAACTCCACATGGTCCATATCCTTCATATGTTATTTCTTCATATACAGCTGTGCTTCCTTCTCCTGATGCTTTTTTGATTGCATTGTTTATTGTATCATTTGGCATATTTGCTGCTTTGCATTTTGCTATAACATCTTTTAGTTTTGAATTTCCTGCTGGATCTGGTCCTCCTGCTTTTACTGCTATTAATAATTCTCTTCCTAATTTTGTGAATACTTTTCCTCTTGCTGCATCTGCTTTTCCTTTTTTGGCTTGTATATTATGCCATTTGCTATGTCCTGACATCTCTAATTCCTCCTATTTGTAACTTAATGCAATTATTATAACACATTATTTTGTTTTTGTGTAGATGTTTTTGTTATTTTTTATATTTATAGTAAAAAATAATTTATTTAAAAAGAAAGTAATCTACATATAAATTATATAGGTTACTTTCTTTGCTAAAGAATTTCTCTATTTATTGAAATAAGAATTTTATACTATATTTTCACCTTTATCAATTTATTCTTCGCCATTATACTTAAAATAAAAATCTTCTTCCTGTTAAATATGGATATTTTCCTTCACGTTCTTCAGCAAGTTTATAGCAAAGTTCCTGAGAATAATTTGCCATATTTAATCCATGTTCTGGGAAATATAAATAAAAATAAATTCTAAGTTCATTAGGCAAAAACTTCCATTCTTTTAACTCTTTTTCCGATAAAAACCTCTTTTCCAATTCTGGGATATATTCATTAAAAAATTCCCGAATCCACTTAAGTTGTTCTTCCAAATCTGTAAAAGTTAATTCATCAAATTCTTTCCGTTTTTTAGCTAACTCACATTTCACTTTTTCAATATCTTTTTGAGTAATTTCTTTCATCCCAAATGCCTCCTAACAATTGTTTTTAGAGATTTGCTGATTAAATATCTTTGTTACCATTCGTATAACTATAATGAATTATAACATTATTTATATAACTTTTCAATATCTAGTAACTATTTATATAATATTATTTAATTGTTTAAACTTTATTCTCTCCAAAAAATTAGAACAAGATTTGAGTTCTGCATTGCCTTGCTCTTTGTCCCATATTTTAGGCTAAGGTTTTCCTCTTTAAATATATCCTACTTCAATATTATTTGCAAATATTAGGCTAGGATTTTCCTCCTTTTAATCTTTTATTATTAAATAATTTTAATACTATATATCATCTAAATAACTACATACTCTTTATTTGACTTAGTTAATGCTTCACAACCACCTTTAGTAATTAAAACTGTATCTTCAATTCTAACACCAAATTGTCCTGCAATATAAATTCCAGGTTCATCTGTTACAACCATATTTTCTTTTAGTGCATTTTCAGATCTTGTACTAATAATTGGTGATTCATGAATATCTAATCCAACTCCATGCCCTAAAGCATGTATTAAATCATAATTATTTAATCTAAAATCATTGTCTACCATTTTAGCCAACATTTTAGTACTATATCCTTCTCTCATATCATTTAATGTTTGAACTTGATTTTTTAGTACTAAATCATATACTTTTTTCATTTCTTCTGGTATTTCTCCCACAAAAAATGTTCTTGTCATATCTGAACAATATCCATCAATTTTACATCCCATGTCTATTGTTATAATATCTTTTTCTTGTATTTTTCTATCTGTTGGAACTGCATGTGGTTTTGAAGAATTTTCACCAGATGCAACTATTGTGTCAAATGATGTTCCTTCTGCATTTTTATAATAGTAATCATCTATTTCTCTTGCAATTTGCTTTTCTGTCATACCAGGCTTTATATATCCTAATATATATTCAAAACAGTCATCTGTTACTTTACATGCTTTTTGTATAGATTCAATTTCTTCTTCATCTTTTATCATTCTCTGTTTTTCTATCATATTTTCTGTTTCTACAAAATTGTTTATTTTAAATCTATGCATATATTCTTTGTATTTTGCATATGTTACATAATTTTCTTCAAATCCTACATTTTCGCAAAACATAAAAAAGTTTTCATAATCATCTATTGATAATCCTCTCATATCATATACAACTATTTCATCAAATAATGTTAATGTATTATGAACATCTTCAATATATCTTGAATCTGTTAAAAATATATTTTCTTTTCTTGTTACTAATAATATTCCTTCTGCTTGTATATTAGTTAAATATCTTATATTTACTGGATTTGATACTATCATACCTTGCAAATCCATACTCAATAGTTTGTTTCTCAACCATTGCATTTTTCTATTCATTCAAATTCAATTCCTTTCAATACATTTATACTGCTTTATATGTTCCTAATGTGAATATTACTAAAAGTGTTTTTAATAATATATCAAATGGTACAAATATACTTATAAATGTTGCTATTACTATAAATGGTCCAAATGGTATATATTCATTTGATTTTTTTATTTTGGTAACTATTAATATTATTCCTAATATTGCTCCTATTAGAAATGACATTGCTGATATTGCCAAAATATTTGATACTCCAAAATATAGCCCTAATGCTCCAATTAGTTTTACATCACCAAATCCTAATGCTTCTTTTCCATATATTAAACTTCCTACTAATGTTATTGCTAAAAATATTCCACCACCTACTAACATTCCAAGTAACATATCTACTGTTATTGCTACATTTGACATCCCATATAAAAATGCTATTATTAATCCTATTTCAAACATTGTTAAATTTAATCTATTTGGTATAATTTGTTGTCTATAATCTATTACAAATGCTGATAATAGCATTGGTGTTAAAATCAAATATTTTATTAAGTTTAAATTTTCTATCAGTGTTTTCTGTACTCCATACCTATATAATATTGCACAATATAATATAGCTGTAATTAACATTAATATATAATTTGGTTTAAAGTTTATTTTGTATTCTTGGAATATTTCTTTTGAGAATACTTTTTTGTATTCTGGTAATCTTTTATTCATCCAGTCTACAAATTGACCTACTAATAAGCCTAATATAAATATTCCTATAAAAAATCCTATGTGTGTATCATTTATATACATTTTTTCTTGTATGGATTATTTTAATCCATATCTCCTCCTTTGTTTATTTTCTTTAAATATTTTTTCTTTATAAATATTTCTATTGGTCTTTTTACTTTTGTTAGCCATATATCTTTTTCTGCTATTGGTTCTATCAAGATTGTAAACATTTTGCATCTATTTCCACCTAATACATCTGTAAAGATTTGATCTCCTACTACTGCAACATTTTCTGGCTTTTCTTGTAATTCTTTTTGTGCCTTTAATAATCCTGTTTTTAATGGTTTTTTTGCAAAATAATTATATTTTATTTTTAGTTTTTGTGATACTTGCTCAACTTTGTCTTTTTTATTTGTATTTGATACAATATAAAATTTTATTCCATTATGTTTTAGTTGCTCTACCCATTCTACAGTTCCGTCAGGCATATTTCTATCATAATCTATTAGTGTATTGTCTACATCTAATATTAATGCTTTTATATTATTCTTTTTTAAAAATTTTATTGATATTTCTTTTACATTGTTAAAATGTGCTTTTGGATATAGTATCAATTTTTTTCTCCTTGTACTTTTTTTCAAATTATATAACAATATTCGTAAAGTTGCAATACTTTTACTGTTCATCCTGAAGATTTTCTTTTGATTTTGGTATCTCTAAATTTTTTCCAAGTTGTTCTGTTTCATCAATGATTCTATCTATTAGATTTCTAGCAAATTTATTTTGTATTGTTTTTGGTGAGTTTTGATATTTTTCAAGTATTACACAATCTTCTGCAAGATTTGTTTGATTTGGTGTTTTATGTTCTGGGTCTAATTCTAATCCTGTTGGTCTTGCACATAAAATTCCTCTTCTTACAGCTCCTTGTAAATCACAAAATTCTTTTCTATATGCTTTTGATTCTAGATATTTTATATAGTCAGCTCCTCCAGATGATAATAATAAATTTTTTGCGTTTCTATATAATTTGTGACCAGCATAATTAATTGGTGTTATAATGTCAAAATCACTAGTTTCAAATCTATCTATGTCTTTTTTCTCCCCTACAGATACTCTATAATAATTTCTCCAATTAAATTGTACTGCTCCCATTTTGATGTTTCTTATTCCTGCATTAACTAATGCTTCTTTGGTCTCTTTTAATGTTGCCCCTGTTCCTACATTATCATCTAATAACAATACCTTTTTTCCTTCTTCAAAAGGTCTTTGACTTGATGTTAGTTCTCTTACATCAACATGATCTAGTTTTGTAGCTTCTTCTACATATTTGCTTTTTAATAAATTTGTATAATCATAACCATACATTGCTTTTAACATTGGTCCTATATATATTCCACCATATCCAGGTGTTACAACTTCTACTTTGTCTGGGTCTTTTGCTTGAGATAATGATTTTGCAAACATATATAATATTGCTTTATTATCCATTTCTATTGGTCTTTGTTCTGAGTTTTCATCTCCACCAGGTAATCTATTACCAAGATCTACTTCTATACAATTATTTCCTTGTAAAAGTATTAATATATTTCTAATATCTTCTTCTAAACATTTTTGTGCTTGGATTAATTGAATTAATTGATTTCTTGTATCTTTTCCTTGTACTTTATATTTTATATATTTTTCAAAATTTTTAAAATACACTTTTCCTGAGCAATTAAGCATGTTTTCTAATATAACAAAGTTTCTTTTTGAACATTCTCTTGTTAATAAATGTTGCAATTCTTCTCTACAAATTGCAAGTTCAGACATTGTTTTTACATTATAATATTCTTTTGATCTTGATAAATAGCTTTTGGTTCTTCCTTCTTCATCTTTTATTGGTGTAACAAATTTTTCTATTCCTTGAATGTCTTTTAATTCAAGGATTCCTAATATATCAAAATCTTGCAACTTTAATTTTTCTACCATACTTAATTACTCTCTTTCTTTAAAAATTCTTTTAAACAATTTAATTGTTTTTCAAATTCATATCTTGTAAATGTTGTTTCATTTTTTTCCTTTTTTCCCATTGTATGTATTATTTCTTTTGTGCAATTTTTTAAAACATTTCTATATAATGGATTTTGTATTGCTGATATATATAGTTCATCTATTAAATCATCATATTTTTCACTATATCTATCTATTTCTTTTCCTTGCCAAAATACAATTCCATTTTCTTTCCAATTATATTCACTACATGCTTGTATATAATTCGAATCTAACCCTCCATATGTGAATACTATATCTTGTAATTGTGGATCTTTAAATTTTATTCCTTGAAAAAATGATTCTATACTATTTAATTTTTTTCCTTTAAAAACAAATTCGTATGGAAATAAATTAGATAATACTTTAGCATATGGTCCTGAATGTTTATAACCTACATTTATCCAATTTTCGCCTTCACCTTTCTCTTTTCCATTTTCATCTATTAAACTTTCGCCTTCATATACTTCTACTCCATCTTTTTCTTCAACTTCTTTTACTTCATATTTAAAATCTTTTTTGAATTTCTTAAATTCTTCTAATTCTTTTTCTAAATTTTTCATCTTTTTTCTCCTTTTTTATAATAGCTATATTTTATCATATCTTATAGCCTTTTTCAATACAATTATGTAAAGTTTATATATGTCATACATACAACAAAAAGCAGAAGTTAAAATTCAACCTCTGCTTTTTGTTTTTACCATGTTTTGTTATTCAACAAACCACTTAATGCCATAAGTGTCGATTCTCTAATAAAATCCTCCCTTGTTCTTTGATTTTTGGTTAAAACTCTCATTCCACCTTTTCCGTCAAACGCAGTATCAAGAACTTTAGCCAGTCCTTGTTCAATAATTTGAGGAATTTTTTCTTCACTAATAGGATATGCTTGACTAATTCCTGTAGTCTGTTCTCCTTGCTTGTTCTCAATAGTTACAATCTGAACATTGTACCAGCCTCCATACATATTAATGAGACCACCTTCACAAGATACCAAATAATCGTAATTATGTTCTTCTAAATTTTTCTTCAAAAACTCAATCCGATTTTTAGCACCTTTGAAAACATCTTCATTGATTGGTTGATCAGGCACTCCAGAGATTACTTCTGTTCCCTTACTTGATACATTCTCAAAATAAATTTTGAAAACTTCAGTAATTGCTTTTACTTTGCTAGGATTTTTTGTTGCGATTTCAATACGTACTTCTGACATCTTGTACTCCTTTGCTTTTTAACATTCGTATATATAATTTATATCACATTTTACATAAAATTGCAAGCTTATATAAAAGCTTGCAATTAGTTAAGGGTTATCTTCCAAGAATTCTTTTTATTTCTTCATTTCTTTTTACTTTTTGAGTTGTTGTTTTTATTAATTCTTCATCTGTTAAAATCATATTTTTTATATATTTATATGGTGGGAATGTTTTATTGATTTCTTTTACTTTTTCCCATAAAATTTGATATAATTCTCCTTCTGATTTTCCTGAATATTTTTCTTCAGCTATTTTCTTATCATAAACAATTTTTACTGATAGTTTTAAATCATTTTTATCTTTTTCATCTGGCATTCCATATACAATGCATTCTTTTACTAAATCTAATCTATTAATTAATGTTTCTAATTCTTCTGGAAATACTTTTTTACCATTTTTTAAAACTATCATATCTTTTTGACGTCCTGTTAAAAAGATAAATCCATCTTTATCTTTATATGCTAAATCTCCTGTATAAAACCATCCATCTTTCATAACTTTTTTAGTTGCTTCTTCATTTTCATAATATCCTAACATTACATTAGGTCCTTTTACACGTATTTCTCCAATTCCATTTTCATCTTTATTTATTATTTCAACTTCTACATTTTCCATAGGAAAACCTATTGAACCATATCTTTTCTTTTTTGCATTTTCAGCAGATATAACTGGTGATGTTTCTGTTAGCCCATATCCTTGAACAACTTCAATTCCTAATTCATTAAATCCTTGTGCAACTTTCTTGTCTAATGGTGCTCCTCCTGAAATTATAAATCTCATTCTTCCACCAAGTGCATCTATTACATCTTTAAATAGTTTTCTCCTAACATCAATATGAAGTTTTAATAAGCAATTACTTAATTTTTTTGCATTATTTATAAGTTTTGTTTTTCCTTTTTTCTCTATTTCTTTTTCTATATTTTTATAAATTGCTTCAACTAATAATGGAACTCCTACAAATAAGGATATTTGATATTCTTTTAAATTTTGTGCTACATATCTTAATCCATCTGGAAATGCTGTTTTAGCTCCAATTGCAATCATTACTATCATACATGTTGATCCAAATATATGATGAAATGGTAAAAATGCTAAATTGTTATCTGTTGGTCTCATATCTTCAACCAATAACATTGCATAAACATTTGATGCTATATTTGTGTTTGACAACATTACAGCTTTTGATTTTGATGTTGTTCCAGATGTGAATAATAATATTGCCATTTTATCATTGTCTATTTCACAATTTACATATTCATTGTTTCCATTTTTTAATATTTCTGCACCTTCTTTTTTTAATGTCCAGAAATTCTTATATCCTTCTTGTTCTGTCATGCAAACATATTCTTGTAAATTTGTTTTTCCATTTTGTTTTATTTTTTCTATATTGTCAATGTATTTTTCATCAAATACTATAACATCTGCTTTACTTCTTTCTAAACAACTTTCTAACTCATCAACTTGCAATTCTTTGTCTAATGGTATTGAAACAATTCCTCCTAATAGATTTGATAAATGTGCTACTACCCATTCATATCTGTTTCTTCCAACAATTGCTACTCTTTTGTTTTTTAATCCCATATCATATAATTTTGTTCCAAATTCATTAACATCTTGTAATAATTTTTTATATGTTATACTTTCATAACTTACTTCTTTTTTCTCATTTTTATGTTTTATTACAAATGCTACATTTTCAGCAAATTTTTTTGCTGAATTATATACTATTTCTTTTATATTTTTACAGTTTACTGATTCAAAATATCTTTCCATATTTATTCTTCCTTTCATTAAACCAAAAATTAATCTAGTTTTCAATACTAGATTATCATATTTGATATATTTTTGTCAATAAACTGACTATACTTTCAGTAAAATATTTCGACAAGTTTTTTCTATTTTTATTGAATTTCTTTCTATTTTAATATATAATTTTAAAGATATTATTTTCACAGATTGGAGAAAAAATGGAACATTGGAGTGTTGAAGATTATAAGAACTTCGCTAATAATAAAGTAAAAAAAAGTAAATATAGAGCAAATAAGACTTCTATTGATGGTCATACTTTTGATAGCAAAAAAGAAGCTGATTATTATTGTGAATTAAAATTGAAATTACAGGCAAAAGAGATTAATGGCTTTTGCTTACAGCCTACTTTTATGCTTGCACCTGGTCTAAAATATAAAGCTGATTTTATTGTTTTTAATACTGATAATTCTTATGATGTTATTGACGTTAAAGGTATTAGAACAAAAGAATATATTACTAAAAAGAAAGTTTTTGAAGATAAATATAATATGAAAATTACGGAAATTTAAAAAATATGCAGAGCATGATAATATCACACTCTGCATATTTTTTACTTTTTGTTTGGTTTGGAAATCAACTTGCGAAGATCCAGCAGACCGTCTTCTGCCTTTACCTCAATAGGAACAAACTTTCCCTTCTTTTTGCTGAAGACATTGATTTGAACATTTTCGCCAGCAACGATAATGCTTTTAAGCTTTGCATTACGTTCCTCGCCACAAACAGCATATCCGATAACTGTTTGGGCATTGTCCCTCAACAGTTCTAGATCACCATTTTCGGCTATGCGTGCAAAAACAGCATCATAGTCTACAGTACCACGAATCCGCATCAAATCCTCAGTGTCCAAAAACACCAGAACTTTTGCCTTTTCATTCATGTTAATTTCGTTTTCCATTGCCTTTTCCTCCTGTAAGTTTTACATATGAGTTTCTTTGCGTACATATTTGAGTTCTCCACTCAAACGTTTTTCATTATATCATATTTTTCTATTATTGTCAACCATTTTTACAGTTTTTGGGAAATTATTTTACATATTCATTTAATGGTTTTATTTTAAAATTCAATTCTCCAAATTCACATGTTGGAACATATCCTGGTTTTGAATTTATAACATCTGGTATTCTATTTACAATACTAGCACATGTCAATTCAACAGTTGATGGTTTATTTATAACTAAAGTTGTATTTGGTTCACCTTCTACAGTCCACTCGTTTTTATCAAACTCATCAGGAGCATATACTTTACCTATACACTCACTTTCTATAGTAACACCTTCCTCTGTCTCAGTTGTAACTATTGCGCTCATACCAGTAGCTTCTCCTGCCTTTACAGTAGTTCCTAAAGTTGATGAAACTATGTCTTCCTTATAAGTTTGTGGAACTGTTTTTTGAGTTTGTGATTTTACTGTTAATCCTAGTTTAGCACATAACCAACCATTAACATTCCACATATATGAAGGTAAATATTTTCCACTATCAATTAATTCTTGTCTTTCTTCATCTGAAATTCTATCTACTGAAGCAACTTGTTTATCAAATTCGTCTAATGTCAAACCAGCACCATGAGCTTTAGCCAAAGCTATTCCATAATCTTCTACATTATAGCTTGAACTTCCCTTAATTTTTGTAATTTTGTGAGTTGAGCCAGCTATACTTGAAATCAATTGACCCCAATAAATATCTTGATAACCACTACCTGTTATTGTACAATTTGTTTGTTTTGCCATTTCATCTATTTTTTTAGTAGCTGTTGGATTTGAATTCATTGGGAAAAATGCCTCTTCACAAGTTGTTATTGCATTTATACCTAATTTTGCACATAACATTAACGCATCCTCAACATCTGAAAATAAACTCATTGTCGTTACTATGACTATATCTGGTTTTGTTTCTTTTAATAATTCTTCTGCTTGCTCTAATGCTACAACTTTTATTCCTTTATTTTCTGTTCCAATAACCTCACCAATATCTTTTCCAATTACTGATGGATTTACATCAATTGCTCCTACAATTTCTGCTCCCTTTTCGTATACATATCTCATAGTATATACACTCATTTTTCCTGTTCCATATTGAACTACACGTATTTTTCTCTCCATAAAAAACCACTCCTTATTTTTAATTTTTTATTTTGTCTTACACGTTGTCCGCATATAGATTATATACTAATTCTCATTTTTTATTCAATAGTTTTTACAAAATCTTTTAAAATATTTGCACATCTTTCTGAAGCCAATTTTATAAATTTCTCATATGTTACTTCATTTTCACCATTTGGTGTATCAGATATACTTCTTATAACAACAAATGGCACATTACACAAAGAACATACTTGGCCAATTGCTGCTCCTTCCATTTCTACACATTCTGCATTAAATTTCGCATATATTTTATCTCTCATAGGAATTGCTGTACAAAATATATCACCAGATGCTATCACTCCCTTTTCATATTTATAAACTTTTTCCTCTTGATTTCCTATAGCCTCTTCAATTTTTTTTACTAAATAATCATCTGCATATATTTTCTCTCCAACACCAGGAATATAACCTTTCGCATGCCCAAAAGCTGTAATATCAAAATCATGTTGCACAAGAGTTTCACCAATTACTATGTCTCCAATACTTAGCATAGGATTTAGCCCCCCAGCTACTCCCACATTAACTATATAATCTGGTTTAAAATTATCTATTAATATCTGTGTAGCTCTTGCCGCATTTACTTTTCCAACTCCACTTTTTACTAAAACACATATTTTATCTTTAATCTTACACTTCACAAAATTCAATTCATATATTTCTTTTCTTTCTTCCACTTTAGCAATATTTAATATTGCCTCAAACTCCTCTTGTTCAGCCGCTATTATTCCAATTTTCATCTCTTAACTCTCCTTATATAGTAAATTTTTTTGAACTTTCCTAGAATATAAGAAAAGACTAAACACAGTCAAACTGTAATTTAGCCTTTTTCAAAATTATTGAAGTTCGATAACAGCTCCAACTTCTGTAAATTTTGCTTTTAATTCTTCTGCTTCGTCTTTTGAAACATTTTCTTTTACTGTTTTTGGTGCTCCATCTACTAATTCTTTTGCTTCTTTTAATCCTAATCCTGTTGCATCTCTTACAACTTTGATAACTTTTATTTTTTGATCTCCAGCTTCTTTTAAAACAACATTAAATGATGTTTTTTCTTCTGCTGCAGCTCCTGCTGCTGCTCCAGCTGCTGGTGCAGCTGTTGCTACTGCTGATACTCCAAATTCTTCTTCAATTGCTTTTACTAAATCTGCTAATTCTACAACTGTCATTTTTTTGATTTCTTCAATCATATCTTCTTTACTCATTTTATAATCCTCCTAATTTTTATTTGTGATTTAAAATCACATAATATATATTTTATTTTAACTAAGCCTCTGCTGGTGCTTCAGCTACTGGTGCTGTTTCTGTTTCAGCTCCAGATTCTTTTTGTATTCTAACTTGATCAAGAGCAACTGCAAATTTTTGAATATTTGCCAATAAAGCTCCAGCAAGCATAGATAGTAATGTATCTCTTGAAGGTAATTTAGCTATTGCAATAATTTCTTCTGCTGTCATTACTTTTCCTTCGATTACACCACCTTTAATTTTATAGAAATCATTTGCTTTTACAAAATTATATATTGCTTTTGCTGGTTCCAAGTAATCTTCTTTACCTAACACAACAGCTGTTGGTCCTTCTAATTGTTCATCTAATCCTTCGATTCCAGCTTCTTGTAATGCTCTTCTAACTATATTATTTTTAATAACTCTATAATCTGCATTTACATTTCTAACATCTGTTCTTAATTTTGTAACATCTTCTACATTAATTCCTCTGTAATCTGTAAGAAGTACTAATTTTGCTTCTTTCATTTCATTTGCTAATTTTGTTACTTCTTCTTTCTTTTGATTTAATATTTTTTCACTTGCCATTCTTACTTTCACCTCCTAAATTCTTATGTGAGTTTTATAATGTATTTAATTTATTAATAACTATATACAAAATATATAATGTTAATAAATTAATGCCATTCTTATTTTCTACATAGGTAATAAGAATGGCATGCATATATTTACATACTATTTTCTTGTTACCTAGGTAGGTCTTAGCATCTACTTAATTTCTCAAGTTTTTGCCTACTGTCTCTGGTGAC
>ENA-ORSB01000865-ORSB01000865.1-human-gut-metagenome-genome-assembly--contig:-NODE-865-length-32037-cov-63.107248_pt1 | contig 32037 bp, 35 predicted proteins | sample MGYA00242180_ERZ509144 | MGnify/ENA primary metagenome ERZ509144 (study PRJEB26280, sample SAMEA2338661) | human gut metagenome | biome: human gut; feature: human-associated habitat; material: faeces...
CGGAACCAGCTAAAGAACCGGAACCAGCTAAAGAACCGGAACCAGCTAAAGAACCGGAACCAGCTAAAGAACCCGTCACAATCGAACAGGCCAAGGCCGTCGCAATGAAGGCGCTAAATAAGGGTCGTAGGGATGTGGTAAAGGACGCATTCGGATATGTGGGTGCAACGTCTTTCCCTTCACTTCCCGCCGAGAATTACGCCGACTTTATCAAGTACATAGAAGAAAACTTGTAATGATACAGAATCATAGCGAAAGAGAACATGCGCTATTATCCCCTAGCTCATCTAGCCGTTGGTTGAATTGCACTCCTTCGGCTAGGCTAGCGGAGAACGCAGAAAACAAGTCAAGTGTATATGCCGAGGAGGGCACTCTATTTCACGAGATTTGTGAGTATTGCCTAGCGCAATGGAACGCCGGAGTATGGGAACCCGACCCGTTCGGGGAAGAACTTCCGGAACTTAAAGACGACCATTTGATGCACCCGCTATTTAAACAAGAAATGTTCAAGCACGCCCGCAATTATTGCGATTTCGTGATGAACGAGAACTATAACCTAGAAAAGTCGGACGGGGCGTGCAAATTGCTGTTAGAGGAAAAAGTAGATATCTCCGAATACGCGCCGGAATGCTTCGGCTCTGTTGACTGTCAATTAGTGGGGCGTGATACGCTGATAGTTATCGACTTGAAGTACGGGGAAGGCGTTAAAGTCTACGCAGAGCGCAACACACAAATGATGTTGTATGCACTTGGAGCGATTAAGGGGAAACCGTCTATAAAGACTATCCGCCTAGTAATAGCACAAGTACGGTTAAATCATTTCGATGTGTGGGAAATATCCGCAAATGACCTGTTACAGTGGGCCGATAAGGTTCTGAAACCGACCGCAAAAAAGGCGTTCGCCGGAAAGGGCGAGCAAAAATTGGGTGATTGGTGCGGTTTTTGCCCCGTAAAGGCACAATGCCGGAAACAGTACGAGGCGGTAGTAAATGACTTCGACAGGTACGAATACCCGGAACTACTTACAGAGGACGAGATTTGCGACCTTATAGAAAAGATAGACAAGTACAAAGGTTGGCTAGAGAGCGTAAACAAGTTCGTGTATGATGAGGCGCTAAGGGGCCACAAGTGGAAAGGCTACAAATTGGTCGCGGGAAGGTCTAGCAGGGTGATAACTGATGAAGAAGCCATACGGCAAGACCTGTTAACCAAAAAATACCTAGAAGATGAGATTTTTAACATCAAGTTAAAGGGTATAGGAGACCTCGAGAAGCTAGTAGGGAAAAAACAATTTTCGGCTCTCTACGGACAGTACGTAAAGTCCAAGCCGGGCAACCCTAAGCTAGTCCCGGACAGCGCGCCAGGGGACGAGATTAACCCGCTAAGCGATTTCGATATCGAAAGCTAACGAATATTAAAATAAGTAAAGCGATTACAGGATATAAAAATAAAGATATATCTTTGAATCGAATTAAAAAACCTATAAAATTTTAAAGACATGAGTAAAAAATTGATTTTAAAGAACGTGAGATTTTCCTATGTAAGAGTATTTGAGGCCGCTCCGATTATGGACGGAAATACGAACTATTACAGTGTATCAATACTTATCCCTAAATCAGACACCAAGCAGGTGAACGAGATTAAGAAGGCAATAAAGGAATTGACAGATGAATTTTTAGCCAATAACCCGAAATTAAGGGGCGAAATACCGGAAGGCTGGCGGAACCCGCTAACGGACGGAGATAAAAAAGGGGACACAGGGTACGAAGATATGTGGGTATTGAACGCCAAGAGACAGGAAAAGAACGGTGCGCCGATTGTTATTGACCGGCATAAACAGCCGATTACGGTTAAAGAAGATATGTATTCAGGTTCATGGGGAACCGCATCACTAAGTTTGTTCACGTACTTTAAATCCGCTACTAGTTGCGGAGTCGGTGTCGGGCTTAACGGGATTCAAAAAGTTACAGACGATGATCGGTTAGACGGGGGTGCAAGCGTTAACGACTTCGATTATGAAGGAGGAGAAGGCGGTTTAAGCGATTTTGAATAACATTTTACAGAGTTTTAATTTTTATTTATTAACCGATTTTATTTTATAACAAATGTGCGAGGCCCGCCCGAGTAGAAGCGAGTGGGCCTTATTTTTTACCCCTAAAATTAGAACAAATGATTAACCCAATTTACATAGACTTTGAGACGTATTCCAGCGAGGATATAGAGACGGGCGGCGCGTATAGATATACGTCCGCAATCGACTTTGAGATACTCCTAGTAGGTTACGCAGTTGGGGACGGTGATGTAGTTATAGTAGATGTTGCAAACGATGAACTCGAGTGGAGAAGATTTAAAGACCTTATACAGGATGAACGCTACACGATAGTAGCGCACAACGCGCAATTTGAAAGATTGTGCCTAAAGGCCTACGGTATTAATATTCCGGCAAAGAGATTCTTATGCACCGCGTCACTGGCATTATATGCGGGTTTTCCCGAATCACTTAAAATGGTATCTTCCGCGCTAAATCTGAAAGAAGGAAAGAAGGGAACCGGATTGGCCCTAATAAAATTCTTCTGCCTTCCACAGCAGGATAAGACCGGAAACACGTACCGTAACTATATGCAGGACTTTCCCGAGAAGGCCGAGGAATTTATAGATTATCTACGTTATGATGTTCTATCAGAACGCGAGGCGTACCATAGATTAGAGTACTGCGGCTTTCCCGAATCGGAAAGGGAAGTATATGCGCTAGACCAATATATTAATGACGCCGGGATAAAGATAGATACAGAGCTAGCCACGAATGCGGAGAAGATTAACAACGAGTTTTGCGCCGGGCTGAAACACCGCATAAAAGACCTGTACGGAATATCTTCCCTAAAGTCAACCGCGCAACTGAAGAATTTTTGCCTTATCCGCACCGGAAAGAATTTCGATTCATTCCGGAAAGAGGATATAGACGCTATTATAGAGGAGTGCAACGACGAACAAGTAGCGGACGTATTAGAATCACGGAAGATTATCAATAAGACCAGCAACGCCAAATATACGTCAATGCTAAATTGCGTATGTCCGGACGGGCGCGTACATGGATTGTACCGTTACTATGGGGCGGGGCGTACAGGCCGTTTTGCGGGGCGCCTAGTGCAGATGCAGAACCTACCGCGCAATTATATAACAGAGTTAGACGCGTGCCGTGACGACGCTAAAAAGAGTGATTTAAGTACGTTCGAAATGTTTTGGGGCGATGCGCCGGGAATGCTTTCCCAACTTATCCGCACCGCCTTTATAGCTGATACCGGAAAGATATTCGTAGTAGCGGACTATTCCGCAATCGAGGCGCGCGTATTGGCGGGCCTGGCCCGTGAAGAATGGCGCCTAGATGCTTTCCGCAATGGAAAGGATATATATGTAGTATCCGCTAGCCGTACATTCAGCCTACCGGAAAACCAGTGCGGCAAAGGTACGCATTACAGGCAGCAAGGAAAGGTAACGGAGTTGGCACTAGGTTACGCAGGTTGGGTAGGGGCTATGGAAGCTATGGATTACGAAAAATCAATTGACCCGGCTCTATACAAGGATATCATACTACGTTGGCGGGACGCCTCGCCGCGGATAGTCGAATTTTGGGAAACACTGGATTCAAGGGCGAAACTTTGCATACGTAACAAAAAGAGGGTAGATGTAATAGTGTACGGTGTATGGGTGTGCGCGTTCGAGTGGTTCACAGAAAACAATTCACTTGCTATCCTGTTACCTTCCGGGCGGCGCCTATTTTACCCGGAATGCCGGATAAAGACAAAGGTAATAAACGGCAGTGAACGCAGCGTTATATCCTACATGGGAGTTAACCTTACCGGGAAATGGGGGGAACTGGACACATACGGCGGAAAGTTAACCGAGAATATAACACAGGCGGTTAGCCGCGATTTGTTAGTACATGGAATGCAAACCATAAGAGAGAGATTTCCGGATGTGGATATAGTGGGGCATATACATGATGAGACGGTTAACGAGGTGCCTCTAGACGATTTTGGGGAACCAACCGTAACATTACGGGAGATTTGCCAAGCTATGGCGACTACACCGGAATGGGCCGAACCGTTCGGAATACCTTTGAACGCGGAAGGATTTATAAGTAATTACTACAAAAAAGATTAGATATGGATAAGTACACATTGTCGGTTGCGGGAAGTTCGGCTTCGCTAAAATGGACTACGGTTAAATATACATGGAGCGATTTTTTGGAACGCCTCAACCGCGATATACGCAGTACGGAGACTATGCGCGATTTTGATAGACTAGACCGCACCGCGCGCGCCAATCTGAAAGACGTTGGCGGATATATGGCGGGGGAGCTTTCCGGCGCTAGACGTCTTAAAAGTGCGGTATTATCACGGTCTATGATAACATTAGACGTTGACTATGCTGACAGTCTTTTTCCTGTGGAATTTGATACTAGGTTTCCCGGTGTAGCAGCCGTTATATACAATACACGTTCAGACCGGGAAAAGAGCAGGCGGTTCCGTGTGGTTATTCCGTTCGCCGAAGAAGTGCAGGACGCGGCGCAATACGAGGCTGCCGCGCGTAAAATGGCGGAATTGCTAGGTATAGACTTGTTCGACCCTACCACATTCCAAGCCGAACGGATGATGTATTGGCAATCTCTCTCATCAGACCAACCGAAAGTTTTCGAAGTGTTCGAGGGTGAGCCTATCAGCGCCGAATACCTGTTATCCCTGTACGGGAATAACGAGGAGTGGCGAGATATCCGTAATTGGGCGTTCAAGTCAGACCAGGAGAAAGAGACACGCGCAATTGTCAGTAAGGCAATGGCGCAGAACCCCCGCGAAAAGGCGGGTCTAGTAGGGGCGTTTTGCCGGGCTTATTCCGTTCCGGCGGCTATCGAAAAGTACCTTTCGGACGTGTACGAGATAGCGCCGGGAAACGACCGTTACACTTACAAGGCGGGGCATAGTGTGGGCGGTATGATAGTATTTGACGACCTATTTTGTTTCTCGTACCACTCCACCGACCCGATATCGGACGGGCACGCATACAACGCATACGACCTTGTGCGTGTGCATAAGTTCGGGCACCTAGGCAAAGAGGACAGCGCAAAGGAGATGAACAAACTGGTTTGCGCGGATAAGGAATGCGTTAAAGACATGGTTACGCCGGATGCCGACCTAGACGATTTCGACGATTACGGGGATGCAGTGAAGTCAGATAGCACCAAGGAAGTTACGGAACTTGTGTGGGATTTAGACGGAAAGGGAAACAAGCAAGTAACAGTTAACAACTTCGTTAACGCCTTCAAGTCCGACCCCCTGTTAAATGGGCTGTTGGCTTATGACATGCTAAAGGAGACGATAGTATTTACCCGCCCGTCATTCACCGCCAAGGGAAGCAAGAAGGGCGACCTAGTCAATGATACGGATATCTCCATTATCAAGGGCCGCATAGAACGCATGCACGGGATATACAATGATGCCAAGCTGAACGACGCGATAGAACAGGTTAGCAGTGATAACGCTTTCCACCCTATCAAATTGTATCTAGAGTCGTTGACATGGGACGGAGTACCGCGCATTGACACATTTCTAGTTGATTATATGGGGGCCGAGGATAACGCATATACTCGCGAGGCGTTCCGCAAAACGCTGCTCGCAGCCGTTACCCGCATATACGAGCCGGGGCGAAAGTTCGACACCGCTCTAGTGTTCTATTCCGAGCAGGGGGTAGGAAAGTCTACTCTTATCCAGCGGCTTTCTAAAGGCTGGTTCAACGACTCGTTAACCAACTTATCCGGTAAAGAGTCATACGAGGCTATTCAATTTGCGTGGCTCGTGGAACTAGCCGAATTATCAGCCCTAAGAAAATCGGACGTTGAGGCCGTGAAGAACTTTATATCCAAGCGGGAAGATACGTACAGGGGCGCATATGCTAGACGTGTGAAAACTCATAAGAGACAATGCGTATTTTTCGGCTCTACCAATGATGACGAATTTCTGAAAGACGCGACCGGAAACAGACGATTTTTTCCCGTGGAGGTGAAACGCACAAGGAAAACCCGCCTTATATTTGAACCGGAATTTGATGCCATTGTAGACCAACTTTGGGCGGAAGCAATGGAGGGGTACATGTTAGGTGAAGCCCTCACACTATCGGATGAAGCGGAAGCCATTGCCGGCGGAACGCGCGAGGAGTTCACAGAGCGCACACCGATACAAGGTCTTATAGAGGAATACCTAGATAGACTTTTCCCGGCTGACTATGAAGATAGATTCCTAGCGCAACGCCTGGATTTCCTTAACGGTGATTTAGGGGAGGAAGGAACGGAAACTAAAAACTCTTTCAGTCTTATTGAATTATGGACGGAAGCACTAGGAAGGCGGAAAGACGAGTACACAGTAGTTAAGGCCCGCGAGCTATCCAACGCGGTAAAGGCGCTGAAAGGGTGGAAGCGTGACAAGCAGGCCCGGCAGAAAATATACGGCCCGCAGGTTATTTATAGGCGAGTGGGTGCGGGTATTACAAAATAATGAGTATCTTTGCCGCGAGAGAATCAATTACTACTCATTCAATTCATCAACTACTATTTTAAGGGGTTTACAGTTCAGAAAGGAGACGTTGCGAAACATTTCCTTTTCTTTATTTGTGTTAAATCTACAAAGAATTTTCTCAAAAAGTTTTGCAGTTCAAAAAGTATCCGTATCTTTGCAATGTCAATAAGAGATTAATAACCCTTTAAAATTAAAAGATATGGCAACTAAAGTAATAGACGAAAAGAAGAAATTTAGCTACGTAGTGACATTTGACCTGTTCAGACAAACCAATGTTAAGATATCAGTAGGTAATAAGATATACGAATTCGTGAACGTAGTCAACGACTATAACACCGCTAACGGGTGCAATACTATCGCGGTTCTATATGATTTCAAAGCGCAAAAGTACATAGCCGTTAATATACAAGACGAGAAGTTCAACCGTAAAGAGTGCGTAATAATCAAGTAATCATTAACCGGGGCGGGGCGACCCGCCTATAAAACATAATGACATGAAGATTAAAGTAACTTATAAGGTTAGCGGAAAACGCACCGTATCCACTGTAATAGAAGTAAATGCCGAAAGTATAGCGGACATGCTAAAGGATATACCATTTAATGAAATATCCGAAAAGGCGGGGGCCAGAAAGAAGGAAGCGGTAAGATATGGTTATATATCAAAAATTGGGGACCTAGATTAAATCCATACGGACATGAAGAAGAATATAATAACGTTTTTGACGTATCTATTTTGGGCGGTCGCCTTCGTAGCTTTCGTATTACTATTTTGTGAACCAACAACTAATATATAAAGATTATGTTTGAGATTTTAAAAGTAACCGTTATATTTGAAAGAGGGGAGGTAGTTAAGTACGTAGGTGACAGTGTTAGGCGCCTTATGGGAACCCCCGAAGTATCCCACGTAGATACAGCCCGGAAAATTATATGGGCCCGTATAAAAGACCTCCAAGAAGAACCCCGTAACGAGGCTCTAGGAGCCGTAAAGAGGATTATACTAGCGTACAGGGAGAAGGAGTAAAGTACTAATCGTTAAATAATAAGATTATGAGTAACAGAAAGAAACTAAGAAGGACAAGGGACGGCGCCACACGTATCACACCGGACAAGTCAATTACGGGCACATTTAACGGCCTGTATAAATTAGAAACCTACGATAAGAAGTCGGATATGTGGAACGCCCTAGAGGGGTGCAGTAACTTAACGTGGGGGCGGGCAGTCATAGCCCGTACCAATTACACCGCGCTACGGAGGGAATGCAAGATAGCTAACAATACCGTTATACGGATAGTAAGACCGGGAATCGATGAAGGCGAACGAGACGAGTGAAAAGGTATTTGAACGTACTTTATCTAAGTACGTCAACGACAAAGGAGGGATAGCAGTAAAATTGCTATCCCAATTTGTTAACGGGCTGCCCGACCGTATGTACCTGTTGCCCGGCGGGCACGCGCTGTTTGTTGAATTCAAGAGTACCGGAAAGAAACCGACCAAGATACAGGAGCATATTATAGACCGGATACGAAAGGTAGGATTTACCGTTATGATAGTGGACAGCCCGGAGACCTACAAAAACGCTGTTTTGTACATTGATACGTTACTAGGCGTTAATATCGAATGAACTGATATAACGAATGTTAATGTTTTGACAAAAAGTTTGGTAGTCCGGAAAGTATGCGTATCTTTGAAGTGTCAAAAGGAAATAACCCTTTAAAATTAGAAGATATGGAAACTAAAACTTATAATTATTGTGTATTATTTGGAATAACGAACCCCGTCATGGAAACATGGTATGACTACACCGAGAGTGCAGCAAGAAGAAAAGCCGAAAGACGTGCTAAGAAGTGGAATTGTGAAGTACGAATTTTCAAAGAATTATCTATATAATATGAAGTACGAACAAGGAGAATTAACCGAGGCGGATATAAAAGCCCGCTGTCGGTTTTGGAACAAGAGGGGGTTTTTTGGAATCCCTACAAAGAAGGAGCTAGAAAAACGTTCCAAGAAAATGCAGGTTCTATTATCCTCAATTAAGGATATGACTATTGAGGAAATAACAGCGATACGGAAAATAAAACCCTATACATTGAGGTTAAGGCCCTTAAATAAGAATCAACTAACCGTTTGGCAGGCTGATACAAAAGACCTAGAATACGCTTTGCAGATAGCCCCAAAGACATTTAAAGTAAACCAATCAAATAACATTTAAAAATTAGAATCATGAAAAAGTTAATCGGTATTTTAGCAGTAGTTTTGTTCTCAGTTAGCGCAATGGCGCAAGTATCTAGCCAGTCCGGGAAATTGGAGGTTATGAAGTCGTTCCGCCTGGGAACCTGTAAGCTAGTCAAGGTAGAGAAGGGAGGCGCGGTAACGTATCAGATAACCGCCCTTATAGCGAATGCAGCGTCACACGAGTTAGACATACCATTGGGGGATAAAGACGCCGCTACGGCTCTTTTGACGTCCCTAGCGGAATACAAACCGACAAAGGGTGAGATAGTGAACCTTAACAACGTCGACGGAAATACGGCTACTTATTCCAAGTTCAACGGAACGTGGCAGATATACGGACGCGGAAAGACATTGTACATTGCAGTGAGCCGGAAAGAACTATTAACAATGTCCGAAATCATAGGGGGTAAATAACATGGAGGAAAGAGATTACAACGAGGTGTACGACAACGGTAACAACCTGTTAGAAGTGCTTGTACACATAGGAGATAACAAGGTTTTTGCTGCAACGAATAGCAATACTAGAGAAAGGAAAGTATTCCGTACCTTACAGGATTTAGAGTCATTCCTATATAACGGAGGATACCACATAACTATATCGGACAGGCGCCAAATGTTTATGCGCAATATGGAGCCGAACCGTCTTCGAAATGTGGTGTGGGTAACAACACGCCTAGACGGAAGCCCTAGAGAGGTTTGTTTCCTTCATGGTGGAAAGATTAGAACCGGGTGGGTGTTAGGAGTCAGCGAGGACAACGATAATGAATTGACGGTTAGAAGTAACGTTGCCGGGGCGTACACCAATACAGAAGGTTATAAAACCGTATCTGTGCCTATCGAGAACATAGTAATACTACCAGATTATTAATATACTAAGACATGGAAGATTTTAATAAGAAACTTAAAGTAGACCGTATCAATCAGTTCGGGCACCTCGTTAAGTCTATGGCGAACGGTACGCCCGCTGAAGGGTACACAATCGGGGACGCTATAAAGGCGTTGCCAGATAACCTCCAACAATTCTTATTGTCAGAGGTACCCGACCGGATAATACGGAAAGAGCACACTCGTAGAGGCCTCAACATCCTAGAAGATACCACGCTGCTTGCCGGGGTGGACGAATTACGGGAAACGTACACGGACGAGGTTTTCAAGGCCAACCCGGCTAGAGAGTTGTGCAACCTGTTAGGCATCAGGTCAGCCTTTCCCGATATACTAGATGTAATAGACGAGGTCCTGAAATTGTTCCCGGAAAGACTGACACGTAAAGACCTTGCTAACGAGTTATACATGGACGAAATAGGAATGAGATAATAACAATTAAAAATTTAATGGCATGAGTAATAAAGATAGAAATTATATGCGTGTAGGCACAATCTTTGAGAAGGACGGTACAACCTACGTAGTAAGGGAGGCGGACACTAACACCTGTGCGGGGTGCGCATTTTACAGTATCACTTCCGAAGGTAAACCGGAAGGTAAAGGGATATCTTTACCCTGTGACGGGGATTATCGGGAGGACGGAAAGAACGTACAATGTTAGACCGTACACAGTTACATAAGTATCAGATAACGGCCGTCAACCATATCGAGGACAACCCGTTCGCCGCGCTGTTTCTCGATATGGGGCTAGGAAAAACCGTGTCCACGTTAACGGCCGTGTCTGACTTGATAGAACGATTTGAAGTAACTAAGGTATTGGTAGTAGCCCCTAAGAGAGTAGCCGAAATGACGTGGATAGACGAGGTTAACAACTGGGAGCAGTTAAGGCACCTACGTGTATCTGTCATAAAGGGCACGGCCAAGCAACGTGAGATTGCCGCCCGGGCGGATGCGGATGTGTACACGGTTAGCCGGGATAATCTCGTGTGGCTCTTACAAATGTGGGGTGGGCAAAAAGTTCCCTATGATATGTTAGTACTTGACGAATTAAGTAGTTTCAAGAATCACAGCGCCAAACGTTTCAAGGCTGCAAAGGTTATCCGCCGGAGTTGTTCCCGTGTCGTAGGTCTTACCGGAACGCCTTCCCCAAATGGACTTATTGACCTGTGGGCGCAAATGTACTTGATAGACGGGGGGCAAAGACTGGGAAAGACAATAACCGATTACCGTGCTAACTACTTCCGCCCCGGGCGACAGAACGCCGGGATAATATACGAGTACAAGCCACTAGCCAATACCGAGGAAGTGATAGGCGAAAAGATATCCGACATAACGCTGTCAATGAAAGCACTTGATTTCCTAGATATGCCGGAAGTATCCTACATCAACAACTATGTAGAACTATCTCCGAAAGTAAAGAAGGCATACGACAAGTTCGAGGAAGAACAACTTCTAACACTGCTTGACGCTACCGGGGGTGATTCAAAGGAAATAACCGCTATTAACGCGGCAGCCCTTACAAACAAGTTACTACAATACGCGGGCGGCGCGGTGTATGATGAAGTACGGGACGTGTACAACGTGCACGACGAAAAGATAGAGACCCTTATAGAAATGGTTGAGGCTGCGAACGGAGCGCCCGTACTCGTGGCGTATGCGTTCAAGCACGAGGAGTCCCGGATAACGGAGGCGTTGAAACCGTTCGGGGCTAGAAGGCTTAACACCGTGGATGATGTAAGAGACTGGAACGAGGGAAAGATTCCCGTACTGGTTACCCACCCGGCGAGCGCGGGCCACGGGCTTAACATGCAGAAGGGCGGAAACCGTATAATATGGTTCAGTGCTACGTGGAGCCTAGAACTATACCAGCAGTTCAATGCTAGGTTGTGGAGGCAGGGACAGAAGAATAGCGTATTCGTGCATCACTTGATAAGTAAGGGAACGGTAGACGAGCGGGTAATAGACGTTCTTAACAAGAAGGCGACCGCGCAGGACGGGTTAATGAATATAGTTAAGGAACTTATTAAAAAATATAAGATATGAATGTATTGAGTTTATTCGACGGCATGAGTTGCGGACAAATCGCACTTACCGAACTGGGGTGTTTCCCGGACAAGTACTACGCTTCCGAGGTGGACAAGTTCGCCATACAGCAGACTATGAGCGTGTTTCCCGACACCATACAACTAGGGGACGTTACCAAGGTAGATGTATCGCAATTAGATAAGATTGATTTGCTGATAGGCGGAAGCCCTTGCCAATCGTTTTCCTTTGCCGGAAAACAGGTGGGTATGGTTACAACCGATAAGGTAGATATAACCGACTTGCAGACCTACCTAGACCTCAAGGAAATGGGATTTGAATTCGAGGGGCAATCATATCTATTTTGGGAGTATATGCGCATACTGACAGACATACGGAAGTACAACCCGGACGTTAAGTTCCTGTTGGAAAACGTGGTTATGGCGAAGAAATGGGAAGCCGTGCTAACCAAGGCTATCGGAGTGGAACCCGTTAAGATTAATAGTAACCTAGTATCCGCGCAGAACCGGAAAAGATTGTATTGGACTAACATAGCAGAGATACCCCAACCGATAGACCAGGGAATATTTATCCGTGATATCCTAGAGGACGAAGTAGATGAAAAGTACTACATATCCGACAAGGCTATACAGGGCATGATTAACCGCACGGAGAAAAATATGGAGAAGGGAAATAGTTTCGGTGCGCGCGTTGTGTCACCGGACGGAAAGGCGAACACGCTATTGCAATGGTGCTACAAGGACGGGAAAGATAACTTGTTATTGGAATGGTTGCGGGAATTGTCTCCCCGTGTAGTGGGCGTAACGGTCACTACGGAGGGAATAAGGCCCCACAGGGGGGACGCCAAGAAATCCGGATTAAGTGAATTGGGAATTATCCGTTTCGAAAGTTCAAAAGGGGACACCCTGTTAACAGGTTCGAAAAACTTGATACTTGGAGGGGATTGCCGTGTAAGACGGCTAACGCCTAGAGAGTGCGCACGATTGCAGACCGTACCGGATTGGTACAAGTGGGTGGTATCTGACACTCAGATATACCGGATGTGCGGTAACGGGTGGACGGTGAAGGTTATAGAACATATATTGAGCCACTTATTTAAAAATTGAATTATGAACGAAAAGTTTGAATTAACAAAGTTTTCCGCGGGTGATACCAAGGAGCATGAAGGCGTAACCTACAAGGTGGTACGCCAAGAGCAGGACGAAATGTGCAAGGGGTGTGCGTTCCATAAGAGAGGCGAACCTTGCAAAAGCCCTAGAGGGTGGTTGTGCGTAGAGGTAATAGAAGGAGAACCGAATGACTTAATTTTTAAAATAGTAGAATAATGGAAAAAGAAAAATTCACATCAGAGTATCACGTAGGGGATACGGTGGCATTGGACAATGAAAGATTTACCTACGTGGGTACACAGTATGGCGAACTTAACAGGTGTACCGTACATCTATATGAACCCGTTAACGGAAAATCTAAAGAGTATCTGCAAACTAGCGCGGATAATTTTATAGAGTTTTTGTTCAAGGTTCCGGTAAAGGTTAGCAGCGTTAACAATCCGGAAGCGCCGGAGCGTAAACGGTCGTTCACTTCTAAAATGTTCGGCTGGTTCCTAGAGTCCAACCGCTGGAAAGATTTCCTTTATGCTATCCCGGCGGGCGCTATAAACTTTTGGTTGGCTATCGGACTGGCGTTAGGTATGGAATTCAAGGATGCGCAGCACGGCGGTAAATTTGATTGGGTGGACGCTACGTGCACGGTGGTGGGAGGTTTTGCCGGGGCGGTATTGTCCGGTTGGCTATTGGGCGATTACGTGCTACACTACATTATTAAATTAATATTCTAAATCATAAAGTTATGGCAGACATGGAACATTTATTCAGAGAGCAGGAAATGCAGGAGCAGGCCGAGGCAACCGGACGCCCCACGGCGAACGATATTTTCAAGGCCGCATTGTACCGCGCGGAAAAGGCGCAATATAATATGCGCATGAAGATAGGTAAGGCGGAAGCCGAGGAAGTGGTAATATACGCCGAGAGCGTGCCGAGAAGCCTAAAGAGGGCTACGGACTTCACGTTTTACCGGAAAAACAATCCGCAAGTACAACTAACATTGACGCGCACCGAGATGTATGAGTTACTTGGAAAGATACGGGAGGCGCTGAAATTATGATTAAGAAGTTTTGCAAATGGATGAGTAGCCCGGAAGGTTTGCCCGGGCTTGTCGAGAGAATGTTAACAGCTATTTTAATAACGGTGGTTTGGGCGTTCCTGTTGGCGCTGATAGCCGCATTAACAATGTGTAGAGATTATAATGGGACAGAAACTAATGGAGTGCAGAAAGAAACCGCTAGAGTTCGTAATACAAGACCTAGCCACAATACTGAATGTAAATGAGTTCTTTCTATTCAAGTTCTGCAAGGAGAACGGGATATATTACAGGAAGGCTAAAAACGTCCCCTATCACCTAGTGAAGGCAATGGAGATTTGCGAGGTGATTCCAAAATTAAGAAGGGAGATAGCTACGGTACGAGACGACCGGAACACGAGAACGGAGCCAAACCGGATACCAACTATTGAGACCCTATTTATCAAGGACAACAAAAAGACCAAGCTAGACAAGTTCAATACGGAGGATGTCCCTAGGATATGGTGCCCGGGAACGGGGACGGTTAATTACCGAGGCAGGGTAGAATCAAATGTAATATACCGCCTTAACTATTATAAGGACGGAACCGTATCACTAGACATGTGGAAATGGTCGTTCCATAAGTGGGAAAGGGTGGAACCGTGCAGGGCATTAAGAAATTGTAAGGAAATTTTACGTGAATGGGCAGACAAATATAGCTTTATAGCGAGGGATAAAGAGGGTAAAGTAGTAGAATAACTGAAAAAACTTTCTTCTCAAATTTCTATGTTATTACATATTTAGTGATGACACGAAGATTTTGAGAAGAAAGTTTTTTCTCATTTTATTAACGTTTTATGTTAATTGATACTAAATCGTTGTAAACAATATTTTTTGAGAGGCAATTTGAAAATAACGTATTTCGGGCAAAAAGAGTGTTTTAAAGGATATTGAGAGAAAAGTTTTTTGAGAGAAAATATACAATCAGCCGTTTTACGCATTTCTTCTCAAAAAAGTGTACTAAAAGATTTTACAATTCTGTTTTATCTGTGACACTTACCAATGACGCGTAAAGCGTTGATTATCAGACTACAAAGTTTTTGCCGTAATAGATAAAGATTTTTCATCAGTGACACGTAACTGACTGATATTTATATAGTTATATATAGTGTAATAGATGTAATAGATGATTTGTATAGAGATAAAAATGAATGATTTTAGATTAGTGATTTGATATATATTAACTGATGTTAATTAATATAAAATCAAAGGTGTTATTTTCGTATTTTTACCTTCCAGGGAAATATCAATTACATCTGTGACACTGGCTGTAACTCGCTGTGTCACTGCACGTTACGTGTCATTCTTTATCTGTGACACATCTATGACATCTATTACACCCCCGTGTTTCGAGGCGTTAAGTTGCTGTAAAACAGATAGTTACGGTACGTAAACCACGATTATAGGCATTTAGCGAATATTTGAGGTAGGAATGTAGTATATTTGCTGTCAATAATTAAGAATCAATTTATGTATGAGTAAAACAGATAAGAACAAGGATACGGGGAGGCCCGTGCCTGAGGTGGCAATAGGAAAGGACGGGGTGCCGATTAATGTCGGGAGGCCCGTGCCTGAGGTGGCAATAGGAAAGGACGGGGTGCCGATTAATGTCGGTACGCAGGCCCGACTTGAAAAATCCCGCACACGCCTGAATCCGGCTGACGAAATCGGCTGCGATAGCGTGTTTCAGATATGCCGCCGCCGTTGGGGGCTGACCCCGATTTGGCAGGAGCCGGACGACCTTCTAGAAGCGTTCAGCAGGTACCGAGATTGGATAGACGCGCACCCTATAATAGTTCACGACGTGGTTAAGTCCGGTAACATGGCGGGAACCTTACTAGATATCCCGAGAAAGCGCCTTATGTCAGAATCGGACTTTTGCGCGTTCCTTGGAGCGGCACCTAACTACTTGGCGGAACGTAGACGGATATATGAAGCCAATTACGAAGAGTTCGGCCTAGAGGCTTCCAAGGGCTTCGCTGAAGCTATCGACAATATCCGTATGATGATATTCCAAGATATGGACGCGGGCGCCGCCTCGCAGGCGTTCGACCCTACGTACATCCGCTCTTTGCGCGGGCTGAAAATGGCACTTGACTACACATCCGGTGGCAAGGAGATTAAAGGAGGCCTCACAATACAGGTTTCAGACCCTAGGACGGCATCTAGAGTCCAAAAGCTAAAGGACTTCAAGAAAGAGCACAAAACGTCAGAAAACGAAGGAAAATAGCATTATATGAAGTGTACATATGTATTCGATAAAATGATTGGCCCGGTTACCGACCCGTACATTAGAGGGATAGCGAGTAAGGGCGGTACGCGTTCTTCCAAGACGTGGAGCGTGTTACAGCTACTTTACCTAATCGCCCGGGAAAGTACCGAGCCGCTAATGATTAGTTGCGTAACGGACACTTTACCCGCTGTCCGCCGCGGTATGTTGCGTGACTTCACTAATATGCTGATAGACGAGGGAGTATGGGAGGACAGCGCGTTCAACAAGTCCGAGATGATATACACCGTAAAGGAAGGCGTATATATCGAATTCTTCGGGTGCGACAGTGCCGCCAAGGTACACGGCCCGGCGCGCGACATTCTTTTCATCAACGAGGCGCAACGGGTGCCGAGGGAAATATTTAGGCAATTGGATGTGCGTACCCGGCTAAAGGTAATAATTGACTTTAACCCGGTGCGTAGGTTTTGGGGCGAGACTGATTTTGTAGGGGACAAGTACGTAACTATCCACAGCACGTACAAAGATAATCCGTTCCTAACCGAGCAGCAAGTACAGGCAATCGAGAAGAACGCCAACGACCCAAATTGGTGGCGCGTATATGGTGAAGGACAGACGGGCGGGCTGGAAGGCCTCATATATCCCGAAATTGACATTATCGAGGAGTTGCCGAAGGAACTACAAGGCGAGGACACAAAACGCTGTGTAGGGCTTGATTTTGGCTTTCAGCAGGACCCGACCGCAATAGTCGATATCTACATGCGTGGTTGGGATTTGTACATAGATGAAATTTGTTACCGTACCGGGATGCTGAACCGCACAATAGCCGAGACGTTGAAGGAACACGGGCTGCATAACATCTACACCGTATGCGACAATGCCGAGCAGAAGAGTATCGTGGAGATTCGGCAGCACGGCTGTAAGACTATACCATGCGTTAAGGGCAAAGGCTCCGTAAAGGCAGGCATTCAGCAGGTGAAGCAATTCCGGATACACGTAACGAAGCGGAGCGATAACGTACTGGACGAGGCGGATAACTATTCATATGTCAAGGACAACATGACGGACCTGTACACCAACGAGCCGATAGATGCGTATAACCATGCATGGGACGCTATCCGTTACGGCGTCGATTTCCTTATCCGCAAATATCGACCTAAAGCAGCCGCACAATGATAGAGTTATACGAGCGTGTGCAGGTTACCGAGGACGGAAGGACGGGAACCGTATTGGAATCGGATGCATTGGGCGTTGTAGTCCAATACGACGGAACGGATGAACAAGAGTGGCTATTTTATGAACAAGTTGAACAATTAGAATTTGACGAATATGAGTAAAAAAGGATTTTACGGCCTTGAATGGCTGATACTGCAAGAGCGGACCAACTGGAAAGGAAAGGTTAAAAATGTCTTTCGGCGCGTGTACTATTCACTTTGTCGGTATAATAACCGCAAACAGTTAGAATATATTTGTAACTTGCACCCGTGTTATGAGGGGTGCTTAACTTCCGACCAAAGTAAGTTATTGGAAAAATTGTCGGAGTACGTCAAGGCCTCCCCGTTCATAACCAAAAAGCTAAAGACCGTGTACGTCATTCCGAGCATTGAGAAAGTCACGCTATGGCAGCTAATCGAGACGAGACGAGCCGAGACGGCAACGGAGAAGGTTACGAAGTGGTGCACGCTCGATGAGCACCAACCCGCCGAGTATTCGCCGGATAACATCTATCACTTGCTAACCGCGATGAAGTACATACGGGAGCAGATTAAGGCGGCCGACGATTTGGAACGAACGCTATTCCCACAGGGCGCAGGAGGGCCGGAAGCGGAGCCGGATACACTAAGGGAGGCAAAGAACATATTGACACTGGTACAGGCTACGGCGGAGTTGTTCAACTGCTCGTTCGAGGAGGCGAAACGGATAAATTACCTAGACGCTATATTGGCACTGTCCAAGAGGCACGAGGAAGTAGAAAAGGAAAAAGCGGAAATGAAGAAACATTTTAACAAATAACTTATGATTAAAAAGTATGAGATAATCACAGTAGAAGGCCGCAAGCGCGTAAAGGCGCTACGGTCTTTCAGCGTACAGGGCCGTTACGTTAACGTGGGCGATGTAGGCGGTATAGTCTATGACGAGAACACATTGTCACAGGAGGGCAACGCGTGGATATTTAGCGGCAATCTGAATTATCCGTCTATCCGTGTGGGAGGCGATAGCATTGTAGACACGAACGGATACGAAGGTGCAGTAACTGACCCTAGACCATTCGTTAACATTACAGGTACTTCGGCCCTTATCGGCGCACACGAGTTCGTTACGGGAAAGGTATCCGCCGCAAAGGTGCTCGCAGTAGGTGACGTAGAGCAAGGAAACGTAACCGCTACTGTCGGTTCCAAGTATAATGAATCCAAAGTACCGGACGCAAATACAATACGGCTGAAGTCCCTTATCTATATGGGGGGCGTTTCTGTCGATGTTACATTAGCGGGAGAAGGGTACGAAATGCGTGTACTACGGTATAATGCGGAAAAGAAAATGGTGTCCGAGTCGGGCTACGGAAACCGCACTAGCACGGAAGGAGCGTATTACATAGGAATAAATATCCGTAAGACCCCCGCAGCCGCAACAGTTCCGGCAGATATCACAGCCGCAAATGTTACCATACCGTCAATAGCCCTTGAAAGTACAATCAACATCAAGGATAGTCGGATAGAGTTCAATTACACTAGCGCAATGACGGTTGCAACTAAGGTTAACCTGGCAAACACGACTCTGATAGACGTGTATAAATCCGTAATTGACGGAAGTAACATATCTATCAGTAAGACGGGTAACGGAGCATTTGCAGCTAACATACTTGCAGATGTGATTAAGTGTAACGTAGAATGGCAGTTGGTTTCTGCTAATAGCCTGCTTATTGGTAATTTTTACAACATTGGAAGGCTAGTAAATGACGGTTCATACTCATTTTCCGCGTCTTATGTAACTAAAAACAAAATCAAGGCCCGAGATTGTTATACATTCACCCAATCGGAGCAGGTCATACCTAAGGACACAATTAGCGCCCTATCTACTGACTTTCCATTTAAGTTCATCCGTTGTAACGTTGAACACGGATTGTTCTATCACAACCCGGTTAACCGCAATGTGTACACGGATATCGACTTTTCGAAAGCTAGCGCCGATTTGGGTAAAGCTCTCACATTCGGTACTCTATGTAGTTCGGAGGTTGAAGGAATGTACCGCGTGTATCACGTAGCTAGCAAAAAATTCGGCGCACTAGTGGAAAGCTACGACAGTATTAAAGATGCCAACTTTTCAGATTTGGCGACTATGGTCGCTACCACGATTTACAAGGATGCAAAACTAACCGGGCTATTTAACATCTCGGGTACAAACGTATTCGGTGGCACAGGGAAGCACGGAGGCGGTAAAGGCTGCGAGATAACCAACACGAAAGAAACGGAAATGGTTATATCGGGCAATGTCCGTGTAGAGGGTAACGCCAAGATTAAAGATACTAGAATCACCGGAACGGGCTACTTTGGCGGGAACTCCGTTACGGAGAATGCCTACATATTCGGCTCCGCATACGTGACGGATAACGGCGTTTTCTCCCCCGCCTCGGAAGAAGGAAAGTTCGATTCTGATATACACATAGAGGACAACGCTAAATTTTTGGCTGCGTCTCGGGCGGGGAATACCGTTGTATATATGTGCGGAGACTCCGAGTTTTCCGGCACCATTGCATTTAATACCATTTCCTTGGCAATGTACGGAAAGTCTAGAATAGCTGGGAAGGTATCCGGAAGAGGCGTATTAATACTAGAGGATAATGCGGATACGTCCGACAAGAATGTAGAGGTGTACGGCTGTATTCGCCTTGTCGGAAATTACCGTCAAACCAAAGAAAAGATATGGACGGGTAGGCGGACAATCAGCAGCGAGAACGAACCCACATACGATAACAACGTAAAAACTAAGTATGACTTTTAAAGGAATATTAGACGACGTATCAACATGGGCGGGCCGACACGGCCTACCCGTGTTTTTCGGAGATGAGTACACCCGCAATGTTCTAGCGAACCAAATTACGGGTGACTTCGTTTTCGTGGATGTACCCGGAGGGATACAGACATACTCCGATTTGGCACCCGAACCGCTCGGGGTATCGGTACTTATCCAAGTGCTAGGGACGTCACACTACCTACGTGACGATACGGCGGAAATAGAGGTCCTAGACAGGACTTTCGCCGTTATTACTGACATTGCCAAGCAGGCAGGATGTAATTACATTAGCGGGGCTGCAAATGTCGTCAAACGGCAGAATATTTACGATAGTCCTAAATCGGGGTGGGAAATAACTATTAATATATCCGAGTAATGGCAAAGAATCCGATAACACAGATTGAAGTGCTGCTAACCAAGCTACGCGACGATATCGAACAGTCGTACATACAGAAGGGGCTGATAGCTTCCGGTAACTTCGGGCGCGAACTGAAACTGACTGTTAGCGGCAACAACGCGAAGATAACCGCACCGCGCTATGTCGGGGCAATGGAGGGAGGACGCGCAGCCGGAAGGCGCCCACCGTTATCAGTCATTAAGCGTTGGATAGAGGACAAGAACCGTAGAGGGGCCAACATACCGATAGAAGCCGCCTATCCTATCGCAAAGATGATAGGCGAGGAGGGAATAAAGGTTCCCAACGACCATAACCCGGGCGGCGTGGTGTCGGATGTACTTAACCCGGCTAGAGTATTGTCATTGCAGAATGACATTATAACGATAATACGATATGCGATTATTGACACATTAAATATTGAATAATGAATGTATATTTACCTATAATCAACAAGACGCTGGTAAGCAACGTTGCGAGAGAAGAAACCAACTTCTGTAAAGAGCCTATCCCGGTATGGCCTACAAGGTCGTACACGATTACCATTACACCGGAAAATTCCGCAAAGGACGTGGAAATATCTATTATGCAAGGCGGCGTTAAAAAGTTCCTAAAGAATATCCCGTATTCACCGAAGATTGAGTTTGATTTGTCAATAGTGGGCACAATAATAAACCCGTTGACGCGCGACCAATCATTGCCAAATGGGGGTGGAATCGATTTAGGGCTATTAACTATAACGCACAATAGCAAATATTGTCTAGCTATATTGTTTAACGCGGATGTTTCCGTGCATATGATACCCGCGCTAGGAGGCCGTAATTTCAAGTTCCCTATAAAACCGAGGGTACCCGGACAACTATACGACATTATTATGCCGTCTTTGTCGTGGAAAGATAACGCGCTGGCTGACTACGATATCACATGTGAACCCGTGGACGACTACCACGGCCCGCACGTGTTCCCAACGAAGTATTACCTAGGGGAAACGATAGATATCCGGTATATCAAGAAACTAACTGTTAAGAATCCGAGTACTAGTGATACCGTAGCCGTGGCGGAATATGAAAATAAGTTGCCGGAAGTTGTGGAAAATGACGACCAAATGATATGCGCCGCGCGCCTACGTTGGAATATGCGTAACGGGCAATGGTTTTGGTACGCGTTCAAAGACTACTTTTGGAACGAGGGATTCACATATATGCGTGGTTTGGGCGGCGTGTCCGAGCAGGGCATTCTGACTATCAACGTAGCATATGCAAAGGAATTTTATCCGGCGTTCCAAGAGTTGTTAGTTTCTTCTAACATCGAATTGACGTTGCCGAAACAGTTTCCCACAGTAGCCGAGGAGCAACGGTACAAAATGGAGATTACAAGTGACACGGGCGCACGGTGGAGCGGTTCGGAGCGTGTGTACCGCCAACGGATTACATTGCGTACTACCGGCTTTATGGACAATTATATACCGCCCGTTAAACCGGACGCACCCGCAATTATCCCCGTAGCATTTACCGTTACTCCGTATGAGACGGCGTACCCGTACTATGCCGATTTAAACGCCATAACTAACGTTACTAGTAATGTCAAGTGGGACTTAGTGCCGCAGGTTGATTGGCTGATACCTGTATCGCCCAGAGGCGGAAAAGGAGGGAATATAGGATTCACGCCTGTATCAACTAGACGTTTGGTGAATCCTAGCACAACTCCCCGAACGGGATATATGCATTTCATTAAGGCGGGAACAAACGAGCAGATAGGCGGTATAAAGATAACTCAGAACGGGGCGCCCGCGGTGAATACCTCACTAAAGTTTTTGCCTATATCATCCAGGGGAGAATCAAAGTCATTTACGGTGAGTTGCGCAACCGCCGGATTGGGGAAATTAAAGGCTACTAATATGTCCGGCGCTAGTGGTGCATGGGTTAATCTAGACGCTAGCCAATTGGAACAGAACGGAGGAGATGTATATGTGAACCCGGCGAATAATTTGCCAGAAACCGGGGGCGTTCCGCGCTCGTGCATTATCCGCACTACACACGACATAACCGGACAGATAGCGGATGTGAATGCCATGCAGTCCGTTGCTTGTCCGGTAGACAGATACCCGAACGATTTCAAATGGGCGCTAAAAGGCATGTATGCATATGACGGAAATGCGCATAATGATAATGAGTTTATCTTTACTTCCGGAATACCTTACACCGATATGGTTGGGGAATGTGATCGTAGCTACGTAACTAATATTAGAATAGTACGTGTAGCACCTAACATTAAGCTAAAGTTTAATTTGGCGCAAAACGCGGGTGCAGGGGCGAACACCGATAGATTTGCGCGTATCAACATCAAGCACGTACCAACTGGAAAAATATTGGGCACGTTAGTGATATTCCAACGGGCATTCAACGCGCCGCCCGCAAATTTCGTTCACGCTAGTTGGGACCCGGCAGAAGCCACCGACGGAAGTATGCACTACTTTGAGTTGATAACGGCCGCATCTACGGTTCCTAGCCTTGTACCGCCTTCACAGGCTAGAACATATAATATTGACAGCCTCAATGTAAATGGGGTGCAACTTAATAAGTTCCGCGTTATGCTAGATTGGAATCCCGGACGGACCCGAACTATCAATTTATCTGCGAACGTTACAGGGGCTTCGGGGAACATTCCGATTATACAGTATTCCAACGTTGACGCTATGGCAATATCATCTAATCCGATTTGGCACAGGTTAGACCCGGTATGGGTGCTGAGTGCCCCGAACGAAAGAACCGCAGAAATAGCGGTGCAGGCGCAAAAGCTAAACCAACGTGATGAGATATCGTTCTTCCGGCTTGACAACTGGGTAACGCTAGATTCAACCGCCATAGACCCTAATAACAATTATATTAGAAAGTTCAATTTGCGGATAGCGGCCAATACGACAGGCGCGGCACGGGGTACGGAGATACGGTTCCAAAGACCGGGGATATCTGATATAATTATACGAATCGAACAGGCAGGATAAAATGGAGACAGTAAAATTAAAGATTAACGGAAATTACGTGGAGGGCCTTTCGGGGTCCTCTGTAAAACTCACAGTCAACAATATATCACCCGTCACAATGACAGGTGACAGTGTGGCGTTCTCGGCTACTATCAAAGTGCCGAGGACACTCAACAATGACAGGACGTTCATTAACTTGCAAAAGGGTATGCACGAGTGCATTTTTTACGATTGTCAGTTACGCGTGTACGGGCTTCCATTCCAATACATGGGCTATGACGTGGAGTTCTACGCCAAAGTATCATACAACGGCGGGAATTACTCTATATCGCTAGTCGAAAATACGAAGAAGTGGAGCGACGAAGAAATACGGATACAACATAAGCTAGAGCAGGTAGAGCAGATGTTCGCCGGGTGGCTGAATGCGTCGCGGGTCGTCAACCTTGAAAAGATTATCAACGACCATATCACATGGAAGGAAGGCAAATTTCCGGTTCTCACTCCGAAAAATAACGAGGGGGCAGAAATACCCGAACCGATAGATGCGGCGCTGCTAAAGCCTACTATTATGATATTCCGTTCATCTATCGTATGGGATAATGATGTAGCATCCGGTAATATGACTCTAGTACCTAAGGAATACACGAAGGGCCGGGGCGGATATATCTATCCGGATATTGCGCAGGTAGTAATATCCGATACCACGAAAGCCCTGTATGCCACTTTTTTCGGGCCGACCCCGGACAGGCAAAATCCCGGGTTCAATATCCGGTCGGGCGTAGGGCGCGATATCCGTATGATAGTGGAGTACACAGGCACTACCATTCCTAGCAGATTGCCGGAACTGCACGTAGTAGCGGAATCCACCAATTTAACGGAGTGCATTCTATATGCCCGTTCAAGGCTGACCGACCGCATTTGGCTGTACGTATCACCGCTTAACTCCGTGGCGTTCGTCACTCCTACGAGCGACAAGTATATGATACTGAAAGGACTGATAGGCGGGGTCAAGCAGTCATGCTTCAAATTCCCGAACGGGTATGCCCCGGAAGAACTCATTGATATGGGAGAAGGCAAAGCGGAAGTACTGACAGCATACAGGCCCGCAGCCGGAAAAATCGAAACGGGTACAGGGTTCCCCTATTCGGACGTCAAAAAAATGGTGGACGACCTGTGTACGGCTTTCCATTGGCGGAAGCAGTGGCGGAACAAGACATTAAGTATTGAGCCAATCATACACCCGTCAATACGTGATAGGAAAGACGACAGGCATAAATACATAGTTGATTGGAGCGATAGGTTTTCCAGTGTGGACACGATAGAAGTTCCGGATGAGTTTGCCGACCAACTTGTAACGCAGGTGGGCGATGTAAAGTACAGCTACTCGATAGGGCCCGGGACACTTAATCCGGTGAAGGACGCATATAAATCCGGCTTGCCATTTGCGTATAACTTTACGGCATTTCCGAAAGTCGCGCTAACATCCAAGTTCACAACAGGCGGAACCGCTACGTATGTGACTGCACTAGAGGACATTTATAGAATGTATATAAAGAGGCACTTCAAGTTATTCGCGCCTAGAATGCAAGTTAAGATAAAGGCCCGGTTAAGCTATCCGGACGTTGTTAACCTAAAGTTGGATAGGGTGTATTACTTTTCTCAGTTGGGCGGGTATTTTTACATAAAATCCCTAGGCGAATATGATGTAACTAAAGGAGATTGCAAGCTATCTTTGTACAAATTGGATTTAACAAATTAAGGTATGGCAGACCAAGTAACATTATTAGACTTAAATTTTGGAACGTCAGAGGCTGAAAAAGGCCTCGACGCTCTGATAGCAAAGAGTATAGCGCTTGCAAAGACCAAAAAAGATTTACAAGCCGCATATAACACTGAAAAATCGGCGCTTGACGCATTGAACCAAAATTACGCGGACGGACTTGTATCACAAGACAAGTACGAAGCATCAGTACGGAAGCTTAACAATGAAATGATAGAGACGAAAAAAGCCCTGTTAGACAATGCGAACGCACAGAAGGAGAATAACGCCGAGATTAAGAGTACCAAGACTTTGTTAGACAGCGAGGCCACGAGCGTTAACGCGCTCCGTGCACAGTTGGCGCAGAATACCGCGGAACTTAACAAGATGTCCGAGGCGCAGCGCACTACTAGCAAGGAAGGCGTGGAACTCACCGAGCAAACCAAAGCCCTATCCGACAAACTGAAAGAGCTAGAGAAGTCCGTAGGCGATAACCGACGGAACGTAGGTAACTATGCGGAAAGCGTCAAGGACGGAATTTTGCAAACGCAGGGACTATCCGGCGGTACGGGCGCACTTGTCGGCGCGATGAAAAGCGGGATAACAGGCGTGCAGGCGTTTAACGCCGCATTGAAGGCGAACCCAATACTTTTCATTGTGACGACCGTGTTAACTCTTATCGGAGCTATCGAGAAGATGATAAAGAGGAACAGCGACCTCGCAACAAGCCTAAAGGCGGCTTTTGCGCCCTTCCAAACGATTCTAGGGCGGTTATTGGACTACATTACGGAAATGTTCACGGCGCTTGCAAAGGCCTTTGAATGGTTAGCCGAAAAAATAACCTGGTTACTCAATAAGATAGGGCTTATATCGGACGCCACGTTGGAGGCCGCCCGGAGTGCTAGCGCTCTAGAGAAGGAAATGCAGCGCATATACAAGGCGGAAACAGATATGCTAGTACCTATGGCACGGTTAAAGAGGGAAATGGAGGAGTTAAAGACCCTAGCCGCCGACCAAAACAAGAGCACCGAGGAACGCCGGAAACTGCTAGAGCAGGCTACCGAGAAACTGCACGCTATGCGGGACATGGAGGTACAGATACTAGAGGCCAAGTACAAGCAGATAAAGGCGCAAAACGAGCTAGGATACACATCAGACGAGGACGCACGGAAGGAACAGGAAGCCCTGGCAGCACTCGAGCAGGCCCGCGCCAATTACGCTACACAGGAGAAAGAAATATACGGGCAGTTGACAGGTTACGAAAAGGCGGATGCGGCGGCCAAACAGGCAAATATTAAGGCAGCACTAGACGCTAGAAGGAAAGCCGCGGAGGACGCAGAGAAGGCAGAAATAGACGCGGCAAGACGTGCGGCGGATGAGAGGACTAAAGCGCAACAAGCCCTATTGAAGCAATACGCGGATGCTATCGAGGCTATGCAATTGCAGATTGCCGAGAACGAAATGAAGAATGGCGCCGCAACACTGGAAGAACAACAGCAGGTTATCAACGCGCAAATTGAAGCCGAGAAGTACAAGAGGCAGCAGAACCTAATCGGAGAGCAGGAGTACCTCAACAACGTTAAAGCCTTGCGACTAGAGTTCGCCGCGTCAGTGAAGGCCGAGGAGGACGCACGGATGCAGGCAGACCGAGACCGTCAGGCAATGGAGATTGAAAATCAAAGGCAGCTAGACGATATCAAGTTAGGCAACTCGCTAGAGGCCGACCTTATCCGGCTGGATATGAAGAGGGACGCGGAGGTAGCAGCAGCCGAGGCGATAGGAGCCGAGACGGACAGTATATACGAGCGTTACGAACTTATCAAGTCACAGCGGGAAAAGGCAGCAGCGAATGCGCGTGTAGCATTGGCGGGTGATGTAGCCGGACAAATGTCCACGCTATTAGGCGAAGAATCCGCAGCAGGTAAAGCCGCCGCGATAGTGCAGGCCACAATCAACACATATCTAGGCGCTACCAAGGCATTGGCGCAGGGCGGATTCCTTGGAATCGCACAGGCCGCTATTGTAGTCGCCGCGGGGATGAAGCAAGTAATGAGCATTACGAAAACCAAGGAGCCAGATACCAAGGTACGCACGCCGTCAGCGAAATACGCGAAGGGTGGACAGATTTACGGGCCTAGTCATTCCGCCGGGGGTGTAACGTTCGTAGGCTCCAACGGGCAGCGATTCGAGGCCGAAGGAGGCGAGAACATGTACATTCTTAACCGGAAGGCTTCCGGGGCTATTAACGCGCTGTCAGCACTTAATATGGAGTACGGCGGGCGTTCTTTCGGTTCTTCCGGTGTGTACCGTTACGCGAACGGGGGGAAAATTTCGGCAGGGTCTAACGGCACGGTTAGAATGCCCTCAAATTTCGCCTTATCTGATGACAGCCTGTACAAGTTAGCCGCGATTATGTACGATTCGGTAGCACGCGTTCCGGCACCACAGGTCGCAGTAACGGACATAAACGAGGAAACCGAGCGCGCACAGAGCGTACAGGTGGCGGCGGGCATATAATTGATAGGTAAATAACCCCTTAAATGTAGTTTAATATCATAACTTTGTAACGCAATTAACATAACTACATGAAAAAGTTTGAAAAATTACGAATAATCGAGGCAGGAGAAACCAAAAATGCCATAGAGGACAACGGGAAAAGATATAAATTAGTCATTTCCGCAAAATGTTTTCCGTCCCTCGTGGCCCTCGGGAACGAACGACCAATTCACGCACGCCGCACACATAACGGCGATGATTTGTTAGACGGGTATATAGGGAATTTTACCAACTTCTCGCATGATGAAAATGCGGTTTACGCGGATTTAGTAATGTCAGAAGCCCTGGAAACCGCATACCCTTCTGAATTCGCCTTCATGGTAACCATGATTGAGAAGGAACCGGAATTGCTAGGCGTATCCGTCAATCAAATGGACGTTAAGGTTTTCGATGAGGAAGCGGAAACGGCTACTGTTACAGAGGTGACAGAACTATTTAGCGCTGATTTGGTAGGGCTTCCCGCCGCGACTAGTTCACTATTTAGCAATAATAATTTTAAAAATTCAAAGAACATGAGCAAATTTTCATTTAAAGGCCTGATTTCGTCTTTCTCCAAGACGAAGCTAGCGACCGAGACATTTACAACCGCAGACGGAACAGAAATCGTAGTTTCCGCAGCAGGTGACGAGGTGCAAGTAGGTGACGCCGTTACACTAGCGGACGGAAGCCCGGCGCCGGACGGAGATTATCAAATTACCACGCCGGACGGGGATATTATTCTAGTCGTTGAGGGTGGCGTAATCGCAGGAGTCAAAGACATAGAGGTAGAAGAATCGGAAAAACTTGCAGAAGAAACCAAAACCGAGGAAGAGAAGAAAACGCCCACACCGGAAGAACTTGCAACGTTACAAGCCGAAGTTACCGCTTTGAAAACGGAAATCGCGGGGCTGAAAACCCAGTTAAACCGCAAAACCGGAACCCCTAGCCCTGCAAAGACCGAGCTAAAGACCGAGAAGAAGCCCAAAGAGGAAACCAAGTTAAGCCGTGAAGCCGTTCAGAAGGCATTCAAGGAAAACCGTAACAAGTGGCGTTAGTATAATTAATTCATCAAAAACTAAAAATTAGAAACTTATGGCATTTAAATTTAGTGACTTAAACAAATTGAACATTGACAGTCTGTCAGATGTTATATCATTAACGCTAGGTCTGGAAGGTGAACTTTCCACAGGCGTAACGGTGTTATCCGGGATTGAGAAGGGTAAACCTATCTTGACCTTTTCGGCAGCAGACAAGGCGGTAAGACGCTCCGCAGGATGCGACAGCGAGTACAAGTACAATTCTTGGCAGGACAAAGTTAAATATTACGACCATGTACAGATAGAATTGCCTATCGTGTTTTGCTTGCAAGAGTTATGGGGCAAAATGGTAGCTAAAGGTGTACACTTGTCAGACGAATTCGACCAAACTCAGTTGGCGGCGTTCATGCAGTCGGAAATTCTGAAAGTGTTGGAAGCCGATATGTTGCGCCTCGTGTGGTTGGACGGCTTGAAAACCTCTGATGCCAATGGAGAATACACCGTATTCAAAAATGGCGGTATCATCAAGCAAATGACCGACTCTACGGAAGAAGTCGGAACGTTCATTCCTACCGATACGGCTAATGTATTGGCTACGTTGAAATCGTGTATTGACAAACAGCGTGCAGACCAACTGAACACATCAGAATTTTTCGTATCCAGCAACGTTATGCGTGCGTACAAGGATCTCGTAGAATCCAAAGATAACCATTTGGCACAGGCTAACATGGAGGACGGAAAACCCGCCTACTACTTCGAGGGATACAAAATCAACGAGTTGCGCCACGTATCTAACAGCGCTAAGGGTGACGAATTAACGGTTCAGTCATTTATCGCGTTCACGCCGAAAACCAACATTCAGTTGGCGTTGGAAGATTCCGCATTGAACATTGCGCCGTTCATTCAAGATGCGAAAGACCGCAAGTATTACAGTACTACTGTGTTCGCTGCTGATGCTATGTTGGCGGTTCCTCAGTACATGAAGTTATACACCGCCGAAGGCGCTTAATCAACTAAAACAAAAGGTATGGCTTGTATAAAAAAACTAAATCTAGCAGTTACTTATAATTGCGAAGTAGGCGCAACAGGCGTTGCGGAGCTATATCTAATAAATCGTGCCGATATTACTAGCGCTACGGTAAGTGCTAATAATTCGGTATCAACTATAACACTGGCTTCGGGGGCTAAATCAGTCCCCGTAGACGTTGTTAAAAATGGGGTAAAGGTATTGGAGACATTAAAGGCTACGGACGTTGCTAACGGCCTAGAACAGTCGGTTACTTTAGTACTATACAACAAGTTGACAGAATCCGCACAAATATTAACCGCCCTTCTTGACGGTTCGTATGTAGCGGCGGTACGATTTAAAGATATAAATGCGGCCCGGCAGTTAATCGGGTACTTTAACGGTTTGGAGATATCCGACGTTTCGACGGACAGCAGCGCGAACGGGGGATTTACTACCATTACATTAAAGACACCGGATGACGCTAAAGGCGATAAGAGGTTGACACTTGATAATGCCGCATGGACTACAATAGTTAACGCTAAAATTAGATAATTATGGGATGTTTATCAAAATTAAATAGGGCTATCTTAGTGGACTGCGATAGCGGCGCAACGGGCATTGAAGAATTGTTGCTAATCAACTATTCCGAGATTGCTGCGCGTGACTTGTCGGCTGGGCAAGCTACGTTAACGCTGTCAAGCGGCGGGAAAGCTATCTTAGTGGAGTCCAATAAGAAAGGCGTTAACGCCTCATCAGAGGCCCGTATTAACGAAAATGCGCCCGCCGGACTTGCTGATACTGTAACCTTTACGATTTATTCGAAGGGTGCGGGAAGTGCGGATATCGTGAACCGCATTTTAAATGGTCAGTTCGTGGCAGTCGCTAAGATGAAAGAGAAAAATGTATTCCGTGTGTACGGTCTAGTGTATGGGCTTACTATGTCGGCCTACACAGAAGAGGCCAATGCAAACGGTGGGTTTACAACAATAACGTTAACGACGCCGGAAAACGTGATAGGTGAGCAGCGCGCGCACTTCAATCCGACAACGTACACAACGTTAAGAAATGGCGCTATTGTAGCGTAAAGGAGGTAAATATGGCATGTATTAAGAGATTAGAACAGAACGTCACCTTTGATTGCGCGAAGGCGAAAGAACCTACCTCAATGCGTGGAATAGAGGAGCTTATATTAATTAATTATTCCGATATTAGCAATTATTCGGTAGATGACGCGGGACTGGCGTCAATCACTATGACTACAGGAACTAAAGGTTACGTATTCACTAGCGTAAATAACTCCGTATCGGTTAGTATAGCAGCCCGCGTCAATGACGCTATAATTACGGCGGAGGAACACTCCGTAGTTATAAAATTGATTGATAATAACGGGGCTATTGGCGTTAGTGAGCTATCAAAATTAATCCTTTCATTGCGTACAGGGACTTTCGCGGCATGTGTGCGGGCCTCATCAGGAAACCGACTTGTGTACGGTCTTATGTCGGGGCTAGAATGTTCCGAAATTGTAGGGGATTCCGCGACGGACGGACTTATTACAATAACACTAAAGACGCCGGATAGCGCAGGAGGGGATAGAATGCTAGCTATTACCGAAAGCACATATAACGGGCTGAAGACACCAAAGGCACAACCACGGGCTGAAGGCACCAAAGGTATAACAATTTAAACTAAAATTAAATGACTAAATTAACTGATATTGGACAGATTTTGGCGTTATGCGCGAAAATGACTAACTTAAAGTTGGAAGTAGCGTGCGGCTTTGATAGACAGTTCGCCACGAAATGGTACGAAAATGAGTATCTTACCGGACGCCACATACGATATGTGATGAAACCAGATAAATTCATTGCATCCATAGAGGACGGAAAGGTCTACCGGGCATTTAACACCCCGGATGCCAAGGCGGTTGAACTCATGGAAAATAATCCGGAATACCGTGATTTCTTTATTGACATGGAGTCCGTTCCTAACACTATTCCGGAACTAGGTGATGACCCGTTCACACCGGAACCGGAAGTAACAGAACCCACCGAGGAGGAAGTAACAGAACCGGAAGTAACAGAACCCACCGAGGAGGAAGTAACAGAACCGGAAGTAACAGAATCGGAAGTAACAGAACCGGAAGTAACAGAACCCACCGAGGAGGAAGTAACAGAACCG
>ENA-ORSB01000888-ORSB01000888.1-human-gut-metagenome-genome-assembly--contig:-NODE-888-length-31391-cov-23.911795_pt1 | contig 31391 bp, 20 predicted proteins | sample MGYA00242180_ERZ509144 | MGnify/ENA primary metagenome ERZ509144 (study PRJEB26280, sample SAMEA2338661) | human gut metagenome | biome: human gut; feature: human-associated habitat; material: faeces...
CGCGAGCTGGGTTCAGAACGTCGTGAGACAGTTCGGTCTCTATCTGTTGTGGGCGTAGGAAGTTTGAGGAGGCCTGTCCTTAGTACGAGAGGACCGGGACGGACCAACCTCTGGTTTACCGGTTGTAGCGCCAGCTGCACCGCCGGGTATCCACGTTGGGTCAGGATAAGCGCTGAAAGCATCTAAGCGCGAAGCCGTCTCCAAGATGAGACTTCCATTGAGGGTCGTGGGAGACTACCACGTCGATAGGCAGGAAGTGTAAGGCCGGTGACGACCTGAGCTGACCTGTACTAATGGCCCGAGATCTTTCTTTCAGAGGAAAGTGAAGCCAAGGAAGAGTCTTAGAAGTCTTCCTCGAGTTTTCTCTCAAGTTATATAATGCGGTGGCTATAGCGACGGGGAACCGCCTCTTCCCATTCCGAACAGAGAAGCTAAGCCCGTCATCGCCGATGGTACTGCCAGACCAGGTGGGAGAGTAGGAAGCCGCCGTTCTTCGGGAGAGTCTTCAGACGTTCGTCTGAGGACTCTCTTTTTTTGTATTGGGGCGCTGGGCCGAACCCTGACGCTCCGCGCGTGAGTTTTAATCCCCCCGCCCCCCTTTCCAAGGGGGCGATCAGGGCCTGCGGGCTTTCCATCGCCGCTGGGCCTTCCCTGCCCGCCAGCTCCGGCCCGGCATCTGCTGATGCCCTGGTAGCTTTTCGGTCGGAATTCTTCGCTATGTTGTGAGGCTGCTGCCCTAGACCCTGATGCTCCGAGTGGCCTTTTCGTCCTCCACGTATTTGCTGCCGCAAATACCCGGACCCGCTTGTCTCAATCCCCCTAACCCCCTTTTTCAAGGGGGCATATCAGGCCTTCGTGCGCACCGGAGCGCATGGCCACCGCTTCGCTGTTCTTCGGCCGGCATCTGAGGATGCCCTGACAGCTTTTCGGACGTTGCTTCTTCGCTTTGTTTAGTCCTGAAAAAAGTTTACCATTGTCGGATACATGATGCAACGCGTAAATCGCTAATTATCAATGCTATAGGTGTTTTCAGAGTTGCCGAAACCATAACTCTGATTTTGCTTAAACGCTTGATTTATAACTACTTGCAGGTTGCGATACATCGACCCCCGATAGAAGGCAGCAATAGGGCAACAAGGTTACCCCAGAGAGGACTTACCGCCCTGGTCTTGTTTTTTCATTGGGACTCTGTCCCAGCCCCTGACGCTCCGCGCGGCTTTTGCGTCCTCCATGTATTTGCTGCCGCAACGGGGATGGACAAAATCGACTCTTTTGCCTACGTCATTGGATTCACATGTGCAAATACGGCCTTTCTGCACACGTCATGCAGTTTTTGAAATGTCACGGGGGCAAATCAGGCCATTTTGCCCCTGTCGTCCTTCATTGATATTGACCCGAACTGCGGCCCGAACTGTGGTAAGAGCCCGCTCAGCTCAGGGTGTTTCGCAATTCGTCGCGGGCTATGCCGCTGTTCGGTACGCCGCATTGCCCGATAGCATTTAGCTCCCATAAAAGTTTGCGTAAGAGTCTTCGCGGTTACGTCTTGACCGGACTATTGTTATTTGGAAAAACCGAACAACCTGAAATTCACACAGCCGGCAAAAGTGTTGATTCATAGTTGGTTAGCTAATACAGCAAAAGCCAGGTTACCCATTTTTTCATGCAACCTGGCTTTAGCTTTTCGTGCTAAAGCATTAATCGTCAGTGCTTTCTGCCGTTTGTTCAGTTGCAGGTTGTTCCTCTGCTGTCTTCAGTTATTCCTGATTTTAACGCAGCGGCTTTTGCGTATTTATGCAGCAAGTAATTTCGAGATCTTCTGCTTTGTCCGGCAAAGTATGGTATAGGTGTTTTTGGTTGTGGTGCCAAGATACTCTGCAGTCTCTGCACGGGTGTAACCGTCTCGGTCCATTGTGAATACGGCACGGTCATCCTCCTTGAGGGTGTTCAGTATATCATCTATCCTGTTTGAGGTCTCCCAAGAAATAACCTCGTCCTCTGCCGTGACATTGTTCGCAAGTTCAGGTATCTCGAGTTCGTCATCATCTTCTGTCAGATAGGTGATTCCAAATGTCTCATGACGAGAGTGAAGGAAGTTGATGGTCTTCTGGCGGACAATGAGGTTTGTCCACGTGCGGAGTGAACAGCCTTTCGAGACATCGAAGGTTTCAAGGGCTTTGATTACGGCATCGCTTACGATGTCGTTTATGTCTTCATCGCTTATCCAGGAATAATCATTCGCATTGTAATATTCAAGTGTATTCGTTACAGTGAGGACGGCTAAGTTGCGGAGATTTTCGTACTCTTTTCGAGTGATTTTCTGATAATCGTTGATCATGTTTTAATATCAGTTTTTAGAGCTTCTACGGCTTGTAGCAAATATATGATTATTGCTTTTTTTGAAAAAATCTTTGTGATAATTATGAGGCTAACTTGTTGATTTTGGCTGAACATTGCTTGTGTTTGTAAACCTAACATTTACAGATGTGCTTATACCGACAAATAAGAATGCAACATTGAGTTATCTCATCATGGACAACCTTCTTTGCTCCGAGGAGAGGAGCGTCGAAGGAGACACGGTCTCCGTTTGTGAGAGAAGTCTTTCAGAAGATTACTGCTGTCTGGAGATTGTCTCTCCAGAGTTAGTCCGTGGAAAAAAAGAAGCGCAGGATAGATGACCTGCGCTCGCACTATGAGAAGCATTGATCACGTCATCATCTGACATTGATCTGGTCTATAAAGTTGCTGTTCATGGCTATTCTGCATTTTTGATGTTGATTTTCGGCAACATACGGTATTGGACGGCGCATGTCTGCCCGAGCGACTCCAGGATGCTGTCCGTGTCCTTGTATGCCCCTGGCGCCTCGTCCAGGGTTTCCGGCGTCACGCTGGTCGTGTAGATGCCCTCCATCTGCCGGTGGTATTCCACCATCGAGATGTTGCGTTTGGCATTTGCCCGCGACATGCAGCGGCCTGAGCCGTGAGGGGCCGAGAAATTCCATTCAGGATTGGACCTGCCTTCGCACACGACGATGCCGTCACGCATGTTGAACGGAATTACCATCAGCTCTCCGGTGTATGAGCGGATGGCACCTTTCCGGAGAATCATGTCACGGAAGTCGACATAGTTGTGCGTGGTCCTGATGTAGCCTTCTACGCGTGCCCCGTTGATCTTGTGCATGATCTTCGCGGCTTTTCCCAGCACCACCTCCCTGTTGAAGCGGGCATAGGCCTGGGCGATGACCATATCGGTGAGGTAGCCTTTGAGGTTCTCGTCCACGAGGTATCCGGGAGCGTTGGGGTTGCGCTGGGCAATGCGGTCCCATTTGTTGAACACCTTCAGTCCGAGATGGCGTGAACCTGTATGTACCGTGAAGGCGAAACGGCCGTCGCCTTCATCGTACTCCATGAAATGGTTGCCTCCTCCGATGGATCCGACGGACTTGTAGAACATTCCCTTGTCCATCCCGACGGAGCGGATCCAGTCTTCCAGTTCCCGCTCGCCGGTCAATTCCAGATGGTTGACCAGTCCGCCGGAGGATTGTCTGGCACTGCTCAGCTCCTGGCGGAGATACTTCAGGAAGGGCTTCATCTCGAACTGCCGCTCCCTGTTGATGTTGAACCCGGAAGGAATCTCCATCCTGAGCCGGTGCTCAAAGAGGGCGTAGTCCTTACTGTCCAGCGGACGGTCGAAGAGCTCCAGGTCAATGCCGCAGCCGATGTCGAGGCCGACGTGCTGCGGGTCGATGAATGACGTGACGGGGCAGGTGAAGCCGATGACTATGCCTTTGTCCTGATGGACATCCGGCATCACGCGGATTCTGGTGTCCCTGAACAATGGATTCCCGAGGAGATTCCCGACGGTCTCTACAGCCTCGTCCTCCACGTCCTCCGTATAAATAATGCAGTCTTTGCAATATTTTCCTTGAAGCGCAAGGACATTGCGCCTTTCGATTGTTTCCATAAATTTGAATATTGTTGAACTCAAGTTTCGCAAGTGCGAAACACCGCTTATAGAGCCCGCGAGGGCGACGGCAAGGAGGTGACCAAAAAGTCTTTTGTTCCCCCTCCTCCGGACTTTCTAACCCCCGCAGACTAACGTCTGCGACCCCTATTAGGGGTATCTCGCGCCCCGGCGCGGTCCCTTCGGGACTTTTCCCCGAGGGGAGGGATTTAGGGTGAGGGTAACGTGTGGGTTAGTAACCTCTTGTAATCTTGAGGACCCTGTCAGGGTAATTGGTGATGATGGCCTCCACGTGGAGATCCAGTATTCTCCTGATGTCAGCCTCATTGTCCACTGTCCAAGGCACGAGTCTGATGCCGGCCTTGCGGCAGTTGTCCACCATAGTCTGGTCCACAATCACGAATTCAGGGCTGAGCCATTCAGGCGTGAAATTCAGTTTCCCCATATAGGTATCCCAGTCAGTATCCTTCTTGCCTATAAGGTAGGAAAGCTTTACCTGCGGATACTTCTCGTGCATATAGTTCAGAGCCCTGGCATCGAAACACTGGACTACCAGTCTGTCGCCGAGATTCTTGGACAGGAGCAATTCCATACATTTGTCCACAAACTCGTGATATTCAGGCCAGTTCTTGCCTTCGTCCTTGCCTTTCCTGCACTTGATCTCGATATTGTATCTCATCGGGTCCAGACCGTTGGCCTTCACGTAATTCTCTACAGAATCGATCAGCTCAGTAGCGAGCGGCTTGATGGCAGGAGACTGCTCCTTGCCCGGCCAGACAGTGCTTGGACGTTTGCCTACATCGTATTTGGCGATCGTGCTGTAAGGCATCGTGTAGAGATATTCCTTAGGATCCTCGCTCTTCACCTCGCTTCCGTCCGGGCGGGTAGCATAGCGGGAATGGAAATATGCATCGTGAGAAACGACCACCTTTCCGTCCTGACTGATCTGAAGGTCCAGCTCGAGAGTGTTCACGCCCATCTCAGTAGCCTTGGTCATGGACGTGAAAGTGTTTTCAGGCCAGAGGCCCGCACCTCCGCGGTGAGCCTGAACGTCCACATAGTCGCTCAGCTTCACGTCGAATTTCCATTCCTTGCCGAAACGGCTGCGAACATTGACAGTCACCACCTTGGCATACTGGTCCGGAGTTGCGGCGAAATAATGGATATTCTTCTTAGGCTTCTTGAATGAAGGGATGTCCTTGCCTTCCTTGGCGTAGAATTCCTCGATTTTCTTGATATAGGTAGGAGAGCAGTCCTGGACCATGGTCATCGGGCCCATGTCCTTGCCGTCCTGCGACCAGGTAACTGTCCACTTAGGGTCATAGTCCCATACATTGGCGATTACTGAATTCGGATGGAATTTGCTCTGGCCCGGTGCAATGATCTCCATCTGGTAGTCGTCGCTCTTGCCGATAGAGTGGTAGAACCAGCTGATTTTCTTGCCTTTGACATTGAAAATCTCATAACCTGCAGGCACACCGTCGCGGCACCAGTCTGCTGACCACCAAGAACCGCAGATGCTCGGCGCATTGTGGTCCATCACGGTAGGGGAGATGGTGTAGTTGTTCATGATGTGGCTGTGTCCGGAAAGAATGTCCACCTTTCTGCCGTCCAGCAGAGCGAGCATCCGGTCAGCATTGATGATGTTTCCATGCCAGCCCGCTATCGGACTGTGCTGGGCAATGAAGATGTGGGTATCCTTCGGAATGTATTTGAGCAGCTGCTCCACGAACTCCAGCACTTGCTCGGAATAACCCTCCTTGTACTGCTTTTCCTTAATGTACATGATGTTGTTCAGACCGATGTACAGGTCCTTGCCCATAAAGAAAGCATAGTTGTGAGGACCGAAATTCTGGAAATAGTCCTTGGCATAATCGCTGAACTTACGCTCTTTGTTGTAATCGTGATTTCCTGTCACTGAATATACAGGGAAACCGATTTCCGCCATTTTCTTCTTGTACTCGGCGAAGCGGTTCGGCAGGTTCTTGTCCCAGCCGAGGTCGCCCAGAACGACTCCTACTACCGGTCCGTTCTCCTTGTATTTGGCTCCCTGCGCCTTCAGGTCATTGAACGGAGCGCCGCAGAACTGCCCGAACTGCTCCTTGTTCCTGATTTGAGGGTCGGAAATGGAGAACATCGTGTATCGGGACTGGCTGCCGGTCTTCTTCAAGTCGAAATCGTACTTGGAAGCGTCGGCCTTATGGTAGAACACAGGTGTTCCGGAAGAATAGTCAGCCACGTATCCTGCAGGAGTGACAATGTGAACGAACTCAGCATTGTCGCTGATGTCGAATGAGAATTCTCCCTTCGAATCAGTCCTGGTGAAAGAACTGCCGTCTGTGACGAGGACTCCGCGAAGGCCCTTGCCTCCGCAATGAACTGTTCCGCTCACCCATTTCGCATCCGCATCCGCGAACACGACAGCGAGCATCATCATTGACAATAAAAACTTTTTCATAACTTAACTTATTCTGTTGCTTTCTTTTCACTCTTTATCAACATTGCGCAGAGCACGACTCCGATACCTGCGCCGATGGCTACGGTAAGGTTGGCCGCGTTCCAGCCCATTGAATTGGCCACACTGCCGACAAATATCTTGGAGCAGATGGCGTCGCCGACAAAGTAGCCGAACAGACCGACGAAACCGGCTGCAGTACCTGCCGCATTCTTAGGGACGAGGTTCAATGCCTGTACTCCGGTGAGCGCTACAGGGCCGTAGATGAAGAAGCCGATAAGGCAGAGAGCCACGTAGATTAGCACCTTCTTGAGAGCCGGGCTCATGGCGATATAGTCAGCGCCCACGAACCAGTAGATGAGCACGCCGAACATGCAGGCGAGCATACAGATGACGTTCATCGGAGCGCAGCGGCCCTTGAAGATCTTGGATGTAGCCAGACCGCAGAGAATGGTTCCGAATGCGCCTATCAGGTTGTGCACGGAGAATGCGATCTTGCTTTCCTCAGCGGTCATGATGCCAGTGTTCTGCAGGAAGGTAGGAGACCAGTCGCCGATACCGTAACGTACCATATATACGAAGATGTTGCTGAGCGCCACGATCCACAGCAGCTTGTTCTTGAACACATAGTCCACGAACAGCACCTTGAACGGAAGCTTTTCTCCGGATCCGCTCTTGCTCTTCACACCGCTGTAGTCGTTTCTGTACTCCTGCACGGAAGGAAGACCGCAGGACTCAGGCGTATCGCGGATTGCCCACCAGCAGAATACCGCTATCAGGATTGCGATCAATGCAGGGAAAATGAAGTTTCCTCTCCACGCCTCCGAAGCGTCAAGCCCGAAAGTCGGGGCGAAGAAGGCGAACAGGCTCACACCGGCAATCGCGAGAAAACCGAGCGAGAAGCTGCCTATAGTGTGGGAAACATTCCAGATGGACATCTTGAAGCTGCGCTCGTTCTGGCTGAACCAGTGAGTCATGATTCGGCCGCAAGGAGGCCAGCCCATACCTGAGAGCCAGCCGACAACCAGCATCAGGAAGAAAATGATCGCAGTGTTCAATGCCGTATTCGCTCCATAAGGAAAAATACCTGTGAGAATCATTGTCAATGCAGACAGAACGAGTCCTACACAGAGGAATTTACGTGAATCGGAACGGTCTGATACACTGCCCATTATAAATTTGCTGAATGCATAGGCAATGGAAACGGCAGACATTGCGAGTCCCACTTTTCCGGCATCGAGGATGCCCTGTCCGATCATGTCAGGCGCTGCGAGAGACAGGTTCTTGCGCACAAGGTAATATCCTGCATAGCCGAGGAAAGCTCCGAGGAACACTTTCCATCTCATTGCATCGAAAACTTTCGGAATCTTTTCCGAAGGAAGCTGCTCCTTTTTCGGAGCAGGCGGGTCAAAAAATCTTGCCATTGATAGATTTAGTTTTAATATGTTTTACAAATTTTCCTGTAGTTCAAGCCATCTCATCTCTTTCTCGTCAAGCAGGGAGGAAACTGTCCCGAAACGCTGCGACGCCTCCTGGACCTTCTCATACTCAAGCGTTCCCGACGAAAGCGCCTGCTCCAGTTCCGCCTTTTCCTTTCCGAGCGAGTCAATGTCCTTCTCCAGCTGTTCCAGCTCTTTCTGCTCCTTCCAGCTTAGCTTCTTCTTAGTGGCGCGTTTGGTGTCAGGTGTCGCTGTTGCGGCCTTCTCCTCCTTCTCCTTGGCCCTCGCAAGTGCCTTCTGCTGAGCCTCGTACTCTTTTATATAATCGTGATACTCACTGTATGAGCCGATGAAATCCTTTATCTTGCCGTCTCCGCAGAAAATGAACAGATGGTCCACAAGCCTGTCGAGGAAATGCCTGTCGTGCGAGACGATGATGAGGGAACCCTTGAAGTCCTTCAGATATTCCTCCAGCACGTTCAGCGTGACGATGTCCAGGTCATTGGTAGGCTCGTCCAGAATCAGCAGGTTAGGGTTCTGCATCAGGATGGTCAGAAGGTAGAGCCTGCGGCGTTCACCGCCGGACAGCCTCGACACTTTCGTCGTGAACATGTCGTGGCTGAACAGGAACTGGTTCAGCAAACCCATGTCGCTTACCGTCTGCATGACTGTCTGGTCCTCATCGAACTTCATTCCGCTCTGGCGGTAGTATCCGATTTTCAGAGACTCTCCGCGCTCAATCACTCCGCTCAGCGTGCCGTTCCCGGAAATGTTCCCGGTCAGCAGATTCAGGAAGGTGGATTTTCCTGTCCCGTTCTTCCCGACAATGCCCACACGCTCGAAACGCTGGAAATTGTAGGTGAAATGGTCCAGGTACACGTCCGGCCCATAGCTGAAGCAGACATCTTTGCAGTCGATTATCTTGCTGCCCAGTCTGGAACCGTTTCCCATAGACTCCAGGCTCACCTTTCCGCTTGTATAAACCTGCTCGGCCCTGTCCTTGAGGTCGTAGAACGCATTGATACGGTATCTTGCCTTTCCCGTCCTCGCGCAAGGGGAACTCCTTATCCACTCCAGCTCGCGGCGCAGGATATTGTTCACTTTGGCGGTCTCTGCATTGTAATTGTCGATGCGCTCCTGCCTCTTTTCCAGATAGTTCTCGTAATTTCCCCTGTAGGTATAGACTGCCCCGTGGTCGAGTTCCATCACAGTATTGCACACATTGTCCAGGAAATACCTGTCGTGCGTCACCATCAGCAGGGTGCTGCGCGAATGCCCGAGATAATTCTCGAGGAACTCGATGGCGTCGATGTCCAGATGGTTGGTCGGCTCGTCCATTATGAAGAAGTCCGCCTCGGAAGACAGCATCACTGTCAGCGCCACCCTCTTCACCTCCCCGCCCGAGAGATTCTTCATCAGACTGTCCGGACTGAGTCCGAAATTGGTGATGAACTTCTTGATTCTCAGCTCGTAAGCGAACAAGGCATCATCGTCCAGCCCCTCCGTGAACTGCCTGCTCGACTCCAGAACCTGAGTGAAGATGTCATTGTCCGGAGAGAACGCGAACTCCTGCTCCAGAAAAGCTATCCTGATATGTTTCAGAAAAGTGATTTTTCCTCCGGAGTCCGACTTGTCATTCCCCGCAAGTATTCTCAGCAATGTGGATTTGCCTGTTCCGTTCGGTGCAATGAGGGCGATCTTGTCACCCTCATTGATATTGAACCCGATATGCTCGAACAGCACTTTCGGTCCATAACTCTTGCTGATGTTTTCTATCTGTAAGTACGATGCCACTGTAAATTCCTCTTCTTATCTGAACAGTTTGTCCACTTCTTTTACCGCTGAAGGCAGGGCGAATACGGCCACCCGGTCATAAGCCTCGATGCGCGTGTCGCCGACTGCGATGAAATAATCATTGCCCCGGATGATGCCACCGATGATGGCATTCTGCGGGAAGTCCGTGTCTTTCAGTGTGTTGCGTGTTATTGCGCTGTCCGGCGCCACGATATACTCAAGAATCTCCGCATCGGTTCCGCTCATGTATTTCACGAAACGTACCTTGTTGCTGAGCGTCATCTTGAAAATCTTGCCGGCAGTGATAAGTTTCTTGTTGATGACGGCATCCACGCCCATCTCCTCGGCCAGGTGGATGTACTCCAGGTTCTCCACTTCCGCGATGGTCCGCTCTACGCCGAATCTCTTGGCCACGACGCAGGCGAGAATGTTAGCCTCGTCATTGTCCGTTACCGCCACGAAGGCGTCGAAGTCCTTGATGCTCTCTTCCAGGAGAAAGTCCGAATCCCGTCCGTCCCCGTTGATTACCTGGACATTGTCATCAGTGTTCTCGCTCACCTCCAGGCATCTCTGCTTGTCCGAATCGATTACCTTGACCGACTCCACGGCCTTGCTGATATTGCTTGCCACCATCTCTCCGATGGCCCCGGCACCGAGAATCATCACATTCTTTATCTCGATATTGCTCTTGCCCAGGAAGTTCATCAGCGGGTCAATGCCCTCTCTCGTGGTGATGATATAGACCAGGTCGTGATACTTGAACTTGGTGTCGTACTTCGGCATTATCGTGTTGTCGTCACGCGAAATCGCCACGACCCTGAATTTGGACCCGAAAGTCACGGCAGCCGCGAACTCGGACACTTTCATGTCGATGATAGGGGAGTCGTCCTCCAGCTTGAAAACCGCCACCTGGAGCTTTCCGCGCGCGAAATCCATAGTCTCCGTAGAGACCGTCCGTTTCAGCAGCGACGCGATCTCGCCTGCGGCAATCCTTTCGGGATAGAACATCAGGTCAATGCCCATCTCCGTAAAGAGGTATTTGTTCTCGTACGAGAGGAATTCTTCATTGTCAATGCGGGCACACACTTTCTTGCAGCCGAGTTTCTTGGCCAGGAGCGCGCTCACGATATTGATGTCCTGCGATGTGCTCGGATTTACGGCAATGAACAGGTCCGCATCTTCCACACCTGCGTTTTTCAGAACATTGATGGATGACAGGTCTCCGGAAATGGTGACCACGTCCGCGCTGCTGCCCAGTTTCGCAAGCCTCTCCTCATCGCAGTCGATAACTGTGATGTCATTGGCCTCGCTGCTGAGCATTTTCGCAAGGTGAGAACCTACCTCACCGGCTCCTTCAATAATTATTGTCATAAATCTCCTGTTTTATTTCTGCCCGAAACTGTTTTGCTCCTGCCCGAAATGACGGGCCACAATGCTGAATGTCCTCTTTCCCCGAACCAATGCCATAGGAATTATCCAATGAGGAAAAATTCCCCGCACCACCGGCCTCTCTCCGCTGCCGCACCACCGCCTGAGGTATTTGTCAATGTCTTCCGGCCCCGTTCTGACAGCCATTTTCCTGTACTCGGCATGAGCATTCACCACGGCCTTGAAAAATGACGGCTTCAGTGTAAGCAGATAAGCCGCAGCAGCCGCTCCGTCTATCACCATTCTCCTGAAAATCAGGCATCTTGCTTTGCGGCAGGCCTTTACGGCCAGTTTCTTCAAATCGTGGGCATCTGCATTGACCTTGTCGGAAAGTCCTTGCAGGGCGATGGTCCTGGCGAGATTGTTCTCGAGCATCAGCAGGTTGTTACGGTAGTTCAGCTTCAGTTTCCAAGGCGAGGTCTGAGGCAATGTCCCGCCTCCCAAGTGGTAAACCGTCGATTCCGGAACTATGCGTATCAGGTATCCGTTCAGCTGGAGCCGCCAGCACAGGTCGATTTCCTCCATGTGAGCGAAGAACCTGTCGTCGAGTCCGCCGAGTTCCCGGAAAAGTGAACTGCGTATCATCAGGCATGCCCCTGTAGCCCAGAAGACATCGGCAGGGGAGTCGTACTGTCCCTCGTCCTTCTCGACCATATTCATGATTCTGCCACGGCACAGCGGAAATCCGAAACTGTCCAGATAACCTCCGGCCGCCCCCGCGTACTCGAACATGTCCCTTTCGTACCAGGAATGAAGTTTCGGCGCGCAGGCCCCGACTTCAGGGTTCCGGTCCAATGTCTCCGTCAATGGCTGTATCCAGCCGTCCTGAACTTCTATGTCCGAATTTATCAGCACGTAGTACTCGGCCTCTATCATTGACAGGGCCCTGTTGTAACCGCCTGTAAATCCGTAGTTCTTGTCCAGAGTTATTCTTCTGACCTCAGGGAATTTTTCCGCCATCATCTGCATGGAACCGTCTGTCGAAGCGCTGTCGGCCACGACAAGTTCCGCATCCGTTCCCTCGAGAGAATGGAGTATGCCCGGAACGAACTTCTCGAGATAACCCTTTGTGTTCCAGTTAAGTATGACAACGGCTGTTTTCATCGTGAAGCCTATTTCTCGTGGCAGTGGCACTCGTGGTGACCTTCGCCCTCCTCGTGATGGCAATGGCATTCGTGTTCTCCCTCGTGTTCCCCCTCGTGATGACAGTGGCACTCGTGATTGCCGTCATGCTCTCCGCCGTGGCAGCACTCGTGTCCCTCTTCGTGTCCCTTGCCGTGGCAGCATCCGCCGTTGCCGTGATGGCCGCAGCAACCGCCTTCCTTAGGCAGGAACTCGCCGTGAAGACCTTCTGTCAGCTCCTTCTCGGTAGCATCCCTTACAGAAACTATCTTTCCCTTGAAATTCAATGTCTTGCCCGCCATCGGGTCATTGAAGTCCATAGTGACCTTGTCCTCGTGGATAGCGTCGATCTTGCCTCTGACCACCATGCCGGCACTGTTCAGCAGCGGAATGTATCTGCCTACCTGGAGCAGTTCCTCCATCAGTACGCCTTCCACTTCAAAAGTGGATTTGGCAATATCGATTTTCTTCTTAGGGTCGTACTCGCCGTATCCGTCTTCAGGAGCCAATGTAAACGCGAATTCCGCCTCAGGCTCAAGCCCTTCCAATGCCTCTTCAAACTTAGGCAGAAGCATGTTCTCTCCATGTATATAGTCGAGCGGACCAGTCGTGTCAGTCGTCTTGTCCACTACCTTTCCGTCCACAGTAAGCTCATATTCCAGCTCCACCACTTTATCCTTCGTTACTATCATATCATTAAAGTTTAAATCCGAGTTTTTCACAATACCTTGCGAAGGTACGGAAAAAACTCGGATTATCGAAGTCAATCACGCCTTTGGGCGAGCTGATTGTCAGTATTTCACTATTTCAGAAATCGCGCTCTGCGCATTGTGTTTGTCAAGAGCGGTTACGAAGTATTTGCCCTTCGTGCTCAGACTGTACGACAGTTCAGTTACGGTATCGAGCAATGTGGCCTTCTGCTTGTCTCCGTTGCTCTTGTAAACAGCATAGTAGGCAGCTCCATCTACCTTGTCCCAGTTAAGCGTACCTCCTGAAACCACTACATTGGCAGGAGCGGAAGGCGAAGCATCCACGCCTGTTCCTCCAAGATGAGGAATGAGGGCCTTGGTCTTGAATGAGTTGCTTATCTCAGTCTGCACTTTTTTAGGATTCTTGTAAAGAGTGCTCGTGTTGTAGAACACATGTCCATAGCAATTTGCCTTTCTTCCCGCAAGATTGAACTGCGTAGTAAGCTCATCAGCAGACTCATAGCCTGTACTGTTTTCCTGGAAACCGCTGAGGCTGTGTCCGACCATGAACGGTACCTTCGAAACATTCGATGCCCACCAGTCAAGTCTCGGAGTATAGTAGTCTTTCTTGGCTTTTGTGGACCAGTAGAGCTGAGGGAATACCGCGTCTATCAGTTTTGCGGCGCAGACCTTAGGAACGTCGATATACTGGTTGTTGAAGTTGTTGTTGTAGTTTCCCTGAGGTCCGATGGTGAATGCTACTTCCGGATTTACGGACATAATCGTGCTCTTCACCAGCTTTACCATTTCGAAAACATTACTGCGTCTGAAATCCTCGATGGAACTGTATCCTGAGCCATATTTCTTGAAATCCTCCTCATCATCCAGGTTGGAGACGGAAGGGTAGAAATAGTCGTCCATGTGGATACCGTCCACATTGAATTTCGTGACGATCTCCTTCACGATATCCGCGATTCTCTGTCTGACTTCAGGCATGGCCGGATTGTAAACCCACATTTTATCGTATTTCTTGACCAAGCCTTCAGGTATTTTCGGGTCCAGCCCTTCGCTGAAATAACTCGGGGTGCTGACTCTGTACGGATTCAGCCATGCGTGGAATTCGATACCGCGTTTATGGGCCTCGCTGATCAGGAAATTCATCAGGTCATATCCCGGATCCTTTCCGGCAACTCCGGTGATGGAGCGGCTCCACGGCTCGTAGGCAGACTCATAATAAGCATCCGCCATGCCGCGTATCTGGAAGAATACGGCATTGATACCCAGCCGTTTGTACATATCCAGATATGAAATGTACAATGCTTTCTGGCTGGCTTCGTCGTGTTTGCCGTCAGGCCAGTCGATGCCCCACACTGTAGCCATCCACGCTCCTCTTAGCTGAGGTGCCGGCAATACAGGTGTTTCTGTTACTACTCCAGGTTTCTCCGGGTCTTTGTTTCCTCCGCCCGGTCTTTCAGGCTCCGCCCTCTTTTCATTGCAGGCAGCCGCCAATACGACGGCTGCTGCATAAACAAGATGTTTCAGTTTCATTAGTCTTCTTCTTTCTTGATTCCGAACTCAGCAATCACGAATCCGGTATTCAAACGATATCCAAAGATAATGAGTTTTTCGTCATTTCCATTGCTGTCCTTGACAATATGGTAATTTGTGGATATTCCAGGAGCAGTGATACCTGAATCTCCGCCGATGATTATAGAGTAGTCAGGATTATGGGATTCTGCTGCCTTGAAGTTTTCCATGGCCTCTGCCTCATTTGCTCCCTTGGTAAGGTTATAGACATTTAGAGCAGGCGTTGCCTTACTTGCGCTGCCATATTTTGCAACACATGCCATGAGGTATCTCTCCTGGTTGAATGTGAACATTCTGGCAGCTATGGATTCTTTAGGAAGGATGTTGTCGTCCAACGGCAATGACGCCCCTCCAGGGCTGACGTTCTCGTCTGACAATGTTACAGGAAGGCGGAGTCCGCTCCACAGATACTTGTCGGTATCCTCGATCCTATAGACATATGTGTTGGCTGTAGCATTGACATTGCTTGCGAGAACCGTCGGCTCGCTGGTGGTCTTGTGATTCGTGACTTTTATTCTGACAAAATCCGTCCCTCCATTATCTCCGAAGAAAATGTAACCGTTTCCGTTCTTGTCAATGTTGCCTGAGATAGCGTCACCGTGTCTTTTCGTAGTACCAGGTATATTGGTGAAGTTTCCGATTACCTCCGGCTGGGAAGCAGGAGTTTCGTAATAGTAAATCTTCAATGGTGACGCATTTGAGCCTGAAAGGGACACAATGTAGATATGTCCGTTTGCGAGGAAACCGCAGTTTACAGGGAAGGTTCCGCCCTCAACTCCTGTCATATCAAGCTCTTGCGGCTCAATCTTGCCGGCCTTCAGATCTTCATATTTCAGGACATAAGGAGGAGTCCTCCTTACTATAAGCACGTGCTCGCCGTCGAAGTCGGCACATCTTGAAATACCTCCAGCTACTCCCGGTATCTGGGCAGCATCCAGGAACTTGTATTCAACAGGCTTTTCAAAGTCGGCTCCAAAAACAGGGATACGGCGCTTGATGGTCATGAAATAGTCAGTGTATCTCTGATGGTTCTGGATTCTGATGACCTGAGTCTTGCTTGCGATGCCTTCCTCCATGGAGTAGTCATAAACTGTTTCCGTGATTTCAGCACCTTCAGACGCAGTGGCTTCTACGCGGAGCTGGTCGAAAGGAGATTCCTTGTCCAGTTTCGGGAATGTGATTTCCTTCTTGTCCTGGTTTATGGTACCTTCCACGACAGTGTTTCCGTCTGCACCTGCATTGAGAATCTTGATGGATATAAGTTGTGTCTCATACGGGTACACCTTGTTCTCAGGCAGTTTTTCCTCACAGGAAACCAGCATTGACGCTCCTGCAAGCAATACGCCTATCTTGAATATGAGATTTTTCATAATCTGTTCAGTGTTAAATGATTATAATTCGGTAGGCCATCCCTCGGTCTGAGTGAGCTTGTAACCTCTCATTTCATAGTCGCTGATCTGGTTCTTGCCGATCGGACAGAGATAAGGGTTTACATTAGGGATGTCCAGATATGGCTGTCTGCCGAGTGTCTGAGGAGAGTAGAAGAATCCGTTGAGGGCTGCTCCGTTCTTTCCGTCATAGACAACTTCCTTGCCCGCAGCATTGACTACACGGATTTTCCCCTTATTCTCTTCCTTGAGCTCTTTCGGAAGTTCTGACTGGAAGTTTACCCAAGTGCCCATAAGCAGGTCGGGTCTTGAGTCTGTGTCCATGTACTCGAGCTTGCCCCATCTCCTGAGGTCGATGATTCTGGAGAACTCGAATGCGAATTCCATTCTGCGCTCGCGTCTGATTTCCCAGAGCAGAGGAGAGACTTTAGCGTCTCTTGAAGGGTCCACGTTCAATGAAGCCAGGTCCATGGCAGCTGTTTTGGTTACGCCCAGCTTCGTGGCTTCCGCTGCGATAGGACGGTTCCTTATGGCATTGATACTTAAGTCAATGTCAGCCTGTGAGACACTTCCTTCACCGAGATCAGCAAGCTCTGCCTTGGCCTCGATCCAGTTCAGGAGAACTTCTGAATATCTGAGGACAGGGTAGCCTGTGACGTTCTTGTTTCCCTGGAATTCCGGAGCAGGAGTTGCCCCTTCTTCATCCATATATTTGAGAGCTGAACGAGGAATGAATTTAGTGACATACAAGTATGCGGACTTGCTCTTAGGGGTGACCTTGTTGAAGAATGTGCCTTCGAATCTCGGGTCGCGGGTTTTTATCAAGCTGTCCAATGTAAAGTCCTTGGAGTTGGCTACAGATGAGCTCTGCCAGTCTTTTCCATCAATACAGATGAATGACTTGATAAGGTCGAGTGTTGGTCCGATATCTGTCGGGTCATTAGCGTTGCAGTATGAAGCCACACAGTGTGTAACTCCCTGAGAAGCGTCATATTTTCTGAAAAGGATGCACTCTTTGCTGGTTGTAAGGTCTTCAGAACCGAACAGATTGCGGAATTCTTCCACAATGGCGAATTTGCCGCTGCTGATCACTTTGTTTGCGGCCTCGGTTGCGAGGTTGAAGAATTTTTTCGCGCGGTCGTTGTCCTTGTAATAGTATTTCTGCCAGCTTCCTTCATAGAGAGCCCATCTGCTGACAAGAGCTGAAACAACATATCTGTTTACGTTTCTGGAACCATCATTAAGACGAACATTCTCCATTGCGAATTTGAAGTCGTCATAGACGTGGTCCATCACCTCGTTGCGCGGAGTCCTGTCCTTATAGAGCTCGTCCAACTGGGTATTTATAGGCGTAAAATCATAGTAAGGAACATCGCCGAAGACATTGACAAGTCTCGCATATTCGAGAGCCCTGAAGAATCTTGCAATCGCGAACCAATGGTTGTACTGCTCTTCAGTGAGTATGTCTTTCATACGTTCCTGAAGCCTGTCGGACATTATGTTTACCTTTCTAATCCATGCGAAATTCCAGGTCGGGCCGGTATATTCGCTCTGCCATTCACTGAGGTCAAGGCTGGTGCTTTCCTTGCTTATCGGCACGGTTCTGGTGAACTGGGCCTGGGAGGAAAGTCTTACTACGTCGTCGCTGAACGCATAGCTGTTGCCCGGAGCATAAGCTGTGGTCCAGCCTACACCATATCCCGGGAAGAAGTGTCCATAGAAAGAGTTGGCATACAGCCTGACGCTTTCTTCGCTTTGCCAATAACTGTCATCCTCTGCAGTTGTCAGAGAAGGACGGTCGAGCACTTCGCAGCTTCCGAAAAGGATTGCGAGAGCTGACAATGTATATAATAATCTGAATTTCATTGTATTGTATGCATTAGAATGATAACTGTACACCGAATGAGACTGATTTGAATACAGGTGTTCCTGTACCGGTACGTCCCAGGTTGTAATTGTTTGTGAACATCGAGTAACCTGAAATTGCTTCAGGGTCGATAGGCAGTCCTCTGAGGTGGTCGAAGGTGAAGAAGTTTTCGAGGGAAACATATACCCTTGCCTTGCTTATCTTCGCTTTTGAGAGAACTTTGGTCGGTACTGAATAGCCCAACGTGATGTTCTTGATTCTCAGATAGGCCATGTTCAGGAGGTACTTGCTCTGAACCTGCATTCCGAAACCGGAGTCAGCACCGCCGAGGTTCCATGCACGTGGATAGAATGCGTCGGTATTGTCCTCTGTCCAGTAGTCTTTTGTGAATGTCTTAGGCAGACCGCCGTCCTTGGCATGGTAGCCAGGAATTGCAAGCTGTCCTTTACCCCAGATTTTTCTCTGTCCGATGCCCTGAAAGAAGATGGAGAAGTCCACGCCTTTCCAGTCTGCGCCGAGACGGAAACCATATTCGTAGCGAGGTGTTGTGTTTCCGATAACTACGCGGTCACCCGGATTGCCGTTCGTGCCGTCACCAGGAGTGATGTATCCGTCGCCGTCCACATCCACGAATTTCACGTCGCCAGGTGCGAAAATGAGCTTGTCGCTATTCTCGAACTGCACCTGATATACAGGGTATTTCGCTGTCTGTCTGTGGGTCGTGCGGGCTGTGCCGTTGTAGATGACAGTTATCTTCTCTATCTGTCCGTCTGCGCCATAGACGAAGTCGTCTTTCTGGAACAGCCTGTCGGTAACATAACCGTAGATGTCACCATAGCGTCTGCCGGTAGAGTAAGCGTTTGAGAGAAGCCTGTTCTCCCAAGGTGTAGCCCAGTCAGCACCTTTAGTGATGTCCGTGACAGCATCTGACAATGTGGCCATACCATTGATTCCCAATCCGTTGCTGAATCTGAAACCCCAGTCGAGAGCGATTTCCCAGCCGCGTGTGCGCAGGCTTCCGTAGTTGCCTCGTGGTGCGGTTGTTCCCAATGTGGCAGGAAGACTCTCACCCGGAATAATCATATCCTTCGTGTCTCTCTGAAACCAGTCGAATGTTATACCGATCTGATTTTTCCAGAATCTGAGGTCGGCACCGAAGTCCAGCGTCTCGATTCTCTGCCATGAGATATCGTAGTCCACCAATGAAGGTGTGCCGTACTGTGTAGTCTTGTTTCCTGAACCGTCAATCCAGTTTGTCTGGGACTGAGAAAGTGTGGAAATGAATAGTGTATTCGCCACGGACTGGTCTCCGATACTTCCCCATGATGCTCTGATCTTACCGAATGAGAGTACAGGCTCGATGCGTTTCATGAATTTCTCATTGGTGAAGATCCAACCTCCTGAGAATGAAGGGAAGGTCTGCCATCTGAGGTGCGTAGGGAATTTGGAAGAACCGTCACGGCGGATATTGGCCTCGATGAAATAGCGGTTGCCGAATGCATAGTTGATACGTCCGAAGAAGCCAAGCTGTGCATCCCAGTTGGTGTTTCCATCTACGAACTGGTCACCTGTGGCAGTCTTGAACTGAGGGTTCGACATGTTCATCAGGTTAGTCCTGCGTGCAGATACAGACTCCCATTTTGTAGCCACCCTGTTAAGTCCGGCCATAACCTTGAAGTCGTGTTGCCCGCCTGCTCCGAACTGGCGGTGATATGTGGTGTAGGCATTTATGGTATTGGTGGAACTTGCATATCTATATCTGCTGAGCTCGGTGGCATTTATACTTGATGGTAAATACTTCATTACAGGGAAGCAGAATCCCGGTATCGCACCGTCAGCAGCTGCATCTACAATTTCTCCGAGTCCGTTCACATAGACTCTGCTGCCGTCGTTTGCAAACCACTCGGTAGGGGCATACCACATCTGGCCGCCTTCGAACTCTGTTATTGAAGCGTTCTTTTCCTCTGTCCTGTGGTCGTAGGTGTAGTCGAACTTCACGTCCCAGTGCTTGGTGATGTTTACAGTGGCTCCGAGATTGACATTGATATATTTGTTCCTGAGGTTGTCAGTGTTGGAAGCGCCTATCTCGTATCACGCCTCGCGAAGGTTGTTTCCGTTTTCCTTGACCCCGATAGGGAAGAGCGGGCTCCATCTGTAGAGGTAAAGCCACGGGTCTGAAACTGTGGTGCCGACTCCAGGGTATCTCTTGTTTCTGTCAGAGAATATGGAACTTGCGCGGAGGCTGAGGTATTTGTTGATGTCAGAAGTGAGGCTGATGGATGAGTTGTATCTCGTGAAATCATCATGCTTCGCTGTTCTGGACATACCGCTCTGCTTGAGGTAGCCGAGACCTATATTATAGGAGGTCTTGCCTGAGGTGCCGCTTACGGACAGGTTGTGAGTCTGGCTTGGCGCCCAGTCGCGTATCATTGCATCAGCACCGTCATAGACGCGGTAACCATATTTGTTGACACCGTCATAGTACCAGTCACGTCCATATACTACAGGGTCGCCGTTCTTGACTTTTCCGCCATAGAGCTTCTGCCACTCGACAGCCTTTTCATAACTCTCAGGACTGATTCTCCAGAAACCTCCGGCAGGCATTGCAGCACCCATGTTCGTATGTGCGTCAAGGGTATATTTCAATGCTTCGAGACCTCCGAATTCGATAGGTTTCGCTCTGTTCTGCCATGAGAAGTTGTCAGAATATGTCACTTCGAGTTTCTCTTTTCCGACACCTGTCTTGGATGTGATGAGGATGACACCGAATGCAGCTTTTGCACCGTAGATGGAGGCGGCTGCCGCATCCTTCAGCACTGAAATGGACTGGATGTCGTCCGGGTTCACCATCTGGATACTTGGAATTTCCACATTGTCCAGGAGAATCAGAGGGCTGTTGTTTCCGGAGATGGAGCCTATCTGTCCACGGATATTGATGATAGGGTCTGAACCTACTTCACCGGTAGGGATCCTGATATTCACGCCTGGTACTGAACCCTGAAGTCCACGTCCTACGTCCGCTATAGGTCTGCTGTCCAATGTCTTCTGTACATCGACCACTGCTACTGAGTCTGTGAGGCTGGCTCTTTTCTGGCTACCGTATCCGACAACTACCACTTCAGAGAGCAGCTCGCTGTCTTCTTCCAATGTTACTTTCAAATTGGCGGTCGCCTTCACTTCCTTGGAAATGAAACCGATGGAAGATACTTCCAATATGGCTCCGTCGTTTACTGTTATGGTGAACCGGCCGTTCGAATCGGTGAATACACCGTTCATTGAGCCTTTCTCCACAATGCTTGCTCCTGCGAGAGGTTCTCCTTTGGAGTCAAACACTTTTCCTGAAATCTCCACTTTGCGGGATTGGGCGGATGTGCTGGCAGAAATTGACGTTACTGCCGATGCGAAGCAGTCGGCTCCGCTCAGGGGTAAAATCGTCAAAGCGGCCAATGCTGATAGGAAACAAGTCCTCCTTGTTTCGTGCCGTCTATGATCTTTACTCATAAGTTGTTGGTTATTAGAAATTATGTATTAGTCATCTGCACAAAAACCGATGATTTGGCTAAGTTAAAACATTTTAATAAAAAAACAAACACCAAAAATGTTAAATTTGTATTTGGGAATGTATATATTATATGAGAATGTTATGACAGATGAGACAGTGGCCCTGCTGCGGGGATGGGCAGAGAAATACAATGACGCCTGCTACTTTCAGGAGGACCCGATAATATTTCCGAAGCGGTTCGTGTCAATGCTGAATGGCGGCAGCAGCTGCCTTGCCGATGTGGAAATCGCCGCTGTATTCGCAGCGCATTTCGCGTGGGGGAGAAGGTCAATGATAGTGCGCGACTGCCATCGCCTGTTCTATGAAATGAACTGGAAACCATACGATTACGTGATGCGAGGACAGTGGAGGGACGAGCCGGTCAGCATACACAGAACCGTCAAATGGTCTGAAGTCGCGGCAATATGCGCGAGACTGAAAGACCTTTATTCGGAACGGGAAAGTCTTGAGACATTGACAATTCCCCAGTTCCGGACATTGGTCTTCGGGCAGAAGGAAGACAAGAAGGCGCCGAACAAGAAGATCAATATGATGCGGCGCTGGATGGTCCGGAATGACGGCAGAGTGGACCTCGGAGTCTGGAAGAACATTGACCCGCAGACATTGCTGATTCCTCTGGATGTGCACGTGTATCAGCAGGCCTCGGAACTTGGCCTTACCGCCCGTAAACAGAAGGATATCACCACGGTAGAGGAAATCACTGACGCCTTCAGGGATATTTTCCCGGGCGACCCGTGCAAAGGTGATTTCGCGCTTTTCGGTTACGGAATCGACAAGTAAACAGTTAATAACGCAAAACTATGCCACAATTATATGTGATATCAGGATGCAATGGAGCCGGCAAGACGACCGCCTCATATTCATTGCTCCCGGAGATGCTCAAATGCAGCCAGTTCGTGAATTCAGACGAATTCGCCAAGAGCCTTTCGCCATTCAGTCCGGATGCTGCATCGATTCAGGCCGGCAAGCTTATGCTGCTGAAAATGAACTACTTGTTCAAGCGTGGCGAAGACTTCGCGATAGAGACGACATTGGCCACACGCAGTCTCAAGAGGACTATCACCCACGCGCACGAGCAAGGGTACAGTGTCACGATTCTGTATTTCTGGTTGAATTCTCCTGAACTTGCCGTGGAAAGAGTCCGCGCAAGGGTTGCGGCAGGCGGGCACAACATTCCGGAACAGGTGATACGGAGAAGATATACTGCCGGACTGCATTATTTTTTCAATGTTTACAGAGCATTGGCCGACAGGTGGATACTTGCGGACAATTCCAAGATACCTTTCAAGGTGGTCGCGGAGGGCTGGAAGGGTATTCTCAATATAAAAGACGAAGAAATCTACAGTACGATAGAAAAGAAGGCCGCAGAGGCCCAAAACTATTTCGACAATGATAGCAAATAAGGAATATTATTATAACACATTCAAGGTCAATGACATTGACCTGAAATCTCTCGTGACGACGGCACTCTCGCACGGCGGGGACTACTGCGACCTGTATTTCGAGAACACCTCGGACCAGGTCTATCAGCTCATGGACGGGAAGGTCACGTCTGGCGGTCTGAATATCGATTACGGTGTGGGAATCAGGGTGTTGTGCGGTGAGAAGACCGGTTATGCCTACTCTGAAAGTACGGAACGGAAAGACATGGAAGCAGCTGCGCTTGCGGCCTCGGCTATTTCTCAGGGCTCTGCTGTCACGCCACGTGAAACCAGAAGCGTGGGGGCCACGTACACTTCCCAGGAGAACAATGGCGGCCGCCTCGTCAGGAGACTTTATCCGGGACATCCGAACCCGGCGGCGGACCGTTATCCGATACTGAAAGACTGGAGGGAAGAGAGTCCGTCCGTGGTCGTGGGATATCTCGACCGTCTGGAAAAGGCCATCAAGGCGAAGGACAGCAGAATCGTGAGCATAATGTGCTTTCTGAGCAGTCAGACAAGCGATTATATGATGTACAATTCTTTCGGTGAACTCAAATACGAGACTCGTCCGCTGACCACCGTTTCCGCCATGATTGTGGCTGACAACGGAAAGCGGCGTATAAAGAGAAATGACTCCATCAGTCTTCGCAAGGGCGCGGAGATGCTTACAGATGAAGTGATGGAAGAACTTGCGGCCAGTCTGACGGACGGCATTGACAGTGCCTTCGAGGCAAGCAGGCCTGAGGGCGGGCAGATGCAGGTGGTGATGGGTGCTGGTGCTTCTGGCATTCTGCTTCACGAGGCCATGGGACACGCTTTCGAGGCTGATTTCAACAGAAAAGGCCAGTCCATCTTCTCGGACAAGATGGGGAAGCGGATTTGTCCGGAAGGAATCAATATCGTGGATGACGCGACCATTCGAGGTAACCGCGGCTCCCTGAATTTCGATGATGAGGGCGTGCCTGGACAGAGGACAATGATGGTCGAGAACGGAGTGCTGACTTCGTATCTGCACGACAGGATCAGCGCGAAGTACTACGGCGTGGCCCCGACCGGCAACGGAAGACGTGAAAATTTCCGTTCAAGTCCGATTCCGAGAATGCGCGCGACCTATATGGAAAATGGCAATGCCGACCCGGAAAGCATCATTGCTTCGGTTTCTAAAGGTATCTATGTCAATGAGTTCAGCAACGGGCAGGTGAAAATCGGCGAAGGTGATTTCACGTTCTTCGTGCAGAGCGGCTTCCTGATAGAGAACGGAAGGCTTACCAGACCTGTCAATGATGTCAATGTCATCGGCAACGGGCCCCAGGCATTGAAGGACATTGTCGCTGTAGGCAATGACTGCAAGCTGAAGGATGCCGCCTGGACTTGCGGAAAAGGTCAGTCAGTGCCGGTTTCGTGCGGAATGCCGACGGTGCTCGTGAACAATCTGATAGTGGGAGGAGTGGCAGATGAATAAGGAATTCAAGATGAAAAAAAGTTTGGACTTCGCGATCAGTGGTGCGGAGATAGAAATAGCGGACAAAAGCGTGCAGATGGCCCTGGATGCGGGTGCATCGGCAGTCATGGTGTCATTGGACAAGGCAAAAACCGAGATTTATGCCTTGCTGGACGGGGAGATTGACAATATCAGGCAGACTGGAGACAGGTCATTGACCTTCAACATCTACGCTGACGGCAAATACGGCACTTTTTCCACGAACAGGTTCGAGGAGGAGAGTCTCCGCGATTTTCTCTGCAAGGCCGTCGAGACAGTGAGGATGCTGGTGGCAGATCCGTTCCGTGGATTGCCGGACAAGAAGGACCTTGCAACGGATGCTGTCAATGGTGATGAAATGGGGCTGTGCTGGTATGGTTATGATTCAGTTACGCGTGAGGAGAAGTTGGAGATGGCAAGACGTGTCTCCGTGTTCGGGGCGTTCTCTGCGCCTTCTTCTGACAGGAACTGGCGTGTGGTATCCGAGGAGGTAGAATACAACAACACATTGTCAGACACCTACTTGACGAGTTCTGACGGATGCCGATGCCGCCAGACGGAGACCTCATTCGAGGTGAGCAGCCAGGTTACTGTCGAGGACAATGAGGGGAACAAATACAGCGGCCTGTGGTGGGACTACGGTGTCAGTCCGGAGAAGGTGCTGACTTCAGAATGCGGGAGAAAGGCTGTCGAAATAGCCGTGATGCAGATCGCTCCTGTCAATGCGGACAAGGGAAAATACACGATGGTGGTTTCACGTCTGGTCTCAGGCCGTCTTCTTCAGCCGGTGCTCAATGCGTTGAGCAGTCTGTCCGTCTATCAGAAGTCTTCATTCTTGGTGGATGCGCTGGGCAAGCAGGTCTTCAGCAAAGGCTTGAATGTGATGGATATGCCTCTGGAAAAGGGCAAAAGTGGGGCAATCCTTTTCGAGACCGACGGACGTGCCTGCAGGAACCGGGAAATTATTACTGACGGAGTGGTGAAGGAGAATTTCACGAGCATATACATGTCCAGGAAGCTTGGCATTCCGCCGACTTCCAGCTGCCCTAACCGCCCTGTCCTGCTGCCGTTTGTCTCCGAAGAATTGCTTGGTGGGAGGCGTGGAGGAGTGAGTGGAGGTGAGCGTAGTGGTGGACATTGTGGAGTTAGTGGTGATGGACGCGACGCCTCCGGGCTTGGTGGTGATTGTGGTGAAATGAGTGGCTCCGGTCTTGGTGGCGATTGTGGTGCTGTGAGTGGTGCTGTGAGTGGTGGTGAGCGTGGAACTGGGCTTGGTGTTGTGAATGGTGGTGGTCGTGGAGTTGATCGTGGTGAAGTGAGTGGTGCTGGGTTCGGTGCTGTGAATGGTGGTGAGCGTGGAGCTGAGCTTTGCGTTGTGAATGGTGGTGGTCGTGGAACAGAACTCGCTGGTGGACTTGGCGCAGAGCGTGGTGTTGAGCGTGGTGTTGCGAGTGGTGACGGACGTGGAGTTGAGCGTGGCGTTGTGAATGCTGGTGAACGTGGAGTTGAGCTCGGTGCTGCGAGTGGTGACGGACGTGGAGTTGAGCGTGGTGAAGTGAGTGGCTCCGGTCTTGGTGGTGATTGTGGTGAAGTGAGTGGTGCTGGGTTCGGTGCTGTAAGTGGTGGCGAGCGTGGAGCTGAGCTTGGTGCTGTGAATGGTGGTGGTCGTGGAACAGAACTCGCTGGTGGACTTGGCGCTGAATATGGACTGAAGGCGGACTCGTTTGTAAATGAGATCGCGCAGCGGGATATCCTGGACCTCTGCGGAAGCGGCATCCTGGTCACGGACTTCAACGGCGGCAACTGCAACAGCGCCACCGGCGACTTCTCCTACGGCGTTTCCGGCTTCCTCTTCGAGAACGGCAAGATAACCTCGCCGATCGACAGCATGCTCATAACCGGCAACATGACAGACCTCTGGAGCAACCTCCTCGCCGCCGGCTCCGACCCGGTCCCTGGAATTAGCCGTCAGGTCCCGACCCTCGCCTTCAGAGACGTCACCTTCAATGCATAAAACCGGAAAGTGTGAAAATCTCAGTAGCGCGTTCATCCGTAAAACCCCGCCTTCTTCCGGACAAGTCATTGATTTTGAACAACTTGTCCGTGGAATCCCGCCTTTTTACGGACAAACTGTGGATTCCGGGTCAACCAATATCAGTAATAAGACGCAATGTATTATCCTGATTCTGGTTGCCCCTCGCTTGCGCGATTCGTCCGTAAAACCCCGCCTTCTTCCGGATAAGTTGTTCATTTTTGAATAACTTGTCCGTGGAATCCCGCCCTTTTACGGACAAACTGTAGATTCTCGGTCAACCAATATCAGTAATAAGCGCTCTTCCATAGCCATGCGCTTCGTCCCTGCACGGTCTTCCGTTACATGAGGCGTCACCTGCAACGCATAAAGACAGAAAGTGTGAAAATTCCCCGTAAATCATCACGGAAAATGTGAAATTTATGAGGAATTTTAGTGCGGATTATGTGAAAACCATTATCTTTGTGCCTGTAAATAAAGATTTTAGATATGGATAATCTGCTTAAGAGGAAGGTCGATGACTATTTGAAGACATGGAAAAACAATCCTGATAGGAAACCTCTGATTGTCAAGGGTGCTCGTCAGATTGGAAAGACGCGATCTATCGAATGGTTTGCGTATCATAACTATAAGAATGTCATCCAAATCAATTTTGTTGAACAACCTAAATTCAATAATATCTTTGAGGATGGATTTGAAGTTGATACCATCCTTAAGAACATATCGTTTCTGAATCCTGAACTTGAGTTTATTCCAGGTGATACGCTTTTCTTCTTTGATGAACTCCAAGCCTGCCCTAATTGTGCTACTTCATTGAAATTCTTTAAATTAGATGGGCGCTTTGACGTTATCTGCTCCGGCTCGCTAATGGGAATCAATTACCGGGAAATAGAGTCCAACAGCGTAGGCTACAAAGAAGACTATGAAATGCATTCTATGGATTTCGAAGAGTTTCTTTGGGCTAAGGGCTATACGGACGATTTTGTTGAGGATCTCTATCGACACATGCTTGAGTGTAAGCCACTCCCTGAATTGCAGATGGATGTCCTTTTTGAACTCTTCCGGGACTATGCTACTATCGGAGGTATGCCTGAAGTCGTAAATACATATGTACGGAACAAGAACTTCAGCGGGACATATGCTATTCAGAAGCAGTTACTGAAGGATTATGAAGAGGATATTACCAAATATGCGGCAGGACTGGACAAGGCAAAGGTTAAGGCTGTCTATAATCATATCTCCACATTTCTGTCCAAGGAAAACAAACGTTTTCAAATTACCAAAATTGCAAAGAATGCAAGAAATAGGGATTATATAGGTTGCGTGGAATGGCTTGCTGATGCTGGTGTTATAAATGTCTGCTATTGTCTAAATCGTCCGGAGCTTCCTCTTAAAGGGAATTATGATCCTAAACTATACAAGATTTATTATAGGGACACTGGACTTTTGATAGCATCACTCGATGAGGAATCGCAGGAAGATTTGAGGGCCAATAAAAACCTTGGCACATATAAGGGTGCCATATATGAAAACATTGTCGGAGATATGCTGGTAAAGCAAGGGTACGACCTCTACTATTACAGCAGCGACAGACCAGCCATTGAGATGGACTTCTTTGTAAGAGATGCAAATTCTCTTATCCCTGTGGAGGTCAAGGCTAAGGATAACGCGACAATATCATTGAATAATCTGTTGAAAGATGATAAATATCCCGATGTGAAATATGGCATTAAACTATGTTATAAGAATATCGGTTTCAACGGTATGTTCTATACATTCCCATACTTCTTGACATTCCTCTTGAAAAGATTTATTGCAGAAAGGGTAAGATGACCCTCGGTTGCGCGTTTCGTCCGTAAAACCCCGCCTTTTTACGGACGAGTTGGTCATTTTGACAACTTGTCCGTAAAACACCCCCTTTCTCCGGACAAATTACACTTTATTCTACAAATTGGAATTATTTGTGGAGTGCGTAGGGCGTTAAATAAACTGTTCCTATGGATACTAAGACATATTCAGAAAAAGAGAGACGCTGCAATGCGAGCTTTCTATCAGCTGGCCCATATTGGCACGCATATACTTCTGGAAAAGAAACGCCGTTGCTATTCTCTTGTACTCAAGACTTTGCATTTGCCATGAATGTCGTGGCCCAAGCATCAAACGAGTTCAAAGGTGTAACAATCCTCGCCTTTGAAATATTGAACAATCATTTTCATTTCGTGTTGTCCGCAGAAGAATCGGAAATATTGGAATTCTGGAACTATTGCCGCAGGCGAATAGGGCGGTTCTTTCCGTCTGCAAAAGGCATTGACTTGTCACTGAGGCAGATAGAAGTCCTCTCGTCATTGCGCAACTGTATCATTTATACAAATCGGAACGGATATGTTGCTGATCCTTCTTATACACCGTTCAGTTATCCTTGGGGAACGGGAAGATGCTATTTTCTTGATGCTCCAAGTGGAGTCAAGTTCTCTGAAATGAAGTTTGATGATAGAAGACGAATCCTTCGAAGCCGTTTCCCCGGATTGCCGAATGACTGGGTGATTGTCAATGACTATGTTTCTCCATTTTCGTATTGCGCAGTCAAGTTTGGCATGGCTATGTTCCGAGATGCGCATCACTATTTTGCGATGCTAAGCAAGGGGGTAGAGTCATACTCTGAGTTTGCTGCTGAACTGGATGATGGCGAGTTTCTTACGGATACTGAACTGTTTACGCAGATAATGAAGTGTCTGAAGCAGAGTTATGGCGTGACTGCTCTACATGACTTGACACGTCCACAGAAACTTGACCTTGCAAAGAAATTGCACTATGATTTCCGTTCTTCCAATGGTCAAATCCGCCGTGTACTGGCTCTCTCTCAATATGATGTGGATGCCCTGTTCCCACTTTCGTCCTAGCATTTTTTGACAACTAACCGCCAACTTATCTGTAAATTACTCCATTTTTCTGCGGCAGAAGTTTTCTGGGCGGAGTTTGTAATTCCTGATTTTGGTTGCTTTGTGAGTTGGCTGGCATCTGGAAAATTCAGGTGGCGGGTGTCTGGGAAATCCAAACTGTGTCGGTCAGTAAACTTTAAGCCAAGTTTGTCCGTAAGGCCACAGTCCGCGTCTGTCCGGGAGACCCTACCCCGCGTTTATCCGTAAAACCCCGCCTTTTTACGGATGAATTGGTCATTCTGACAACTTGTCCGTAAAACACCCCCTTTCTCCGGACAAAATCGAGTTGCTGGTGTTTTGGTTGCCTTAGGGATCTGCTGAGAAAAGTCGCCATGGGGAGAGTTGGCAGGATGTCTTTCAGCAAAAGATCCGACCTGGTGTAGCTGTGGTTGGTTCACCACGTCCCGTCTCGGAATGACTCTGGGCGGACCAGGCCCTCCCGCTTAGCGGGCCCCTCCCTCTAGTACCGAGGGCGGTAAGTCCGCCCCGAGCCATCTGAGACGGTAACTCTGTCGTTCCTGATTTTGATCGCTTTGTGAGGTAGCTGACATCTGGAAAATTCAGGTGGCGGGTGTATGGGAAATCCAAGTGGCATGTGTCTGGAAAATCCAAACTGCGTCGGTCAGTAAACCTCAAGCCACGTTTGTCCGTAAGACCACAGTCCACATCTGTTCGGAAGACCCTACCCCGCGTTTGTCCGTAAAACCCCGCCTTCTTCCGGATAAGTTATTCAAAATGAGCAACTTGTCCGTAAAATCTCGCCTTTTCCCGGACAAGTATTCCATTGCTTCTAAGCGGCTGAACACTGAAGCGGTTTTCACCATAAAACTGCCCTCGTCCTGCGTTCAAAGTCACAATCTGTGATTTTGAACATTCCTCCATGGTCAACTGAAACCTAAAGTCAGCAGGAAACCTTTGAATGTTACGTTTGACCGCCTGATTCAAAGTTCTTGTCTCTACACCATATAGCGTTGCCAAGTCTTTATCAATCATAACCTGCTGTCCTCTAATTACTTTTATTAGCGGTTCGATATTATCCACGGCAACCAACCGGTCACAATTTGTGACCAGTTCGCAGTTCTCAGTCTTTTCTGTTATATCTGCCATATTTATCTTTATTTTTGAGATCACAAATTGTGACCTCAAACGTGTTGTTATTTATTGTTGCATGCAGCTGTGGTTGTACTTTTAGTAATCGCTTAACTCGTTGCTATGAGCAGGTGTCCGTCAATCTTGGCACTGTAGCATCGACTCCGGTGCAATCTCGAGTATCTTGCACAACTTCGCAGCCATCTTCAATGTGGGCATAGCCCGTCCGGTAACATAGGCATTGATTCGGGATGGGGAAACCGACATTTTTTCTGCCAACGCCTTCTGGGACATATTATTGCGGATAAGCCCGTCCTTTATCAGTGACTTGACAGATCTCCGGTTTTTATGTTCGTCCAGTCCGTCATCAGTCTGGACACTGCTCTGGTTTTTATACTCATCTCTCACATTCCCGTCGCGGAGTGTTCCGTAATTTCGGTCTGGGTCGTAGCCGTCCACAATAGTTCTGGTATGACTGTGGTAATTCTCTTCGCGTGACTCTGCCAAATATCTGGAACACGGCTTGCTGTAGGAATCATTGTCAGTGCCTATAGCAAGCAGTTCATTTCCGATTTTGCGGATCTCATTGACAATCATTGACTCCCGCGATTCTGACGGACGCTTCATTCCGCTGGAATATGCAGCCAAAAGACTTTGCTGTATGCCGAGTCTTCTTGCTACTGCGGACAAGTTCAATTCCGGATGTGAAAGCAGAATCCTGGATATGCCTTCCGGTTCAGGATTGTCATATTCGAAGCTTTCGTTTGAGATGTTCTCGTTGAGCGAATACCAATGTACGCCGTCATCCTCGATTACATAATCGTCTCTGTTTTCCGCATTCAGCAGATTACGATAGTAAAGAAGTGACTGCCACAATGTCCTTCCGTCATCGAACTGAGCATATATTCTGCTTCCCTCGAACCATATCTTCTTGATCCGCATAGCTTGCCTCCCTTTTTTTCCTTACAAAGTTAGGATATATTTCCATATCTATAATACAAAATTTAGAAATTTTCGCAACGAACAGATTTTCCGGCTGAAAAAACTTTCCAGAAGTTTCTGCGTTACAGGCAGTCATAAATAGGGATTGTCGCTTAATATTTTCAATTTGACCGAAGCAGCCGACTGATCCCAT